>Ga0209533_1002710_pt1 | contig 15932 bp, 8 predicted proteins | sample COG_04_FD_184748 | JGI IMG/M metagenome (GOLD analysis project Ga0209533, IMG submission 184748) | Pelagic Microbial community sample from North Sea - COGITO 998_met_04 (SPAdes) (version 2) | ecosystem: Environmental > Aquatic > Marine > Neritic zone/Coastal water | place: Helgoland, sampling...
AAATAAAAATAAATATAGAAATAATAGCATTATTGAAAAACTAAAATGGTCATGATGATTTAACATACTCATTTTTAATTATTTTATTTTATACTAATATAACATTTTATTTTATACTAATATACCATTTAAGTTTCATAAAATTATATATATTTTTCTACACTATTTGGATTAATAGTATTAATTAATTCTTCAGGTATAGTATTTAATATTGTTTTTTCTAAACTCGTTAAATGAATATAACTAACTTGACCAGTTGTAATATAACTCATTAATTTATTAATAATTATAATACCATTATTAATATGTGTTTTAGTAATACTTTTAATACTTTCTATTTTATAAGTTGTAATTTGTAAATCTAAATAGAGTGCTAAAAGGAATTTATATAATTGTTTATGTTCATATGCTAAAAATTTATTTTCTATATATTTATCAGGTAAAAAATAAACACGTCCATTGATATTAATATCATCGCATAGTTTTAGTTTAGTAGTAGTAGTAGTAGTAGTAGTAGTAGTAATAGTAATAATATTATTATTTTTACTCATTTTATGATTTATTCAATTGTAATTTAACTATAATTATAATTTAATTTATAATTTAGTTTAATTATAATTTAATTTATAGTTTATTTTTAAATATAATTATTTTTAAATAAATAAAAACTATGCTTATAATAAATATAATAAGTATAAATAAAATAACTATAAATAATATAAATCAAAAAAATCAATAAAAAAATTTAAATTTAATAACTAAATAAAAATGTCTTTATCATTAATTGATACTATTAAAATATTTACTAATACGTTAGTTCGTATTATACCAATAGGTTTATACGCAGGGTCAGCAATGTCAGGTGTCGTATTTCAAGATTTTAGAGGCTTATTATTATTCATTGGTTTTTTAGGTAATGAATTAATTAGTCTTGGTTATAGAATGATATTAAGAGGTGTTGTTAATCCTCAATGTGCTCTAACCTATTCTAGTGAAGGTTCTCCTTTTGTATTACCTAGTCCAATTACCCAAACTGTAGGCTTTTTTCTAGGGTTCTTTTTTATGGAAATGTATTTTAATGATACATTTAACCCATTGAAATTCTTTTTCCTTAGTATTATGCTATTAATTACAATCTATTCACGTATTAATATTGGTTGTAAAACATTACTTGACGCTATTTATTGTGCTTTAGTAGGTTTATTAATGGGTGTTATTTATTATAATTTAATTAAAGATTATTACAAAGCCGATTATTTAGAAGAAGACATAACTGAAATTAATGAAGATATTAACAACTTTTTTACATTAAACTAAAATCATAAAAAACCAAACTATACAATAAAATTTTATTTTTAATTTATTTTTAATTTCCTTTTTTTCTTATAATTATAATGTATTATTATTTATCTAAATATCTAATAAAATAATAATATAATTTATTTATTATAATGAATTGGTTTATAATATTATTTTTAATAATATCTATTATTTTATTTTTAGTAACTAAATACTATGTTGAAAAAATAGTTGCTGATGAACAAACATTAAAAGAAGAAATAGAAACATTTGAAACAGAAAATAATAGAACTCCAACCGAACATTTAAAATTTAACCATAGTATAACACTAAATTATCTTGATAAAGAAAATGCTAGTAAATTAGTATCTTTAAACAGTGATTATATGAATCATATGAACCAACCTAATTTAAGTGCTCGCAACTGTAATTCACTTAATGAACTTTATGAAAAATGTAAAAATGGGTTTGATACAATAACACCAAAAGAAAAAGAAAAAGTAGATTTATTTATATTAAACTTACTTGATAAACTAAAATTAAAAAATACTTCTTATTATAATTATGTTTCTAAATGGTTAAAAGAAATTAGTATAGCAAAAGCCAAATCTTGGTTAGAATCTGGAATGCCTCATACTCTAGAGAAAACAATTATTATGGATGCTGATTGGTTTCGTAATCCACGTGAAACAACATTATTACACGAATTAACACATATACATCAACGTTATGTTGAATTTGACTTTGAAGATTTATATAAAGAATTGGGATATTATTATAATAGTGATTATATTAAAGGTTTAGAAAGTATATATCCTCTAAATCGTAATAATCCTGATGGTTTATCTACAAAATGGTTATGGAAAATGCCAGAACTTTCTACAACCATACAACCTACTTTACATAATACTAATATTCATTATTGGTGGATTGGTGCTATTTTTAAATCTGTAAATCCATCTTGTTTAAGTGAAGTAGATTTGGTGGCATTAAAATTAAATCAAGATAATGAAGGGAATTTTTATTATTTAAAACAATCTACCACATTATTACATAATTTAAAATCATTTATAACATTTTTTGGTGAAAATCCAAATAATTATCATCCAAATGAAATTACTGCTAAAATGGCTGAATTTTATTTAATGGATACATTAAATAATTTACATCAGTTTAATAATAAAGAAAATAAAGAAACTAATAAAAATAAAGAAAGTAAAGAAACTAAACGTTATTCTTTTACTGATTATGAAGGATATAAAATATATAAAAAGTATATTGATAATATGATAAGTAAATATTATTAAGATTATAAATTAAATATACTATTCATTGATTTTTGGGCGTATTTTTTAATATTAATTAGATAAGATGTTGCTATTGAATTTAACATATTATTATTGATAAGATAAGTATTTAATCTTTGCATAGCAATTTTTCTTTTTATAGTAAGACTATCTTCTAATTTAAATGGTTCTTTGATAGTTTCAGGATATCTATATAATTTAAATACTACTTTATATATAGAACCTATAGGAAGTTTCTTTTGTTTAGGTAATAAATAATTTATAATTGCTATAGAACTTGACCTATTTTTAAAATTTTTAGCCCATAGTAATTTAGGTTTTCTGTTTTCATTACCAGGTAAAATCATAACAAGTAAAAAATGGTTCATATTATTTACTTGAACGTGTGGAGCAGTTGATAATTTACTACTTTCATATATAGTATTTAATGTTGAATTATTAATTGTTATTTGATTTGGTGTTCTATTATTATAAATAAGTGTTAATAAATCTGGATTTGCTTTATTACCTTGTTGAAAACTACTTATACTTCTTTTTGTTTTTCTAAATGCTTGCGAACCAATACCTCTATAACTTAAATTTGTTTCGCCCTTATTAGAAAAAATTGGTCCCGATAGAGTATTAAAAAAATTACCTCCTCCTCTTTTACTGTTGTTTTTACTATATTTTTTTTGTTTACTATTATATTTTTTAGTTTTAGTATTATATTTTTTAGTTTTAGTATTATATTTTTTAGTTTTAGTATTATATTTTTTAGTTTTAGTATTATATTTTTTAGTTTTAGTAATCATTTTTTATTAATTATTTATTATTTAATGTATATACATATTTAATATTTTTATTTTTAATAACTTTTTATAATCATACCTTCATTATAAAATAAAATAAAATTAGTATTAGTCGAGTATTTATTAGTTAATTCATTTAATAAAATTTTATTATTATTAGTATTATTATTATTAATACAGTTGCTAGATACTTCTTTATTATTTTTATTAAAATAAAATGTCATTTGTGTAAGAGAATATTTACATAATGGTTTATTATTTAAAGTTGATTTAAATAATAGTCCATCACTACCAAATTTAAAATAATTAATATAATCTTCACTATTTATCGGCTTCATATGATATAATATAGTAAGTTCAAATGATAGATTATCTAATTCATTATACTGTATTGGAGAAAATTCTAAATCTCTACATTTTGTTGTTTTAGTTGATAATTCACATACAAATTTTTTTATATTTTTTTCTATTGTATAGTCGTCATTATTTGTTTCACTTGTTCCAATACAACCCCGTAATTCATTTGTATCTTTCTTATATAATGTTATAAAAATACCTAAATGTTTTTTAAAAATAGGACTATTAATTGGTAAATTATTTATTTTATGAATAGTATTATTAAAATTTTTAATATTATTAAAATTACTAACTGTATTTTTTAATATAGATGACGTTGTATTTAAATAAAATTCTTGTTTCATAAAATAAGTTAATGAATGTTTTTCATATTCTGAAAATGAATTATCAATCACACGTTTTTTATTATTTTCAAAATAAGGTTGTGTAGTAAATATTAATCCTATATAACTTATAGATGGTTGTGATGATGATAATAATGGTGATGTTGATAATGATGTTGATAATGTTGAATTATTAAATAAATCATTTGGGGTAAATTGATTTATATGGTTTTTATTTATAGTATTATTTATAGTATTATTTATAGTATTATTTATAGTATTATTTATAGTATTATTTATAGTATTATTTATAGTATTATTTATAGTATTATTTGTAGTATTATTTATAGTATTATTTATAGTATTATTTATAGTTTTTGATGTTATTTTTTCATTTAATGATGTATAATAAGATGTTATTCTAGAATATAAATTTTTATAATTAGTATTAAAATCAATACTTATTCCTGAATCACCATTACTATTACTACTATTTGACGAACTTGATGAACTCCTAGATGTATTCGTATAATTACTTAATAAATTAGAAAAGATATAAAATGATAATGAACTCGTTGATGGTGTATTTTGTATAAATAAAATATCATCTATTTTACTACTACGGGTTTTATAACCATCCACATTATCATATATAAATTGTAATATTATATTATCTTCCTTTTTAATATTATAATTTGTATTTGTATTTGTATCATTATTTATACTTGTATCTGTAAAATTACTTGTAGATATTAATATAGTATCATCATTTTTTAAATATTTTTTTAATATATTAATAACATTACTTATTTTATTATTATTAGTGCTATCTAGACACATAGAATTACTAATTAGAATAGGAATTATTGAAGCACCAGGTGCAATTGTTTCAATAAATGGTAAATTACTATACAATGATACTTCATTTTTAATAAGTTCGTTATTTATTTCTAGATAAGGTTTTAAAGTGTCTATTATTTTTGTATTTATTTTTAACGATGTATTAGATGTTGTATTATTATTTAGTAGTGTTTCATTTTTATAAGATTTTATAGAGGTAAAAGAAGTTGAGATTAATGTAGATGATTGGTTTGAATTTGTACAAAGTAATATAACTTTTTTAATTGGTTTAGTTCTATTATATAATTGATAATATGCTGAAGCACTACATAATCCATTTTCAACCAAGTTATTAGAATAAGGACTAATGATTGCTTTTATTGTATCTGGGTCTGTATTTGATTTTAAATAGTTTTTTGATATATTAAAAACATTATTTATATATATTTCTATTAATGATGAAGTATTTGTATTAGTATTTGTATTAGACTTATCTATTTTTAATAATAATTCATAAGGAGGATTATAAATTCTTTCTGGAGAAGGATTAAATTTATAATTAGTTTTAAAAGGTAAATATTTTGTTTTATTAAATGTTTCACTTACATATTTTTTTAATAATAAATGAGTAGATGAATAAGGTTTTACCATAGTTTCACTATAATAATAATTGTCATTTTCAGTGTCATTATCAGTATCACTAATCTCTTTAGAATGATAATTATCTAGTAATGTTTCTAGATATAGTTTTTTTTGTAAATCATATGTTTTATTCATATATATATATATATAAAAGTTTATATATTTTTTTAGTTGTGTATTTTCAAATTTATTATACTAACAATAGTATATGTTTTATTTTATAAAAAGTATAAACAAATATAACTAATATAATTAATTTATTTCTTATTTTTTATAATTTCTTATTTTTTATAATTTCTTATTTTTATATCATTTCGTTTTATTTATTATACTCATTTATATCTTAATTATAATACTTATTTAGAATTATTTAATTATATAATTATATTTATTTAACATTATGTTAATGTTTATTATTAAAAAATTACTTAATAAAATAAATAATAAGGATAGTAATAATAGTAATAAGGATAGTAAGGATAGTAATAATATTAATAAAGATACTAATAACGATACTAATAAAGATACTAATAACGATGATGTCTCTAGCGATGATGAAAATATAATTGATTTATTAAAAACATTTTCAAGTGATAATGTAGATGTTTCAGACATAATTAAAGAAATACTTAAACTTGAAAAAGAATTTCCCAATACTATATTATATTCTAAAGACGGACATAAATATAATGAATTAGAGTTTTTTCAGGCTAATTTAGATAGCAATGTCAATAGTAAAACGACATCTCTATTTGATAAATTTAATAGAACATCTACACAATTAGGTAAAACATTATTACAATCTATTATATTACAACCTACTACTGATATTTTTATTTTAAATCATAGACAAAAACAAGTCTCTTTATTTTTAAATCATAAACAAAAAGAAGAAATTAAAACACTATTGCTAGAATGTTCTAAATTAGAAAAAGATATTCTAGCCATGCAAATGGCAGATACACCAGAAATGGAAGAAGTATATAAAGTTATTTTCTTTGAATTTATACTATTAAAACAATTCAACTATAATGAACTTTTTTTAAAATACTTCTATTATTTTATTATTATATTTAGTCCTGCTTATGGAGCCATTGCTCCTTTTATATTTATGTTTGCTCCTTATATATTTATGAAATATGTATTAAAAGTTCCTGTCCCCTTTGAAACATTCTGGATGGTAATGAAAAAATTAGTTATGGGTGGAACAGGTTTTTTTACAAATTTAAACAAAATTATAAATAGCGATATAGGTAAAGTAGCAGAAAATATAGTTCAAAATGGTATGGGAGGATTAAATGGTGGTGGTGGTTTAAATGGTTCTAGTTCTGGGACTAGTTTTTTTAATACATTTAGTATAAAAAATGTAATTATATCTATTGTAAAATGGATAGTAGCATTTATGAATACAAGTGCTGGAACCTATGTCTATTTAGGTTTTATTGTTATTTCATATATCTATGGTATTTATAATAGTATTCAATCAAGTATAACCTATAATAAAATTATTAATATGTTTCATTCACGTATTAATATTATTTCTAAATGGTTGAAAAACGCAGTAAAATGTTTTAAAATGAAATTAGGGTTTGAAAGCCCTGAAATTATACCTATTGTTAATGAAATGTATGATTTATTACAAAACCCCACAATTATAAATCTACTTAACCACGACTGCTTTAATTGCGAACCAAGTCTATTTTCAAATAAAGGTATTATTATTAAAACATTTAAAGAATTTCTAGATGCTAAAAAAATAATACAACCTTTTTGTAAATATGTAGCACATATTGATGTTTGGTATGGTGTAAGCAGTTGGGTAAATGAAGACATTAAAATAAATAAACGCAACCTATGTTCTTTTATTACAGATAGTGAAACACCTATTGTCAAAGGAAAATCTGTATGGAATATATGTTGTGACAAACCTGTTTATAATGATATTAAACTAGGATATGAACCTATTCAAGTTGGTGGAGAAGAAGAGAAAGAAGAGAAAGAAGAGAAAGAAGAAAAAGAAACATTTAATAATTTATTAATCACTGGTCCAAATGGTTCTGGAAAATCTACTTATATTAAATCTGTTATAGAATGTATTTTATTAGGTCAAACTGTAGGTGTTGTTCCTGCGTCAGATTTTGCTTTTACACCCTTTGTAAATATTTCTACCTATTTAAATATTCCAGATTGTCAAGGAAAAGAAAGTTTATTCCAAGCAGAAATGAGTAGATGTTATCAACAATTACAAATGTTAAATAATGCTGAAACAAAAGGTGATTTTAGTTTTAATATAATGGACGAAATCTTTGTTTCTACTAATTATCAAGAAGGGATGAGTGGTGCCTATGCTGTTATTAAGAAAATGTGTCAGTTAAATAAATCTTTAAATATAATTACAACGCATTTTGATGTATTAGCAGGTATGGATGAAGTAAAAGTAGATAAACATTACTTTGATATTGAAATTGATGAAAATGATACTATTATTAGCGATTACAAAATAAAACCAGGAGTAAGTAAAAAACACTTTGCTCTTAAATTATTAAAACAAAAAGGATTTGATAAATCTATTATTGAAGATGCTGAATTCTTATATAATAAATTACAATCTAATTCTGTATCTAAAAATAAACCTACTCTAGAAGAAACTAAAATTATTCTAGAAGATAAAGTAATAGAAGATGAAATTATAGAAGATGAAATTATAGAAGATGAAATTATAGAAGATGAAATTATAAAAGATGAAATTATAAAAGATGAAATTATAGAAGATGAAATTATAGAAGATGAAATTATAGAAGATGAAATTATAGAAGATAATGAAAAAAATAAATCTATTCTAGAAGATAATAAATTAAATTTAGATGATTCAGATTTAGATGAATTAGATTTAGATGATTAAGAATTAAATGATTTAGATTAAAATTAAAATAAATAATATATAACAATAATAATATAAAAATAATATAAAATAATATAAAAATAATATAGAATAATATAAAAATAACATAAAATAATATAATATTAAATAGTATAATAAAATGTCAAAATTAATACCTTCTATTTTAACAAATCCTAATTATGCCACCAATTCATTAGATACTGAAAAAGCAGGGTGGTATCAAATTGAACCAAAAAGTAGTAATGTTGCTCTACGAGTAAATTATTCTAATATAGGTTTAAGTGGTGAAGTTAGATTAAATAATACTGTATCTCCGCCAATTTTTCAAGGGAATAATGGTTCAGCGTGGGTTACATTTAATGCCACTCAAGGAGTTCAAGGTCCAGCAGGTCAAGATTTTACTAATGCTGTTAATTTTAATAATTTAGGAGCAAATTCAGCCGTTGAAACAACTGTTGCTTTAGGTAGTGTATTTGCTAGCACGTTAGTTGATATTTCACAAAGTTTAAGTAATGTTAATATTAGAAGTCTTCAAGGTTCTTCTTACATAGTGAATAGTAATTTAACTGTTACAAGCACTGAATTGACACAAAATAGTAATATTATTACAATTAACTCTAAACCTTTACCTTATAATTGGGATTTTTCAGGAACACAAAATACACTTACTAATTTAAAAGATATTACAACTGGTTGGGGTGAAACTTCTAAATGGATTGTTAAAACTGACGGGTCATCTGTAAGCAGGGGTCAAGCCGTGAGAATAACTAAAGAAACTGCTACAAGTAATCTTGTAATTCAACCTATTACATATACTACACTTACATCAATTAGTCCTTTTACAACACCACTCAATATTCTAGGTATTGCTACTGAAGACGCATCAGCAGGAGGAACGTGTTCTGTATGCACAAAAGGAATTACTACTGTAAAATGTACTAATAGTTCTACTTCTGATTTTACTAGAAATGATAGTGTGAGTGATGTTGGTATAATTGGTCTGGTTGGTAAAGATGGATTTATATTTAATAATACAAAATCTGTTCCAACAGTTAATTATATCAAAGCAGGCTATTTTCTAGAAAGTGGTAGTGTTGCTAGCAATGGTTCTTATTGTTTATTCTATGTTGAGCCATCAGTTCAAATAAGTTAATTGTTTTTATTTAGTTATAATTTTTTTATTTAGTTATAATTTTTTTTATTTTATTTATAATTTTTATTTTAGTTATAATTTTTTTTATTTTATTTATAATTTTTTATTTTATTTATAATTTTTTTATAACTAATATATAATTTTTTTAATAATAAAAATATATTATAATAATAAAGTAATTTTATAAACTATTTAAATAATTATATAATTTAAATTAACTTAATTAACTATTCTAAAATGAATGTTCAAAATATAGGCAAATACGCAAGTGTATGTGATTTACCTTACACTACTCAAAAAATTAATTACCATCGCGGATTTGGTAATATTGTAATACATGATGTTCGTGGTGATAACTCTGTTTCAACTAACATTACTAAATTTAACCGTATTGACCCTCTTTCTATGCCCTTTGGAGAACATGTTCCTAAAGTTGTAGAAGGCAGTAAATACCAAATGTCTAACCCAGAAACAACTATTGCCTGGGCTGATAAACCATTTTATAAAGCATAAAGAACTATTTTTTAATTTTTTATATTTCTTTTTATTAGTTTAATATTTCTTTTTACATTTTTAAATCTCTTTTATAGTTTAATAAAGTATTTTTTCATATTTTTAATATAAATAAACTATAAAATAAAATATAAATAAAAAATAGTATATTTATATAATAACGATTACTATTATATTATATAATAAAGATTACTATTAATTTTTAAAATGTATAGAAAAAGAACAAGAACTACACAAGAAAATACAGGTAATTCTAAAAAAAGAAGACTTAAATATGAACTTTATGATAGTAGATTTCATAAAAGTTATGATAATATTAAAACAGGAGGTTATGATGACTATAGTGTGGTAATGGATGGAGGGGCTAATACAACTGTTCCTCCTACTACTGCTCCTCCTGGTGACAATAGTAATAGAAAAGTAATATTTTATGATGAAAAAGATGAAGTTGATGCATTTATAAATAAATGGTTTGAAACTCCAAAAAATTTAAATAATGGAAATAATAAACTTGATTTGACAAAACTGACTTCTAAGTTTAAATCAACATTTACAGATAGTGATAATAAATATGATAAATTATTAGCAAAATTATTTAATAAATTTATTGAACATAAACACACAAATTCCGATATTCAAAATATAAATTATGAAAACATTTTTAATCAAGACTATATAACCCCTATTCTTGACCAACTTAATAATGAAAATAACAATACTGTTGCTGTGTTTGAATATGACCTATTTTTATATAATTTAGATACTATTTTAAAAAAATATAAAACAAATGAAAAATTTACAAAATTTTTTGATAATAATGATGAAGATAATATGTTTATAAAACATATTAAAAATGCTAAAAATCAATTTGGTGTTAATGCTATTATTGAGGATGTTAAGAATGATAAGGATGTTTATAGTGGTAAAAAAATGAAAATGTATATACCTAAATTATTAACAAAATCAAAAAGTTTCATAGATGCACTAGTAGTAAATGGTGGAGCAAATACTCAACCTCAACCTCAACCATATGACATAAAAAAATTAAAAAAATTAGAAAATTCTAATAAAACTAAAACACCTCAGGAAAAAAAAATACGTAGAATTACAGAAGACGTTTTATGGGAGACAGTTTTGAATAATAAAAAATCACATTATGGGTTTGAAGGTGATACTCCTAAAAATTTAATGACTAGTGAATTTACTTTATCAAATGATAAAGACAAAATAGAACTTTATTTTAAAAAATGTAATGATTTACAACAACTTTATATAAATAAACATATTGAATTACTTGATATATTTAAAAAAATGAATGAGTATATCAACTTAAATGATACCATTAATGATGTTATTAAAAAATTAGTTGATCCTAAATATTTTAATTCAAAAGGGAAAGATGGAAAACTTAAATTACCTAAACCTGAAATCACAGAATTAAAAGAATTATTAAAAACACAAACTATGGTTAAAAAAGTTGTGGAAGATTTAAATGAAGAGAAAACTGGAGGAGGAAATGGAGAAATAGAGGGAGAAGAGGCAAGGCAAACGACAGATAGATCAAAAAAAGATTTAAAAAATAAATATATAGTTGATGAATTGGTAGATTATGAATTTTTACAATTAATTAAACAAATACAATTATCAAATGAAACCTCAATTAAACATATATTAGGTATAAAAAATAATGGCAAAACAAAACTTGATACTTTAATAGCAGAATATCAAAATCATATAAATGAAAAATCATATGAAAAAAAAAAACATAATAAAACAAAAGATACGTGGCAGAGTTTTAATATTAATAATACAAATAATTTATATTTTAATAATTCAAACACTCTTGGAGAAACTAGTAGTGACCCTGACACAATACAAAAAGTTATATATAAATGTTATGATTTACAAATATTGTATTTAGTTAAACATATTGAGGTTATTGAAATGTTTAAATTAGTGTATTATTATTATGATATGATGATAAAAAAAATAGGTATCTTATTTTTTATTTTATCATTATATCATAAATCTGATATTGATTTTACAGATGTTGTTATTCATTTACCCTTAGGAAAAGCAAATATTAAAGAAATGCTAGCAAAACAAACTAGCCTACAACAAGCAACTCAATCAGGTGGTGCTGGTGCTGACACAAAAGAAGAAATTATAGCCAAATTAAAAACAGAAATTGAAAAATATAATAAAGAAAACTCTAAATATGAAAATACAAAAACTGACTATAAAAAGAAAGCCATTGAAAAAATAGAACTATTATTGACTACTACTACTACACCTCATTTAAAACTATTTAATCATTTATTAACTTATTTCAAAGCATTTTCAGATTATATAGATGTAAATAAAGATAATATAAAGAACTATGATTATATTGATAAATTATTAATTAAATTATTAAAAACAATTTTACCTGATATTGCTGAAACTAAAAATGAAGGTGAATATAATAAGGAGGAAGCCAAACAAATATTTAATGTTGTTAAAAACATATATTTTGATATTATAGAACAAGAAATTAATATACAACACAAACAAGATAATGTAAAAAAAGAAAGGTCGTCTTATGGGGTTGTTAAAATAGGTCAATTTAGTAAAATGGATTATGATATTTCTCAAACAATTGCTAAAAATTTTGAGAAAATATTTGAATATAGAATAAAAGATGAAATAGATTATAGTAAAGATAGTTATAAAAACTATACACAGCAGTATAAAACATTAGATACACTTACAGAATTACTAGTTAATGCTAGATCATTATTAAAAGAACAAACACCTGAAAAGAAAGCAAAAGCAAAAGAAGTAATTAAAAATATAGAAAAAAGTATGGAAGAATTATTTAATAGTGTAGAGGGAGATGCAACAATTACAACTGTTGCTAATGAAGAGGGAACTTTGGTAGGAGGAGCAAGTAGTAAATTAAAGTATATTAGTGAGGCTATTAATGCGAATAAAGACTTTGGTGAGGGCGATATACCTGATATATACACAAATAAAAATAATGATCCTGAACATATAAGAACATCTCTTTTTGAAGAATACAGATTAAATTTCTTAGAATTATTAAAAAATGTTTATTTTCCTAAAGAAAAGGTAGATTTGAAAAATATGGATATTGATACAGAACTTGTATTGTTAACGGGCGTTTTAGATAGAGTGAGATATAAGAAACAACCTATTGAAGGCGAAAACGATAAAAGTAATGTTATTTATATTAAACAAAGTGCTTTTTATGTGTTAAAAACACAAGAGAATAGATTAATAAAAAAGAAAAAAGATGATGAAGCAGAACTTTTGGCTAAACTAGAAGCAGAAAGACTAGAAGCAGAAAGACTAGAAGCAGAAAGACTAGAAGCAGAAAGAAAAGAAGCAGAAAGACTAGAAGCAGAAAGACTAGAAGCAGAAAGACTAGAAGCAGAAAGACTAGAAGCAGAAAGAAAAGAAGCAGAAAGACGAGCAGAAGAAGCAGAAAGACAAAGACTAGAAGCAGAAAGACTAGCAGAAGAAGCAAGACAAGCAAAAACAGCAGAAAACGCAGATACAAAAAAAGAAAAACAAAGCATATTAGACAAAATAACATATATGATAGACTTATATAATACAAAACAAGAAGATGAAACAATTAATAATGATTTAAAAGAACTATCAACTAAAATTGAAAATAACGAAAAATATCCTGATAATGGTTTAACATTATTAACCGCAGAAAATTGGTGGCAAAATAGAAAAATGGTAGAACAAATTACAGATGAAGATATAAACATATATAACATACATTACTCTCAATTATTAAGTATTTTACAAGGTTCGGCTCTTATATATGTTAATTTAAAACCAAAACAAGGGGGTTCTGCCAAACAAGGGGGTGCTGCCAAACAAGGGGGTGCTGCCAAACAAGAAATGTTTGATGTAAACTATGATACAAAACAACTTACATTTAACAATTTATGTAAAGATAAAGATAAAGATAAAGAGCGCAAACATGGTCCATATGAATTAGTATTTCCTGAAGCAACTAATAAAAATAATAAACTTTATCAAACATTATTTGACTCTAATGAAAATGAACCTAGAACTGTTAACTTTACTGTAGAAGAAGGAACTAATACTGAATTACAAAAACAAGGATTAATGACATCAATAGATAATAGCAAAAGTGTTGTTTTATTTGGCTTTGGTTTTTCAGGTTCAGGTAAAACATATACACTTATTGAAGGAGGAACAGGTGATACTTCTATTTTATATAAATTTATAGATAAAAATAAAGAACAAATAAATAGTGTTGAATTTTTAGAAATTTATCCTGACCCAGATAAACCAACATTTTTTGTTGGAACTGGTAAAGAACAAGAGTTGAAAGGTATAATTAATTCAGATAAAAAAAATAATGAAATAAAAGAAGATAAAAAATATAATACCATAACAAAAGAAGAACTAACCACTATTGAAGCCCGCATTGCAAAAATAGAAAAATACCGCAGAGAACAATTACGCATATTACCCACACCAAACAATCCCAATAGTAGTAGAAGTTTTTTACAAATTACTATAAAAATGGCTACAGGAGGACAATTGGTTATATTTGATATGCCTGGGACAGAAAGCACAGTAAGAATTAAAGAAATGATGTTGGGTAAAAAGTCTTATGTGGATAATACAAAATTAAGAGAATGTAATGATTTTAATAAAGATAAAATACAAGACTGTTTTAAATTTAATAAAAACGCATTGAAGTATTTTATACAAGAAGGCGTTTCTATTAACTTTGAAAAATCTACACTAAACCAAACCATATGTAAAGAATTATATAAATATTTAACTTATAAAAATGAATATAATCAATCAACACAATCTAATAAATCCTGTGCTATTTCAAATTTATTTGAAGGTTTTGATACAACTATTATAAATGATTATTTATCACAAATAGATACTAATATATCTATAAAATATACAAAACAATATGATAATAGTTATATTATTTCTAGTGTTCAAGCAATACTAAATGAAGATACTACTAAAGAAATTATGAATATAGTGTTTAAATATTTTATTTTAAATATATTTAAATTTAATGCTTTAGGTATTACATTTAGTATTTCAAATTCTACCGGGATAAAACAAACTAAAAAAGACGATAGAGAAAAAAAAGCTAAATATATAGCAAAAATTGGTTTTGAATTAGCCTGTTTTTTTAATAAAAAAGCATATTCAACCTATGATGACTATTTTCAACAAACTCAATTTGCTGAACTTGTATTTTTAAAAGATGACGATTATAAAAAAATATATGACCAATTTTTAAGTGTTATATTAATTGATGACAATTTTAGTAAAAGTGATAGTGATATTAGTTTAGAAACTAATATAAATGACAAAGAAAATAAAATGGATGAAATTAATAAACAAAAACAAAAAATGATGGAAGTATTTGAATTTACAACAATTACTACACCTTCAAATAAATCTAACACATCAAAACCTGAAGTTCAGGTTGAATTTAAGGATGAGATTTTTACTCAAAGTTTAGAAAACATAAAAAAAATAAATCCTAATTTTTTAAACACAGAAAAAACACATACTAAAAGTATTTTTATTAAATATATATTATTTATACTTTCTTATATTAAAAAAAAGAGTGAAGACTTAAAAACAAAGGTTTTTGGTGAAATAGATAAAGAAAAAGTTAAGGAGAAAACTTATGAACAATTCACAAGTGTTACTTTAGAAGAATTAACAAAATTATATGATGAATATAATACAAATCTAACACCACACTTAGAAAAAGAA
>Ga0209533_1002713_pt1 | contig 15924 bp, 13 predicted proteins | sample COG_04_FD_184748 | JGI IMG/M metagenome (GOLD analysis project Ga0209533, IMG submission 184748) | Pelagic Microbial community sample from North Sea - COGITO 998_met_04 (SPAdes) (version 2) | ecosystem: Environmental > Aquatic > Marine > Neritic zone/Coastal water | place: Helgoland, sampling...
AGAAGAACGACTGATACGAATAAACCAAACACCTGAACCGAATTTAACTCCTGTGCCGAATAAAAGTCAAGCCATTTTACAAAAAAATTATTCTATGTATTTAACGATATCATCATAAGGTAAGGCGCCCTCGATTCTTTTTCCGCTGGATACGATGATCGTTGGGGTTGAGGATATGCCAAGTTTCTTGGCTAGATCTAAATTTTCTTCAATCGGAGTATCGCAATTACCGTCATTTTTTGGAAGTGTATTCTTAAGCATGTAATTATTCCAGGCGATTGTTTTATTTCCTGAGCACCATATTTTTTTTGACTTATTCATTGCATCAGGGTGAATAGCTAGAGGGTATAAGAAGGTATAAATGGTGACATCTTTTAGTTTAGATATAGTTTCTTTCTCAAGCTTCCTGCAAAATGGGCAATCTACATCAGAAAAAACAGCGATCCTTCGGGTTCCATCACCCCTTTCCTCTTTGATTGCATTTTTAAAAGGCAAGCTATCGAAATCTACTTTGTTTAGTTCCTCCAACCTTGCAGAGGTAAGATCTATTTTTGTTTTTGGATCAACTAACCTACCCTCAACAATTAAAAAGTTAAAGTCTTCATCACTATAAATAATCTGGCCTCCAATAAAGATTTCATAAAGGTCGTTATAGTTTGTTTTCTGAATACTTTTAATCATTAATTCAGGATAAGTTTTTTTTATAATCTCTCTCAATTCTTTCTCGCCCGACAAAGCGTGAAGATTGATAAAGGTTAAAAAAATTATTAACGCAATTTTTATCATGAGATAGCCTTTTTAATAAGTTGTTGTTTTAGAAATTTTGATTTATCGAGCACGCCCATACCCTTTCCGATCACACCTGTCACAATAGTTGATTTCTTTGAGAAAATCCAATTAAGGCCAAGCGTTAAAAACCCCATCTGACTGACATCTTCCTTTCTCGCTCTCTCGTATTTACGTAAAAAACCTCTCAAACCAATATCAAGATAATTTTTTCTATCTATAATTTTTTCTAGGGAAATAATATCCCTTATACCGAGATTTAACCCTTGTCCTGCCATAGGATGAATAAAGTGGGCTGAATCCCCAACAAGCAAAACACGATCCTTAAAAATACTCTCAACACTGTTCATAAAAAGCGGAAAGGATTCTTTTTTTGAGGTGATTTTTATATCTTTATAATAATCACCGATTATTTGACTTAATTCATTCTCAATAGATTTATCATCAAGGCTATTTAGTCTTGTAAAGAAGTTAGAATTGCATGACCAAACAATCGAGACTAATCCCTGCCTAATCGGCAGCACTGCTAAAATACTTTCTCTTAGGAAAAATTGAAATGCTTGCTTTTGTATTTCGGACTTAACTTTAAGCTCAAATGATAGTGCAGTCTGATTAAAGTTGTGTCTACGAAGATCGATTGCTATTTTTTCTCTTACCATTGAGTTAGCGCCATCACATGCAATTATAATCGATGCTATATGCTCTTCATTAGGTAACTTTAAAATTGCTTGATCTTGTTTTTTTTGAATCTCAAAATTAGTCGATAGTTTTTTGAAATTTTTTTTAATATTAAATGTGTTCTTAATCGCCTCATCAAAATCTCTTTCATTCGCCATATAGGCAAGTGCTGGTTTTTGTGCGTCGTCCGCATTGAGGGTGACCGAGTTCTCAATAGAGCTGTCAAATATTTTCATACTTTTAATTTCGGTAAGTGACTCAAAAAAAATTGAAGGTAGTCCTAATGACCTTAGCCAATCGACAGAGGATGGTGATAACGCAAAAGTTCTATTTTTAGCATTTGAGTCCTTTGTAAAATGGTTGATTTCAAAACCTTTCAATTCCAACATCATATGAAGAAGCGTCCCGATTAAACCCCCACCTACGATAATAATCTTATTCTGAATATCATTCACCGAAACTCATCTTCCTAACAAATGATTGCTTGATGGGTCTTGAAATATCTAATAAGGTAAGCGCATAACCCCTGGCTTTTTTAAAGCCAACCAAGTCATTAGAAAAGCTCTTTACGAGCAATTCAGTAAAACCAAGTATTTTCTTTCGTTCACTTGCCCTTGACTGTTTATAGTCATTTATCAAGGTCTCTAGATTTTTTGTATTTAAATCATCCCTTAAGGACTGACTAAGTTTATATGCATCCTTAAACCCTGTATTTAAACCTTGACCTGCAACAGGATGCATAGTCTGTGAAGCATTTCCTAGAGCGACAATATTTGAATGCATTACCTCTACATGTGTTTGTTTTAAATCAAATGATATTCTTTTCTCACACTCTTCAAAGTTTCCAACTCTATCCCCAAAACTTTCGTGCAGCTGTGATAAAAAACATTCATCATTCAATTTTTTAAGATCATCAATAAATTTTAACGGCCCTGTCCAAACCAGTGAGAATTTATCTTCTTTATTTGGTAGCAAGGCAATTGGTCCATTGGAGGTGAATCTTTCATAGGCGATATTACGATGAGGTATTTCAGACAAAACCTTTGTTACAATTGCAGCATGATTGAAGTGTTTTATTTGCTTATTTAACTCTAACCCTTCAATTCCTTCGGTTGTCCCATCAGCCAAAACAACAAATTCACTTTTAAATTTTTTAGTTTTATTATTGGTTTGCAATGTAAGGTTCAATGAAGCTTCTTTGTTCGAACATTTAGTAACCTTTGTTCCATAAGATATCTTAACGTTTCTTATGCATTCCACTTCCACTTGAAGAGCTCCCATTAAATCCCCATAAGAAATAATATATCCTAATGATTCCTCATTGAATTCTTCAGCATCCAGCATGGTCCTGCCAAAGGATCCAGTCTGACTTGTATGTATTTTTTTTATCTTTGTAATTTTTTTTTCTAATCGCTCCCATACCCCTATTTCCTCCAAAATGAGTCGACTTCCGTTTGAAAGGGCGAGTGCTCTATTATCTTGATTTGAAGAATCCTGCTCCTTAGATTCAAAAATTTGAACATTGCCTATGCTCGTGCGGCTTAATATTGCAAATATCAGGCCAACTGGCCCACCCCCAATAATTGCACAATCAGGCACTTGACGTCCCAATAATTGCTTCAAGTTCATTAATCTCTTTTGGCGCATTCTTACTTAAAACATCATGGCCATCAGCAGTGACTAAAACGTCATCTTCTATCCTTACCCCTGTGCCCCAGAATTCTTTAGGTACATTATCCGATGGCCTGATATAACAACCTGGCTCGATAGTAAGAACATTTCCCTCGGTAAACTTTACAGCCACTGATGGGTTTTTTTTAGATGAATATTTACCTACATCATGAACGTCTAATCCAAGCCAATGGCTGGTTCTATGCATAAAAAACTTTTTATATAACTCCTTTTCATAAACCTCATCCCTTGAGCCAAGTAAAATACCTAAATCGATTAATCCATCAACAATAATTTTAAGAGCCTCCTTATGTGGATCATCAAAAAAATTTCCTGCCTTAACTTTTTCAATGGCAGCTTTTTGGGCAAATAGAACCAATTGATAAATTGCTTTTTGGGCTGAAGAAAATTTACCATTCACGGGGAAGGTTCTTGTAATATCGGAAGCATAACTTCCTACTTCACATCCAGCATCTATTAATAGTAGATCTCCATCCTTCATTTGGGAGTCATTTTCTACGTAATGAAGGATACAACCATTAACCCCAGACGCGACTATAGAAGAATATGCTGGGTTACGTGCACCACCTTTAAAAAATTGATTTAAAATTTCACCTTCAATCTCATACTCGTATTTATGAGGCCTGGTTAGTTTCATCGCCTGTATGTGTGCATTAGCGGCAATATCTGCTGACTTCCTCATTAAATTGACTTCAAAATCATTTTTTACCACCCGCATACCATCAAGGATTTCGGATAAATTTTCTCTCAATTTATTATTTTCCTCGAACCATTTAGGACTCAAGATATTATCAATCTTGGAAGATGGCAATAAAAATACACACTTACTTTTTAAAAATTTAGGAATAAGTTTGTGGGCCTCAGTTAATGCGTAAGCCTCGTCAAATAAAAATTCCTTAGATGCCTGCTTTGGACCATAAATAAAACCATTCCAGACCTCTTTCAATTCATCTTTCGGCTGACAAAAAATAATTGATTTTGGATTTTTACCACCAAAAATCATCAAAACTGTCTCTGGCTCTGGGAACCCTGATAAATAATGAAAAGTACTATCAGATCTAAATGGGTAGTGACAATCTTTATTTCTTATGGATTCCTTAGCGTTTGATACGATAGCGACATTGTCTCCTATTAGAGTTGCGAGCCTATCCCTTCTATTTTTAAATTCTTTATAATCCTTCATGTCTTCACTCATCTAAATTAATCATTTTTAAACGCTCTGGAGTACCTATATCTGACCAAAGCCCTTCAAATAATTCACCTTGAATGCATTTTTTATTGATTGCAGTTTCTAGTATGGGTGCCAATTTTATTTTATTTCCTTCCGTTAATTCAGAAAAAAATTTAGGGTCATAAATGGCTATGCCTGAAAAGGTCAATGGCCTTTCAGAATTCATAGTTAATATTCCATCATCCATTATGCCAAAATCACCTTTGAGATTATGTTCTGGGTTGTTGACTAAAACTAGGTGGCCTATTCTTTCGTTTTCTAAAGATCTATTTTTTAAGTTTTGATAATTGTAGTTCGAAAAAATATCTGCATTAATCACTGCAAAAGGCTCATCCCCTAGGTGCTTAATTGCTTGCTTAATCCCCCCAGCAGTTTCTAATGCTTGCTCTTCAACAGAAATTGATATATCTAATCCCCATTTAGAGCCATCACCGATAAATTCGATTATCTCTTTTGATAAATATGCCACGTTGATTACAACATCCTTAAAACCTGCGCCACATAATTTAATCAAATGCCAGTCTATCAAGCATCTCCCCTTCACCTTTAACAAAGGTTTAGGACAGTTTTGGGTTAAGTAACCCATTCTCTCCCCTCTCCCTGCAGCAAGGATCATTACTTTCATTTGATTACCTTATCCAAAAAATTTCTTAGCTGATGAAAATCTGGATACCTCTCTGTCGCATCCATTAAGTACTTCTCAACTAATGGAATGTTCTCCAGGTACTGATTCTTATTGTCCCTAATAGAAAGTCTTGAGAAGATACCTAAAATTTTTAAGTGCCTTTGAATACCCATACATTCGAAATCTTTATAAAAAGTTGAAAATTCTAAATTAGTGATGAGCTTATTGGAATTCGCTTTTTCCCAGTATCTAACAACATGGTCTAGGACAATTTCCTCATCCCATTCAATATATGCATCTTTTAGAAGTGAGACAAGATCATACGTAACCGGCCCTACTAAGGCATCTTGGAAATCCAAAATTCCAGGGTTATTTGATTTTTGATTCATCAAGTTTCTACTATGATAATCACGATGAACAAAAAATTTCTCCTGGTTAAAAACTTTTTTACTTATTGTTTCAAAGCAATTTAATAACTGCTCATTTTCTTTATTAGTTAGCTCAATTTTTTTATATTTTGTTAGGTACCACTCTATAAAAAGTGACATTTCATCAAAAAGTATTCTTTGTGTGTAACTTTGACATAAATCTTTTTTAACCAGCTTCTGCATTTGAATGAGTGATTTAATTGAGTCGCTATATAAACCTTGTTGATTATCATCATTTAAGACATCTAGGTAGGTATCATTTCCAAAATCCTGCATCAAGATAAATCCAAGCGCTCCATCTTCTTCATATATATCTGGAACATTCACATTTATTGTACTTAAAATTTGATTAATCTTTAAAAAAGCTGCAATCGATTCATTCTGAGGAGGTGCATCCATAACTATAAAACTATCTTCAACAGTTTTTACCCTAAAATATCTTCGAAAGCTTGCATCAGTCGAGGCAGCAACAATAGAAAAATTTATTTCTAATTTTTTAGAGAGCCAATCCCTTAAAAAATTTATTCTTTTTAAACTATCCAAATGGTTTTCTCTTTGATGATAAATAAGTTCTTTTTTAATTTACATGAGTTATAATCCACAACTCACTGATTTATATATTAGTTTCTAAAATAAAGACTAAGGTTTATTTAAAATTAAAATGGTTAAAATGACTATATCAGGTTTCGTATAATTTGAATTTAAGAACAAAAAAAATTTGGCCTTTTTTATTTGTGTTTTTTTTATTAAAAAACACGATTCTTATCGCTGATGAGAAAAATAAGGATGCATCCACACCTTACCAAAACTTAACAGAGAATAGCGTGCTTATTGAAGGCGATTCTCTAGAAAGTATTCTTGATAGAAAGCTTAGGGCTTCAGGAAATGCCTCGATTTTAAAGGGCGATCAATCTATAACAGCTGATTTTATAGAGTACGATCAGATTTCTGAAGAACTCTATGCCAAAGGTCAAATTAAAATCACCACCCCAGACCTCGAACTTAAAGGCTCAGAACTAGAAATGTCATTAGCTGAAAATACTGGTTCTATTACAAATGCATCTTTCGTAGCAACTATTAATGAAGATAGCACTTCTAAATTCAACAAAGAACTTAGAGGTACCGCTACAAAAATATTTTTAGAAGGTGAAGACAAAAAGAAACTTGAAAACGCAAAAGTTACAACATGTGAGGCAGGGCAAAATGAATGGTTCATAGCTAGTGATGAGACAGTTATCGATCAGTCTTCAGGTAATATAAAAGCTAAAGATGCTTTACTTTCGCTTAGAGGTATCCCAATCATGTATTCGCCTTATATTGACTTTTCAACTACATCTCAAAGAAGATCTGGTTGGCTACTTCCAACTGCTGGATCTACAACTACAAGTGGCTTCGAAATGTCAATTCCATATTACTTCAATTTATCTCCTACCCATGATGCGACGATTACGACAAGAAATATGGCAAAACGTGGATTACAACTTGATGGTGAATATAGATACTTGAGTGAAAATTTTGCAGGCACATCGCAAATTCAATACCTAAATAAGGATAAAGAATCTGATATAGATAAACGATATCTATTGGATATTAGACATAAGCACAATTTTGGTCATGGGTTTACCGGAACGATCGAATATGAAAAGGTGAAAAGTGGTGATAATAATTATTTTGCAGATATGTCAACAAGCATTGCCGTTACCAGCCAGGTAAGTTTAAGACAAACAGCACATTTAGATTATAACAAGACTGATGATCTATCTGATATCAAAGCAAGCTTGAAGGTGCAAGAATTTCAAAATCTTTCTTCCGCATCCCCGTATGAACTAAAACCGAGTTTTAAAGTAAGTTTTAAGAAAGATTGGGAGGATAAAGCAGACCTATCACTTTTCTTACAAACAGATGCAAATTTTATGTATGACCAATTCGACAAAGGTGATAATGCAAGAAATAATATTCCTACCGGTTCTAGAATTGCATCAACTCCAAGTGTTTCGTTTCCAATGGAAGCTAGTTTTGGATTCTTAAAGCCAAAGTTGATAGCAAATTTAAGACACTATGATCTCGATGATGCATCTACCTCCCAAAAAAGTTTAGCTATTCCAACAGTATCTCTTGATTCAGGTTTATATCTTGATCGATCATTCAAACTCAGTGGTTACAATTTTATCCAAACACTAGAACCAAGAATTTTTTATACATACACCCCATATGAGGATCAATCTGATGTTCCTTATTTTGATACTTCCTTAAACGAATTGAATACATCAACAATTTTTCAAGAAAATCAGTTTTCTGGTCAAGATAGAGTGATGGATACTAATGCTATTACAACAGCGCTTACCACAAGAATTTTAGATGATTCTGGTTATGATTGGATGTTATTGACTATGGGACAAAGATTCTATCTATCTGACAGAAAGGTACTGGAAGAGGATAAATATGCCAATTCGTCTTATAAAGGCGATAAGTCAGATTTTTTAGTAGGTGCTCAGGCAAATCTTACAAAATCGTTAAAATTAACTAGTGATTATGAGTATAACTTTTCTGAGGATGTGACAAACAAGTTCACAGCAGGTGCTAAATACAAACCAGAACCAGGAAAGGTATTAAATGCGTCGTATCGTATGGTTTTAAATCCATCATCTGGTGAATATGACGTCAAACAATACTTATTATCCGGTCAATGGCCACTAAGTTACGGATGGTCAGCCTTAGCAAGTTATAATTATGATATTTATGAGCGACATGATATCGAATCAATGCTTGGTACAGAATATGATGCAGGTTGCTGGTCAGCCCAGTTCATGTTCCATAGACTTCAGTTGGCTACTGATAAAAATTCTACTAATACATATTTTATTATGCTTGAGATCGGTAACCTTGGATCATTTGGCCAAGGAGATAAAGCAGGCTTATTTGAAAAAATGAATAGAACGGTCAAGGGAAGTTCATTTGCAAGTGACCTCCCTGATCAATACCGTGAGAAAAATTTAGAAGATATATATAACAACTAAATGATAGCTAAAGTTATTTTTATTTTTGCACTGATAATCCTTCAAAATATTTTTTTGATGAATCCAGTTTCAACTGCTCAAAAATATATTGAAGTTGACACGATAGTTGCTATTGTTGAAACACAAACAGTTACAAATTCAGAGCTAAACAAAAAAAAAGAGAGTATTAGAAAAGCAATATCTCGACAAGGGGAGGATGAACCCACTGAAAAAAAAATTACAAAATTATCTCTAGATCAACTGATTACTGAAAAATTAGTACATGAATATGCATTGACGCAGGGCTTAGGCGTTAGTCAAGAACAACTCAATAACGTTATGAATAATATTGCTGAGTCTAACAATGTATCTATTGAAGAGTTAATTAAACAAATTGAAAGAGATGGTTCAACATATTCTGACTTTAGAGATGATATTCGTATGGAATTACTTTTTAATCAAGTAAAAAAAAGAATCGTTAGTAAAAAAATAAAAATTTCTGAATTTGAAATTGATAACTTCATTGAGCTTCAAAAAGAAAGAGCCCCCACTAAGTTTAATTATTCTCATATTTTTATAGAAAATATTAAAAATGATAGGGATGATGTTTATGATGTTGATGAAACAAAAAATAAATTAAAAAAAGTAATAAATCAGCTTAAAGAAAAAAATTTTGATGAAGTAGCAATAGATTATTCAGATGGCCCAATGGCTCCAAAGGGAGGGTTGATTGGATCAAAAATTATTAATGAGATTCCAGATATATTTATAGAGAGTTTAGAATCAATGAATATTGGAGAAATAAGTGATCCAATAAAAAGCCCAGCAGGCTTTCATTTGATTAAATTGAATCGAATTGAAGAATTTGAAATAGAAACTATCGTTGTTAGGCAATCAAAAGTTAAACAAATCTTACTCAAAAAGAATCAAATTGTATCTGAGGATGATATCAATAAAAAACTAATGAATATTAGAAATATGATTATCGAGGGTATGAGTTTTTCTGAGGCTGCTGAAAAATATTCAGAGGATAGCTCCGCTGCTAATAAAGGAGATCTAGGTTGGCTAAATCCAGGAGATACTATCCCTGAATTTGAAAAAGAAATGGATGATTTAGAATTAAATGAAATTAGCGAACCATTTAAAACGGCACTTGGATGGCATTTGATCAAAGTAAGTGATAGAAGAGAAAAGGATATGTCATCAGAGTCATTAAGACAAAAAGTGAAAGAAAGTTTACTCAAGCAAAAAACTGATATCAGATTCAATGATTGGGTTAAAACATTAAGAGAGGGAGCGTATGTAGAAATATGGCTTTATGAAAACTAATGAAAAGATTGCCTAATCTTATTATTAGTTCTGGTGATCCAGCAGGAATTGGACTTGATCTTTGTGTGATGCTAGCCTTTGAAAAATTTATGGCGAATATCACAATTGTCGGAAATAAAGATGCCATTATTTCAAGGGCGAGACAACAGAAAAAAAACATTATAATTTCTACAAAATTCGGCCCTCATTGCGGAAATGGCGAACTAAAAATAATTAATTTAGATTATATAAACCCTGTTATTCCTGGACAACTAGATAAAAGTAATTCTTTACAGCAATTAAAAGGATTACAAAATTCAATTGAATTATGTTTAAGTAAAAAATTTGATGCCTTAATTACACTCCCAATCCATAAAAAAATTCTTTCTACAAATAAAAATAAATTTACTGGTCACACAGAGTATATTGCTCATGCTTGTGGTCTTAAAGGCAATGCAGTTATGCTTTTATCAAACAAAAAATTAAATGTAGCACTTGCCACAACTCATATTTCACTGAAAGATGTCCCAAGCAGAATTACTCAAAAAGGATTATGTAATACTATTTCAACCCTTCATTATAATCTTAAAAAAAAATTTAAAATATCCTGTCCAAAAATTACAGTGATTGGTTTAAATCCTCATAGTGGTGAAGATGGTGAATTTGGTGATGAGGAAATAAAAATAATAAAACCAGCTATTAATGAAATGCAGGAGTTAGGTATTTCTTTAAATGGCCCTATTCCTGCAGATACAGCATTTACACCAAAAATAATGAAAAAAACGGATTGTTATCTCGCGATGTATCACGATCAAGGATTAGCGCCCTTTAAAGCTCTCACCTTCGGAAAAGGTGTTAATGTCACACTCGGGTTACCAATTATAAGGACATCAGTAGACCACGGTACTGGACTTGATATTGCTGGCTCAAGTAAAATTGACCCTAGTAGTTTTTTTGAATCAATAAAATTAGCGATTAGTTTAGCTAAAAATCAATATTGAAAGCAAAAAAAAAATTTGGTCAAAATTTTCTAGTTGATCGTTATTTTATATCTAAAATCATTAAGGAAATTAATCCAAAAGAAGGAAACAATATACTAGAAATTGGGCCGGGGAAAGGAGCAATTACGGTACCGATATTAAAGAAAATAAAGCATATCTCAGTTGTTGAAATTGACCCAGATATGATAAAAATTTTGAATAATAAAATTAACTCTCAAAACATGTCGATAATAATTAAAGATGTTTTAAGTTTAAATGACGAATTCTTCAAAGACTTTAATCAAATTATTGGAAATTTACCTTATTACATTGCGACTGAAATAATATTAAAACTTACAAAAATATATAGCTCCTCATCTGAATTATATTTTATGGTTCAAAAAGAAGTTGCTGAGAGAATAACAGCTAAACCATCAAACAAATCTTTTGGGCGATTATCGGTTATCCTTCAGTATTATTTCGATGCTGAACTTTTATTTGAGTTACCACCGGTAGCATTTTCCCCTCAACCTAAAATTACTTCTGCATTTATTAGGTTGACAAGAAAAAAAAGGGTTAGTCCTAAAGTCATTGACGAAGATAGCTTTGAACAAATTATTAAAATAGCTTTTTCCCAAAAAAGAAAAACAATTAAAAACAACTTTAAAAATATCTTACTTGATAAAGATTTTTTAAGTCTTGAAATATCGCCACAAATTCGAGCAGAAACACTAACCATAGATCAATTTATAAAATTAGAAAATTATGTCACGCAAAATAATATAAATTTTGTTTGCTGATATAATTCAACTGATTTTTAGGAGTAAAAAATGAAAATAATATTAATTGGTGCCCCAGGAGCTGGTAAAGGAACCCAGGCCTCCTTCTTAAAGGAAAAATATAAAATCCCACAAATATCAACAGGCGACATGCTGCGAGCAGCATTAAAAGATAAAACAGATTTAGGAATGAAGGCTGAAGATTATATGAATCAAGGTCAGTTAGTCCCTGATAACTTAATAATAGATTTAGTAAAACTTAGAATAAATGAGGATGACTGTAAAAATGGTTTTCTTCTTGATGGTTTTCCCAGAACAATTCCGCAAGCTCAAGCAATGATAGATGCTAAAATCTCTATTGAATTTGTTATAGAAGTTGCTGTTCAAGACAATGAAATAATTAATAGACTTACGGGAAGAAGAATTCACCCTGCTTCAGGTAGGATTTATCATATAACTCACAACCCTCCAGCAAAAGATGGGATGGATGATGTTACAGGAGAACCACTCATTATCCGTGACGACGATAAAGAAAGTACAATTATCAAGAGGCTCAAAACCTATCATGAGCAAACAGAACCACTTGTTAATTTTTATTCAGATTTAGCAGATAAAGATTCATCAAATACACTTAAATTTATTTCAATTGATGGGGCAGATAAGCCTGATAATATAAATTCAAAGATTGCAAATAAGTTAAAATAAATATGCAAGAAGACTATCCTTTTAAAGAAATAGAAAAAAATATTCAAAGTTATTGGGATACCAATCAATCATTTGAATCGTCAGAAAATGCAAGTAATAAAAAATATTATGTTTTATCTATGTTCCCCTACCCAAGTGGAAAGCTTCATATGGGTCATGTAAGAAATTATACAATTGGTGACGTAATTTCAAGATTTAAATTAATGAATGGCTTTAATGTCATGCAACCTATGGGTTGGGATGCCTTTGGGCTGCCTGCTGAAAATGCTGCGATTGAAAATAAAACTGCGCCAGCAAAGTGGACGTATCAAAATATCGAGCATATGAGAGAGCAACTTAAAGAGCTCGGGCTTGCTGTTGATTGGCAAAGAGAAATTGCAACATGCTCTGTTGAATACTATAAGTGGGAACAGTGGCTTTTCTTACAACTTTACAAACAAGACATGATTTATAAAAAAACATCCACGGTCAATTGGGACCCGGTTGACCAAACGGTTTTGGCTAATGAACAGGTAGTTGATGGAAGAGGATGGAGATCAGGCGCGCTGATTGAAAGAAAAGAGATCCCACAATATTTCATGAGAATTACAAAATACGCCGACGATCTTCTTGACGGCCTTAAAGATTTGAATGATTGGCCGGAGCAAGTCAAAACAATGCAAAAAAATTGGATTGGGAGAAGTGAAGGTTGTGAAATTGATTTTAAACTCATAGATAATATTGATTCATCAGAAAATGCTCTAAAAAATAAGATTAACAGCATAAAAGTTTATACTACAAGGGCTGATACTTTGATGGGAGTATCATTTTTAGCAATTGCTCCAGAACATAAATTATGTCAAATGATTGATGATGTAAAAGTACAATCATTTATAAAAAAGCTAAGTAATAGTGTTTCAGAAGCCGATATAGCTACAGCCGAAAAGGTAGGAATTTTTACTGGCCTATTCGCCTTGCACCCCATTTCAAACAAAAAAATACCTATATGGATTGCAAATTATGTCTTAGCTGGCTACGGTGAAGGTGCAATTATGGCTGTTCCTGCCCACGACGAAAGAGACTTTGAGTTTGCAAATAAATATAACTTAAGCGTCATACAAGTTATAAAAAACGTTTCGGGGCTCGATGAATTGCCCCATATAGGTAATGGAATATTGATCAATTCAGATGAATTTAATGGGCTTGAGAGCTCGAGTGCCCAAGAAATTATTACTAAAAAAATTGAGTCAATTAAGCAAGGTAAGGGGAAAATACAATATCGTATAAGAGACTGGGGTATTTCGAGGCAACGATATTGGGGCTGTCCAATTCCCATGATTTATTGTGAAAAATGTGGAGAAGTTCCAGCCGACGAAAAAGATCTTCCTATAAAATTACCAGAAAATATTAAAATTGATGCGCAAGGATCCCCTCTAAAAAATCTAAAAGATTTTACAGACTGTAATTGCCCAACATGCGGGGGAAAGGCGAAAAGAGAAACCGATACGCTTGATACTTTTTTTGAATCTTCTTGGTATTTTGCAAGGTATGCGAGTTTTGATCAACCTAATGCGATGCTTGATAAACGTGCAAAATATTGGCTGCCCGTAGATTACTATGTTGGAGGCGTTGAGCATGCGATCTTGCATCTTCTATATGCAAGGTTTTTTAATAGAATTTTGTATGATATGAATTTAGTTGCCTCTGCCGAACCATTTAAAAAATTATTGACTCAGGGGATGGTCCTTAAAAACGGAACCAAGATGTCAAAATCTAAGGGTAACACTGTTGATCCTAACGAATTGATAAAAAAATATGGTGCTGATACCGCTAGACTTTTTATTATGTTTGCTGCTCCGGCAGAACAAAGTTTAGAGTGGTCAGACAAGGGTATTGAGGGCTCTCACCGATTCCTTAAAAAGCTTTGGTCATTAACCTTCGCCCACCAGAATAATATTAATGATTTAGGTAGTATAAGTGAGGAAGAAATATCTAACTTACGTTACAAACTTCACTCTACTATAGAAAAGGTAACAGATGACTTAAATAGGCGTAATAGTTTTAATACAGCCATATCCTCAATTATGGAGCTCATTAATGCTTATACGAAATCACATGATATGAGAACAATATCATTTAAATTAAGGCAAGAAATGTTTGAAAATGTCATATTAATGTTGAACCCATTTGTACCTCATATTTCAAAAGCATTATGGGAGGCGCTTAATCCTGAAAATTCAATCGAAAAATCACAGTGGCCAAAAGTTGACAGAGTTGCTCTAATTAAAGATGAAATTTCAATTGTACTTCAGGTTAACGGTAAGTTAAGAGCAGATATGCTAATATCAATTGAAGATTCAGAAACTGTAATTAAAAATAAAGCGCTTTCTCAAGAAAATATAAAAAAATACACGGATAGCAAAGAAATAATAAAAACTATCTATGTTAAAAATAAATTAGTTAATATTGTGGTTAAGAATTAAATTATGCAAATCTTTCTAAAAGAATTATTTATCCTGGGGTTCATCTTAATGATAAGCGCATGTGGCTTTCAATTAAGAGGTGATATCCAAGCAAATTTTGATTCTATTTCAATTTCAGGAGGAACTTCTAGCTTCAACAAGACACTTCAGCGGAAATTTAGACAGGCTGGAATCACGATAAAAAGTGTCTCTGAAGCAGAAAAAATTGTAGAAATAATAAAAAATGAATTTACTAAAACAATATTGACATTGACAGGAACAGGTGCGGTAAGTGAATATCAACTAGATTATGAGGTAACCTATAGATTCAAAAGTAAGGACGGCCCATGGAACCTTCCTGTAACTATTGAAGCTTCAAGAACTTATACTTATGATGACTCAGATATTCTAGCTAAAGATGAAGAAGAAAAAAGGCTTGTATCAGGTATGGAAGATCAATTAATTAGAACAATGGCTACCCAAATTTCACTCTCAAAATAAAATGCTAGTAAAATTTGCGCCTACAAATATACTTTCTGACCTTAAAAAAAATAAAAAAAATTGTTTGGTCATAGTTGGCAAAGAACCAATACAAATTTGCACTGTAAAAGACGACATCAATAAATCTTGTCAAAAAAATTCAATAGATAAAATACCAATAAAAGTTGAAAATGGCATTGATCTAAATCAGCTTGATCACACATTTAATAACCAGTCACTTTTTAGCTCACAAATAATATATGAATTTGAAGTGTCTGATGGGATCATCAAAAAAGAAATTAAGGAAAGTATATTAAAAAAAATTGGTGAGCATCCAGATAGCTATTTTATTTTCTATTTTAAAAAATATTTTAAGGAGTTTAAAAAGCAAAATTGGTATGAGATTTTCAAACACTCAAGTCAAACAATAATTGCTGAGGAGCCTAATACTGAACAAATCATGCAAGCAATAAAAGATAGAGCTCATTTTCATCAAGTGCAGCTTACAAATGAAGCAAAAAAACTTCTTACCAATTACTCAATGGGCAATCTAATGCAAGCTGAGAATGATATAAAAAAATTAAAATTAATCTATGACAAGCAAGAAGTTGATGAATCTATGCTTTTGAGCCTCATCACTAACGGCTCAAAATATGATGGATTTAATTTCATCGAATATTGTATCAATGGAGACATAAATAAAACAAATGAGGCAGCCCAATACTTAAAAGAAGAAGGTGTACAGCCCTTAATGATTAATGGCTTATTCGCATGGTTTTTCAAAGCTGTTTCTAG
>Ga0209533_1002716_pt1 | contig 15921 bp, 15 predicted proteins | sample COG_04_FD_184748 | JGI IMG/M metagenome (GOLD analysis project Ga0209533, IMG submission 184748) | Pelagic Microbial community sample from North Sea - COGITO 998_met_04 (SPAdes) (version 2) | ecosystem: Environmental > Aquatic > Marine > Neritic zone/Coastal water | place: Helgoland, sampling...
GAGCTTTTTTTTCGACGAAAATAGACTTCTGATCGCAGCCAAATATAGGTATTTTCAATACCTGCTTTTAAATGACGAATGCCTCTTATTGTTCGCCAAGACTTTTAGGTGTGGACCCGTTCAGTGATACTTGAAAGGTCTTCTTATAAGATAAAGAAAGGTGCTATCAGCCTTGGTAAAGCCAAGCAAAAGCTAAACAGAAGGCACGACACCTTTTTTGCACTAAATTGCCGCTGCCAATCTGTGGTGCAACGAACGCGCTCCCTATCCACGCAGTGTGCACAAGCAACGACAAAAGTGAATGCACAGTTTGGTTTCACTGCTGAGATTAGTTAGGTCGTGGCATTCTGCAATGCGGCTTCGCAATGAATGGCAGCTTTGGCGAGCTCGCACGTATGCAGAGAAGCTCCGCTTTCCGCCAATTCCAGAAGGATTGCCATTTGCAGGGCCGAGCCACGTTCATAGAGCTCAGCCACAAGGCGAGGGTATTCAACCTAGTGAAGTCAATAAATAGCCGCGCAACTTCGTTAAGATTTCCCAAAACAGCACTCTATACCTGTACAAATAGTGCAACGCGATACCTGTACAAATAGTGCAACGAGCTGAGTCGTATTTTGCAGTTGCTCCTTGGTTGATGCCAAAGGAGCTACAACCCTCCCCTTTCGCTATTGCTCGAGACGGATTGGCGTGGTTGATTGATCGCAATATATGGACGCTTGAAACCAACGGAGAGAAAAATGAAAACACTCAAATTAGCTTTACTCGGAGGCGCGCTGAGCATGTCAGCAATGGGCGCATCCGCAGAAACATTTCGCTGGGCGTCCAATACTGACCCTCAAACGATGGACCCACATGCTGTAAACTCAGCACCTGTGCTGTCATTCTTGAACAACGTTTATGAAGGACTTGTACGCCGTGGGCAGAACATGTCGATCGAACCTTCATTGGCCACATCGTGGGCCCCCCTTGAGGGCGAAAATGGTTGGCGGTTCACTCTACGTGAAGGTGTCACATTCCAAGACGGCGCTGCCTTTACATCTGAAGATGTGATGTTTTCTTATCAACGTGCCTCGAACGAAGCCGCCGACGTGCGCTCTTGGTTTGCGCCTGTGTCGGACGTACGTGTCGTAGATGACTTCACAATTGATTTTGTTACCACTGCGCCAAACCCGTTGTTTCCTGACTCAATCGCGAACTTCATGATCCTTGATAAAGGTTGGGCAGAAGCAAATGACGCTTTGTTGCCCGCTCGCGATGCAGAAAATTTCGCGACGATGAACGTCAATGGAACAGGGCCGTTCACTTTGGCCAGCCGTGATCCTGGCGTGCGCACGACGCTTTCACCTAATGCGAACTGGTGGGACGAAGCCTCGCACAACGTTTCTGAGGCCGTGTTTACGCCCATCGGAAACTCTGCCACTGGGCTTGCAGCACTTTTGTCTGGCGAAGTTGACTTCATCCAGCCAATCCCTCTTCAGGACATAGCGCAAGTTGAAGGTCGTGATGGGTTTAAGGTGCTAGAAGGTGAAGAAACCCGGGTCATCATGTTTGGCTTTGGTCATGAGCATGAGGCGCTCCTTTATTCTTCTAACGTACAAGACGCGAACCCGTTTGCGGACCCGCGTGTACGTCTTGCTGCCGCACATGCTTTAGATCTTGCATCGATCGATCGTGTCTTGTTCCGAGGCAAAATCGAAGCAGCAAGTCAGTTGGTGCCCGCAGGTATTTCAGGCTTTTCCGAAGCAAACCAAGATCGTCCTTCATTTGATCCTGAACGTGCAAAAGCATTGCTTGCCGAAGCTGGATATTCCGATGGTTTCTCTTTCGGTCTGAAATGCCCGAATGATCGCTACATCAACGATGAAGCGTTGTGCCGTGCAGCGGCCTCTATGTTTGCGGCGGTTGGCTTGAACGCTGAACTTAGCACGGGTCCTGTACGTGACTACTGGCCTCAGCTTCGCGCGGACGACTTCGATATGTACCTATTGGGATGGTCCCCAGGCACGTTTGACATGGAGCACCCGATCCGTTTTTTGCTGCACAGCCAAGACAATGACAAAAAGCTGGGCTCTTGGAACTTTGGCGGCTATTCAAACGCGCGCGTGGATGAACTTCTTCCGCAAATTCAACAAGAGATTGATCCTTCAGCGCGCCAGACTTTGGTCGATGAAGTCGTTGCGATCACGCAAGAGGACGTCGCCTATATTCCGCTTTATACACAACCTCTCATCTGGGCTGCGAAGGATAATGTCGAGCTGACACAACGTGCGGATAACTTCTTTATGTTGCGCTGGGTCACGGTGAACTGATCCGAGCATAAGGCAAAAAGGCGATGGTATATTTTATCTTGAAGCGGATGATTCAATCCGTCTTTGTGATGCTGACCGTCGCCTTTTTAGCATTTTCTTTGTTCCGCTTCGTGGGGGATCCGATTACCCAGATGACAGGTGTTGAAACCTCTGTCGAAGACCAAGAACGGTTACGTGAAGAACTGGGTCTCAATGATCCTTTTGTATATCAATTCACGCGCTTCACGGGCGACATGCTGAAAGGCGATTTCGGGTTTTCGTACCGAACACGCCAACCTGTGGCTGAAATGATCGCAAGCCGCATTCCCGCGACGTTAGAATTGGGCGTGGTCGCTTTGATAATTTCGCTTCTCGTAGGTATCCCTGCAGGGGTTTACACAGCGCTGAAGCCACGAGGCGTTCTGACACAAACCATCTTGATGACAACTCTTGTGGGCGTGTCGATTCCGACATTTGTGATTGGGATCATGTTGATCTTTATTTTTGGCGTGCAATTAGGCTGGCTCCCCACATTCGGACGCGGAGGTACGGTTCAAATAGGTGGCTGGGAAAGCTCTTTGTTTAGCTTCGATGGATGGCGCGCGTTGTTGCTTCCCGCTATCACCCTTGGCGTTTACCAACTCACCCTGACAATGCGATTGGTCCGTGCAGAGATGATGGAGGTTATGCGATCTGACTACATCCGTTTCGCTATGGCCCGAGGTGTGCCGACGGCGAGCCTTCATTACAGACATGCGCTTGCGAATACGATGGTGCCAGTGATCACAATCATTGGGTTGCAATTCGGTGGTGTCATCGCCTTTTCTATTGTGACTGAAAGCGTTTTTCAATGGCCTGGTATGGGATTGCTCTTCCTTGAATCAATTCGCTTTGTTGATATCCCAGTCATGGGTGTGTACCTCGTTGTCATCGCGTTCTTTTTCGTATTGGTGAACCTCGTTGTTGACTTGCTCTACGTGGCTATCGACCCACGCCTTCGGATCAGGGACGTGTCATGATTGCGTTTGTGAAAAAATACGAAGGTCTATGGCTGTTCGTGCATTCCCCAGCCGCAATTATTGCAGCTCTCGTCGCAGTATTGACCTTTCTGGGAGCCGCTTTTGCGCCATGGATCGCGTTGGTCAATCCCTACGATCTGGCGTCGTTTAGCCTGTTTGACGGATTACTGCCGCCCACATGGTTGGACGGTGCGAACCCTAAATTCATCTTGGGAACTGATGATCAGGGTCGTGATATGATATCCGCGATTCTTTACGGCGCGCGGCTGTCATTGGTTATTGGCTTGTCTGCGTTGAGCATTGCCGCGGTTCTTGGGGTTGGGCTTGGCCTTGCTGCCGGGTACTATGGCGGGCGGTTCGATGCCATTGTGATGCGAATTGCTGATGTGCAACTTGCCTTGCCTGCAATCCTGACAGCGCTGCTTATCGACGGCATCGCACGGGGTATTTTGCCAGCCTCAATACAACAAGATTTGAGGGTTGCTGTGCTCACCTTGGCTATTGCTTTGTCGCTTTGGGTGAACTTTGCCCGAACCGCTCGCGCGTCCACATTCGTTCAAATGAACAAGGAATACGTTCAGGCCGCGATCATGATGGGGCAGCGCCCGATCCGAGTGATGTTTGTTCATATTTTACCCAACATCCTTGGGCCACTTTTGGTGATCATGACCGTCGATCTTGCCTCCGCTATTTTGCTAGAGGCAACATTGTCTTTTCTCGGGATAGGCCTGCCTGCCGACAGCCCGAGCCTTGGCACGTTGATCCGCGTTGGCATGCAATTCCTGCTGTCAGGTGAGTGGTGGATCTTGTGGATTCCGACATTGTTTCTTGTTGCGCTTGTAGTGTCGATCAACATCCTTGGCGATTTCTTGCGAGACATCTTTAATCCGAGGTTACGCTAGATGCTGACGATTAAAGATCTTTTGGTTAAGTTTCCAATGCGTTTTGGAGCTTTCACTGCAATCGAAGACGTCGACATGACAATCAAGCCCGGTGAAATTCACGGGCTTGTCGGGGAAAGCGGTGCAGGCAAGTCCACAGTTGGTGCGGCGGTCATCGGTTTGTTGCAATCCCCGGGGTATGTCGCAAATGGAACTCTTACATTAGGTGATACTGACTTGCGCAACCTCAGCCCTGCTGAAGCTCATAAAGTGCGCGGCGATCGCATATCGATGATCTTTCAAGATCCTCAAACCAGCTTGAATCCGTTGATGACGATTGAACGCCAACTGATCGAAACCATTCAGACCCATTCCTCGCTCAGCGAAAGCGAAGCCATTAACCGCGCCGTTGATTTGCTTGAAGACATTGGCATCAAAAACGCTGCTGAGCGGATCAAAGCCTATCCGCATCAGTTCTCAGGTGGCATGCGCCAACGGGTGGTCATCGCGCTGGCCATAAGCACCGATCCCGAATTGATCATTGCGGATGAACCGACTACGGCGCTTGATGTAGCGGTGCAATCCCAGGTGCTCGATTTGATCCAAAGATTGGCGAAAGAGCGCCAAATTGCCTTCATGTTGATCACCCATGACATTGGTGTGATTGCGCAAGTGGCAGACCGCGTCACAGTTATGCGCAAAGGGCGCGTGATGGAAACGGGTGTCACCGCTCAAGTCTTGGGTAAACCACAGCATCACTATACCCAACAGCTGATGGATTCAGTGCCACCCCTAGATCGCAAGATAGATCGCTTTCGTGTTCCTGAAGCTGATGACACGATTGCGAGCAATGGCGCTATGGCTGAGAATTGGTTACTTGAAGGCTCTCAACACGCGCGAACGGGCCTCTCTCTGACAGGCCTTAGCGTTGAATTTGCAGGGCCACGCACGTCAATTTTTCGCAAACTGCCGCCCTATGTTGCTTTGGATGATGTGACGCTAAACATCAAACCGGGCTCGATTATGGGGCTCGTTGGTGAAAGCGGGTCTGGCAAATCGACGCTTGCCAAAGCGATCACCGGATTGGTGACTCCAAGTAGTGGCACCATGGAGTTAGGGGATGTCGTGCTGCCTTATGGCAAGTCGCGCAGTCGTCAGCACCCATCTCGGCAGCTAATCCAAATGGTGTTTCAAGATCCGTATTCTAGCCTGAATTCACGCCACCGCATCGGTGACATATTGACAGAGCCCTTGTGGTTTTACGGCTTTGTTAAAGACGAGCAAGAACGCGAGAAACTCGCGGCCTCAATGCTATCACTGGTTGGGATGCAGCCTGATGCAATCTCGAAATACCCGCACCAATTCTCCGGTGGCCAACGTCAACGCATCGCAGTTGCGCGCGCACTTTTGGCGCGTCCACGCTTTTTGATCTGTGATGAGCCGACATCCGCATTGGACGTTTCAATACAGGCTGAAATATTGAATCTCTTGAAAGACTTGCAAGCGAAGTTTGGCCTGACGATTTTGTTCATCAGCCATAACCTCGCTGTTGTGCGCCAGATGGCAGATGACACGGCGGTGCTGCGAAGTGGCAAGATCGAAGAAGTTGGCGAAACAAATGCACTCTACACAGCACCACAAGCGGACTACACAAAGTCGTTGCTGGACCTTACGCCTGTGATGCCGACGACGTGGCAGACATAAACCATGATGCAGCTATTCGGTTATGACACGATCAATACACTTAAGGTGTTGATGTTGCTGATGGAAACCGACGCAGAGTTTGAATTTGTTCCAATCAATATTCGTGCGGGAGAACAACATAAGCGCGAATTTCTCGACATTAATCCCGCGGGAAAAGTGCCTGTCTTGAGAGATGGAAGCCAGCACCAGACCGAGTCTAATGCTATCCTGATGAGCTTGGCCCACAAAATGAATTGGGGGCTTCCTGAAGATCCAAAGGAATACGGCTGCATGATTTCGTGGCTCTTTTATCAAGCTTCCACCCAAGGACCTCATTTTGGGCAAATCGAATATTGGAACAAGCTTGCAAAACAACCAAACACTCGAGCTTTGACACATCTCCGCACGATCGCAAATCGCACAATTCAACATTTAGATGATCAGTTGAAGGGCAGACAGTTCATCTGCGGAAAGAACTACAGCATTGCAGATATCTCACTTTTCCCATGGCTGCATATTCACGACCATCTTGGCTTGACGATAAAAGGCGTTAACAACCTTGAGCTTTGGCTTGAACGGATTGGTAGAAGACCGGCTTCGATGAAAGCTCTTGCCTTTTTAGGATCGAATTCGATGTTTGATAAAAAAATTGAGTAAGCGCGGTGTGTGAAATCGTTAGAGAGCAAAACTCAGTTCGTTTTACTTTTTAAAAGGCAAAGCACGTCCTTTGAATGTCGGCTAAGCACCTCGCGTTCAGTCCCTGTAGCAATCGCAGCGAAGGTCTACTTCCCACCAATGGTGTGGACAAGTCTCGGTGCGTACTCGCTTGTCCTTTCTACCATTGAGCAATAGAAAATACTCTCTTCCCTTCAACCCCTGAATGGCTATCGGTCGATGAAGCGTTTCTTGCTTGTCAGGAGCGTGATCTGATCCGAACCAAGAAAACGATCCGCCAGTGGTGCCGTCAGGAAAATGTAGAAAGCCAAAAGCAAGTCACGCCCACTGGTGAGCCTTGGATGCTTGAGAAGTCTTCCCTTCTCGTCAAAGTCGCCCCCGAGCTGGAGTTCATGCAGGAGGCTGCACCCGTTCAGACCAGTGCGCACTTGTTCAAACGGGTTCAGACCGAAGACGCACCCGTGCAGACCGGTGCGGACGCGTACGAACCACGGCGAACCGAGGCAGATCCACACCAGGTCGGGCGCAAAGACAGGCAAGACACGGAAGTGATTGCGAGCCTTGAGGCGCAGGTGTGCTTGCTTGAGATAGATAAGGCTGTGCGAGACATGCACGTTGAGTTTCTAACGTCTCAGAACGCGGCAGCGCGGGAATAGTTGCTTGGTCAATGTCGATACATCAGACATCTTGAAGCCGAGGTTTTGCGGCTGGATGGGGAGGTGAACCAACAATTCTTGAAAGCTCCAATTCTAAGATCCAACGAGAGGCAAGAAACGAGTACTGAGAGTGTTCCAACGAGTAATTTCGACCCTGCGCATTAGTCGCTGAAAATAGTGCTTCACATGTGCTAAAATTTAGCCATCTATGGAAACACTCGGACAACTTATCAAAGACCGCAATGATCATCATCCAGGGTGGTGACATCATCTCGAATGGAGGTGGGTTTACGCAGGTGCCGAACTTCATTGCTGGTAAGCAAAAAAGTTAGCGTCGGGGCGAAGCTCACTTACGCTGTGCTTCTGAAATACGCTTGGCAGAACGACTTCTGTTTTCCAGGACAAAAGCGATTGGCCGATGATATCGGAGTGACCAAACGCAGTCTCTTCAGTTTTGTCAAAGAACTGGAAAAAGCAGGATTCATCAAAATCCAGAGACGTGGCCAGGACAAAGTGAACCAAAACATTTTAAATCTGAAGGCTCGCAAGCGAACAGCCTAGAAGTGCAAATTTTGCACTTCTAAAGATGAAAGGATTGCACCCCTGGAGGTGCAGATAGTTCACTTCCTTCCATAAGAAGAATACTCATTTAAGAACATAAGAGGGAAACCACTCAGATTTCTGTGGATAAAAATATCTAAGGGGATTCCCGACACAGACTTTGAAGAGGTTCGTGGCTTGCGAAGATCGATCGCGGCGGCATCGAGATTGTTTTTCAGATGAATCGCGTAGTGTTTCTAATTCATCTCAACACTGGTTTGTCAGTTCTTGGCGATCTGATAGATGTTCGCGCCTTTAAGCAGCCGGATCGAGATGTAGCCGTGCCAGAACGAGTAGAGAGTGTGCCGTTTGCCTTTGCGGTCGATCTTAAGGTCTTCCGCCTCGAGCATTCTATTGAACACTTTCTTGTGGCCGTAAGGAAAAATCGGATCTATCGGGTTTGGATTGTTTCTCTCCTTCAACCGTTGAAACGGCAAGACGGCCCCGGTCATACTTTTATAATATCCGGTGCCTCGTTTGCCACGCACTTCGATCTCAAGGATCATTTCGTCAGTTGCTTCATCATTCACGATGCTCACGTCGCGATATTGCAGGCGCTTGGCTTCATCGGGCCTGAGGCCAGTGTTTGCCATGAACAAATTCAAGTCGTGCATTTGAGTAGCTTGGTAGCGCCGATTTTGTTTTCGGCGGCTTTCATATTGCGACGGGTCGCGTTGTCGAGCTGTTTGTATTCGTCCGGCGAGAACCACGCCCTGTGCGCCACTTTCTTGAAAGCCGTGTGAGGCGCGGACATGTCGGGCAGGGCGGCCAACCACCCTTGTCTCACAGCTGTCTTGAACACCATCCGCTAAGTGACGATTTCTTTGTCCATCATTGATTGTGAAGGTGGCTGGTACTTTGGATCGTCGTCCATGCGAAACAGGCGATAGTGTTGAATTGCACCGGCCGTCACTTCAGCGAGGGGACGATTGCCAAAATATGACAATAGATGATTTGAGATCCGAGAAAACTGTCCGCGCACATGGTCTTTGTTGCGTGTCCCTCCGGTCATCACTTCATATTCCTTAATGAAACGCTCGGCTGCTTGGACGAAAGTCTTATCGCTCAGTTTCTCACCTTTGCTCTGGCGCAGCTTGAGGCTCATTTCCTATTGCTTGGCAAACTCCTTTGCCGTAAATTTTTTTCCTCCGGTCGAAGCTCGTTGTTTTTATCTTCAAGATAGGTCGCGCACTGCCAGATACCGGCCTTGCCGCGTTGGTATAGATTCACCTTTCCGTCGAAGATTGTTTGAGTCACAGCCATGCCACATCTCCCACGCTGAAAACGGGTGCAAATGTGTGTAAGAGATGGGTAAGACACAAATCGCGAAACCAAAAGGTGTCGATCTCGTATAAGACATTGTTTTTTTGTTTTCGTGGTGTTTAGGGGCGAAATCGAAATACCGACACGAGGATTTTCAATACACCGACGGCGTTTGCAATTAATGATTTGCTAAGTTTGGTCTAGCTTAGTTTCTAACTGTATACTTGTGCCAATTTGATCACAGGGTTCGGATGGTGCAATTTGTGAATGTACCATCGCTCGCATTTGTGTTTCGTTCCTCGTAGAAGATTATCATAAACGTACCTGCCACCGAAGATATGACAAACTATCACACCGCTCTTTTGAACGAGCCAGCTTTCTTTTCAGCCTGCAATTTGGCGTATCGCTCTACTTTTAAGCAGTCATCGTTTGCCGAATGTCAGCGCCAAGTCCAAACGGCTGCTGGGATCAGATTTGACGTAAGGAAATGAAATGACAGCAAAAACTCTATCTGCACTTATCGCTGTGTCACTTACACTTGCAGCTTGTGCTCCAAGCGAGCCACCGCGTGAAGCAGCAACTGTTTCAAGCGCAAATACCGCAACATTACTTCCGCCCAAGATCAAGAAGATGAGCGCTGATGGCATTCAGATTACCTATCCCCAGATATCAATGGGATTTGATGCAAGCTGTGGCGCTTTTCGGGTAATGAGCACAAAACTCAACCAATGTGCCAAGCTTCCAGAAAACGTCAAGCAGCTGGCAGTGGATCACTGTAGCCGTTTTGAGAAGACAGCAATGTTCATGGGGAACAAAACAAACCTAATACAGATGACGGTCTCACATTTTGATTGCGAGTAAGTCGCACGAGGTATTGCAGCACTTATAGAGGTGAAAAGTGCGATTTTTGGGCCGTATTTTTTACGGGAAGCAGTACATTGTTGTCTGCTTGCAAAGGCCTAAGATTTTGCCCTCACACCACCTACACGACCTTCATCTGTGCATCCCCATTACCATCAATGTATCTCTGAGTGACGGCGAGTGACGAATGCTCTGCAAGCGCCTGAACATCCCGAAATGAGCCGCCTACGCTGCTAAACTTTCTTGCAGCGTTAGTGGTAAATATGCGTCGCCTGCTGTGTGACGAGCAGTCAACAAGCCCGACATCAGCACACCAAGCTGCAAACATATGTACGATTGCTTGTGACGAAGTCTTTTCTGATCGCTCATTGCGGATCACGTGCGATGTGGCAATATCAATGCTGTGATACTGATGTTCACTCTCGAGCAAATCTGCCAGTTTCAGGCGTAGTTGCAGGTTCAAAGGTATAACGCGAACGCCACGCCCCTTTGACGCTTTATCAGTCAATTGAATGCTTGAGGCAATGTTTCTTCAGCATCTGTGAGCATCGCCCACTGCAGCTCTGCGATTTCTTTCGCACGAAGCCCTGCACGAACCGACCGCAGAACCACAATTTCATTGCGCTGAGCGTGCTGCAGAGTGCCTACATACCAAAGCAGTTGATCTATTTGTTTCTTGTTGAGTGTCTTCGCTTGCTTTCCAAGTGACATGGCTAACCTACTATATTTACGTTGCTTTTTTACCTTAGTATACTGACTGGAAAGCCTAGCCTTGCAACCACATTAAAAGTCCTGAGTCCTGTCAGACACTTACAGAGACTGATGTTGAAATGATGATTTCATACTGAGTTTGATTGGGTCATTTCTTGTAAGAAATGACGATCAGAGCACCTTTGCAGCCAGTGTATGCCCAGCAACATCTACCGCGACTCCTGAGCCAATTTGCTGTCGCTGCTTGATGACTCCATCTCGCAAGTAATCCAGCGCCTGCTCGATCCGCTTGATGCGTCCTTCGATATCAACATCACTGCCACCTTTGCGCAAAGCCTGCTGTCCTAGTCTATATGACTGAATTGCTGCACCACCTTCACGCCGTGACTTCATCCTGAATGCGGCAATAGCATCAGCGCGCACAAACCTCTCGTCCAGCTCTATCTGTAATGACCGAAATGACTTCATCAGAACACACCCAGCCCGATCTCTACCAGCCCATCATCCGCAACATAGAAGGTGTGCAAATGCTTCTTCAGTTGTGCATCAATATCTGCAAGCTGCTGCTGTAGTTTCCATCGCTGCTCAGCCAGCATCATGACAATCTCGTCTTCAATTTCTATATCACTCATGTACTCGTTCCTTTTAATGGTCGTTTGCTCTGCATCGTCAGTGACCCTTGATGAACAGGACAGAGAACGAACCTTGTCTGCGCATTGCCTCAAACTCTTTCTGAAAACTGGCTTTGTCTTCACGCGATAGAACATCAACAGATGCAATCTTTGGTGACTTCAACGACTGAACAAATCTGAGCAACTGCTGCCTCTAGACTTAGTTATTATTGATTTATTTATTGGTTATTTGATTGATCAATTTATGTACTATTAAACAAAATCTAGATGACTGAATGATCAAGTATCCAGCTGCATCAAATCAATCATTTGTGGTTTTGTTTTGGAGACATACTTGCCCAGATAGGACAAAGTATGTCTGAAGCTTGTGTCTAACGCCTCTTAACATAGTCAGTCCGCAAACCACTTGCGTGGAAGGTAGGGTAACTCGATTACCTTTACTGCGACTTGCCGAATAGTTGCGGGAACAATTGAGCACTGACTGACTAATGCCTCAACTGTCTGAATCTTGATTAATTCATCCAATGGATAATGTTTATGCACCGTTTCCATCTTGGGTGCTTTGCACGATGCTGAAGTATCGCATCGTTCCCCCGCGGCTAATTGCAGAGAATATTCACAGTGGGTCGTCAAACCTTATGAGAACAAGTGTATAATCGGGATGCTCAGCCCTTACTGATGCTATCAGCGAACTTTTCATTTCTGTAGTATATGTACAAAATTTACGCGTTATTTACTAAATTTATTTTCACTTTTCTGAAGTTTTTTGCTCTGTCAGAGCAGGACTTCAGCCATCCTTGATGCTCTGAATGTTCCTGACCTTCGCAGCACTTGGCGCAAGGTTCTTCAGATAAAATCTCTTAAGTTGATCGGCACCTTATAGGCTATCACATTCAAGTTTACCTATTTACATTTTTTTGAACTTGAGAAACAAACTTTTTAGCAATTTGAGAAACGACTTGATCTAAAAGCCCAAAAGAGGTATTTTTTTGAGACTAGTACGCTTTGGGAAACGTCTTGAAAATGACAGCCTTTAAGATAGCAATATCTGTGTTGGTGCATTCGGTTTGTTTTGCAAGCTTTGCTTATGCTCGCAGTGATGAACCAAGTATGGAGCAATTGCATTACGCCAGTTCAGAGCCGCTCCGCATGGCTCAAAGTAGTATGAAGAGTTTTGAAACTCTTGCACAAGAACTAGATGTGGCAGTTATAGCATTTGTTGAGAAGTCTGAGCAAAAGCTACATGTCTTTCTGGGCGGTGAAAAACAGTTCACTTGGGATGTGTCTACTGCTCGCAGGGGAAAAGTAACCCCCACTGGGATATGGTCTGCGCAGTGGCTATCGGAGCATCACCGCTCATCACTGTACAACAATGCACCAATGCCATTCTCGATTTTTTATAACGGTAATTTTGCGATCCATGGTACTAATCAGGTTAATAAATTGGGCACTCCAGCTTCAGCTGGTTGTGTTAGGTTACACCCCGAGAATGCTAAAGTATTATTCGACATGGTTAGAGCTGCCGGAAAGTCAGAGTTCAGAGTCTTAATTACTGACTAGGATGTCACGCAAATTAGTTTTTGAAAAAACAAAAAAATTATGGATCCCCGAAACTCTGTATGTTCCTGAACCTCGCAGTACTTGGCGCAAGGTTCTTCAGATAAAACCGTTCAATTCAATTGGCGCTCGTGCCAGCGTTTTCAGCTAGAATCTGAAGGGGGTTCCAACGTGAAACGCCTGAAGAATAGAATTGTAATATAATAACAAAATGATCTAAAAAATTTGATAATACCATTATAATTTTTGTTGTAATGACTTTTTAAGTACTAATTGACAACATCAATGTGACTAAAGTTGTGCTTCGGAATTTTAGCCTGAGCTGTTTAATTAAAGGCAGTATAAACGCATATTCTGTAAATTGTAACACGTCTATTGTATCAAATGCTTTCCATCTTTATGAGAGATCATCTGAATAAATATAACCAAAATTAGGTGTATCTGATGGATCTGAATAACTTATCTCTACAAGAGTTGAAGGCACTTCAAGGCGATGTCGATGTTGCTATTCACAATTTCGAGAAACGTAAGAAGGCAGAAGCGCTAGCTGAAGTTGAGCGTGTCGCTAAGGAAAATGGCTTCTCGCTGAAAGAACTTCTGGGCGAAGGAAAAACGGTACCGAAGAAGAGCAAAGTTGCACCAAAATATGCAAACCCCTCAAACCCAGAACAGACCTGGTCGGGTCGTGGTCGTAAACCTGGGTGGGTAAATGCGCTCGAAGCTGCCGGTCATTCACTCGATGATGCAACGATCTGAAGAAAGAAGAGCAGCTTCGGCTGCTCTTTTCGTTGATCCAGATTTACAGAACTAAAAGTTTATTCAATCGTCGCGAAAGCTCTGTATGTTCCTGACCGTCGCAACACTCGGCGCAAGGTGCTTGAGATAGAAGCGTTCAAGCTGATCAACACTCGTGCCAGCGTTCCCAGCCAGCCAATAGATGTTCACTTTGCTATATGATTTCACGAGATGCGTCTGTGAACCATAGTGTCGAAACGAATATGACGAGCGATCATTGTCGTCTTTGTCTTGCTTTAGCCCTGTTTCTTGTAAGAAATGATTGAAGATGCGTCTGTAAGTGTTCACGGCTGTCGTTCTGTTCGGATGCCCTCACAATACCAGCAATCTTCTTCGCAGTGGTACGGCAAGCTCCTTTTAAACATCAGTATTATTTCAGTGCAAACAAACAACGGCTACAAATGTTATCTGCTTAATTTTGCCTTGAGCAAGAATACATGGTAGCGGGCACGCCCGGACTTGTAATAGTGGATGAGTGGCGGGGCTGGATATGCTCAAAGGTCTAGTTGCAAAATGCTCAACGATTTGGAGATGATTAAATGCTACTCTTAGGCAAGTTCGCTGAAAACACTTACGTCAAACTGGTCGCTGGGCTGATCCTTTTGCTGACTTCTTTGTATGAGTTGATAACCGAAACTGAAGCTGGTCTTCATGGTGAGCACGGAATAATCGTTTTTGCGGTATTTCACATCTTACGCGTCTTTCCCGAACTGCAACATGGAGCGAGTGAAATCGCCTCCATAAGAGCTAAAAAAGAAAGATAATTGTAATCAATAGAATTATTCATTGGAGTTGTCGTCAGAAGATGCACTAGCGATTAACTCAGACCCGCCCAAGGTTGGAGGTACGACATCTGGTTTTGAAACAGTTTTATCTCAATTGTTCCCAAAGCTCTGGATATTCTTGACCTTTGCAGCACTCGGCGTAAGCTTCTTGAGATAGAAGCGCTCAAGTTGATCAACACTTGTGCCAGCGTTCTCAGCAAGCCGGTCAGCTTTAATGAAGTTCGCGTAAAAAAAGGGCTGATCCGCGTCGATAGCAGACCAGCCCGGCTTTGCTATACAAAAAGCCACTTAAGGGGAGGGAATTTTAAGTATTAATATGATACTTATATTGCTTTTGCAACATTAATTTTCTCAGCTATACATAATTCAGCCAAGGGGCAAAATAAATAGGGACCTCAATTTGAGTTTACTTCTTAAGAACATCGCAAAAATGCAGATTATGCTTGCTGATATGGAAGCTGAAATAGGTATCAGAGATATTGGAGCGTTTGCGGGTCTGCTGTTTGAGATTTCTTGATCTTCAGTTGCGCGGCCTTATCCCAAGTGAGGCTCGCGTGAAGCTATCTCAGCTTCCCGCCAGTGATATACTCTCACTTGAGACCATTGAACGTTCGAAAGCCAAGCCAAGATTAACATAGAAGTATGTTTCAAATACCGCTTCAAACACAATGCAGAGGGCATTTTCAGTACCTGACCTCTTATCTTTTTGGTGAAGTTCGCAAACCGGCCATTCGCTGCAATGCGAAAACAAGGCAATTTGGGCTCGCAACTGTCGTTAGCTGCGTCCTGCACCAACGATCACTTTGCCAAAGGTTTGGTTATAACCTTCTAAGGCATACCTCTCAGCCTGACGGTCAATGGAATTTCGCAGTACTTCGTTACGACGCTTTTCGCATTTAAAACGCTCAAAACACCGCGTACAGCCCCAACCCGCGCTGATTACTACACGTGCTGCTGACAGGCACAGGTCGGCACCAACACGGCGCTTGTACGCACTGTACTATGCCAGCTGTTTATGATGCTGATATTGCTCCTTGGCTGCTCTGCGGCTTGAGCCTGTCGTAGTCAGCCTGCGATGTTGCACTTGCTACAGCGGAAGGCATGCCACTCGCTGTAGAGTTCGCAGTGGTCTTTGGCTGCTGTACATTGGGCTTGGGAACGGGCGGTGGTGCAATGGCTTTGCCAATCCGCGACTTTGGCTGCTTCTTTGGCTTTACGTCGCCACCCTTGAGGCGCGTTTCTAACTTATTGGCCAAAAAGCTAGCGGTGTTGGAGAAAGTCTTAATGTCTTCAATGGCTTGATGCATCCTTGAGCCCGACTGCCTTGTAGATGTCGAGGAACAGCTGGCACATGGTGTTGGCTGAGAAGTGTCCGCCTTTCTGGCTCACAAACAAGGGACGCTGTGGGTCAGTGATACGTATGCTGAGCAGCTGAGTGAGGCGGTGGAGTTACTTTAGGAACTTTCGGCCCTTAGCGGACCTTCGTGGACTGTGCAGCGAACGGCAACTAAAAGC
>Ga0209533_1002725_pt1 | contig 15895 bp, 16 predicted proteins | sample COG_04_FD_184748 | JGI IMG/M metagenome (GOLD analysis project Ga0209533, IMG submission 184748) | Pelagic Microbial community sample from North Sea - COGITO 998_met_04 (SPAdes) (version 2) | ecosystem: Environmental > Aquatic > Marine > Neritic zone/Coastal water | place: Helgoland, sampling...
CTCTTTTACCAATTGAAATTTGAGAACAGCCTATTGCATAAGCGCCAGGTCTAAAATCTGCTGTATCAGCAAATTTCATAAATTTTTTTTTACATAATTTACACATTGTAGATTTGAAAAACAACCTCCAATATGTCCCAGGGATATCTGGTCCTATACGATCTGTCGTCACCCAAAATTTAAATTTATCCCTTAGTTCTTTTAACATTATTATCTAGTCATTTAACCCTGTTTTTGCTACATTGTATCTTAACTTCCACTCGCCCTCGTCATTTTTGTCCCAAAGGTGAGGCGATCTAAATTTGTCACATAATTTATGAAAATCTTCCGGTTCCATTCCAATATATTCCATAATCTCATTAAAATATCTGTCAGGAAATTCTCCATCAAATCTATTTACTAATGCAACTCCCTCTTCTCTTGTTAGGTGTTTATTTCTTATTTCTTGAGAAGAATCATAACTCGCCCTTCCTATTCCAAATTTAATAAAGGTTGTGTAGAAGTGTAAATCATCTATTTTATCATCAATTCCACTATACTTACTATAAGTTCCTTGTGTTCTGTGAGGTCTAGCCTTGAAACCTGTATTTTCAACCGCATAATAATATACCTCTTGTGGAGTCCATTTTAAATAATACCCTAAATAATGTACTTCTACATTTGCCTTTTCTAATTCCTCTATTGTAGGGGGGAAATATGACATTAAATCATTTAACCTTACATCGTATTTTTCAACCAAGTCTTTAACAGAAACACCCGCTAAATAAATTTCATCTAAATTTTTAAAACTGTAATAAGATTTATCCCTTAATGAACTCGTGTTGTCAGCTAATGGATTTCCGTATTCAGCTTCATTTTCTCCAAAAAACACTAAATTAATACCATATTTTGCCGCTATTTTAGGCGCTAAATTTTTTTGCCCCAAAATAAACGTTTGAAATGGATGTAATAAATTCTCTATAGACAACTTCGTTAATAACTTCATTACTTTTCCATTACGATAAAAAGAGATGTTATCAAAACCACTATCTAACCAATTTTTCCAGTTTTTTAAGCCATATTCTGTATATAAAATTGGAGGCCAAGTAACTGTTAATGGATTCATACCATATTTATACTTTAAAACATGTGCCTGATACGCACTGTCTTTACCTCCGCTTCCTGGCACCAAACAATCATAAGAGCCATCGCTTTTCCTGTGCTTATCAAGAAGTTTTACAAGCTCTTCCTCTCTCATGCCCCAATTAATATTATCTTTAATCTCAGCAGCTCTACAAGCGTCACACACACCCTCTTCATCAAAGTTCATTGTTGTTTTTTTACTATCCTTTGTGTGTTTAAACTCAATAGCTGAAGCTGGTCGTTGATTCGACATAATGCACTTTGTACAAAATTTTACTTCGTGAGGTAAGCCGTAAAAAGCTTCATGTTTTTTATTTTCTGACATTATAATAAGTTGTTAATTGTTGCCCAGTTTCTATAAATTGATATTCCTTTTTCCCCACTCTTTTCTGGATGAAATTGTGTTGCAAAAATATTGTTCTCTAAAATAGAAGAGCAAAACTCTACACCTTCATAATTAGTGTTTGTCAAAACACATAAATTACTTGTTGGTTTCACATAAAATGAGTGAATAAAATACATGTATTCATTGTTGTTAAATTCGAATAACGGAATATCCCTCCAGTCTAGATTACAAGAATAAATTTTATTCCATGCAATATGAGGTACTTTTATTTTATTTTCATTATGTTCTTCTGGGAATTTTTTAATCAATCCAGAGATTAAGTCTAAACCCTTCCCTTCTCCAAATTCATCGCTTTCAGTGAAAAGTAATTGCAGCCCTAAACAAATACCAAATAACGGTATCCCTTTACTTACTTTTAATTTTATAGCTGAGATAAAATCTAATTTCTCTAAATTAATCATTGCTTCATTAAAAGCCCCTACCCCAGGTAATATTAAAGCATCTGCATTTAAAATATCCTCTCTACTAGTACTTATCTTTGCATTCATCCCTACCGTATCACAAGCCTGTTTTACGCTAAACAAATTCCCGAGTTGATAGTCTATTATTATTACTTTTTTTTTCAAACTGTCCATTATAATCTACATTCAATTTTATTTTCAGTCAACGTTTTTTTTAAGTCATTTATACTGCAGGGTTCAAAAGTATGAAAATTTCTTTTTTGCTTCAAAAACTCTACATTACCTTCCTCGTTTGACACTTTAGATTCGTTCTCTTTTATATAATGATAATGAAACAAAGAAGATATCATAAGGGCATCTGCCGGGTGACTTCCTTTAAGAACCTTTAAAGAATCCTCTGGTTTTCCCACTCCGCCATGAGCAATAACAGGAATACTAACCAGATTGCTTATTTTTTTAACTAAATCAACATCAAAACCTTGCCCTGTCCCTTCATTGTCTACAGACGTGATTACAATTTCACCTGCTCCAAATTCGTCAACCCTTTGGGCCCATTCAAATACATCAACTCCTGTAAACTCTCTTCCATTATCTGTATAGGCTAAATATTTGCCGTTATTTTCTTTTATAGCCTCGATTGCTACAACTATAGTCGACGAGCCAAAAGTTCTAGATGCTTCTTTAATCAATTGAGGTCTTTTGATAGCTGCTGTATTCAAGCAAACTTTGTCTGCACCTGCTCGAAGAACCTCTTTTATGTCAGATATTGTTCTTAGACCTCCACCAACAGTTATTGGAATAAATATTTTTTTTGCGGTCTCAGAAATAATATCATGAAGGCTATTACGCTCATATAAGGAAGCTACAACATCCATAAACATTAATTCATCTGCACCCTGCTCATAATAATATTTAGCAAAATCAGACGGTTTTCCCAACACACGTAATCCCTCTAAATGAATGCCTTTCACTAAATTGGGACCTTTTATGTCTAATCTTGGAATTACTCGAATTGTTTTCATTATTATTGTAACGTATTATTTTTGAAGAAGGATTAGGTTTTTTATTTAAAAGGCTAAAGTATAAATTTTAATCTATTTTAGGATATGTCTATAAACTTATTTTGTAACATACTTTTTAAATTGCTTAAGTTCTTTATTCATTTTTAATATTTTCTCAATTTTTTCAGCAGTAAATAAACCGTTTATTTCCCAATTGATATTATTATCTCCTACAAAGCCATATTGTCCCGTATTAATTTTATTTATCTCAATCTTTGGAAGATTAGTTGATGCCAAGAAATACTTTTTTTCATTGAAAATGAATTCCTCAAAATTACTTTTAAAATCAAATGGTAGAAAATTCGACTCAAACAAAAGTGTTTGGTCTTTAGGATAAATATGTAAAAAAAACTTACTTCCCCTTTGAACTTTCGAAACTGAGTCTTTTAGTAAATAAACTATTTCATGGTTTCCATTAAAATTAGCTATATATATAGCATATACACTATCCCTGTATATTGGAAACTGCTCTAACAGTTTAACATATTTCGAGTTTGCCTTTTTTTTATAAATTTCAATCCTGCTTCTCTCAACTAAACTATTATTTCGTTTTTCTATTTGTAAAACAATTATGACTATGACCGTTATAAGGAAAATAATAGTGAGTAATAATTTTCTGTTTTTCATGGACGAGACTCGCATTTTATAGACTGATTTTAATTGTGATTATTAGTATCTTTTCAAATGCTAAGGTTTATTTAGCCCTAGGCGCATATTCAATCTGTTAAGAGCTTCAAAAGAATCATAGTTTATTTATCAATAATCAAAGGGATAAACTCTCCATTTTCGTCTAAAAGTGTCTGCATAGATTTAGATTTTAATACTGATTTAACGCTCAAAGTTATAGAATTATTTCCTTTAAATCCATATTGACCAAAATTAATTTTATCGACATCAATTTGTGGTAGTGAGCTTTTTTTTCTTTCAAACTCAAGAAACATTTCTAAACTTGATTCTATATTAGGGAATTTAATAAAAAGTTTTTCTGCTTGTGACATCTTCACAAGTAGGAAAGCCTCCTTTGTTAAAAGGAAGGGTACAAAGAGGGTTGTTTTCATTATTATCTGATGAACAACTAAAAAGGTACGACGTTAGGGTTAAAAAGTAAAATATTCTTACCGTATTTATTTAAAAACACAAAACTACATCAAACTCTAAGATATTTAAAAAAAAGACAGCAATCTTTGGGAAATTATATAGCAGTACATCCACAGTCTACTATTAAATCACGGACTGTTATATTGTTGATTCATTGTTTTAATTCAATTTTAAAAGTTCTTTTATTTGCCAATAAATCTGACCATTCCCTTTGTAACCATACAATCCAGTGTTTATAAGTTTCATGTTAATATTTGGCAATATTGTTTCTGAAATAAAATATTTTTGATTATCCTTTTCTATTACTTTTACATTATTCTTAAAATCAAAACCTAAAAAATTATCTCCGTTTTTTAATATTGTTCTATCTTCTGGATAAACATGTAGAAAAAACTTGCTATCTATCTCTTTATCAGAAACTATTTCTTTTTTTAAATATATTATTTTTTTAACACCTTCATTTTGATCAATATAAATCTCATACATAGAGTCTTTATAAATAGGTCTTTGATCTATAAATTTTAAATAGCTCTTGTTTTCTAATTTTTTTAAACGGTCAATTCCTAAAAGTATCTGACTATCTGTTTTAAAATTCTGATTCTTCATCGTAAATAATACTCCTGTTATGAAAACAAAGAAAACAATAAGAAATGTTAGCCTTTTCTTAATGAGTTTAAAAAAATAATTTTTATTTATAGATGTAGGCTTTATCATAATACTCGTTAAAATAATCATCGCAATTAACGAAACTGTTGTAAACCTGAGCATAAACCAACAATGGATATATGTGTGATTTAAAAAGATTATATACCAGAAAACAGGACTAATAAACGCTATTAAAAAAAGTAAGCTTGAAATTTTGTTTTCAATTAAAAATTTAAAATTACTAATTAGAGCATAAAAGAAGGAAATGAAAATAAAACTAAAAGATATAATTACTGTCCTTTTATTTCCTGAACCTAAATAGTCTAAATAATCATATAAACGCACAAACGTCTCTCCAATAGTAAATGAGACTCCATCTAACTCACCATTTACTCTAAATAGAAATGTATTCATGAAATTAGTAAACATGGAATCTATAAAAATAGATTTAATAATTAGAAAAACTAAAAATATTCCAATAAAACTAATTCCATAAGTAAATAATAATTTTAAACCCTTTTTTAATGTATAGTCTGGATCAATTAACATTTTAATTGCTAAAAATATTAATATTGAAATTACACAAAATGGCAAAACACCTATAAAATATTCTATATATGCAGATAAACTCCCAAAAACTATACATATGAGTGCATTTGTATTAAAACTATAATTTTTATACGCAGACCAAAAAAGTGTGGTCATAAAACCTAAACTAACCCAGTCCCCCAAGCCATGGCTTAAATTTTGTCCAAAAAAATCTATACCATGGATAGTCAGGAGTGCTAACATTGCTCCAATGGCTCCATACTTTAAGTTTTTTATTTTTTTGTGCTTAATACTAATGTTGAATAAAGACAACCCTATAATTCCAATTAGTAAAATTGAAATAAATTTTAACAAGGCTCTAAGAGACTCTAATCGAAATATTGATCCTAGAATTGATGTTACTGCTACTACACCATGGTTATATTGAGGATAATTTGTAACACTAGACATCAACTCTTTTCTATCCTTTAATTTAAAAACATAATTATATAGCCAATCACATTTTGCTTCTCCTGATTTTGGCCCCAAGAAGGCATTTTCTTTCCAATTATCGCTAAGGTGCAATGCTTGCATAAGAACCAGACAATCTTGATATTGATGATTACCTCTCCATGAATCAAATCCATAGGTGTTACCCCCAACATCACTTTGAGTTAACCTTGAGTAAGCAAAAGCTTCTTTTACACTATTTTCTAAATGACTACTTGGAATTAAAATAGAAAATATGTTTATTAGCACCAACAATAAAGCTGTTTTAAAGAAAAATAATACTTGCCTATTGTATTTTATATTTTTCATTGATAATTTATTTTGATGTCCAATTGTGATATTGGTGCATGAAATTTGATCGTCTATTGATTTTAATCCCATCAAGTATCAAAGCTGTAAAAAAGGAAGCAAGACCTCCAGCTCCTAGTACAACTGAAATAAATAATGTAGGAAATCTATCTACTTCACCTGTATTTAAAAAATCGAAATATATAGGGAAAAACAAAATCAAGCAACAGATAGATAAAAACACTCCTAAATACGAAAACGCTTTAAGAGGTGAATGATCTCTAAGAAAAATTAATAAGTAGTATAGTATTCTGAATCCATCATTTATTTTATTCAATTTACTTTCAGAACCTTCTGCCCTCGCAGAATACTTAGTAGGTATTTCTTGAAATGGTAAACTGTATGTGATTAAATGTGCATTGATTTCTGTCTCTATTTCAAAGCCTTTTGAAATAGATGGAAAGGTTTTTGCAAAACGCTTTGAAAACACTCTATATCCAGAAAATAAATCATCCACTTTCATACCGAACAAAACTGAAAAAGCGTTACTAAAAAATTTATTTCCAAGTTTATGTCCTGCTCTATATTGTCCTTCACTATTTCCTACCCTTGAACCAATAACCATATCAAGATTACTTTTTATTAAGACGTCAATTAAAGTTGGGGCCGCAGCTGCTTCATAAGTGTCATCTGCATCTGCTAAAACATAAATATCTGCTTCAATATTACAAATTAGCATTTTAAAAGCATTTCCTTTCCCTTTTAATCTTTGAGTTATAACCTGAGCACCTGCATTTAGAGCTTCTTGTGCAGTATTATCGGTGCTATTATTATCACAAACCCAAATGTTCGCTTTTGGCAAAGCTTTTTTGAAACTTTGTATTGTTACAGCAATTGACACTTCTTCATTATATGCTGGTAATAAAACTACTATAGATCTTTGCATGTTTATAATTTTCTCAGAAGAATAAATGTTAAATTTGACATGGATATTGCTCTTTTATAATTTGTTTGTATTTGAAAGACATCGTTTTATTTTTAAGATTAATTTACCTTAACAGATTTAAAATTAAACCTATTTTAGCAATTAGACCTATGCTATGTAATAAACGGCTGATTCGTGTAACAATCGGTCTATTTAATGTAATAACCGGTCAAATATTTAAAATTAGCTTTTCGATATTAATGATATGAGATAAACAAAAAAGGATGAAAACAAAATAAAAATGAGAACCCATAAAAGAAAAAATATTTGCAAAAACGTTTTTGCAAGTATTTAATTAATTATTTTTATCCAATAATCTATATCGTTTTTTTAGGACAGGTCAAATTGCTGTCTTAATAGTTTTAAGTTTGGAAGTCGTAGAACTTGGCTACATCCTATTTTTTATCGCTCTTTCTCTTAGATGATTGGAATTCTACATTACCAATAAAAATCACATAAAGTAAGCTAGTATTGATGAACAATCTTATAAGATGTTTATTCCCATAATTATATATTAAGAGGTAAATGTTGGTTTATGACATATTCACTAATTAGGTGTTGTTATTTTCATTCTTTGTGAATATTCTCCAAAACTAATATTATTACATTTTGCTCTAACAGTAAATTCATATACTGTATCTATATCTAACTCTGATAGTGGAATTAATAATATTTTATCTTCCTCTGGAGTCCTATTTATAATGGTTCCTTGACCATTAACAAACCCTTCTTTTCCATATTCAATCTCATGCCAAATGTTTATTGATTTATACTGACCAAAGTTAAATGGACATACTGAATTAAAACCATCAAACTTATACTTTATTATAATATTATTGTCCGCAATCACTAGCTCAATTATTTCAGAATTATTACAAGGAGGTGTATTGTCTTGCATAATCATCTTTCGTTCACCAACTTGATTAATTCCATCACATTTTTTACTCATAAACAAGTCATACGCTGTGTTAGGTTTTAACTTTTTGCCTTCATATACTTCATTCCAATATCCATTTTGTCCTTGTGGCAACCTGGCTGGAAATTCATAACATCTCAAACATTCATTTATGATTTCAAAAGATTTAAAATCATTAGTAGTAACTGTATATGAAATTGCATTATCAAAGTTTTCAGCTTCTTTTTCTTTAAACTCAAGAAACACTTCTTGGCTTGATTCTATATTGGGAAATTTAATAAAAAAGCTTTTTCTGCGTGGAATATCTTCACAAGAAGGAAAAGCCCCTGAATTGAAAGGAAGAGGACAAAGAGTGTTGTTTTCATTATCTGTTGAACAACTAAAAATGAGTACTATTAGTGCTAAAAAGTAAAATATTCTTATCATAATTTATTTGATTTCTTAAGTTCAATTAGTAAATGCAACTTTTAAGAGTATTCATATATTCTTAATATCGTTGAAATCCTTCGCTCTGAATAACTCCTAGTTAAGACTTATATTTATGCTCTACTAAAAGTCAATAAATATGAAGCATTTAACCAAAGCACAAAGGTATCAAATTAAAGCCTACCTGAATTGTGGTAAATCAAAAGATTTTATAGCCAAATCATTGAAAGTTGATAAAACAACTATTTATAGAGAACTAAATCGAAATTCAAAAAAGCAAGGTTCGTACAACCCTAATTTTGCACACGAGTTAGCTGATGAAAGAAAAGAACGTTTTGCAAGCAACAGAGCCTTTACATCATCAATAGAGAAGTATGTAAAAAATCAAATAGAACAAGAACAATGGTCGCCACAGCAAATCGTTGGTTATTGTAAATTGCATAATATTCCAATGGTAAGCCACGAAACAATATATGCTTATGTAAGAGAAAATAAAAAGCAAGGAGGTAATTTATATACACATTTGAGACATCAATTAAAGCATCGAAAACGCCCAGTTTCAGGGAAACAAAACACAATTAAAGACAGAATGTCCATAGACCTTAGAAGTGATCTAATTAACAATAAATTGCGCTTTGGCGATTGGGAAATAGATTTAATTATTGGAAAAGATAGAAAAGGAGCAATTGTTACAATTGTTGAAAGAACTACTGCTTTTTTCTTAATGAAAAAGTTGCCTTTTGGTAAAAATGCTGAAGAGCTTGCCAAAATAGTCATCCAAATGTTACTCCCTTACAAAGCCTTTGTCCATTCAATTACAAGCGATAATGGAACTGAATTTGCAGAACACAAGAAAATATCTAAGAAATTATTAACAGCCTTCTTTTTCGCACATCCATATTCTTCTTGGGAAAGAGGACTCAGTGAATACACCAATAAATTAGTAAGACAATACATTCCTAAAAAATCAATGTTTGAAGACTATGATGACCAGAAAATAAAAGAAATTCAACATAAAATAAATCGAAGACCGAGAAAAAACCTAAAGTATGAAAACCCTAAAAATATATTTTATAAATTTGTAAACCATAAAGTTGCATTTGCTAGTTGAATCTACCTTTAGGTAAATTTCCTTAGAAGTACAAAAAAATTAACAAATACACTTTATATAGCTGTCCACCCGCCGTCTACCATTAAATTATGGCCTGTTATAAATGACGCTTCATCAGACAACAAAAAGGTTATTGAGGGCGCTATTTCTTCTGGTTGACCTAGACGTTTTAAAGGGGATTTTTGCTCATAACGCTCAATAAAAGAGGAGTGTTGCTTGTCTTTTATTCCTCCAGGAGAAACACAATTTACTCTAATATTAAATTCTCCATAATAGGAAGCTAAATATCTGGAGAAATTAATAATCCCTCCTTTTATTGCTGAATATGCTGCAGGCGATGTACCTCCATAGCCTTCATAAATTGTAAAATCATTACCAACAACTCCATAAATAGAAGCAATGTTAACAATAGATCCTGATTCTTGTTTTTTCATCACGTTTAAAACTGCTTGACAAATAATAAAAACACTATTCATTTGCATGTCTACATTTTCTCTCCAAGATTGAATAGATATGTCTTCAAATTTGTTTCCCCAATCTTTAGTCCTAGGATATGCATTGTTAACTAAACCATCAATTCTTCCATATTTTTCAACTACCAAATTTACTAATTCAAGTATAGCGTTTTCAGAGGTTATGTCACATTTATAATCTCCTTTCTCTATATTTGTCTCAGCATTTATGTCGGCATTTATAACTATTGCGCCATTATTCTTAAGTTGTTGTAAAATGGGCTTTCCAATTAAACCACTTCCTCCAGTTACAATTATTACTTTATTCTCTAATCGTTCTGTAAACATATTTTTAATATTTCGTAAGCTTCACTTACTGTGTTAAACTCTTTATTTTTTAAAACAACATCATCAATAAAAAACTGTAACTGATCGGTATAAGTATCAACTATTGTTTTTTTAGATTTAAAAAGGACCTTAGCATTACTGTTATGTACTGTGTTTTTTAAAATGTCGACCGTAATGGTTTCATCCTCTAAAACTATTTCTAATGTTCTTTTAGCATCTCTACGGAAATAATTCAAAACAATATTAGCATTAAAACCCGCATAATCTAATGTGTAATTTGCATAATCAAAAGCATTTATACCTAAAGTAGATTTATTGCTGAACAACCTAAAGGTTTTTGTTGGTTTGCCAAACAACCAGTATGTATAATCTATTTCATGAATTAAATCTATATGTACACCACCACCTTGTTCTTTGTGAGCGCTATATGTCGATTTATAGTCCACTCCAGGTCTCCAGTCTGGCAAATACGAACCGCAATATATATTTACTTCATTAACTCTTTTCCCTACAATATAGTCTTTTGCAAATTTCAAACAGTCTAAAAATCGAAGGTTGCATGCAACATATGTTTTTATATTATTATTTTTAATTTCTTTCACCAAATTCCCATTTTCCATTTCAGAGAATAGAGGTTTTTCAATAAATAAAGGAATTTTAAAAGGAAGTAAGTTTCTAATTGTTTCACGATGGGCAAATGTTGGGTTTGAAACAACAGCAAAATCAAACTTAATTGCATTCAAATCTGAAAAAGAATAAATATTTTGTACACCTTCTATCTTGTTTGCCTCAACTGATGAACGTAAAGCATAAAAATGCGCCTTGGGTCTTATTTTTTTTATCGCTGAAATATGTTTCTTTGCGATTGAACCTAAACCTACAATTAGTACTTTCATATTTCAAAATCTAATTTATTTTGAGAAAAGAGGAAATTCATCATTTCAAAATCTAATGGTTCATCTATGTCAAAGCAAGTATGATCCATCAAGAAAAATAAACTTTTAGACGTTACAGCAGATTTTAAATTTTGATTAAAAAAAGCCTTTCTGTATATATAAAATGATGCATTCATATCATATACCAACGGAGCAGATTGACGTGATTTACTGTCACTTTGCTTCACTAATTTACAAAAGCCATCTTCTTTAAGTTCTACGACATTAAAATATGGGTTTTTATGAGGGATAGAAACGGAAAAAATATTTAATGCTTCCTTATTTTTTATAATTATTTGAAACGCTTTTTCCAAATCTTCAATAGTTCTCATAGGAGATGAGACATCTAAATCAATAATATAATCATAATTCTTTTTAGTGCGGTTCTCTTCATGTTTAAGTATATGGTCTAAAACATCTATTTTGCCTACTGAGTCATTAGCCAAAAATTCTGGACGAGTATAATCCGATTTTAAGCCACATAATTCTGATACTTTTTTTATTTCCTCGCTATCTGTTGACAATGCGATATCTACATTTTTAAAACGTTTAGAAAATATAATTGCATGCTTAATAGAATAATCTATTACCGGCTTCCCATTAAGATTTTTAATGTTTTTACCTGGAATCCCTTTGGATCCTCCTCTAGCACAAATTGTTATTAATATATTTCTCATTAAGAACTGGTAATGTTTTTAAAGGAAGTGCCTTTCTCCCTTACTATTACTGGCATTATAACTAATGTTTTCATCTAAAATTTCACTTTATGAATATCTATTTGGGCTTGTTCAAAATCTTCTTGCTTTCCTACATCTAACCAATATCCTGCTAAAGGGTAAGAAATCACTTTGCTTTGATTTTTAATGAGTTTTTCCATAAGATCCGTTGCATTAAAAAATTCTTCTTTAGGAATTAAATCTAACACCTTTTTTTTCATTAAGTATATTCCTCCATTGGAATAATACGTATATGTTGGCTTTTCTTTAAAACTTTTTACGTGCCGATGACTAGTTTCTAAAACAGCATACGGTATACTAACTTGATATGGAATTGTCACCACCGATAAATCTGCAGCTTGATCGATAAAATCAAGAAAAAAACTTTCATAATCCAGATTTGTTAATATGTCTGAATTTGTGATGAGCACATAATCATGTGTGAAGTTTTTAATTTTTGAAACTGCCCCAATAGTTCCTAATGGCTTATCTTCCCATACATAGTCAATTTTAGTGTTTTTATTTTTGCCATCCCCAAAATAATTTTCTATTTGTTCTCCTAAGTATTTTACGGAGATCCAAAAATCATCAATACCATATAGTGCCAACCTATCTAGGTTGTGTTCAATAATAGGCTTATCGCCCACCTTCAACAACGGTTTAGGAGTAGTTAGCGTTAGAGGTCTCAATCTAGTCCCCTTACCTCCTGCCATTATTACTGCATCTATTGGCAAATATGAACGTATCTTTCTAAAGTTTATAACATTTACTACTTTGTTATCTTTATTAAGAACTGGAAGTGTTTTAAAATCTCCTTCTCTGTATTCTATGATTTTTTTAATACTTTCTTCTCCTTTTTTTATAAAACGAGGTTTTTCTTGAATAATACTATTTACATTCTCTTCAATTGTAACACCTTTTAAAAAACCTCTTCTTACATCTCCATCAGTTAAAGAACCTAGCAAAACACCATTATTGTCAATAACAAACAAAATAGCATCTTCACCAAGTATATTTAGCTTAACTAAAGCATTTTTTATTGTGCTGTTTTGTGGCAATAAATGTTGTTTAATCTTTACCATTTAATTTCTTTTAAAATATTAATAATACTTTTTACTGCGCCATTTTTGTAATATACATTATCGCCTTTATAAGCCCCTAATTTAAGTGTTTCTTTTGTTATTTCATAAATCTTTTTAGAATCAAAAACAACATTAATTACATTTGAGCTTTGTATTCTTCCTTTTTGTCTATTTCCTACATTAATTACATACTTTTTAAATGATGCTGCTTCAATAATTCCGCTGGAGGTATTGCCAATCAATAAAGAAGCGTAGTACATGGCATTAAAATAATTGATTTTTCCGAAATTTTCTATTAGAGTGATTTTATCAGGATATTCTTCTTTTAATTCTAAAATAGCTTTTCGAAAAACAGAACCAAATGTATCTGCGTTTGGCATTGTTATAACTAAATTTAAAAGCTTTGATACTTGAAAAAGTCCTTCTTTTACCACTGAAGCTAAATGAACATTATCTTCTGCTGAAACTGTTTCTGGGTGAAAAGTAACTAATGCAAATGGCTGATCTTTTAAACTATACTTTTCATAAAAAACATCTTTAGGTAATGGCTTAAAATGACCAATTTCATCTAGGCTTAAAGCTCCTACAGTATGAATGTTTTTTGTTTCATCTAAGAGTCTTGCGATCTTATCTGAATGAACTTGAGCAGATGTAAAATGCAATACTGAAGCTAAGCAAATTTGATGACGATAAGTATTATCTATGGCTCCTAGTGTAGTTTCTCCACCATGCAAATGCGCAAATTTAACCTCAAAAGGAATACCAGCTTGCACAGCTGCACTCATTTCAAAACGATCTCCTAAACATAAAACTAAATCATAGCTATTATCTTCCCAAAAATCAGAAAACCTCATCGCTGTTAATGCATAGGATTTAGCAATCCCTTGCCGACTATCATCTGTAAGTAACACGTTAATTTCGTGTATTGTTTTATATTTGTCAGCGATTATATTGTCTATGGTATATCCATGGAACTTAGATAAGTGGGTGCCAAAGGCAATTAATTCAAGTTTGAAAAAATCGTCTTCTTTTAAGCTTTGCAATAGTGGTAAATAAATACCATAATCTGCTCTTGAACTCGTAAGCACCCCTATTTTCATAATAATTCGTCTTCAATATAATCTTTCGTGGCTACCTTTCCGAGATATTCATCCCATTGCATTGGCGATATTCCGTTGCCAGGTCTCTTAATCGTTAAATTTTCATTAGTGAAAACTTCTCCTTTTTTAATGTCTTTATTAGCAACAATACTTTTTCTAGCAGATATTTTATTTTTCAATTCGCTTTGACTAGGGCTTTTTACTCCATTTCCTAAAGCGCTTTCAATATTTCTAATAGCAACAACCATATCCTTAAGTTCATTAGGGTCTAATGAAGATTTGTGGTCAGGCCCTTCCATAGCTTTATCTAAAGTAAAATGCTTTTCAATAACAGTTGCTCCGAGCGCAACAGCTGCTATTGGGATTTCAATTCCTAAAGTGTGGTCTGAATAGCCAATATTCACATTAAATCGATCTTTAATGCTCAGCATGGCTTTTAAATTAACGTCTTTCATAGGCGTTGGATATTCTGTATTACAATGCAGAATGGTTACATTACTTACGTCTGTCCCTGATTGCAAAATTACATCAAGAGCTACTTCAATCTCTTTCATATCGGCCATGCCTGTAGATATAATAACTGGTTTTTTTAATCGACCTATCAATCTTAAGTAAGGTAAATTCGTGATTTCTCCTGAAGGAACTTTAAATAAATCAATATTTAAATCATTTAAAAAATTAATGCTTTCAAGGTCAAATCCCGTGGATAAAAATTTTATGTTTTTAAACTCACAGTATTTAATAAGTTCAAAATGAGATTCTTTGCTAAGTTCTAATTTTTGAAGCATTGCTAATTGCGATTCTATGTGATTGTTCGTGTTTTCTTTTTGATAGCTTGCTTTCTGTGCGTTTTTACTTACCAGTTTTTTAGAATTAAACGTCTGAAACTTGACATAATCTACTCCAGCAGCAGCAGCAGCAGCTATCAGTTTCTTTGCTAATTGTATATTCCCATTGTGGTTAACACCAGCCTCTGCTATAATCAAAGTTTTTTTCATCTCTTTATTTTTTTTGCAGGGGTTCCAATCATACAACTATCATTCTGAACATCTTTGGTTACTACTGCTCCAGCACCAATTTTATTTCTCGCACCAATTTTTAAATATTGTAAGATTGTTGCATTTGTCCCTATTAAATTTTCATTTCCAATCTTTACTCCCCCAGAAATTACTGCACAAGGGTTTACTACGTTAAAAGATCCTATGGAACAATCATGGCCTATATGAACTCCTCTATTGATGTAATTAAAAGAGTTGAGAGTTGTCTCAACTGTAAAAACACATTGGCAAGAAATAATATTACCCATTCCCATAGAAACACTTTCATCAAGCTTAACGCTAGGGTGTACCAAGTTAGGAAATTCAAAATTTTTATTTTGTTTATATCTTTCCACGATTTTCTCTAATTTGTTTGTATCGGCTAAACCAAAAATAATTGCGACCTCATTATTTAAGTTTTTAAAAAAATCGAATTCATTTATTATATCAAATTTAGTCTTACCTATTTGCAAAAAAAGGTTTAATGAAAGATCTACAAAGCCTTTAAAATCAAAAGTTGGTTTTATTTCATTAATTTCTTTTATTAACAAATAAATTTCTTTTGCGGCTCCTCCAGCTCCTATAATGTACACTTTTTTCACAGTTTAATTAATTTTAAAATAACAATTATACAATAAGGCTAAAGAATTACACTACTAGGGATATTAATTACTCGTTCTTCAAAATATTTAGCATTATCCAAATTCCCTGTTTGAGCGTTTTTGAAC
>Ga0209533_1002727_pt1 | contig 15884 bp, 13 predicted proteins | sample COG_04_FD_184748 | JGI IMG/M metagenome (GOLD analysis project Ga0209533, IMG submission 184748) | Pelagic Microbial community sample from North Sea - COGITO 998_met_04 (SPAdes) (version 2) | ecosystem: Environmental > Aquatic > Marine > Neritic zone/Coastal water | place: Helgoland, sampling...
TAGAAACCGATGGTGTGTTGATTATAGAACATTCGAAACAAACGGATTTATCATCTGCAGCACAGTTTTCTGAAGTTAAAGGCTATGGTGGAAATCGGTTTAGCTTTTTTGAAAACTAAAAAAAAAAGCAGATCTATAAGCCGGATCCTGTATCACAAAACTGTGACCCTTATCATTTATCTACGTTTACTGTTACCAGTAAACTTTAGCTGCCTACCCTTCAGTATCGCACGTGACGCGCTCAAGCACTGATATACATGACATTGCACCTTATAGAGTTTACCTGGTTTCACTACAGCTTAACCTGTACATTCTTTCTGTTGCACTTTTCCTAGCCTTACGACTGGTGGCCGTTAGCCACTATAATTCACTATGGTGTCCGGACTTTCCTCCCTTCGTTAAAAACGAACAGCGATAAGGCGATCTGCTTTGTGGCAAAAATACATAAATTGTTAATAACTCCTTTTAATTTTAGAGGGTTTAATTTAGGCAGTAGGCCATGAATTTTTAAATTTGTTACAACAAGATTTTCTATGGAACCATTTATTGTATCGGCATTAAAATACAGACCCCAAACATTTAAGGATGTCGTTGGGCAGTCTGCAATTACCAATACATTAAAAAACGCCATTGATCAAAACCATCTTGCGCAAGCCTTGTTATTTACAGGACCTCGAGGGGTTGGCAAAACCACTTGTGCACGAATTCTTGCCAAAATGATTAATAGCAAAGGGGCTGAGCATGAAAATGAAGATTTTGCTTTTAATATTTTTGAACTTGATGCTGCCTCTAACAACTCTGTAGATGACATTCGAAGTCTAACAGATCAAGTTCGGATTCCCCCTCAAGTAGGCAACTATAAAGTCTATATTATTGATGAAGTCCATATGTTATCCCCATCGGCGTTTAATGCCTTTCTAAAAACCTTGGAAGAGCCACCAAAACATTGTATTTTCATTTTAGCGACGACGGAGAAACATAAAATCATACCCACCATTCTATCACGTTGTCAGATTTTTGATTTTAAACGCATCAATGTTAACGATGCTAAAAATTACCTAAAAGTCATTGCACAAGAACAAGGTATCAACGCGGAAGATGATGCCTTACATATCATTGCTCAAAAAGCAGATGGCGCCATGAGAGATGCCCTCTCTATCTTTGATCGCGTTGTGAGTTTTTCGGGGAAAAACCTAACACGTCAAGCGGTAACAGAAAATCTAAATGTTTTAGATTATGACACCTTTTTTGAAGCAACTGATTTAATTGTTGAAAACAAGATACCAGAATTATTACTCCACTTTAATCATATCCTTTCCAAAGGTTTTGATGGTCATCATTTCATCACAGGCTTAGCATCTCATTTTAGAGATTTATTAGTCTGTAGAACTCCTCAAACAATTGAATTGTTAGAAGTTGGTGAGGATACAAAAAAAACCTATAAAACACAATCTGAATTAACGTCTCAAACCTTTTTGATTCATGCTATAGAACTCGCTAATGATTGTGATCTGAAATACAAAACAAGCAAAAACCAGCGACTTCTGGTCGAACTTTGTTTAATGCAGCTTGCCTCTATCACTTTTGATGGAGAAAAAAAAAAGCCTAGCGGGTTTATAATTCCTGCATCCTACTTTAGGTCAAAAAATATTGCCGAGGTTAAGATTAAGCGCCCCGAAACAACTTCAGAAAAACCAGCCCAAGAACCAACTGAACAAATTCCCCCTAGTACTGAAAAAGTAGAAGAACCAAAAGCGTCCTATGTAAAGGCAGAATTACCAAAACCTGTCATTAAAAGTACACAACGCCCCACTTCGGGACTCTCGCTCAGCAGCATTAGAAAGAAAAAAGAGCATCAAATTAAATTGATGGAGGTCACCGTTGATGAAGAAGATCTTCCAAATGACTCGTTTACCTTAGAAACTCTTATCAAATTCTGGAATATTTTTGTCACAAAATTAGAAACTGAAGGAAAATATAATCTTGCAGCAATTCTTCAAATTGATACCCCAAAGTTGATTAACGAAAATACTATTCGTTTGGAGTTCCCAAACACCACCAACAAAATTGAAGTAGAACGTCAGCAGTTTGAATTATTACAGTACTTGCGAAAATCTGTTAATAATTTCTCCATTTCTTTAGATATCGTTGTCAATGAGACGCTTGAAAAACAATATGCTTATACTCCTGAAGATAAGTATCAAAAATTAGTAGAGAAAAATATACACGTAGAATTATTACGCAAAACATTTGATTTAGATTTATAAGTTATGCTCGGATTAAAATTACCTTCTGACCCACGATGGGTGAATATCGCTGAAAAGAATTTAGAAGACATCTTATCAGACCATGCCTTTTGTGAACAAAAAGCAGCTAGTACCGCAATTTCATTGATTGTTAGTTTTCCTGAATACACAGAACTCGTTCAAGAAATGATTGCCTTGGTAGAAGAAGAAATGAGTCATTTCAAAATGGTTCATGATATCATTTTAGAGCGTGGATTTACTCTAGGTAGAGATCGTAAAGATGCTTATGTATCAAAACTATTACAGTTTTTCCCAAAAGGAGGCAGTCGAACAACACAACTGGTACACCGTTTACTTTTAGCGGCATTAATTGAAGCGAGAAGCTGTGAACGCTTCAGACTCTTGTCCGAACATTTAGAAGATAAAAAACTGGCTAAATTTTACAGAAAATTAATGATCAGTGAAGCCAATCATTACAGCTCTTTTTTGGGGTTTGCTAGACAGTATGGCGAACGAAAAGAAGTGGATCAAAAATGGGAGGCTCTCTTAGAATTTGAAGCAGAAATCATGAAAACACTGAGCGTTACCGAATCCATTCACGGTTAAATTTTCAATTTTAAGGAATTAATGTTTTGGGGAATAATTTAAGCTCAATACTCCCCTTAGTACAATCTTCCCAACGGTTGGTATCAAAATTAATTTTAACAATTCCACAAGTGGGAATGTTATCTATTTGTTGATCGCCTTTTTGATTTACTATAGAAGTTAGCGCATTGTTATGACCAAAAATAAATACCTTAGAAAACTTGGGATCTATTGTATTAATAAACGCCTCTAAACTTGAACCACTAAAATCATACAACTGATCGGAATACTCTACAAATGCAGTTTTTGGAATAGCATTTTTTAGGAAAAAACCACAGGTTTCACGAGTACGTTTAGCCGTACTACAAAACACGGCTTCGGGATGAAAAGATTTTACAATATCTAAGGACGACATAAATTCTGCATCAAACAGACCTCGTTTGTTAAGCGGTCGTTTTTCATCTGGGAGTTGGTATTCCCATGACGATTTTGCGTGACGTATAAAGGTTATTGAATTCATAAATTAATTAAGGCGATAACCGTTCTATTTTCCAGGATAAATCAGCTTGTAATTGATAACGAATTCGGTCATGAAGGCGGTTGGCTCTCCCCTGCCAAAATTCAATTTCGATGGGTTTCACCATAAATCCACCCCAAAATTCAGGCCGAGGAATTGTTTTGGTTTCGTATTCGGATTCTAAGGATTTTAATTTTTGTTCTAAAACATCTCTATTTGCAATTACAGTACTTTGATGCGAAGCAATGGCGCCCAATTGACTGCCTTTCGGACGCGATTCAAAATAACCATCACTTAGATTGTCCGCAATTTTCTCAGCAGTTCCTTTAATAATCACTTGACGTTCGGCAGCTGCCCAATGAAACGACAGGCAGACATTAGGGTTGGCAGTGATTGCTTTTCCTTTTTCGCTTTCGTAATTTGTATAAAAAATAAAACCTTCAAAAGTATATTTTTTCAGTAGGACTACTCTGTTTTTAGGATACCCGTCTAAACCTAGCGTTGAAATGGTCATGGCATTGGTTTCGTCTTGTTGGAAATGCATATCCACCTCGTGAAACCATTTTTGAAACAATTCCATCGGATTGTCTGAAATAGAAGTCTCTAAAAGAGCGCCCTTTTCATAAGATTTGCGGTAGTCCCCTAAGTCGTTTTCCATAATATTATATTGTAGCTCAAATTTACACAAATATAAAATAGTTATATTTAGTATAAATTAATTATATCAAATATAATTGTTTGTACGAGCTTAAATACTAAATTTGATATAAATATTGTTATATTAACAGGGGTGAGCGTTCTTATTGTTGCAGTGGGATTTATCGCTTATAAACATTCCTAAAAAAAACAATTTTATATATAGTCCGTGGGATCGTTCTATTTGGAGTTACAATGTTGATCATCGAGTCCAATCGTTTAAAACCAAAGAACTAAAAAAATAGATTGATCGTACATACAACACACAAAATATTGTTACAAACAAAACGGCTTCCATTAATAGGATAAACGCCAGTAATTTGTATTTTTGTTAAAATCTCCGAAAGAGCAATGGCTAGAAAAAAAATAGATAAAACTACCCAAAAACGTATCTCAAAATTAAGCTTTAAACTTACCAATTCTCAACGATTGGTGGCGGGAAGTTTTTTGGTGATTATCGCCATCTTACTTTTTATAGCCCTCCTCTCCTACCTGTTTACTGGTGAAACTGACCAAAGTATTCTTGGCGATTTTACAAATCGTGACGCTGAAGCTAATAACTGGTTGAGTAAGGTTGGAGCTTGGGTAAGTCAACTACTCATTTATAAAGGGTTTGGGGTTTCCTCATTTATTTTTTCTGGATTACTGCTACTTTCTGGCATCTCAGTTTTAGCAAATTCTTCCAAAAAACGCTTATGGCGTAATTGGTTTTGGGGAACACTTGTTATTATTTGGGGATCGATAGTATTTGGATTTGCGTTTCATACCGCACCAAAATTAGGAGGTGTCATTGGCTATGAATTAAATTTATTACTACAGGATTATATTGGAAAAATAGGAACGGCATTAGTGTTGGTGTTTTGTTTTATATCTTATTTAGCCATTCGATTCAAAATTGGACCACAACAAATAGCAGGTCTTTTTGTACGTACCAAAAATGAATTTAAAACTGAATTTTCAGAAGATAAGCTTACTGCTGAGAACACAACACCCTCCGAGCAGACTGAAGCCAGTAAATCAACATTTGAAATTCCTTTAGAAAATTTAGAACCTACAATCTCAAAACATTCAAGTATTGACGCCACTAGTACTCTAGAGGTTATTGCCCCTGCGGAAGAACCCGTAGAAGAAGAAACTGTAGAAATGAAAATTGAAGCTAATGTTGATGAGGCTTCAGAAACTGATAATCTGGCCGCGAAACTAGTTGAAGATTTTGGTGAAGTAGATCCGACTTTAGAATTGTCAAAGTTTCAATTTCCTCCTTTAGATTTACTTAAAAAATACGATACTGAAGGCATTACCATCAATCAAGAGGAGTTAGAAGAAAATAAAAATAAAATTGTCGAAACGCTCAATAATTATAAGATTGGGATTGCAAATATCAAAGCAACAATTGGACCTACAGTTACCCTTTATGAAATCATTCCTGAAGCTGGTGTTCGAATTTCAAAAATAAAAAACTTAGAAGACGATATCGCACTTTCGCTATCTGCATTGGGTATTCGAATTATTGCGCCAATCCCTGGTCGTGGAACGATTGGTATAGAAGTCCCAAACAAAAATGCAACGATTGTTTCCATGCATTCTGTTATTGCCTCACAAAAGTTTCAGAAATCAGAAATGGAGCTGCCTATTGCTTTAGGAAAAACAATTAGTAACGAAACCTTTGTTGTAGATTTAGCTAAGATGCCACACTTGCTTATGGCAGGTGCTACAGGACAAGGGAAATCAGTGGGACTAAATGCGGTTCTGACCTCTTTATTGTACAAAAAACATCCCGCAGAAGTCAAGTTTGTATTAGTAGATCCTAAAAAAGTAGAGCTGACACTTTTTAATAAAATTGAACGTCATTATTTAGCAAAACTTCCAGATAGTGAAGAGGCGATAATTACGGATAACACTAAGGTAATTAATACCCTAAACTCATTGTGTATTGAGATGGATAACCGCTACGAGATGCTCAAAAATGCATTTTGTAGAAATATTAAAGAATACAACGAGAAATTTAAAGCACGAAAGTTGAATCCAAATGATGGGCATAAATTTCTGCCTTATATCGTTTTGGTCGTGGATGAATTTGCCGATTTGATTATGACTGCAGGAAAGGAAGTTGAAACTCCTATTGCACGACTCGCACAGCTGGCAAGAGCGATTGGAATTCATTTGATTGTAGCCACTCAAAGGCCCTCAGTAAATGTGATTACAGGAATCATTAAAGCCAATTTTCCTGCACGTATTGCCTTTAGAGTAACCTCAAAAATTGATTCTCGAACGATTCTAGACAGTTCAGGAGCAGATCAATTGATAGGCCGTGGTGATTTATTATACACCCAGGGCAACGACATGATTCGTATTCAATGTGCATTTGTAGATACTCCAGAAGTTGAAAAACTCACAGATTTTATTGGATCCCAAAAAGCATATCCAAGCGCCTATTTATTACCTGAATACATCAGTGAAGACTCTGGCACAAGTCTTGATAACAACATCAATGAAAGAGATCAACTGTTTAGAGAAGCTGCAGAAGTCATTATAACTGCCCAACAAGGATCAGCGTCATTGCTTCAGCGGAAATTAAAACTGGGCTATAACAGAGCTGGGCGTTTGATCGATCAATTAGAAGCTGCTGGAATTGTAGGACCATTTGAAGGCAGTAAAGCACGACAAGTATTAATCCCAGATTTTATGGCATTGAATCAACTATTAGATGGAGAAATTAATTAATATGAAACAGTTTATAACACTCCTATTAACATTGAGCATTGGTTTTGGACAAGCTCAAAGTCGAGAACCTAAAGCACAAGCCTTATTAGACGAAGTGAGTGCCAAGGTCAATGGATATGATAATATGCTGCTAGAGTTTAAGTATGTACTCGAAAATAGCGAAGAGAATGTACGTCAAGAAACTCGTGGCGATGTGACATTAATGGGGGATAAATACGTGTTAAATATTCTTGGAATTACGAGACTATTTGACGGTACAAAACTTATTACAATTAGCCCAGAAGACGAAGAAGTTACAATCTCTACACAAAACTCCGCTGAAGAAAACACCATCACCCCTAGTCAGTTACTATCATTTTACGAAAAAGGCTATAATTACAAAATGGATATTGTTCAAAATATAAGAGGTCGAAAAATTCAATACATAAAATTAACGCCTATCGACTCTAATGCTGAGATTAATTATGTGTTATTGGGAATCGATATAAATACTAAACATGTATATAATTTAATTGAAATTGGAAGTAATGCTACAAAAACAACCCTAACCATTAACGCTTTTAAAACAAATCAGCCCTTACCTGATTCCTTATTTGTTTTTGATGCGACAAAATACAGTGACTATTTCATCAATAATTTAGATTAAGTTTCAGTTTGAAAATTTTAGATCGCTACATCCTAACAACGTATTTAAAAACCTTTATCAGTGTATTTACTATTCTGATGATGATTTTTATATTACAATCCGTTTGGGTTTATATCTCTGAACTCGCAGGTAAAGATTTAGAAATCGAAGTGATTCTTAAATTTTTATTATTTGTATCCCCTCGTATTGTTGTACTGGTTTTGCCACTCACTATTTTATTGGCTTCAATAATGGTTTTTGGCGGATTTTCAGAGAATTACGAGTTTGCCGCTATGAAATCTACAGGAATTTCACTCCAACGTGCTATGAAGAGTTTGAGTGTTTTCATTGTGTTTTTGGCAGTCATCAGTTTTTTCTTTGCAAATAGTGTGATTCCATTGGCTGAATTTAATTTCTATAGTCTTCGAAGAAACATCGCTAAAGTTAAACCTGCAATGGCCATTGCTGAGGGGCAGTTTAATCAACTTGGAGAGATCAACATCAAAGTTGCTCAGAAAAGTGGTAAAAATGGAGAGTTTTTAACAGACGTTATTATTCATCAGAAAAAAAATAATTTAAGTGGAAATTTCACTGTAATTAAATCCAATACTGGTGAGTTTATAAGTGACGAAGGTTCGGACATCTTACAACTCGTTTTGTTTGACGGTAATTATTATGATGAAATTCAACCCGTTGATTATACAAAACGTACCAAAAACCGACCGCAAGTTAAAAGTACTTTTGAGGAATATGTGATTAATATAGATATTTCACAATTCAATAATATTGACTTTGAAAAAAAGGAAACAATCACAAGACACACCATGTTAAATGTAGTGGATTTAAAAACGGCGATTGACTCCTTAAATGCGGCCAGAATAGGGATTTATAATGAATTTTCAAAAGCAACATTACAACGAACAAATCAAAAAAATCTAAATCTAAACTATAAAATAACTAAAGGCGATACGTTGTGCGAAACCTATGACATTTTGAACTTCTATGAGGGTCGTAAAAAAATTCAACTCCTAGATTTGGCATTAAATGCTGTTACAGCAGCCCAAAAGAATTTAAAAACAAGATCCAAAACGATGTTAAACTCTCAGGTTAACATTAATAAGCATCTCGTATCATTTCATGATAAATTTGCCTTAGGACTATCTTGTATCATCTTGTTTTTTGTTGGAGCACCCCTAGGAGCACTAATCCGAAAAGGCGGAATAGGACTCCCTCTAATCATTGCGATACTCATATTTCTAACCTATCACTTTATTGGCTTATTTGCCAAAAACAGTTCAGAAGATAGTAGTATTGATCCGATTTTAGCAGCCTGGTTGTCCTCTTTAATTTTATTACCCTTTAGTATATATCTAACCAATAGAGCGACAAAAGATCGTGCATTGATCGATTTTGATAGCATCTTAATTCCTTTGAAGCGCTTAATCACAACAGAGTTAGATTCCGAACTCAAGAATACGAAACTCATCACTTCAGAAATAGCTTCTGAATTGGAGCAGTTTGAAAACCATAAATTGATTGATATCGTTAAAAATTTCCGTCAATATGGGTTAGCTTTAAATTATAAACAAACCGCCTTAAACGTTTTAAAATCGAGAGGTATTAGTGAACTTGAACTTAAAATGGGTGGTAATTTAGCTAACCAAAACTATGAAAATGCGTTACGATTATATATCGATTTTAAAGAAAATTCTAAACTCGCTGTAATTTTAAATATACTCACGATTGTTTTTGGATTTGGCGGAGCAATTCTAAACAATAACGAATTTCCTCTTATTGGCAAACTATTAACAACTCTAGGTGCACTAATCCTAATCTTTTTTCTGGTTGTGTTCCAAAAAACAATTTCAAATCAATCGGACTTTTATAAATTATTAAAAGTTAAATTCCTGACAAATTCATTCGTTTTCATCCTTTTAGGCTTTCCGTTGTTTTATCTTTACCGAATCTTCTTTATTAAGAAAATGGAAGAAGATTTGATGAAAATATCTTAACGAATCGATTACTTATAATATCTTTACAAAAAAAATATCACATGTCAATTATAACACAAAAACCACAAGTTAAAGCTCAATTAAACAGTATTGAGGATGCGATTAATGACATCCGATTAGGTAAAGTTGTGGTAGTGGTTGACGACGAAAATAGAGAAAATGAAGGTGATTTTATTGCTGCAGCTGAAAAAGTAACTCCTGAAATGATTAATTTTATGGCCTTACATGGTCGTGGACTAATTTGTGCACCCCTAACCGAAACACGATGTGATGAGCTAGACCTTAATATGATGGTTCAAAACAATACGGTGCTTCACAATACTCAATTTACTGTCTCAGTCGATTTGATTGGAAACGGATGTACTACAGGAATATCAACTTCAGATCGCTCTAAAACAATTAAATCTTTAGTGGATTCTGCGACTAAACCTCAAGATTTAGGACGCCCAGGGCATATTTTTCCTTTAAAAGCAAAAAACGGAGGCGTATTACGTCGTACAGGTCATACTGAGGCTGCTGTAGATTTGGCCCGTTTAGCAGGATTAGAACCTGCAGGGATTTTGGTTGAAATTTTGAATGAAGATGGCTCAATGGCACGGTTACCCGAATTGAGAGTGGTGGCTGAGAAATTTGATTTAAAAATCATCTCCATTGAAGATTTGGTTGCCTATAGAATGGAGCATGATTCTTTGATTCAGAAAAAACAAGATTTTCAAATCGAAACACGTTTTGGAGATTTTAGGTTGAGAGCTTACCAACAAACGACAAATGATGCGGTTCATATTGCCTTAACTAAAGGGACATGGAGTACCAATGAAACTGTACCAACTCGAATCAATTCGACACTCATTAATAATGATATTTTAGGGACATTGACCAATGATGCGGATATGCAATTGGACAAAATGTTTCAGCTAATTACCAAACATGGTAAAGGTGCTATTATCTTTATTAACCAAACAAGTCAATCTTCGAACCTTTTAAAGCGCTTAGAAATTGTAAAAAATACACAAAAAAAAGGATCTGTTGTAAAAGCACCTAGTATAGAAATGGACTCTAAAGATTTTGGGATAGGCGCACAAATCCTACACGATCTTAATATTCATAAACTGGGACTAATTTCAAACAGTAAACAAACCAAACGTGTTGGTATTATAGGTTACGGCTTGGAAATTGTTGACTACATCAACTATTAAACGGTAGCTTCGCGAATCAATGCCGCCATAGTTTTGGCCCTTTGCAATGTCTCTTCTTCTGTCCAAGATAATTTAATCAAACAGGACATATTTCGTCCAATATAATGATCTGACTTTTCGAAAGATTTATCTTTCAGATAAGCTAGCCCTTGCTTCACTTCTAGACTCAGTGGGTATAAAGATTTTTGTTGGGTAAGATGCTCCCACTTGCGAATGTAATGCCAATTATTGTCATAGTAATGAAAACACACATCAATGCCATTAGCTTTAAATGCATGACTGACTTTTCGAGCGGTTTCTAAATCGTCTAAAAAGAAGTTTAAAAACGCATAACTTTCTTCTCCTCCATCAGGAACGGTTCTAAAAGTAACCCCATCTATTGTCGATAACTCATTTCTGATAATTGTATAATGCTTTTTTTGAAGCGCTAAAAACTCATCTAAGCGTTTGAATTGCGCAACGCCTACGGCAGCGTTTAATTCCGAAATACGAAAATTATAGCCCAAAGCAGGATGCGATTCTGCGCCTCTATCGGTTCCATGATGGTCATGACCATGATCACTATACTGGTCTGAACGGGTATAAAATTTTTCATTATTAGTAATGACCACCCCACCTTCTCCACAAGTTACAGTTTTAACAAAATCAAAAGAAAAACAACCTAAGTCTCCAATAGTTCCCAATGCTTTTCCTTTATAGGTCCCACCTATAGCCTGACAGGCATCTTCAATAAGAAAAAGTTTGTGTGTATTACAAATATGTTTCAAAGCATCTAAATCGGCCATACTCCCACACATATGTACAGACATAATGGCCTTGGTTTTTGGTGTAATGGCGGCCTGAACAGCATGAATATCCAAGCTAAGAGTGTCATCAATATCCACAACAACAGGGATTGCTCCTAGCATAAGAATTGCCTCAAAACTTGCTACAAATGTAAAACATGGCATAATGACTTCGTCTCCAGCACCAATTCCCGTAGCGGCTAATGCTAAACTTACTGCAGCAGTTCCACTCGAGAGAAGTTGCGCGTGCTTCACATCGAACCGGGATTGAATAGCCTGTTCCAATTCCTTAGCTTTCCAATGGCCATTTCGCATGCCATCAAATCCATAACGCATCAAAACGCCACTATCTAGGACATCGTTTACTTCTTTACGTTCGGCATCGCCAAACAATTCAAATCCAGGCATGCTTTTCTTATTTAATTTCTATAATCGAATCCGCTAAGGGTTTACGCACTTTGTTCATTGCTGAAAACATATCATCTTTGGCACGATACCCAATTGGCATGATCAATACCGAGCGTAAGCCTTGTTCATTAAGTTTAAAATAGGCGTCGTATAGTTCAGGAGCAAAGCCTTCCATTGGACACGCATCAATGCCTTGAGTCGCGCATACCGTCAGCATATTACCCATCGCTAAATAGGCTTGTTTTGCACTCCATTTAAAAATGTCGTCCTCAGATTTTGTTTTAAAACTACTAATAACACTCGATCTAAAAGAGTCCAAAATGTCGTCTGGAGTATTGTTAATTGATTTGATACGTTCAAAAAATGCTCTTATATACGCTTCATCAATAGTTGTTTCTACACAAAAGACACACAAATGGGACGCCTGCCCTACTTGTTTTTGATTGCTAGATAGAGGAACTAACTCGCTTAGAGTTAATTTATTACTGACAATAAGCATTTTTACGGGCTGAAGCCCATAAGAACTCGCTGTAAGATTGAACGCATTTTTTAACAGCTCTATTGTTTTTTCTGGGATAATAGCCTCAGAATCAAATTTTTTGGTTGCATAGCGCCATTCTAACGCCTTTATAATATCCATAATTGTAATTTTTTTCAAAAATATATAATTTTATAACGGTTTGATAAAAAATGGTCTTAATAAATGCTTAAAAATATCTTATCTTATTTTTTTAAAAAATAATTACTAAAAGTATTTGCTAGAACTAAAAACCCTTTTATATTTGCAGCCCATTGGAGAGTTGGCAGAGTGGTCGAATGCGGCAGTCTTGAAAACTGTTGAGGGTCACACCTCCAGGGGTTCGAATCCCTTACTCTCCGCAAAAAAAATCCGAAACGAAAGTTTCGGATTTTGTGTTTTTACAAGTGTTGAAAACTTGCTTTCATTGGCATGTGAAAACATAAAATCCCAAACAATGCGTAGCCTTGTTTGGGATTTTATGTTTGTATTGGATTTCCTTTTGGGATATGCAACCTCATACTCGCCGCAAACCCTAACATTCATTTGCGTGTTAGGGTTTTTTGTAGTATTACTTAAATACTGTCCACCAATAACATTTATTTCTATTAATTAAAATTACTTTACATTTGCAATTCAATTTAACTTTATAGCATTATGAAAAAATTACTTTATGTATTCAGTATTATCCTTGTTGTGGCCTGTGGTAGTGATGACCCCGTTACACCCCCAACTGTAGAAGTTCCAACTAATACGGTGTTTGTATTAAACGCGACTGGAACTGTAGCTGAAAAAAGTCCAGAAGAGGCTAAAAAAATTATTTATGGAAAATGGGACCTATCAGAAGCCCAACGACTTATGGCAAATTCGTGTGCGTTCAATTTTATTGAATTTACAGATGATGTTTACGTTATGAGCTTTATAGTAAGTGGAGTCAATGAATCAATTTCTGGAGCTTATGTTCTCAATGAAGATGCCGATGGAACAGTTTCTAGTGTAGATTTAAAAGTTGATATGGAAGGTGAAGAATTAACAGTTGCAACCTTGACCGATATTGTTGTGACGGAAACTAACGGTACACTTAGTGCTACATTCAATATCGTGCTGAATATTCCAGAGGGATATGAAGACTATGAAATATGTAATGGTCTTGATGGCGAATATGAGTGTGACAAAGATGAGCCTATGGATGAAAGCACTACTGCTTCTGCAGATTCAAACCATACAAAAATAGTTAGAACTTGGGTTTTTGAAAGTAAATTTCAATTCAATGAGAATTCTTCAGATGAATGGTATTTAGACCCTTGCTTCATACAGAACGACGATGATGAAGAGGATACTTTTATTGATGGCTGTACTGGATCAACTGAAATAAAGGTTTCGATTTCTGCCTATGGGACTTATACAATCACTTGGAATGGAAGTAATCAAGGGGTTAAAACTGAAACTGACGTTTGGGAATGGTCCGATGCGAGTCAAACTGCTTTTTATGTAGATGTAGAAAAAGAGACCTTGATTTCTATTGATACGTTGACCGAAACAACTGCCGTGTTTACTGAAGATGATGATGTAGAAGAAGGAACGGGAGATTTAATCACCTACACCTTTTCAGCGAATTAATAATTCCAATTATTTTTTATACAAAAAAGGCTTCCTGAAAAGGAGGCCTTTTTTTGTGGGTACTCATAAACCTGTTATAAAACAAGTTTATGAACTATATGTCTTGTTTAAGGCTTTTATTTTATCACTAAGTATTATTGTAATTTGTTTAAGTATAAAATTAAACTCAAAATTGATTTTTTTAAGGCAATTCAGCATTAATGAAACCACTTTGTTATATTTGTTTTTGAGACCTGACAATATTATATTTAACTAAAAGCAAAAAACAACTTGATGAAATGGAATGCTGCCTTAAAAGATTTTGCATTATATCTAAAAATTGAGCGCGGTATGTCTGTACATACCGTGAACAACTATACCTTTGATGTTAAAAAATTAGTGCAGTATCTAGAAGCAAACGCCATGACATTGAGTCCTCTAGAAATCACCACTGAGGATATTCAAAATTTTATTTATGAGATGGCAAAAGAAATCAATCCACGAACCCAATCGCGGCTTATTTCTGGCTTGCGAAGTTTTTTTGATTATCTAATTTTTGAAAATTACCGTAGCTCCAATCCTTTAGAACGCATTGAAGCACCCAAAATAGGACGTAAATTACCCGATACCCTATCCGTTAAGGATATCGATAGTATTGTCGACACCATTGATTTGAGCCGACCTCAGGGCGAGCGTAACCGTGCCATCATAGAACTTTTGTACAGTTGTGGACTACGTGTTAGTGAACTTACAGCGCTTAAAGTTTCGGATTTATTTTTTGAAGAAGGCTTTATTAAGGTGACTGGGAAAGGCAACAAACAACGTTTTGTTCCTATTGGCCCCCAAACTCAGAACTATATTAATTTGTATAAAAACTATGTTCGTGTACAGATAAAGATTGCACCCGCTTTTATTGACACGCTGTTTTTGAACCGGCGTGGAAAACAACTCAGTCGAGCAATGATTTTTACTATTGTCAAAAACGCGGCTGCTGAGGCAGGGATTCAAAAAAAAATATCTCCCCATACGTTTAGGCATTCGTTTGCGACACATCTTCTTGAAAATGGAGCCGATTTGAGAGCTATTCAAATGATGTTAGGCCATGAAAGCATTACAACCACCGAAATTTATATGCACGTTGATAAAAGCCACTTAAAAGACGTGATGCTTAAGTTTCACCCCAGAACCTAAAAAAGCAACCCTAAGGTTGCTTTTTTGATAATTATAAAAGTATTGTTTTATTTAGCAATATTAACCGCACGTGTTTCACGAATCACCGTTACTTTTACTTGTCCGGGATAGGTCATATCTGTTTGGATTTTTTGAGAAATCTCAAAGGATAAGTTCCCAGCTTTTTCGTCCGTTACTTTTTCACTTTCAACAATCACACGAAGTTCACGACCCGCTTGAATGGCATAGGCTTTTTGAACCCCACTAAATCCAAAAGCAATTTCTTCTAAATCTTTCAGACGTTGGATGTACGAATCTAAAACTTGACGACGTGCCCCAGGACGCGCCCCTGAAATAGCATCACAAACTTGTACGATTGGAGACATTAACGATTTCATTTCAATTTCATCGTGGTGCGCACCAATAGCATTACATACTTCTGGATTTTCGCCATATTTTTCTGCCCACTGCATACCTAAAATAGCATGTGGCGTTTCCATATCGGCTTCTGCATCAGGTACTTTTCCAATATCATGAAGAAGCCCTGCACGTTTGGCGAGCTTAGGGTTGATGCCCAATTCGGCAGCCATTACTCCACAAAGTTTGGCTACTTCTCTGGAGTGTTGTAATAAATTTTGACCATAAGACGAACGGTATTTCATACGCCCTACAGTTTTAATTAATTCTGGATGTAAACCATGGATTCCCAAATCGATCACCGTACGTTTTCCAACTTCAATGATTTCTTGCTCTATTTGTTTTTGTGTTTTCTTTACAATTTCTTCAATACGTGCGGGATGAATA
>Ga0209533_1002733_pt1 | contig 15865 bp, 17 predicted proteins | sample COG_04_FD_184748 | JGI IMG/M metagenome (GOLD analysis project Ga0209533, IMG submission 184748) | Pelagic Microbial community sample from North Sea - COGITO 998_met_04 (SPAdes) (version 2) | ecosystem: Environmental > Aquatic > Marine > Neritic zone/Coastal water | place: Helgoland, sampling...
GGCTTTTGCACCAACACACGATTGACGAACTATCCCACTGTGAAGTGTGGACGGGGAGGAAACACGTGGCTTCTTCGCAGCGTGTGCTTGCAATTGGTCGACTTTTCTTTTGACCGCCGTGGAATAATCTTCGACGGCAGCACCTCTTTCTTTGGCACCAACGCCGTCGTTGGAGAAAATGTCACCAATTGGCGTATCGGTGGACGTTTTGGAGTTAGAATCGTGGTTGGAAACGATTGGTGTGTCTTTTAGACCTGGTTGTGGCACCGTTGGCATTTGAGCAGGGTGATTTTCTGACATCATGAACTTGGAATATTGTTATGAAATGAATGAGAAATATTATAGAAACATCAGCAGTCTATTCAAAAGAGACTTCACAGAGGCACCCGACCCCCAGATGCCATGCAAACCCAAGTAATACGGACTAACTTCAAACGATTTTCCACTCCGACATCAAATCAGAGTCAGAAAAAAAGCCACCCAGTAACTAGTATTGGGGTCCCAGCCTACCCATTCCAGCATGTTTTGATTGAACTCGGTCTCCAAATGCAGACATAACGAATACACACAAGTCGCCACTATTGAAAAAAGTACTGCCACGACGAACTCGAAGACTCCACCATCGTCCGAATTGTCTTCCGAAAAAACAGATTCAGACCTCTCAAATAACAAGTGTTTATGGGAAAACTCCCAAGCCGCATTCATTCTACCCCGATGTGACAACGACAGTGTGACACGCACGTATGCCCTGATTTGTTCACCGAGTTGAGACGAGGCCAAGTACTTTTTGATTTTTTCGATAATGGGTCTCCGGTTCGCTTGTGGGTGTTTGAAATCGTCGTCCGTCATTACGTGAGAGTCCGTTCGTAGCTTGTCAGCCATTCGCACCATTTCTTCTCCAAAGCGTGTTCTTAATGCGGATGCGATGGTCGGAAACCGGTCTCTTCGGTCCAACTCCTTCTGTCTTCGTTGCTCCAATTCCGTCCGTATGTTCTCTTTGAACGAAAACAACCGATGCCGCAATGATGTCTCCAACCTTTTCTTTCTTGTCTTTTTCCTTAATTTGTTGTTCAATTTCTTCATCTCTTTTTCTAATATGGTGCTATTCACCTTTTTGAGAACAGCTTTCCATTGTTCCAAATCTTTGTGCGTTTCCATGTCCTTCTCGAATTGGTGGTCCCAGGATTCCCGTGTCAACCACGAAGGGGCCTCGCTCGGAAGAAATGTTTTGAACTGCGCCGCTGGAGAGGTCATGTCTTCGATATCTCTTTTCTATATATATAGGTGAATTATGTCTTTGGCATCATTCGACACTCCCGCGCGGTCCTACCGACAGCATGGTTCAAGTGTGAAGAGAGAGAGAGAGAGAGAGGGTGGTGTCAGTACCCATGATGAACAGGTCAAACGGGAAGGGCCGCCACAGAGGCACCCGACCCCCCGATGCCATGCTAACACCAGATATAAACATATGCGGAACGTAAGTTTTGTTGAGATTGTGCCTCGTCTTCCATTTTTGTGCAGAGTGTTGTCAGAGCAGACATGTTTTCAGAAGAAGCCTTGGAAGAGATATGGGTGACTGCTCAAACCTGTCGAAGCAACTATCCACACACCTATTGTCATTTATTTTCAGAAGCGCGCTTGGCAGTATTGCCATTACTGAGTGAACCGATTCAGTCAACACTGCATCAAATAATACAAGGCAAAGTGGCGCCCGGAACCAAATGCGTCTATCAACACTGCGTCCGGATGTTGGACTCAACTGGTCACTGTGGCTGCGAGCAATCTGGCGAAACAATTGTACAAGATATAATGATGTGTAGAAATTGTGATGCATACGGATTTCCTTGCCCGACTTGCAAAGTGGAAGTCTTTCAGAAGCAATTATCAAATGCAGTAGAAGATTATTAAAAAAAGAAGGCATGTAGCCTGGTTCAATCATAAAACAAAAATACAAAAATAAAAACAAGACTCTATTATAAATGTATCTTATATTTACGCAAACCTTTTTTAATCATGAACAAAGTCACTTTTATATTAGGTTGACCGTCCCACTTTTTTCGAACAGCCTTTGTAATTTTCTTCGCCAACCCAAAATCAATAATTCGGAGACAACCATCACTGTCCAGCATCAGATTCAATGCATTCCCATCATTATGAAGGATATCCAAGTCGTCCAATTTTCTCATAATCAACTCCAAATCCTCTCCAAATTGATTGAATGGTGGAACTTTCAACACGTCGATGACTCTCGATGCCATGGGCTCCATAAAGATGCGACGATGCTTCAAATCGACATGCATGACTTCCGGCGCAATCCCCGCCTCCGCCGCTTTCCTTTGAAAATCGGCCTCTTGTTGAATGCGCGCCGTCGACTTTGTTTTCTTAAATTGTTTCATAGCCGACCGCAACCCATTTGGAAACTCGACCAAAGACACGACACCCTGCGCACCGTCCTCACCCATCTGTTTCAGAATTTTAAAATCGTCCATTTTTGGATTCCATGACAAGACTTGATAGATTAGATAATCTTCTCTTATGACTTACACATATGGAAAAATTCAGACCTTCTCTGCAAACAGGTGCAAGTACTTTTTAGCTAAACGATGGTATTTAACCAAATCCCAAGACAACAAAATGAGCTACTACATATCACATGTTCAAATCGATACCAGACATATCACACGACATATCACACGAGCGATAAAGGTCTGCAAATGTAAGACGGCAAAGGAACTGTACAAAGAATTGACCAAAGATTCCCTCAAATACCAAAATTGGGGAGAACGTGCGTTTGATGAACCTGATGTTTTGAAGTTCGTAATTAGAAAGTATCCCTTGACATGGATAGACCTGTGCAATTATGCAATCTTTATGGACAATCATCGCAATTGTCTCAGCGACTACGGCGTTGCTCTTCTGTCGTGCCAAACCAACTCCAGCATCTATCAATATTTGTCGGACGAATTCAAGGTCGATGATAGTATTATTAAAGCCGCGTTAATGTGTCGGTCGTATCGCGAATACCAGGGAGACTACCATTACGGTACCAACTCCAACATACTGAAACAAATTCCTGCAGAACTGAATGCTACATATGCCCTGCTTGCTGTCAAACAGAATGCATGGTCGCTGAAACACGTTCTGGTCAAAACCGACACCGTAACAAAGGCGGCCGTCAAACAAGAGGGCCGTGCTTTGTGTGATGCCACCGACGAACAGAAACGGAACAGAGACATTCGAGACGAAGCATTTTTGAAAGACATGGACTTAATCAATCAACATTGGTTTTTAGAGTATTGTTCCCCGAGTGAAATCATCGAAAAACGGAAACTAAAGATATGGAGTGACATTAGAAGGGAAGACCAAAGTCGTCAGCATTGGGGGTAAAGGGAATAGTGATTTGAAAGGATGTGGTGTCAGGGGTTTGAACAAAAAAATGATATTTAAAGTCCATCGCATTGGAAACATTTGGGGAGATGTACAAGACTCAATGCAGCACTCCACCACGAAGGACTGTCAATCCAAGCACCACTTCTTTTCAGTTTGACAATGTGGTCAACACATTTTCCGGTTCGTTGTTGCGCTTTACCAATCGGGACAACAATGGCTTCAATGTTGAACAACATCTGCAGTATTTCTTTCCCGAACGTGACAAGAATACAAATCAGGAACGGGGCCAAATGTACCCCAGTCGATACTGCTACAAGTACACTCCCCGAACACCATTAAAGATTGTGAACATCAAATCTTTCACAAGCAATAACAATGACATTCATTTGCCCGAGACTGTCCACGAGTATTTCACTCACAATGAGAGTGGAGAGGTAGTGCGGTCCAAAGCTTCGGACAATCTCCAAATCGACAATGAGTTTTACAAATTCATTATCAAAGAGGTGGCTGAAAAAATCCCAAACGTGGATGGTGTGTACATGCCAGCCGTGTCCAGACCTGCCTACAGGACGAGCCACTCAGAGTTGGTGGCCCACGAGGAGTTGGTACTGTCCGAATCAGGGCTTGCCAAGCTGAATTCCGAAAGGCATGAACGCCGACCCACTCTCCGTGCCATTCGGGAAAAAAAAAGACGCTCCATCCGGCCTCTTCGTAATAAACAGTTAGTATTTGTGAATCCATGACATCATAGTTTCTTCCGCACCCTTTGAATGAGATGTTCGACCCCCGAGACTTTGAAATTTAAGATTTGATGGATTGCTTTATTGGAATTGCGAACACTCTTGTACGTCACGGTTGGTGCGACTTCTTGAATAATTTCAATGGTTATCATTGTATACACTTTCATCAATTGATGAGCAGGAACAGAGATAAGGAAATCCCACAACGTAAAAATTTCCTCAAACGGGACTGTTTGCGTAAACCAAATCATGAACCATTTCACAGTGACCAACGAAGAAAACATTTCCATTTCTTTGGTTAACATCCCTGCAATGATTGGACGCTTCCGAGACATTCTCTTTCTAAATTCCCCAAACCAATGTCGACGGTACCATTCGAACCATTTTGTATTAAAATCCGGCATCAACGGACGAATCAGACCCACGATTCGAGAGAAACACCACCAAGTATCGGCACGCCCATGCTCCGTCGCCTCAAACACCTTCCACAACACCGTCATACCATAATTAAAGCCTTGCAAATAGGAATCGCCTTGATTCGTCGCGGCATATTCGATTAACAATTCTTGAACCACCTCACCACAAAGCCCGGGCTGTTCCGGCCAGGTTCGCGGCACATCCGCAGCAATGTCATGCCGAACATGACTGCTGACATTTCGACGGCGATAGATAAAGTCGTAGTAGACCCGACGCTTTGACAAGACGTCATCGCCATTGCCCATTAATTTGGTTCTCCACATGGCACATCTCATGGAACGGGTGTTCGACATCAATGACTTGATGAAGGCATGGTTATATATGGTTCTATTTGTTTCGAAAACATGGTTCCATTTGGTTTTGAAAAAGATTTTGAATCCCAAAGAACAATTGGACCAATCCGATAAATCCCAAACGACAACCGAAAACAAGCGTATTTAAGATTGTGTCCCAAAGATATCTCAAAATGTTTTCCAAAATATTGATGATGACCATGCTCACTGCTTCCTCCGCCATTGAACTCACACCGGAGAATTGGAGTGCAGAAACAGAGGGAAAATCGGTGTTTCTGAAATTTTTTGCACCGTGGTGTGGCCATTGCAAAGCTATGAAACCGGCCTGGGATGTCTTGATGGAAGAGTACGACTCCAACCAACAAATCCTGATTGGAGATGTCGACTGTGTTGGCAGTGGCAAAGCACTCTGTGACGCAAATGGTGTCAAAGGTTTCCCATCTGTGAAATATGGCCATCCGGACGAGTTGCAAGATTATAAAGGGGGCCGTGACATTGATACTTTGAAAAGCTTTGCCAGTAGTCTGGCCCCACCTTGCAATGTGGAGACCACGGAAAACTGTGACGAGAGTGAGATTGAAGTGTTGGGTCAATTGAAAGATGTGTCCGCCTTTGATTTGGGTGGAAGAATTGCCGATTTCGACCAAAAATCGACTGGGATTGAAACTGAATTTGCTGCGAGTGTTGAACAATTGCAGAGTCAATATTCGGAGGTGGTTGCAAAAAAAGACAAAGAGTTGGCAGATTTGAAAAAATCGTCGAACATTGGTATTGTCAAGTCTCTTTTGAAACAAAAACAGGAGAAGGAAGAAACGAGTTCGGAGGAAGAAACGAGTTCGGAACAGACAGAACTTTAAAAGTATTGTGGAGGTCTCCGTGTAGTCTCTTATCCAATATTCTCATCAATAAATCCACAATAGTCTCTTATCCAATATTCTCATAAATAAATCCATTCGTTCATATGTCAAATGATGTATCTAATGACTACTATTATATCTATCGACTCGTTGTGGCGATGGTGCTTTTCACTCCTCTGGTCAAACTGGGATGGTTCACGTTCAGTGCGGTTGTTGTCTTTTTGTATACAAGCATGTTTGTTGACATTTATCACACTTACGGCAGTCCTCACATTCGGTTCTCGGAATCGAATGCATACAACATCTCAGTCCAACTGCTTGATTGCATCTACCACAAAGATGGTCAAGAACATTGGAATATTATCAAACAGTGTCTGAAAGAAGCAGTGGTCTATTCGGTACGAAATGGCCGTGTACCATACGCCATTATGCACAACGCACCCAATTCCGAAGCATGGGTGCAACCAAAGTTGTCATCCACCGCTGTTTTTGCAACCTCCCGATTGCGGCGGAGTCCGGTCTTGTATCGTGCGCTGGTCATGATACATGAATGTTCACATTTGTCATTAGGGACCAAAGATGTGGCGTATCTGTATCAGGAACATTTTGGGAATCTGACTACCGAAGAACATGCCAATAATGCCGATTCGTACGTCTTCGACGTCTATCAAGCTTGTATTAACGACGACGCTTAGACCGAGATGGACGGCGCTCTCTTGGGCGGCGCTCGCCTCTTCTCCCCGGCCATTCGGGCACGTCCGACGTGCCATGCCCTAATTCAAAGAGTGGTGACATCGCTCTCTTTCTCTTGTTGTTATTTCGCGCATTGTTGTGACTGGCATTGCGCGGACGACGTGGGCGATACTCGCCCTGGTGACTGTCGTCCGATTCCTCGTCGGACTCTGGATAACGATTGTCATTGCCGTCGCGTTGATTCTCACCTCTGTCTGGTTCAAAGGTCAGGTTCATTTTGCGTCGACGATGAGGTGGAGAGTGGGGCCGAGTGTAGTGTCTTCCATTTCTCGCACGTCCGTCTCCGCCACGTTCAAAGGCCGTGTGATTGGGTGCGTTGACAGGGGGGTCGGGCCACCCTTCTCGACGCGACGTGGTCTGCGAACGTTGGTGTCGATTTGAACCATTGTGTTTCCTTCGGACCGGTGGTGATGGCGTCTTGTATCGGTCCCGTTCAAAGGTCGGGGCAGTTGAAAAGACCGACGTGTATTTTTGCCACCACTTTGAGTTGTCACTGTGCAGTGATTTCTTTTTTTTCTGACATTCGTCAATGACGTCTCGAGCAATGTCCAAATTGGAGCGGCGACAATGCTCTACCATTTTGTCTGTTGTAGATTTGGAATAGTGACATCCCCGCTCCAGAATATTATCCACACGCACGACAAAATCTTGGAATTCGTCCGAACCACGCGTGAAACCAATGTCGATTGCTAAATCTTCCGACATCTTTTGAAGAAAGGGTTCTGTTCTTATATACTATTTTGGTGATGAAAAAATATATGTGATAATTATATGAAAAGAACGGCATTCATATCGACAGCGTTCTTTTCATATAATTATAATTTTCTGTCATGTCTGAGTGTCTAATTCTGTCATGTCTGAGTGCCGTTCTTTTCCGTTCTACAAAGATGAGTGCTGTGAATTGGAATAGATATGAATTAGAATAGATATAAAAAGAGCTCACTACTCGTCCATATGAAAAGAACGCAATTCATATCTACAACGACTTTGGTCGGAGCTACCCATTCTAATTTTTGGTTGTATATAATAACTTTGCAAGCTATCTATAAATGTCATCGTTCAAACAATATTCTATGGAAGAGCAGTCCAATTTAACGCAGATGTCTCGGATTGTCCAGACGGAATTCTTGCCCGGGGAGGCGAAAAAAAATGGGCAGTGGTCTCATAATCACCCACGACAGTACAGACGTCAGCCGCATGGACGGCGCAAAAAGCAACAACACGGCAAAGAACGTGGATTACGCTTAAACAGACAACAAATGGAAAACAAACTGAAGACATTCAAATATAATGATGAGTTTTTTCAATGGTTGAAACGTCTTTCGGTACCAATTCGGCTCCAAAAAAAGGTTCGTTCGGAACTCCAGGGGACATCCGCACAGCTCAAATTTAACCCTTTACAAACAATCATTATTTTAGCCATCCTATTTCCACAGCCAGCCGTTGGGCTCGGCGACCAGCCAACCCAGCTCGGCGACCTGCCAACCCAAGTGGCGGTGCGCAATGCGTCGGTGGCGGTGGACAATGCGTCGGCTGTGGTCGTACCCGATACACAGGCTGGGACCGATACAAAATTGATTAGCAGTGACGACAAATCACCAGATGTTCTTGAAACATCATCAGACGATATTGTAAGTTCGTTAACAGAATTGATTAGCTGTAAAAAATCACCATATGTTCTTGAAACATTAAACATTTTGATTAAGAAACAAGAATTCGACACAGCGTCAAACAAAAAATCAATTCAATCAAGAGACCAAATTGTTTCCGGTAAGACGATAGAAGGCCTGAGGAACTTTACGGAAAAATTTGCATCTTTCATTACTGACAAACAAGGTCAGGTTCAGATTGCTCAACGGAATAAAATGATGTATCCCGTCTTTCGCAAATATCTGGTGGATTATCTATCAAATATAGTTTACAAAAATGACCAGACATTTGTGACGTCATTACAAACGTTAATACAAACGAAAAGAGTCACTGCGAAAAAGGTGACTGAAACACCCTTTCCTGAAACAACCAAACGTTTTACAACGCTTATGCTGAGCACAAAGGGTATCATTGAAAAAGCTTTTATAACAATGGGATTCACTCCAGCAATACAACAGAATAAAACCGAGGAAGTTTACAAAGAAGTGCGGAAGAACTTTGAAAGTGAAGGTGCGGTTGAAAAATGGGCTCGATGTGTATACGACCCTTCTCCAATGGTTCAAAGTCTACGAACAAATATGAGAGCCATGATTTCGGCACAGATGGAAAAGAAGGACTGGAGTAATTTATCCTTGTACACTACCATTATACTTGACGTGTCCCTTTCGCATGATGATTTGGATTTGACTCGAAACTATTCCAAAGCATTAGAAAATACAACCCTAACACCTACAAATGCCGCAGCGATAGGCATTATAGAGTCTTACAAGAAAGGATGCAAGCAGTGGAAAACTGATTGGAATGTCCCTGAAGACATCAAAACATGGTGTTTAGGCAAAACGCTGGGTGACGATAACGGTGCGAACATTATTGCTGATGTCGTGTCTGTCTTAAAGGTCGTTCATAGTACATTTGTGGAAAAAATGTATGCTGATTCCGAGCAGATGGCTAAGATTATAGCACATGAATTAGAGAAAAAAGCGGGGGGTCGCGGGTATTGGTTGAATAAGTTGTATGAGGTTATGAGTGAAGGTGGTCAAAAAATATTGTACTGGTTGTTCGGGTTATATGCTGTTCAATTGTTGTGGCAGACATACTTGGAGGCTCCGACGGTTCCGACGGTGGTAAAGCAGACAAGTGAGAGAATGTCAGACGCTCCCCGCAAGTCCCGAACGCGCACCAGAACGCCAGACACAGGTATGAGAGTGCGGGTCCCCAAGCGACATGTAACCGAAGAGATTGTCCGAAACGAGAAATGCTATCATATCGGACTCAATGATATGTTGTGGATACTCGAGGCCGAGGGGGGTAAATATCGACGTGTCTCCAATCACGGACGCAATGATTCGCATTATGTGCGTGGTAGTGAAACGAAAAAAGTTTCGAGAACGAAAAATGCGAGAGAAGCGGGTGCAATAGATAACAATGGTAATTATAATGAACATTAGTTTAATTAAATAATATGTAGTTACACTCATCTTCTTCCGTTCTTTATGTGGATTGGTGACAATATCTATCTTGGTCAAAATGTCTTGCTGTCAAGCTCTTCAAAACGACTATTTAACAAATATATCTTCACTGAAAAATGCGATACAATGTAGTGTTTGTAGGTTCGGTTGGAGCTGGCAAAACATCCCTCATTCAAAAATACCACACTGGCACCCCCCCCACGACTACCAAATCAACAATAGCGGTTGATTTCATTCCAATGACACTGGGCGACTACGACATTTCCCTCTGGGACACCTGTGGCCAAGAGAGATTCCTCTCACTCTCCAGTTCCTACTTTTCCCGTGGTCACGTTTTCATCCTTGTCCACGACATCTCCAAAAACGACTTTGACACGGACCTCCAAAAATGGCACCAACGCATTCTCGACAAGAAAGCGGCTCGCCACACCCCGGTAGTGATTGTCGTCTCCAACAAAACTGATTTAGAACCATTCTGTCCCAATGAGATGAAACATTGGATTGAGAAGAACCAGTTCGACCACATTTACACCTCTGTGGTGAATGGCGAGGGTACCGAAGAGTTGTTTCATCAAATTGCCACTGCCATTAAGGTCCATCAATTTGATTGGGACGCGCCTTCATTACCAACACTCCTGGCCACGGACCAACTTCGCACAGCGCCCGGATGTGCTTGTTGATATATTTCATACATTTGCGCATGCGACTCATTTAAAATGCTTTGGATGTATGGTCCCAAAGTACCCACATCTATATTTAGAATACTTTTGGAGACATGCAAATATAAGAATTGTGCTTTTTTTTCGTTCTCAACCCATGCCAGTGTCATCTCAAACACATTGTTTCTATATTGTTGTTGCCACGAATGCAATTTTCTCATGATTTGAATTTCCGACGCTATCAGAATGTCAGACACACTGGGTGTCGGTATGGACGACCAGGAACCCGAAGCAGTCGCACAGGTGGCACTGATAGAGAGTGGTGCACGGAAGGATTGAATGTTGGCATTGCTCATCTGTGACATTTTCATACCGCACCGCTACTTTTATAGGCCATTGTGAGCCAGAAGCCCGTTCAAACTGTTGGAGGTACCATGTAGCACATCTGCGACATATTGCCCCCATGACGTATGAGACGCATCTTCCACGATTTGATTGATGTGAATCCCGGCCTCGTCGTTCCATTCCCCCGGTACAAATTTCTCATGAACATGCCTACGAATCTTACTGATTGGACGTTTCTTATCTCGAAATATCATCGATTCGGCGGAGAGAAGCATGTACCAAAAGGAGGAATGCAGTCGCATGGATTCGTATGCTTTCCGTGTGATTGTGACAAAAGTACGAAAAGTGCTGGAGTTCCTCCCACCCATCGCATCCACCATGTCGTCAGTGATGCGCATGGACGTGTTGATATTTTTGGGGTCCTCTCCAAGTATGTAACCAAAATCAACATGGGCAAGCGACGCTCTGGGTGTGACCATCATATTTTCCAAATGACGGTCCCCCAGTCCCATAGTAAATGCCAATAAACAGGCACCCGCACACGATTCGACAAACCGCTTCCGGACATTTTTGATTGAATCGTTTTGATTCGTGGATAAAATATAATTGGTTAATGTTGTCCGACGTCGAATGTCATACAATGTCTTCGCTTCCTTCATCATGACTACACAACCACCGCCCGTGGTCAGTGGGAAAACGGGGTAGGTATGCACGAACACGTTTTGAGTCAAACTATTTATCCAATACCCAATTGTCATGGCTAAACGGTCTGTTCGGACATCTTCACTCTTTAACAAACAGTGCAACACCTGGCCGTTCGTCAATTGCATTGAGACTTGCATGGGACGTGTGGACGATTGCAATCGTTTCATGTTAGAAATGCTGCGAACGGACAAGTCGGGATTCCAAGGCAAACGCACGGATGAATATTGTGTGAAAAAAAAGGTTGGAGAGAGACCCCGAATCAGTTGCTTCAGGACGCCTTGAAACAAAATCGATTTTTTTAAGTCCATCAACATGTTCGAATCGATTGACGAACACAATCGATTCTGCATTCGAATCAACATTTGGAAATGATTCTTACTTTTGGCGATGTCACATTCAAACCAAAGGGCATAGAGCATGCTTCGATTCGTGACACAGATTCCCAACAGACCCTCTTCGTAGAGTGGGGGGTATTGGAGACAGAGGTGGACCCACCAAAACATCATGTGGACGTGAACAATGGGTTGCATCCGCTTCCATGAGCGAAGGACCCATTGGAGAAGGCGAACAATGTGCAAAGTGGGTGAGAGGCGAAGAATGTCACTCACCGCAAGTGTTTTGCGACAAGTGCGGCTGCACAGTAATTGGCGACAAGTGTGTTGCTTTCTTTGTGTGTAGGATGGCAATGTGGTCGAGTTCCGTTGGTGCAGCGCTAAGATGCAATGAATTTGCCATTGAACATGGCCATCCAATTCTTGGTAATGACTGTTTAGAAAATCACATTCTATCTGTGAATATCGTCGACCGGGCATAATGTATTGAAGTCCGCGGTAGATGCTCAACAATGTGTTCACAGCATAGTTCCAGTTTTTATCCAAGAGTCGAAGCAGAAATAATTCACGAAATGTGACTGGCATGACTGACAATGATTTGATTAGCCATGCCATGCGAGACATTTGGCGAAGAGATATCGCACAGGTGGTGCAGGCTCGCACCGGACCGGTCCCGGTTGTGAACGGTCTCTCTTCGCGTTCTTTCGAACAATCATCACAGAAGATACGACCACATGCTCGGCAATGATGTTTTCGTCGGAAAAAAGAAAAAAAAGAATTGCAATTAAAACAAGCCAAGACGTGCGCGTCGGGAATCCAGGTGCTTGGAACGCGCGGGCGAATCGTCAAACTGCGGTTTGCACTCTCCTTGTGGTCGACATGCATCGACATGGACATCATTGTGGGAGGGATTATTTGTGGTGAATGTGGATGTAAATACTTGAAATCAGATATGTTGCTCCTATTTTATTTTTGTTCTCTGTTCCGGTCTCTTTTGGGGTATACAATGGACGATTGGATGTTGTGGATTATTGTGTTTGCTTCGGTGATATTGATTGGTGTGTTTGTGTCATTGCGTTCACGTGGGCGCCAATCCCAAACGATTGATGGAAGTATTGGGGGTGTGGTGAACAAAAGTAGAAGTGGTCGGTCGAATGTTCCGACATTTGATAAAGAGAGATTGGTGGAACGGATTAGAAGAAGAAAACAGTTGTAGAGAGCCCTCGAATACAAAAGTAGGTGTTTGCTCTTATTCACAACAAATGTCAAAAGTATATTGAGCATGATTGCACAAAGGAGCTCACTCGGTGCAATATGACAAGGCACAAACGTACTCGGTCTCTGGTAGGCCTTTTACCCACTGATTTAGTTCGACCCATCTGTCCCGCCGTCAAAAGGATAAAGACCGAATACAACCGGTGTGTTTCGAACATCCGAATCTCTATTCCCGATGCCTATCACAACATTCAAAAATTGAATTATAAGCTGGCCAAATTGACTGCGCCCGTGGAGATTCGGCGGGTGCAGCGAGAATTAACCCAAAGTAAAGGCATTATTTTGAGAGCGCAGGCTCAGATGCGAACTGCTCACCAAGAAAAAAGAAAAAAAATAAAACAAATCAAAAGTCCTGCCATTTTCAGGTACTTGAACAAAAAAGACAAAATCGCTGCAGTCGTGGCCACATTTCATACGTGGTCGCCATCGTTGTTGTTGGTGAAACGGAACCACGGTGAGAGAAAAGAGGAGGAAAAAATGTAGTCTAATATGTCCAGATGTAAAATAAAAATCCCTTCTGTGCCTTTTGTGGAGTACGTCTGTCATAAGGTATTTTTGTCTTGGTTGCGGGCGTCGGCAAAATGGGTTGTTCGTCATGTCGCACGAATTTCAAATTACGGTCACCCGTCTTGGCCCAAACAAAAAAAAATAGTATAAATGTCTGACAACCGAATTGAAAATGAATTCACCGCCAGCAGAAGAAGAAAAAGAGGGGGGGAGTGATTATAAACAATTTGTAGTTAGTGAAGAAATAGCGCCAAAAGTCGGGCAAATATGGCAGAGTAAAGTCGGGTATAGTTGGCATACTAAAAAGGTATTGGATACAGTCAAAATTATTGAGGTTGATGTTAATAAAATACAGTTTGTTAACTACATTGGTACCCTTAGTGTTTATCGTGATGATAGATATGAGGGGGACTTACCATATCCAACCTCTATTTATGGTAACGACCAAAAAAAAACAATGGACCTTAGCAAATTTACAGAAGATTATTTCCCCTATGTTAAAGATTGAGCGGATAATCGCATAATTATTTTTTTTTATATTGAATTTAATCAGACTACTTTACACGCATTCGAGAACAAAAATCAGTGGCTCGCTCACAAGCACAATCGGTCGGCGAGATTGACGCGAATGGTAACTTGGCTCTTTTCGAGGTTTTGCCGGCATGGGAAAAGTTCTGATAATGTGGATATTATATTATAATTTTAGATTTCGTTGACTGCCTTTGGTAGACATTATATTTTGAAATTGTTGACTGCGTTTGGCAGATATTTCCAAATATGCATGGATGGCTGAACCAAACTCTTCGACAATCCCAGTCTGGGTCAGAAGCCAGTCCAGTGCTGCACCAAAATCGTCTCTTGTGTAGGACCCAGTCAGTGGATAGGCACGATTCTTTGCCTTTTTCCAACCGCCCCAATGCAATTTTAACCAATATTGGTGTTCTGTTTGAACCGCTTGCACTGCATGTCCATCGGATTCGTTGGCGGCCAAAAACAACCAGACATCGTTCTTACCAATCTTTAACGACGACGAAGAGTAAGGTTTCCATCGTTTGTACAACAGTTTTTTCAAAGATTGGTCTTCCACAGAGTGCATTGTCGTTTTTGTGACCGATATCTTTACAAAATGTCGAGGTTGTTTTTTATATACCGATTTGACTGAATGAAGTCGTGGTTCACTGTGGATAACTTTATGGCAAAAGTCAGTATAAGTAGACTCGTTCTAAATTTAGAATTTAGAATTTAGAATGTTTTGCCAATACTTTATGCCTGCCGAACCTCGAGGTGACTGGTCGCCCGTCCATCCTAATCATAAAAAAAACACGGACATGCGCCACCTCCTTGAAGAATTCCATGCCTTTATTCAAGCAGGACGCTCGCAAAATACGGTCAGAACGAACGCAAGGGTTTTTTTGAAAAAAAAAATTGGATACATGGCTTCGTCCAAAGAAAAAGGAATATTGGTCACCCGCTTGTCTGGCCTATACAACCGCTTCATGGAGAAAGGCCAAGTTGGCCCCAAATATTATCTCGCAGACGGTAAGCGTGCTGTCATTGGTCGATGGGTTCGGGACGATGAATCTGATTCTGTTCATTATATTGTGGGCCTATCAGACGCGGGCGCAGAAGTAGTAAATATGGATACAATTGCTAATGGTCACAATTATATGACCGTACCGTATAAAGACATTAGATTTCAGGATTATCGTACCGGAAAAGAACTGATACTCAACTTTGTGCGAGAGTTGAAAAATGCTTGTATTATGGCCCAACATTTGTATGTTGGAGGCAGGCTCAAAAGGGCGTTATTTCGTTTTAGGGGAAACGACATTATGCCAGTCACACCTGAGCAACAAGTCGCCACGATTGATTTTCCAGCCACCATACGCGGTGAAAAGTCCGTTAAATTATTTTGCAAATTTGTGACGGCCATCCCTTATGATTATGTTCTTTATGCAAATTCCATCCCTTATGATTATGTCCTGTTTCAGAACGTGCGATTTGGAGCACCCGTCATCACTAGGTGCGACACCAAATTTACTCAATGCTCCTTCGAGACGGTAGACACGCCCATCCAAAAAGAAAGTCATACCGTAACATTTAAAAAATGTCAACGTGTAATCGGACAAACTAGACACCCAATGGATTCATTAGAAGAAGACACCGAAACAGATGATGACCAACCAGAAGTCGTTGGCCACGAAACACCAGCACAAGGCATAGAAAAGCGGCGCAAAGCAGCTGAAGATGCAGGACGACTCATCGACCTATCACATTCGGTAGAACCAGATGGTGGAAAAACAAAAAGCAACGCACCTCCTGCCCCTGCCCCTACCCCTGCCCCTGCCCGCAGGCAAATTTTTTCCTCGTCCGATGAGGACGACGAGGACGACAAGGACAATTCCGATGATAT
>Ga0209533_1002739_pt1 | contig 15847 bp, 12 predicted proteins | sample COG_04_FD_184748 | JGI IMG/M metagenome (GOLD analysis project Ga0209533, IMG submission 184748) | Pelagic Microbial community sample from North Sea - COGITO 998_met_04 (SPAdes) (version 2) | ecosystem: Environmental > Aquatic > Marine > Neritic zone/Coastal water | place: Helgoland, sampling...
CTTTTAAATATTCAAATGGAATGGCCCGATTAAAGATTTCTTTGTAAAATAATTTTAAACTACCAACAATCTGTCTTTGATAAGAAGCAGATATACCTTTCACCTTAACAAGGTGATAAACAAACTCGAACAAGTCCTTATCAGAGATCTTTTTTAAAGAGGTGTTTTTAAAATGTTTCTGAACATGAATCAAATGACTTTTGTAACTGACTATGGTTTGCCGACTGTAACGTTTTAACTCTAGTATTTTAACAAAATCTGTAATTACATCCATAAAATATTAGTACTTTTAACATTATAAATTTGGGTTTAACTAGCATATTTAAAGTTAAATATACATATTTAATTACATAATGGTTTAACAAAACGTTGTACTTAATTAATAAAAAAAATAAAAATGGACATAGCAAGCGTAACATCTTACCCGATTAATCATTTTAAAGAATTAGAAATAAGAGGAAAGTTAAATCTACAACCTGCCGTTCAGCGGAACTTAGTATGGTCAGATAATCAGTCTATTTATTTGATAGATACATTAATGAAAAATCTTCCATTGGCATTATTGTTTGCTGAAACGATAATTGACGCGAATCAAGATACTATTTGGAATATTATTGATGGCCAACAAAGATTAACTTCAGTTATAAGATTTCTTAAAGGCGATCTGACTCTGAATACTCTTACCCATCCCAATAGCGAGAACTTAGATCCAGATTTACATGGAAAAACATTCTCAACTTTAAGCACGGCCCAACAAAATCACCTACTTAAGTACAAACTTTCTGTTGTAGAATTAAGCAATACAACTGAGGATGAAATAAGAGATATGTTTATCAGACTTAACATCAACAATGTTTCATTGAATAAACAAGAGCTAAGAAATGCCACTTACACTGGTGACTTTATTTCTTTGTGCCGCGAATTAGCAGAAACACATGAGGACTTTTTTACAGAACAAAAGATCTTTTCTGCAAACCATTTTAAAAGAATGAGAGATGTTGAGTTTGTTTCTGAATTAGTGGCTTCTATGAAGTATGGAGTAATTGACAAAAAAACAAACCTAGATGATTATTATAAAACGAACGAGTCAATGCAACCGTCTGAAGTTAGCCAATTAAGAAAAGACTTTAATTCAATCATGAAAGAAATTCAACAAATTTTCCAACAAGATGAATTAAAAACAACCATATTTAAAAAATTCACTAGTTTTTACTCCATTTTTTATTCTATTTATGACTTGAAAAAGACTAAGTACGTAATCGATAATAATAATTATTCCGATTTAGCAAATGAACTTATACAAGTTAGTATGAATACACATAAAGATACTACCATTGATTCATTAAGAACATATTTCGACTCTGTAGTTCAGGGTGGCGATACAAAATCAAATAGAACTTATAGAAATAATTTTCTTAAAGAATTAATCATCCCATTTACGAACAAACGAGATGAACAAAGAGTTTTTTCAGAAACCCAGCGCCAAATATTATGGCATAAAAACAAAGACAAAAAATGTGGTTTTTGTGGAGAAATAATTAATAGTTATGGTGAAATGGATGCCGACCATTATCCAGTAAAGTATAGTGATGGAGGTCCAACAGAAATAGCAAATGGTAGAATAGCTCATAGTTCTTGTAACAGAGCAAACTAAGTACAACAAAACCTAAACTGCATTAAAACGCAGTTTAGCCAAACGTTGTGCGGCAGCAAAAAAACAGACACCTAACTATTAATAATGGGATTCGGATTTAATTTATTCTTCATTTTCATTCTTGTCCCATTGACAGGAATTCTATTGATAGCTTGGCTTCTATCTAGAAAACTTTGGATAGGAAAAATACTAGGATTTATTTGGCTCGGAATTTTCGGACTCACACTACTTTCAGGTATTGTTCAATGGTTGACTTCAAAGACTGAATTGGACAAGAAAGATTTCTTTGTAAAATAATTTTAAACTACCAACAATCTGTCTTTGATAAGAAGCAGATATACCTTTCACCTTAACAAGGTGATAAACAAACTCAAACAAGTCCTTATCAGAGATCTTTTTTAAAGAGGTGTTTTTAAAATGTTTCTGAACATGAATCAAATGACTTTTGTAACTGATTATGGTTTGCCGACTGTAACGTTTTAACTCAAGTATTTTAACAAAATCTGTAATTACATCCATAAAATATTAGTACTTTTAAAATGATAAATTTGGGTTTAACTATCATATTTAAAGTTAAATATATATATTTAACTGCATAATGGTTTAACAAAAAGTTGTGTGCCATACGAAAACTACTAAATGAGAGAAGAAATATTAAATAACATTGACAATCCTAAACAACTTGAAAAATTGTATCGGAATGATAAATCTACGTTTAAGACTGAATTCAATTCCCTCTACTCTGAAATACAAAACAAAGAAGTTTCTGAATTCTGGAACGAAAGGTTGAACTATGAAACCAATGAAATTTCTTTTGGCACCAACTCTGATTTATTATTTATAATAATTGCTTCCTTTATTGCAGGTATAATTGCAAAACTACCTGAATTTACAGGAATAAACTCTGATTTCTTTTATCAACGAAATACCGCCTATATTGTTTTCCCTTTGCTCACAATTTACTTTGCTTGGAAACAAAATCTTAATGTTAAAAAACTAATTACTATTTCCACAGCAATACTCATTTCCTTGATTTACATAAATGTTTTACCCGAAAACAAAAGTGACACGACAATACTTGCCTGTATCCATCTTCCTTTATTTCTGTGGGCAGTTTTAGGATTTACTTTTGTTGGTAATAAAATAAAGGATTATAAAGTAAGACTTGACTTTTTAAGATTCAATGGAGACTTGGTCGTAATGACAGGAATTATACTCATTGCAGGAATGCTTCTAACTGGTATTACACTTGGGCTATTTTCTCTAATAAACATCAGTATTGAAAATTTCTACTTTGAATACATTGTTATTGGAGGGCTTGCTGCTTCTCCAATTGTAGGGACCTACTTAGTTCGGACAAATCCACAGTTAGTGAATAAAGTTTCTCCTGTTATTGCAAAAGTATTTACTCCATTAGTACTAATAACTCTTACAGTTTACTTAACTGCTATCATTTACACAGGAAAAGACCCTTATAAAGACCGAGATTTTCTAATTATTTTCAATATGTTACTAATTGGAGTAATGGCAATAATCCTATTTTCGGTCGCAGAAACGACAAAGAATTCTAAAAGTAAAATTTCTACAATAATGCTATTATTACTTTCAGCGGTTACAATTGTTGTAAATGGAATTGCTCTTTCTGCAATAGTTTTTAGAATCTCGGAATGGGGTATCACGCCAAATAGACTTGCAGTACTTGGTGGTAATCTTCTCATTTTAATAAACCTGTTATTTGTAGCATATCGACTTTTCCGAGCATCAAAAAATATTCAGGAAGTGGAAAATGTAGAAAAAACAATAGCCCTATTTTTACCTATATATAGTTTATGGACAGTGTTTGTTATATTCATTTTTCCATTAATTTTTGGTTTCAAATAGCAGTATTAAAACACGGCACACAACAAGGGCTATAGTTAATGTGGGGTTCAGTAGTAAACTGAAATTTTAAAGCAATTAATAAACACCGCTAAATCTTTGATTTAGCTTTTATAAAGAAATTAAGTTAAAAACAAAATACAAAGATTTAGCTACGTGCGGAATTGAAAACTATCGCATTTCAATCCCACACTAACCATAGCCGGGTCGTTGTGTGCAAGTAGAAAATTTAAAATGAAATTTAGATACGCAAGACATACCAATGATCTAAAGTCAATAGTTGATTTCTATACTAAAATTATAGGATTGGAAAAACTTGGCGAGTTTAAAAATCATTCGAACTATAATGGTGTATTTATTGGATTGCCAAATTTAGATTGGCATTTAGAGTTTACAGAATCAATGGACAAACCAAACCATAAGCCTGATGATGATGATTTAATTGTATTCTATATTGACTCAAACGAAGAGCTTAACACAATATCTAAAATTGCTGAAGGATTTGGGATTATTCCAGTAAAATCCAAAAATCCTTATTGGCAATTAAATGGAATTGAGTTAAAAGATCCAGATGGTTTTGGAGTTGTGTTGACTGTAAAACAAAAATAAAACCTTCACACAACACTGTATATAGCAAATAGGGCGTTCGGTGGTTTAAGAAAGTTAAGTGCTATTTACAAACACCGCCAAATCGTTGATTTGGCTTTTAAAATGAATAAATTAAAAACAGAATACAACGTTTTGGCTCAGTGCAAAATTGAAAGTTTATCGCTTTCTACTGCCCTAAATGCCATATACTAAACGTTGTAGCCAATTTGAGAAAACCAGAAATCAAAACAAAAAAAATCACAAGAATCGAAACCCTTGTGATTGTATTGAATCTTAGCTCAATGATTATGCAGAAACACCGCCCAAAACATTTTCGAGTTGCATTTCTTTCAAAATGCTGTCTTGGATAGGTTGAGTTAGTTCGTTGATTTTATCTGTACCCCAAGTAAGACCTACAACCGTTCTTGTAGGGCGACTTCCAAATGGCAACTCTGCTAATTTTAAATAAGCATCCACTACCCATTGAGGGTCAGGGGCATCTTCACTTTGAAGCATTTGAGCAAAACTCTCGCTCATTGCTGTTGGAATACCTGCCAATTCACCATACGATTCTAAAACATCGGTATGTGCAGGTATTTGACCAGATGCCAACAAACCTGTACCAAATGGACCTGGCTCTACTAAAGCTACATCAATTCCAAATGGTGATAATTCGTAGCGAAGCCCTTGACTATATGCCTCAAGTGCATGCTTGGTAGCGGCATATGTGCCGAAAAACGGACCTGTAATCCTGCCTACAAGAGAGCTTGTATTGATAATTAAGCCCGTACCAGCCTTACGCATTAATGGCAAAACAGATTGCATCACTCTTATCGCTCCAAAATAGTTAGTCTCCATTTGAAAACGTGCCTGTTCTACACTATAAGCCTCTGTGATGCCAATGTACATTATTCCTGCATTATTGATTAACACATCAATATTTCCAGATTGAGCAAGGATGGTTGTCATTGCTTCTTTTACAGAATCCTCTTTGGTAACATCCATATCTACCACTTTAATTTGTGTAGAATGGCTTTCTAATTCTGCTTTTGCATTTGCATTTTTTCCGCTTGGATTACGCATTGTTGCAAAAACTTGATAGCCTTTATTGGCAAAATCTTTCGCAGCTTTCAGGCCAAACCCGTTGCTGCTTCCTGTGATAATTACACTTTTCATTTGTATTATTTTTAATTATTACTTGTATTTCGCAAGCAAAAATACATAAAATACTTTTGTTTTGCAAGTAATAATTTAAATTAATTTCATTTTGCAAGTAAAATGTATAATTTGCTATCTTTGCTAGATAAAAGAATAACAAAAGAGAAGAAAATGGATACAAAGTTTAGATGCAATTGCCCTTTTACTTCAGCTCTAGATATTATAGGCGATAAATGGATGCTAGTGATTGTGAAACAAATGCTTATTGAAAACAAGCAAACCTTTAAAGACTTCAAAGAAAGTGATGAAAGTATTGCAACTAATATTTTGACTACAAAATTGAAACAGCTTGAAGATTTTGGTATTATTATCAAAACCAAACTTCCTGATAATAAAAAATCTAATATTTATCTCTTAACAGAAAAAGGATTGGCTCTTATACCTGTAATCGTAGAATTGGGAATTTGGAGCGACAATCATTTAAGAGATTTAAATCCAACCATCTATAATGGTAAAGGAATAGAATCATTGAGAAAGAATAAAGCCGAATTTGGTGAAGTAATTGAACAAAAATACAGAGAAAAACTGGCTACAACAATGTATATAAAATCATAGCACCCTACGGGATGCTACGCTTCATATACTAGCCGTTGTATGCCATTAAAAAAAGAAAAGCCACCGCACGTTCAAGCACATTTAATTTTGCTCGTACCTCACAAAATCAAAAGACCTTTCACTTCCCCACCGCCACCCCATGAAGTATTTCAAACATTTTATATCACGAAATACGATATGTTAAATCTAAATTATTAATTTGGTGCTTTTAAATTCTGAATAGAAATGAACAGAATAAAAGAAGTATTAGAGGAGAAAGGCATCAAGCAAACTTGGTTAGCAGAAAAGCTAGGTAAAAGCTACAATATGGTGAATGGCTATGCACAAAACAGACAACAACCGAGATTAGAGGTTTTGTACGAGATAGCAGAAATATTGGACGTTGATATCTCAGAGCTTCTAGTTTCAAAAATAAATAAGAAATAAAATATGGCTAAGAAAAAACAAAAAACCACAACTGCGCTAAGCCTAGAATCAATCCTGTTTAATTGCAGGGAATATCTACGAAGTAATGCCTCCCTCAATGATAAAAGGGATTTGCTATTAACGCTTGTTTTCATGCGATTTATTAGTGAGAAGTTCGAAAACATACAGAACGAAATGAGGCAGGAATGTCTCGACAATGGGATTACTGACGAAGAGGTAATAAAGTCCTTCCTTAATAGCCCAAGCCGTTATAAAGGGATAGCGTATGTACCAGAAAAATCTCGTTGGTCCATAATAATGGAACAACCTGCATCAAAGTTAAATGCAGCTTTGGATGATGCTATTCAAGAGCTTGAAAATAGTGGCGATGAGTTAAAAGGCTGTATTCGTATAGGATTGTTTACTTCAATTAATCTCGATGCTAATGTGATTAAAAAGATTGTGGACGAAGTAAATAAAATCTCTCACAAGACTTTTGGTGAGGAGAAAGATTTAATTGGTCGTGTGTATGAATATTTCCTAAAATCGTTTGCAGTAAATGCAACTAAAGAAGAAGGCGAGTTTTATACGCCACATGATATTGTTGAGCTGATAGCTGCTTTTATTGAGCCATATGATGGTACGCTTTACGACCCTTGTTGTGGTTCAGGAGGTATGTTTATTCAGTGCGCTAAGTATGTTGAAGCAAAGCAAGGAGATATCGAAAAGGTGAATGTTTATGGCCAGGAAAGAGATCCAGCTACTTATCGACTTGCAAAAATGAATCTTGCTATGCGTGGTATCTCACATCATCTTGGCGAACAAAATGCTGACACATTTTCAAATGACTTACATAAAGGTTTAAGTTTTGATTTTATAATGGCAAATCCGCCATTTAATTTAAAAAAGTGGTACGATATATCTTTGAGCAATGATAATCGCTGGGCAGACTATAGCACCCCACCTGCAGGTAATGCCAACTATGCTTGGATATTACATATGCTATCTAAATTAAACACTGGTAAAGGAATAGCAGGTTTCCTTCTTGCCAATGGTGCTTTAGGTGATGACGATGCTGCCGATATTCGCCAAAGACTTATCGAAAATGACAAAGTTGAAGCCATAATTGTATTACCTCGGGAGCTTTTCTACACAACTGACATATCCGTAACACTATGGATATTGAATGAAAATAAAAAAGGTGGTACGTGGCACGACCGTAAACAGCGTAATAGAGAAAAGGAGATTCTATTTATGGATTTACGGCAGTGGAGAGAGAACACTGTGAAGAAAGAACAGAAAAAGAAGATAGAATTGAAAGCTGAACAAATAAAAAGGGCTACCGAAATATACTTTAAATGGCAAAGCGAAGGAACAGATGGGGAAAACTATGCAGAACCAGAAGAATACCGCTCAGTTGGTTTAGCAGAATTAGAGGAGAAAAACTTCTCTCTTGTCCCAAGCCGATATATTGAATTCGTTGACCGTGATTCTAAAATCAATTATGATGAAGTACTAAAAGAAACAGCATCAAACGTTTCTGACTTATTGAATCGTCAAGAAAAGAATGATAAAACACTTCGTAACGCACTAAATCAGTTAGGCTATGAGTGTGTATAAAGTAAAAACTAGAATGGTTAGGCTTGGTGATTATATTGAAGAAGTTGTGCTTAGATTAGGTTCTAATACTAATATAGATATTAGTGGTATCAACCTTGAGAAGGGTTTTATTCCTACTGTAGCAAATATGAATGGAATCAATAAAAGTAAATACAAATTAGTTTCAAAAGACTGTTTCGCTTGTAATTTAATGCACATTGGAAGAGATGTGAAAATTCCAATAGCGTATAATCAAAGTAATTTAGCCATTGCAGTGTCACCAGCATATTATGTATTTAAAATCACAGATGATAAAAAAGGCAAGGTTTTAGGTTACTATTTAGAAATGCTATTTACTAGAGAAGAATTTGGTCGGCTAACTTGGTTTCATACTGATAGCTCTATTCGTGGTAATCTTTTGACAAGTGTTTTTGAAGATATTCAAATCCCACTTCCCGACATCATCACTCAACAAGAGTTAGTCGACACCTACAACGGTCTAAAAGGATTAGTAAAGCAGAACGAAGCTTTAATACAACCACTTACAAAAGCTTGTCAAGCTTACATTGTCGATTGTAAAAAGAAGTACACGGAAGTTGAACTAGGGAAGTATATTGAGGAGTACGATGTAAGAAACTCTGATAATAAAATTAAAGCAGTAAAAAGTGTATCTGTAACCAAAGAATTCAAAGATACTAATGCTAAAGTTGACAAGAATAACCTTCAAGGATATAAACTAGTACCACCAAGCCATTTATCGTACGTGCAAACTACGAAAAATGAGAAATGTTTTGCGAACGCACTAAATACCACAGATGAAACTTATGTAGTTACACAAGTCAATAAAGTTATATTCTCTAAGGATAATAATATATTGAATATTGGTTATTTACATCTAATTTTTAAAAGTGTTGAGTTTGATAGATATGCGCTTTTCAATTCTTGGGGCAGTGCTAGAGAAACTTTTGATTGGGACGAATTATGTAGAGTACGTATTCCACTTCCAACACCAAAAGTACAGCAAGCCATTGTAAACCTATACAACTGTGCCGAAGAGGCAAAGAAAATAGCCAACGAGGCTCGCGTAAAAATGAAAACACTCTGCCCAGCATTAGTGCAAAAAGCAATTAATGGATAATCATAAATGAGAAGATTAATTTTATGAAAAAAGGAAAGTTTTTCGAAAGCGACTACGAAGAGGCTCTTATTGATTTATTAGAGCAGCAAGGTTGGACATATACTTATGGTGGTAATATTGCTCGCCACAATAAAGAAGTTTTACTAAGCAATGATTTAAGCATTTATCTCAAAAAGCGATACAAAGAATTAACAGATTCGGACATTGAAGAAATTACAAACCACTTGCGTTTTACGAGTGGGCAAACCCATTTTGAGTTGCTTCGAAACACATTTCACCTTATCCGTGATGGTTATCGCTACACTCGCAATAGCGATGGCAAAATATTCGATATTGAATATGTAGATTTTGAATTCGGTAACACAAATAATATTTACAGTAGTGTCAATCAGTTTGAAGTAGGCTATGGCTTAAATGCCAATATTCGTATTCCCGATGTATTACTTTTTATCAATGGTATTCCTCTTTGCATCTTTGAACTTAAAAACCCAACCGATGCTAACGCAACTATTGCCAGTGCGTATGAGCAAATTCACAATAGATACAAAAGAGATATTCCACACCTTTTGCGTTACTGCCCACTATCTTGCATAAGCGATGCTACAGTAAACAACACAAAACTAGGAACCACTTATACACCATACAATCACTATTATGCTTGGAAAAAGGTAAATAATGAAGATGAATCAGCTAAAAAAGGTATAGACCAAATAAAAACTATAGTGGCTGGTGTGTATGAACCTAATCGCTTTTTAGAAATTTTTCGTGACTACGTTTACTTTCCCGACAAAAAATCAGATAAAATTGAAGAGATAGTATGTCGTTACCCTCAGTTTTTTGCCACTCGAATGTTAAGGGAGAGTGTATTAAAAGCACATTCAGCAAATAGCCGTAAAGGTGGTACTTACTTTGGTGCAACAGGTTGTGGCAAAACCTATACAATGATGTTTTTGGCTCGTCAGCTATCCTTGCGATGTAGTGAACTTGGGTCACCTACAATTGTAATGATTGTGGATAGAGACGACCTACAAACACAAGCAGGCAAATTATTCCTTAGTTCAGAAGAGTTTTTGTCCTTGGGAGCAGCTAAAATAATTGCCGATAGACAGGACCTTAAAACGGAAATGTCCATTAGAAAATCTGGCGGCTTTTTTATCTGTACTATCCAAAAGTTTTGTGAAGAGATAGGCGAATTAAATACCCGAAAAAACATTATCTGCTTTTCCGATGAGGCACATCGCACACAAGTAAAACTGAATAAGCAGCTAAAAGTAAAAGATAAAAAAGCGGACGGTAAAGACGATAAGGGGAAGCCTTTAGGAGCATTCGTAACAAAGCCTTATGCAGAGCACCTACGTAGTGCATTTCCGAATGCTACTTTCGTGGGCTTCACTGGTACACCGATAGAAGAAACTATTCAAGTTTTTGGTGAGGTAGTGGATAGCTATACAATGCAGCAATCTGTTGATGATGACATTACGGTTGGTCTAAAATATATACCTCGCATAGCAAATGTTACGCTCAATAGTGAAAAAGCAAAAGAGATAGATGCTTATTACAAAAAGTGTGCTGATGAAGGTGCTACTGAAGACGATGTAGCTGCTAGTAAAAAAGCTATGAGTGCTATGGAAGTAATTCTTGGCGATGACGAACGTTTAGACCGTTTAGCTAAAGACATTACAGCACATTACACCAATGCTTGCGAGAACAAAGTTGATGTTGTGCAAAAAGCAATGATTGTATGTAGCAAGCGTAAAATCGCCTACCGCTTATTACAAAAGTTTAGAGCACAAAATCCCGAATGGTTCGAAGAGAAGAAGTCGCCAGACGATAGCAAATTAACGACTGATGAATTAAAGAAACTATCACCAATGCCAACTATAGCAATGGTGGCTTCTCGTGGCACAAACGACCCAGCAGATATGCATAGCTACTTAGGCGATAAAGCTCGAACTAAAAAACTAGATGATGCATTTAAAATGGAGCATTCAAATTTTCGCATTGTAATAGTCGTAGATATGTGGATTACAGGCTTTGACGTTCCTAGTTTGACATACCTGTATAATGATAAGCCACTTCAAAAGCAGACGCTTATTCAAACCATTAGTCGTGTGAATCGTAAATACACTGGCAAAGAGTACGGATATGTGATTGATTACATTGGCATTCGTGAAAATATGATGAAGGCGATGCGTAAGTTTGGAGGCGATTCATTTGGTCCAAGCGAAGATGATGTGAAACAAGCTTTAGAGGCCTTAATCATTGAGTTGAAAATAATTAGTGATGTATTTGCTGACTTTGATATAACACCATTTACCGATTCAAATACAACGCCATTGGAGAGGTTGGAATGTCTGTCTTCAGCTGCCGACTACATAATCACACTTACTGAGCAATTAAATCTTAGCAACGAAAAAAATAAGCCAAAAACAGTTAGTGTAAAGACATTTTTTATGGCTCATATAAGACGCTTGAGGACAGCTTACGACATTTGTCAGCCATCAAATGTGCTAACAAATGAGCAACTCTCATTGTCTCAGTGTTTTATGGCAGTAGCCTCTTACATCAGAAAAACATCAGGCGAGAAACACGATTCAGAAAGTATGAACCGTGCGGTTGAAAAAATGGTTGCAGAAGCCTTAAAATGTAATTCGGTAGTAGATATTCTAGATACTGATGTTGAAGAGAATATATTTAGCCCTGAGTTTGTCGAGCAGTTGGACAACATAAAACTCCCAGCCACCAAACTCGAAGTGTTAATTAAGATGCTACGTAAGTCAATAAAGGAATACAAGGACACCAACAAGATAGCAGCTGAAAAGTATGAAGAGTTGCTAAATAAGACACTTGAAGAATACCATAACAGAAGAGCAAGTTTATCATCTGAAGAAGCTACTTCAACACAGGCTGAGGCTGTTGATTCAATTATCCGAAATGCTACGCAACAGGCTTTGGATTTAATGTCGAAATTAGGAGATGATAAAGATAGCTTTAGACAACTCGGATTGACTTTCGAGGAAAAAGCCTTCTATGATATTCTTATGCATCTACGAGACAAGTATAACTTTGAGTTTGGTAAGGATAAAAAAGTGGGTAACTTGATTATAAACGATAAATGTAAACTCTTGGCACAGAAAGTTAAAGAGCTAATTGATATGCAATCCTCGTTTACAGATTGGCTAAACAATAGCAATGTGAGAGCAGAATTGAATCAAAAAATATTCTTCTGCTTACACAAAAACGGATACCCTCCACAACATAACGATGAGGTATTCGACCAAGTAATGGAACAGGTTGAAAACTTTAAACACAAAAAATAGTTGCGAATAGAATAAGCCAACGCAAGTTCAAGCACATTGCAATCCTCGTTCCTGCGGTTGCAAAGAGCTTTCTCGCCAACGCTAAAAACGAAATGAATAAAATAAAAACGGCATACAACAATGTGTATAGTGCATAGCACCCTTCGGGATGCTACGACACCATACACGGAACGTTGTAGGTAATTCAACAAAACTCATTGATTATCATTTTTTAAAAAATATTCACCTCAAACTACTTTGATGTAAATTCATATTCATCAAAAACATTTGATTATCACATTGTCAATAATATGAACGTCAAACAATTTTGATATTAATCTATGTACATCAAACAACTTTGTCTATCATATAGCAATGAATATTAATCACAATCTTATTTTATGTAGATAATTTGTAATATATTTACATCAAAATTAAATATATGGACTTTACAAACTCAGTACAATATCATTATGAAAAATTCCCGCCTAAAGATTTAAATTATGGTAAAATAGTCAATTCCTTATTGAAGGCAACCGATTCTTTAGCACGATATGACCAAATGCTTAAAAACATGCATAATAGTGAGATTTTACTAGCTCCTTTGCGAAACCAAGAGGCAGTAATATCTTCAAGAATGGAAGGAACTATTAGCACAATGGACGAAATTCTAAAGTTCGAAGCTGATAGTGAAAATGATTCCGAAGAAGCAAAAAATGTACGTTCTGAAGTATTTGAAACAATTTTATATCAACGAGCGCTTTTGAATGCACAAAGAGCAATGATAGATGGTTATCCATTATCCCAACATCTAATTAAAACCCTACATCAACAATTATTATCATTTGGAAGAGGGGCTCAAAAATCTCCTGGACAATATAAAATTGAACAAAACTATTTAGCCGATAAAATAAAACAGAAAGTTTTATTCACACCAATAAGTCCAGAAAAATTGAATGACGGATTAGAACAGTTATTCACATATATAAAGGATAGTTCAGACCCTATTTTGATGAAAACGGCTTTAATGCATCTTGAATTCGAGGCACTTCACCCCTTTAAAGATGGAAATGGAAGAATTGGACGTATGTTAATCACACTTCTTCTTTGGTCATCTGGGACAATCTCAGAACCTCACTTTTATGTAAGTGGATATTTAGAAGAACATAAAGATGAATATATTGACACTATGAGAAATGTCTCAGAAAATAACGATTGGGAAGCGTGGTGTATTTTCTTTTTAAATGCAATCGAAAAACAAGCAGTTCGAAATTTAGAAATAGCCGAAAGTATAAAGAATTTATACGAAGAAATGAAACATATATTTTCAGATACTTTATCATCAAAATGGAGTGTAAATGCATTAGACTATATTTTTACAAACCCTATATTTAGAAATAATAGATTCACATCAAAAAGCGGAATTCCAGGACCAACTGCTGCTAGATTTACAAGAATGTTATTAGATAAGGAATTACTAAGAACAATAGAAGAATCTTCAGGTAGAAGACCAGCTCTTTATGCATTCGAGCCATTATTAAAACTAGTTAGAGTATAAAAACTACCTACAACAACGTATATAATTTATTGCTAGTTCTAGCCTACTTACGAAAGTCTTCGCGGACTTTCTTGGTCGGTAATTATTTGCTAAATTAGTTGCTTTAACCACGCAACAAAGCAGATACAACAACGTTAAACCTAATTTACATCAAGCCCTGAAATATTAATACCTAGTTCGTCTTCATAGTTAGGAATCAGCTTATGATTTTGTTTACCGGGGCTTATTCCGCTTTCCCTCATCTCTAAATAGCCTTTGATCTCTTCCTTAACGCGTTTTCCCCAATTTCTGAGTTTTAATAACTTTAAACAATCTTCAGAATTCAATTTAACATTAAATGACTTCAGATTATTGATGGATTCAAGTTTAAAATATTGTCTATTTACATCTACTGAACCACTTCCAAAGAAATCAAACTCAACAACTAAACGTACTCTAAATGTTTTTGATTCTTCGTAAATAGTCTTCTTCTTCAAGAACTCTATGTTAGACTTAAGTTGTTTCATTCTTCTAGTTAATTCAGCTAAATAGCCCCAAGAGCTCTTATATAAACCTAAATTTTCTTTAACATCTATAAGTTCTTCATCTAGTATTTTATGATACAGTTCAATATCTTTAAAATTTAGATTAACTGATATAGAATCTACAAATACTTCATTTAGCTCTTTTGTTTTCTTAACATTAAGAACTCTCCCCCATTCAACTTTACCTTCTTCAGAAATAAAATCTTCAGGATTACGCAATTCTGATTTATTAAAAGTTAGCTCTAAATCAGAGATTAAATCGTAGTAAGGGCTATTAGTATTATTAACAAGACAAACTTTAGGAAGAACTTTCTCATTTTCTTTATATTCTTCTTCAAGTTTTTTTTCCTCGTAAATAATGCCTTTCAAATGAAGTTCCTTATCAATATAATATTTACTCCGACTAATATCGACAGTTACTGAACGGCTATTTTTCTTTTTAAATAAAGTACACATATGTTCTAATTTTAATTAATAATTGACTAATCTGAGTCACTCCAGACTTGTGATAGATTTATTTTACAAATCAAAAACTAAATAATGTCAATTAGTGACACTATTTAATTAAACATTAGTTAATACTAATCTTATCAAATTTTGAGAAATAAAAAGTGGATTTATAGCGGTGTCAATTGAGTGTCTCCTCACCTACTTAATTACGCATTTCACTATGATTTAAATCTTTAAAAATAGGGTTCTAGTGGGGGGTAAATCGTATTATATTTCATTAAAACAATCCCCATTAAATTTCTTATATTTGACACACAGATTAAATACCCCCCCTAAAAATGAAAAAATTCAATCAAAAAATTATTATCTTGATAGTTGCAGTATTTACTATAAGCTTTAATGCCAACTCACAAGATGAACATATCTGTCAATACTTAGCCGACCAATATAGTGCAACCCATGATGAGCTCGTATATACGATGAATCTCTTAACAGAGCGTAATCAACTAATTAATAGTTTACAAATGCAGCTAGACTCAGCTATAGCAAATAATGCTGTTGCGGTATATACGGCAACACCATTAAGTCTTGATCTTCCATTAAATCTTCCTGAAGGTTGGAGTATGTTTGGATATGCTTGTGTCGATTCTATAGATGCAATGGTAGGTTTTTCAGAAATATCAGACAAAATCGAAATCGTAAAAGATGAGTGGGGCTTATCCTATATACCATCTTGGGAATTCAATGCTATGGGAAATTTAAAGTTCTCAGAAGGTTATCAAATTAAAATGATTGAAGAGGTTAATGACCTTGATTTTTGTCAGATCTTAGTTGCTAAAATATTTGGCTGTACCGATGAGGTTGCATGTAATTATAATGTGGAAGCAAACATATTAGATGAATCATGTGAATACCCAAATTTTGGATATGATTGTTATGGAGAATGTTTGACTGATTCAGATAATGATGGTATTTGTGATG
>Ga0209533_1002741_pt1 | contig 15845 bp, 11 predicted proteins | sample COG_04_FD_184748 | JGI IMG/M metagenome (GOLD analysis project Ga0209533, IMG submission 184748) | Pelagic Microbial community sample from North Sea - COGITO 998_met_04 (SPAdes) (version 2) | ecosystem: Environmental > Aquatic > Marine > Neritic zone/Coastal water | place: Helgoland, sampling...
CGAATGCATCGACCCGAGTGTTCACAGTAGCGAATCATCGAAATCCTGAATTTTGGTTTGCTCGCCCAGTTAAACAGACAACATGTGGTCGTTATCTCGCAGTTTCGATCAGTTCAAAGCAGTTACGCGGGGTCAGTCGCAAAGCCAATGCAGTCGGGGCACGAGAGCGTGTCTATGAGTTTGAGCATGAGCTGTGCATCATGGATTTTGAGAAGCGCCAGTTTTGGCGACGAGAGGGTTTTGCAAATGATCTTTGTTGGGCGGAGTAATGGCCGGTCGCCGAATCGGTAACGAGTTGGAGTTTTCAATGCCATTGGTAGAGTGGTTCAAAGGAGCAAGGACATTCCTGTCCTTGTCTCGACAAGTTTAACTCAAACGCAACGGACAAGAATGTCCGTCCCCCCTTAGGTCGTGCTATGCGTGACGCACTTGCGCACCCTTCGTTTTCTGAATGATGACTAATGGCTTGAGCCTTGTATCGCTGACTGGCAATTTACCGATTTATTCAAAAATCGATGGAAGCCAAGAACGTTTATATTCAAGCATTGGAAGCCGAGCAACGCGGTGATTGGAAGCACGCGCATGAACTGGTGCAGGGCTTAGTCACTGCTGAGGCAGCGTGGGTGCATGCCTATTTGCATCGTGTCGAGGGGGATACGTCCAACGCGACGTATTGGTATAATCGTGCGGTGCAGCCGGTTTGTTCGACAAGTTTAAGCGCTGAGTGGAACGCGCTTTATCAAGAGCTGGGCCCAATTGGGCGAAACGATACTTAATATTTATGTCAACGATGTCTCTTGAATCTCTTGGATGGAACGCGGGCTATGCAGAACAGTTTCGTCAGCTGCAGGGTGAGGACTGGCAACCCGCACGATTGATTCGTGATAATAAAATTTCCTATGGCGCGCTCTTGGGAGATGGATCGGAGCTCGAAGTCATCATGAGTGGAGCTGTGTATCATGAGGCAAATACCGACGCAGAGCTGCCTTCTGTGGGTGATTGGGTGGCCCTTGAGATGGGCGAAGAGAATAACGAATACGATGCCGTCATTCGTGCTCGCCTAGAGCGGCAGACCTGCCTTTCCCGGAAGGCTCCCGGTAAAGGCACCGAAGAGCAAGTGATTGCTGCGAATGTAGATGTGGTTTTTGTAGTCACGGAAGCAGGACAAGACTTCAATCCACGACGTTTGGAGCGCTACTATGCGGTGATGCAGCGCAGTGGTGCAAAGTCGGTCGTTATTTTAAATAAGTCGGATCTATATCCCAACGAGATGAACGAACTCGCGGCGGATGCACTCAGAAAGCTGAATCCAGACATTGAAGTGATTCAAACGTGTGCTGTTGAACGCGGTGGTGTTGAGGTGATTCGTCGTTTTATTAAGCCCGGGATCACTGTTGCGTTTATTGGGTCTAGCGGCGTGGGGAAGTCTTCGTTGATTAATCACCTTGTTGGCGAGGCAGTGCAATGGATGGGCGAGGTCAATGCAGTCACTGGTAAGGGAATGCATACTACCACTGCGCGTGAACTACTTTTGCTGCCTGAAGGTGGCATGTTGATCGACAATCCAGGTATTCGCGAAGTTCAGATGTGGACGGATGCTAAGACTTTGAAGGAGAGCTTTGCGGATTTTGACGTAATCGCTTCGCAGTGTAAATTTAACGACTGTAAGCACGGCACTGATAAAGGTTGTGCGATCCGCGCTGCGATTGAATCGGGTGAGCTGAGCAAAGAGCGTTTCATTAACTATTTGAAACTCGATTTTGAGTTGGAGAATCTGCAACAGCGACAAAAGAAGCGTCAAATTACTCTAGGGCGTCGCAACAGGCGTGAGCTAAAGTCCAAGGCTGAAAAATATAACAAGCGTAAGGGATATTGAGCTTTCGCATTTGGAGGGCCGCAGCGGTTAGGGAAGGACAAACAGACAGGAATGTCTGTGCACCCGCACGGGTGAGCTACTTCTTTTCGTGCTCTGCTTCCTTGCGGAGCACGTTGTCGTCTTCGAACTCGCCGGCACAACAAGCACCGAAAACGCTGTAGCAAGTGTCGCAGAGTGCTATGCCATCCAGCATGCCTTTGGTGGACGCGCCACAGCGTGTGCAGGCTCGTTCTGGAGGTTGATCAGTCATGTGTGCTTAGTTTTTAAGTAGCGCGCCTGCTCTCTCTAGATCTGCGCCGCTAGGTGCTTGATAAGGACTGAGGCCAAATTCTGGAAGAATGGATAGCATGTGGTCAAATAGGTCACCTTGGATATCTTCGAAATTGACCCATGCGGTGTCATTGGTGAAGCAGTAAAGCTCGATAGGGATACCTTTATCATTGGGTGCCAGCTGGCGCACGAGGAGTGTCATTCCCTTTTGGTGGATCTTTGGATGATTACGTAGGTAGGCGACACAGTAGGCACGGAACGTGCCGATATTAGTCAGGCGGCGCCCGTTGATCAGTTCGGCAAGGTCGTCGCCGACTTCGGTGTTGTATTTTTGAATGTCCTCTAACTTTTCATTAAGATATGGGCGCAAGAGACGGATTTTCTTAAAACGCTCAAGCAGTTCTTCATCGGCGAATTTAATCGTGCGCATGTCAACGTTGAGTGAGCGTTTAATCCGTCGACCCCCAGATTCGCTCATGCCACGCCAGTTCTTGAACGAGTCAGAAATGAGTGCGTAGGTAGGAATTGTGGTAATGGTCTTATCCCAATTTTGAACCTTCACCGTGGTGAGCGATACGTCGATCACATCACCATCGGCGCCGCGAGCGGGCATTTCAATCCAGTCGCCTACCATGACCATGTGATTGACTGAGAGTTGAAAGCCTGCAACGAGGCCGAGAATCGCATCTTTAAAAATCAATAGCAGGATAGCAGTGACCGCACCCAGGCCTGAGAAGAAGACCAGTGGGGACTTTCCAAGCACTGCTGAAAGGATGAAAATCATTCCAATCATGTTGATTATTAGCTTCGCTGCTTGGGTGAAGCTCTTGGCCGGGTAGCGTTTGCCTACCGGGCCGTTTTCCCAGACTGCGCGCAGGAAATTGAGCACGCCATCGATGATGAAGAGCACAATGACGATGAGGTATGTGTTCACTACTACGCCGAAGTTTTCGACGACATCGGGAAATTTCGGGAACAGTGCTGGGCCGTAGAAGTGAATGACCGCTGCAGGCACAATGTGGGAGAAACGAACGAAAACTCGTGTCTCGATGAGTAAATCATCCCACTCAACGGAGGTTTTATGAATCAGCGGGTGAACGACCCTGTTGATAAAGGCTTTGGCCGCGTAATTGGCAAAAAGGGCGAGGAAGACCAAGAATAAGAAGGCGCAGCAGACGCCCAGCAGCTCAGCATTTATCTCGGAGAGGCCAAAGTTTATAAACCATTGGGTAAAGGTGTCGGTTGTCATTTGGATAGTGATGGGAGCAGTGGAACACTTTTTCAATAGCTGGTTTTATCGAGGTGGCACTCATGGAGGGGATGCAGAATCATTTTTGTCAGCATTATTTTTATCCCTTAGAAGACAGTCATGCTTCTCCAGTCTTGATTTGAGGGATTGACTGGTGTGAATTGTCAGGGTCGCTATGCCTAAAAAGAAATCTAAACAATCTACCGATGAGGAAGGTCCTAAAGTAAAGAAGCTCTACACGATTAAGTTGGATGAAGGGCAGATGGATCAGCTGGCAGATATTTTAGAGGATGGTGGTGCGTTTATTCCATATGATGTCGCCTATTCGCTATTTGCATTTAAGGGCGAAGGTTTGAACGTTGTGGGTTACCAGAGCGGCAAACTCGTGGTGCAGGGTAAAAAGACCGAGGATTTCGTCCGAGACGTGGTGGAAGCCCAAGTCACTATGGATGCGCGACTCGGCTATGACGAGGTGCACCATCCTGAATGGTATGCATTACATGCAGGGTGCGATGAAAGTGGCAAGGGCGACCTCTTTGGGCCTCTGGTGACTGCGTGCGTGGTTGCAGATGGCGATATGGTGCGAGGCTGGATTGAAGCAGGGGTTTGTGACAGCAAGAAGATTACCGATAATACCATACTGAAATTGGACAAAGTGATTCGGAATACCAAGGGGGTAGTGATTGCGACAGCCTTTGCACGAATGGCTAAATACAACGATCTTTACGGTAAGTTTGGAAATAATTTGAATAAGCTCTTGGCTTGGTATCATGGGAAATCATTAAACGAAGCTTTAGATAAGCGCCCAGCGCCTTGGGGAATACTCGACCAATTTACTAAGCAGAAATTGGTGGATGCGTATGTGAAAGAGCGCAAAGACTTTAAATTAATCAGTCGCACTAAGGCGGAAGAAGATCCTGTGGTGGCCGCGTCATCCATCGTGGCACGAGCCATCTATGTGCGAGAGATGAAACGCCTCTCTGAAGAGCTGGGTGAAGAACTCGTCAAAGGTGCCAGCGGTAAAGTCCTTGATCAGGCTAAGAAAATTGTCGCAGAGAGAGGAGTGGACGCTTTGTCGAATTTTGCTAAAATGCATTTCAAAACCGCATATGAGGCGCAAGGCTTAGAGCCGCCAGCGAAGCCTAGTTGGTATAAGTATTGATCGAATGGTGAACTTTGTAACGACAATGTAACTCAATAGCGACTGGATTGTTGCATGCGTCCGATAGCCTTGCGGGTGGTTTAAACTATGCAGGGCGATGACCCGCCTAATTGGTTAAATACAGATCTATGAATAAGCTAACATACAAAACGATCATTTTGTCTGATGTTCATTTAGGCACGCCTCATTGTAAGATCAATGAAGTCAATGAATTCCTAAAGCATACGCGCTGCGAACGTTTAATCCTAAACGGCGATATTATAGATGCGTGGCAATTAAGTCGTTCGGGTAAGTGGGAGACTTCCCATACTCGCTTTGTGCGTTTGATTCTGAAAAAGATGGAAAAGCAGGGCACTGAAGTGATTTACTTGCGTGGTAATCACGACGATTTATTGCGCCGTTTTATGCCGATGGATTTCGTAAATATTCAAATCCGTGAAGACTACGTTTTAAAAACACTGACTGGTAAAGAGTATTTGGTTTTGCACGGCGATGTATTCGATTTGGTAACCACGCACTTAAAGATACTTTCGCATGTTGGTGACTTTGGTTATCAATGGTTGCTCCGCTTTAACCGACTTTATAGCCGCTGGTGGCGTTGGAAGGGCAAGGGGAACTTCTCATTGAGTCAGTATATCAAGAGTCGTGTTAAGTCGGCAGTGAGCTTTATTTCAAATTACGAAGATCAGTTTGTTAAATTGGCGAAATCCAAGGGTTATGACGGTGTGATGTGTGGTCATATTCATACACCAGATGATAAGATAATTGATGGTGTTCATTATATGAACTCTGGTGACTGGGTGGAGTCGTTGACATCAATTGTGGAGCATGATGATGGCACCTTGCAGGTTTTAAGTTATGAGGATTTTCAAAAACAGCTATTGAAGCAAGCAAGCGAAGTTTCAGAAAAGGACTGTCCGGCTGAGGCTTTTATCAGTGAAGTCGTGGCTTGAATCCACACGAGCTAAGCGCGTTCTTCGGATGGCTCTGGCTACGCAATTTTAACAGCAAAGGAGCGGAGTGCGCTCTTACGGGGAGATACGTTCCACGCGGATTCGAATGAAGCCGGGTTGATTGCCGATGTTGATGCTGGCTGTGCGGGTCAGTAAACCATTGGTAGTTGTGCCATTAGTGATGGTGACTCCTGTGGTGGTCCATGAGTTGGGTAGCAGAGTGGTCGAGGTTTCGACGATGTAGCTCACATCTACAAGGTTGGTGTCTTCGTAGTAAGTGAGTTCCAGAGTGGTGCCTCCAGAGTTTTCAACCATTAGACTGAAGGGGAGCGGGGCGGACGTCGTCGGATCAAGTCGGAAGGCATACTCAAGTAGATTGGCCACACCATCAAAGTCGAAGTCTTCATCGTCTGCGATATTGAGGGTTGCTGCACCAAAGTTTGTTTCCCTGAATTCATCGAATGGGAGATCTTTGATAGTCATGCTTGCTGAAGCGGTAGAGATGCCGTAATTGACTGATGGGCTGATAGTTAAAGTGAGTGTTTCATCGCCCTCGATTTCATTGTCTGTAATCGCAGTCACTGGGATGGCTACCATGCTTTGGCTGGATGGAATTGTCGCAGTTCCAGCGAGTGCGACGAAATCGCTACCCGAAGTCGCGTCACCAGAAAGTGTGTAAGCAACTGACAGCTCGCCGTTGACGGCGATGTCCGAAGTGACAATGAAGTCTGCACTAGTCGATGGCGTGAATTCCTCAACTGTTGGGCTTGGGGCGGTCACCCCAAGTGTAGGAATGGATGTTTCGCAACATACGGGGCCTCTGAGAGTAATATTATCGAGAGTCCAGTGCTCTGTGAAGTTAGAGAATTGATTGTTGCCTAGATGCCACCTGACTCGCGCTGATTGGCCAATTGCTGACGATGGAAAGATCGCCGTCGTCGTTATTGTGCCGCCTGAATCAGCTGTCCACGCTGCCTCGCCCTCGAGTGGATTGTCGGCGTTACTAAAGTTGGGCAAAAATCCATTGTAGCCATTTTGCGAGAACGTGCCTCCCGCGGCGGTCCATTCTGTCCATGTTGAACCATCATCAATCGAAATCTCTAGAATGCCTCCGCTAGATTGATTTCGAAGGTCATAACTGTGCTCAAACTGCAGTTCCGATCCAACTGCGATTCCTGTGAATGGGGAGGAAGTGAGGATTGCAGAATTAGCCGATCGAACACCTTGCGTAGAAACTGCATTCGGTAAAGAGCCGCCTGCAATCGTCGAGACGATGCCCCAATTGGCCTCGATATCGCCCGAGGACTGAGTGTATCCAGCTGGAAGTGCGCTGCTGCTGTCGAAATCTTCAGTCGATATATCCTCGATTGTGCCGAGGGCGAATTCTTCAGAGAGTTCGGTAAAGCCAGTCGCAGTATTCGCAGTGAACGTGAGGGTTTCCAGGTCGCCGCAGGTTCCAGATAGGAAAAAGGAATGAGTGGTCGTCGTTGAAGTTCCCGCAGCTAGCGTGCCGATAGACTGCGTGGCATTGCCTGAAATATTTAGATTATTGCTTCCAGAAAGTGTGACGCTCACACCCGTGGCAGTTGCAGTTCCTACGTTTTCAGTGGTGACTGTGATGGTGACTATCTCGCCAGGGTCGGGTGCTCCATTGTTTGGAGCGCACGATTCTTGCGTGATGGTGATGTTACTAAGTTGAACTTGGCTGGGATCGACTAACTGCAGGTCGAGGTCATAGATTTGAGTATTGTTACCAGATGCTGCATTTTCGCCACCTCCGGTGACTTCAATGAAATAGTCTTGATCTATTAAGTTGAGAGATATGGCGCTTAAGCTCTCTGCTGCGCCAATCGACGCGCTACTTGAATCGAAGAGCTCGCTGCCATCGCTTGCAAGTAGTCGTAAGCTTAAATCCTGCCTCGTTTGAGGGTCGTATGCTGTGGTCGGGACCGGGTCTCTGTCGTTTGTATCCGTGATGAGGATGTAGCTGCATCCAGCGACGAATCTACCTTCTGGGGCGGAGTCTGGTTGCTCTCCTTCTTGAAAGGGATCACTCTCATCAGGTGTGATCGTTAAGCTGAGGGTGCGCGGCCCAGCTATACGGAATTTGAACAAGTCAATATCAGAGGAGTCAGAAATTGAGAGTTTTTGACCATCAAAATTAGCGTTAACGGTTCCTAGGTCATAAGCTGTGAGCGTCGTATCGTTGTTCTTATTGTTTCCTTGGCGTTCTAGTTGGTCGCCGTAGATTCCTTGAATGGTAATCGTGTCGTCAAGTTGTGGCCCAGTAAAACCAGTGGTTACCGAAGGCTCCATAAGTTTGGTGCCGTCGGTAGGGCATACATGACTGAGGCCTAAGCCGTGTCCGTGTTCGTGGCCGATGGTATTACGAAATCGTAATCGAGTGGTTGCCGTATTGTTAAGGTTGGAGGAGTCCGCAGTGTCGATGACCATGTCGCCAGAGTTTGGGAAATAATTGAAAGCGAGTGTATTGCTATTTCCATCAATGAAGACGCCGCCGAGACGAATGTCGCCTCGTGTGTTAATATTTCCGCTTGAATTTGGAAATGAGGCTCCATCGTCATTTGGTTCGTAGATATAAATATTTCCAGTGACAGCTGCCCAGTCGGTGAAAGCGTCTTCGAAGATGTTAAACCAAGGAGCTTGTGTCAGATCGCTCGGAACTGGTGAGGCGCCGTAGGCGGTATTTAATTGTGCGATTAAATCACTTGGTAGCACCGAACCTCTGCCGTTATTGATAGGAGTGCCATCAGGCACGAAACTCCAAAGCAAGGTTACAGGGGTTCCGGAGTTCCCAGTGTTGCCGTCTGTTGCTGTGAATGTCCATCGATCATCTCCTTGAAAGACAGGCAGTGAGGATGGATTAGCGTCACCTTCTGTGATTGCAAGCGCTCTGACTGCTTCAAATGCAGAGACTACTTCGGACTGAGCTTGATGTCCCCAGCAGAGATGCGGGATGTCGCTCGGAGAAATGGACATCACCCAGTCTGTGTAGCCCAACAATTGGTCCGCTTGTAAGGCAGGCAGCGAGGCAAAAGTTTCAAATGAAATGGCTCGTCGGATGAATTCGAGCGCCTCTTGCTGCTGTGGATATTGAGCGCTAAACGATTCGATCGAGGCCACAGGCCAGCTCTCTATGGTTGTATGGGCCTTGCCGACAGTTGTGGTTGGCGGAAGCGCCGTGTCATCCCAAGCGTGCGCGTCCGCAAGTTTTTGTTCAGTTGCTGGAGTTTGCCCAGTAAGCACTTCATCGCTGAGTTGAGTGAGGTAGTCGGTCGCGTCATTTCTTAGGTTGAGTAATACAATGACGGCGATGCAGAAACTGAGTGAGGAGAGGGCAAGGGCTTTGTTCATTTATCGAAATATTAAGTGAAACTCAGTGGTTACTGGAGTGCTTTGATTGAGTATTTGAATGAGTTTAGCTTACAAATCGATTTGTTCACCCTCAAAGCGTGTTTTTTGAGATCAAGACTGGCGCTTTAAAGGTATCTTTACAGCAGATAGGGCAGATACCTTAGAATATTTCTACGGATCTATAAATTTTGACTATTTTGCTTCGTTCTAATTTCGTGCTTACTTTATTTGTATTGAATTGTAAGTTAGTCAGCCGGCGAACCGATCGCATCTAGTAGACATCACATCATAACTTTTAAACAAAACATACACCCATGGATAATCCGCATACAAATGATTCTGGAGATGCAAAACTCTCTGACATGAATAACGAGACGAATGATGAGAGCAAATGCCCTTTTCTGAATGGCTCGATGACGAGAGCCGTCGCAGCGGGTGGAGGCACCTCCAATCGTGACTGGTGGCCCAATCAATTACCGCTCAATATTCTTCGCCAGCATTCTCAGCTATCAGATCCGATGGATGATGGTTTCGATTACGCAGAGGCGTTTAATAGCCTAGATCTAGAAGCGGTGAAACAAGATCTTAACGACTTGATGACCGACTCTCAAGACTGGTGGCCTGCGGACTACGGTCACTATGGACCTTTCTTCATTCGGATGGCATGGCACAGTGCGGGCACTTACCGAATTGCTGATGGTCGCGGCGGAGCGGGTTCTGGTAGTCAGCGCTTTGCCCCACTCAATAGCTGGCCGGATAATGGCAATCTCGATAAGGCACGTTTACTCCTATGGCCAATCAAGAAAAAGTATGGTCGCAACCTTTCTTGGGCCGACTTAATGATTCTTGCAGGTAACGTCGCACTCGACTCGATGGGTTTCAAAACTTTTGGTTTTGGTGGCGGCCGTGCCGATATTTGGGAGCCAGAAGAGGATATCTACTGGGGTAAAGAGGCCGAATGGCTTGGGGATAAGCGCTATAAAGGCGATCGCGAGTTGGAGAATCCGCTCGCAGCAGTGCAAATGGGACTCATTTACGTGAATCCCGAAGGCCCAAATGGAAACCCGAATCCGATAGCAGCGGCGCGCGACATCCGTGAAACGTTTGCACGTATGGCGATGAACGACGAAGAGACCGTTGCATTGATTGCGGGCGGCCACACTTTTGGAAAGGCGCATGGCGCAGCAAATCCAGACAAGCACGTCGGCCCAGAGCCAGCTGCGGCTGGTATTGAAGAGCAAAGCCTTGGTTGGAAAAATACTTTTGGCACCGGTAGTGGTGATGACACGATTACGAGTGGCCTAGAAGGTGCTTGGACGACGACTCCAACGAAATGGAGCCATAACTACTTTGAAAATTTATTTAATTTCGATTGGGAGCTTACGAAGAGCCCTGCTGGCGCGCAGCAATGGAGGCCAAAAAACGATGGTGGTGAAGGATCTGTGCCAGCCGCACACGACCCTAAGAAGTCGTTCTCGCCTATTATGTTCACCACCGATCTAGCACTCAAAGAAGACCCTGCGTATGCCAAGATCTCGCGTCGCTTCTATGAGAATCCCGATGAGTTTGCGGATGCCTTTGCGCGTGCATGGTTCAAGCTTACGCATCGAGATATGGGGCCAATTACACTGTATTTAGGTGCAGATGTTCCCAGCGAAGAACTTATTTGGCAAGACCCACTCCCACCAGTAGCCGATGAGCTGATAAACGATGTGGATATTGCTACGCTGAAGGCAAAGATCCTCGATTCTGGCCTTTCGGTTTCTGATCTGGTCACAACCGCATGGGCATCGGCCTCAACCTTTCGTGGTTCTGATAAGCGTGGTGGAGCCAATGGTGCTCGCATCCGTCTTGCTCCGCAGAAGTATTGGGAAGCGAATCACCCAGCGCGACTCACAAAGGTGCTCGATACACTTGAAGCGATTCAAAAGGATTTCGAAAAGACCGTCTCGCTGGCAGATTTGATCGTTCTCGGTGGGTGCGCAGCGGTTGAGAAGGCTGCAAAAGAAGGTGGTGTCGAAGTGACCGTGCCATTCACTGCAGGTCGTGTGGATGCTACCGCTGAGCAGACAGATGTGGAAGCGTTTGGTGCACTTGAACCCGAGGCAGACGGCTTTCGCAATTATGCGAAGACGCAATATTCAGTATCTGCTGAAGAGATGCTCGTAGATCGTGCTCAATTGCTCACGCTGACGGCTCCTCAGATGACCGTGCTAGTGGGTGGCTTGCGTGTAATGAATGCCAATTTTGATGGCTCAGCGAACGGTGTCTTCACTGAGCGCCCTGGTGTCTTGAGTAACGATTTCTTTGTAAACTTGATCGATTTTGGCACTACTTGGAAAGCGACTTCACATGCAGAAAATGCCTTTGAAGGCCGTGACCGCAAAACTGGCGAACTCAAGTGGACGGGCACGCGAGTCGACTTAATCTTTGGTTCTAATTCTGAACTACGTGCGATCGCTGAAGTCTATGCCTCTGAAGATGCCAAAACTAAGTTTGTGAAGGACTTCGTTGCTGCATGGAGTAAGGTGATGAATTTAGATCGCTTTGATTTAGCATAAGCGGTCGCGTTGTTTTCTCGAAGACCTCCATGTGGTGATGCGTGGAGGTCTTTTGCTTTGTGGCGTCTGATGGCGGACGCATCAACTTGCGCCCTGCGCATACGTGGTGTCGAATTTTTAGGGCAGGGCAACTACCCTCATTGCCAATTGTTGGTGGGGCCTTTCATTTTGTGCAGAGTGGGATAGGAGCAGAGGTGATTCCTAAGGAGAGATCTTCGTAGCGGACCGACGAAGCAATTTCAGTCAGCGCTAGTGTTACTAGTTTGCTTTTTCGAATACTTGATTGGCTTTTCGTAGTTTTCGTCATTATCTAGGGCTTGCTGAATCGCTTCTCCTGTGGCTGCTGGAACGCGTGTCACTGCCTTATATGAATCATTTACAAACACATGACTGGGAGCGCCTGCAGTCAGCTGATTTTTTGATCGGCATCGATGAGGCTGGGCGTGGATGTTTGGCAGGGCCTGTGGTTGCAGGAGTGTGTGTATTACATTCGTCTTTTTTTGAATTGGAAGAGGTCTTAGAGTTAAGTTTATTAATAAATGATTCGAAGCAGCTTTCGGCTGAATCGCGCGAGGCACAATTTGTAGTGATGGAACAACTACGGTCGCAAGGGCGGTTGGATTTTGCTGTCGCATCTGGCTCTGTGGAAGAGATTGCGGAGTTGAACATTTTAGGCGCGACTCGTTTAGCGATGCAGCGTGCCGTGGAGACTTTGGCTGCACGTTCGGAGGTTTGGGAACTGCCGTCGGTTGCCTTAGATGGACCACTGTTCACATCGCAGCCGAGGAGTGTTCAGCTGATCGTCGATGGTCGTCCGCTGAAGCCGTTCCCCTATTTTCATGAGAGTATCGTAAAAGGAGACGGGAAGTCGCTTTCCATCGCGATGGCAAGTATTGCGGCTAAGGTGTCTCGGGATCGTGAAATGAAAGTGCTTGCTCGGAAGTATCCGGAGTATGGCTTCGAGGTGCACAAGGGCTATGGCACTAAGAGGCATCGCGATGCCTTGCATACGCATGGCCCGTGCCCGATTCACCGTGAATTGTTTCTCCGCAAGATTTTGGGGTTGTGACTTGTAGATATGCAGTTGTGAGTAACTGTTTATCAAATGAAGTTCTTACATGTATATGCATTCGCAATCTCAGCACTGCTGACAGCGCTGCCACTGCACGCAATTGATGTGTGGGTGACGATTGCACCGCAGAAGTATTTTCTAGAGCGCGTTGGAGGTGACTTGGTCACGGTCGAGGTGATGGTGCGTGAGGGGCAGAGCCCAGAACTCTATACGCCAAGTGCAGTTCAACTGGTGCGTCTTGCCAAAGCAGACGCTTATGTAGGGATGGGGCTACCTGTGGAGCATCAAGTGTTGCCGCGTATCGAGGCTACGATGCCAGGAGTGCGCGTATTGCAAACAGTAGAATTGGAAGAAGCCCACGCTCACCATCATCACGAGGGATGTGTGCATGGAGATCAAGATCCACATATTTGGATGGACCCAGTGGCTATGATTGGGTTTGTGGATCAAGTTTGCGAGCTGCTAGTGCAACTTGAGCCTTCGAAGAGTGAGCTTTTTCAGGCGAATGCAGAGCGCCTTATTTCCGAGTTGAATGAATTGAACCAAGCACTGCAGATGCAATTGGGGCCGTATGTGGGTCGTGCGTTTTACATCAATCATCCTGCATTGGGGCATTTTGCCGAGCGCTATGGGCTAGTGCAGCGTTCGCTCGAGCAAGCGGGCACGAATCCTTCAGCTCGGCACGTGGCCGAGTTGGTGAAGGCGGCGCGTGCAGATCAAGTGAAGGCGATTTTCACGCAACCAGAGTTTGGGCGCTCAAGTGCTGCCATTCTGGCTCGTGCCTTGGAGGTCGATGTCGTTGAATTAAATCCTTTGGCGGAAGCTTACTTTGAGAATATGCAGTTGATTGCTGCGCGACTTGTCGCGAGTTTTGAATAAATGAGCGACGCAGAGCCACATTCAGACTGTAATTGTAAGAGCCACGGAGGTGAGCCAGTGGTCTGCTTTGAGGGGGTGTCGTTTCGATATGGCCGCTCGTGGGCGGTTGAGGATGCGGACTTTGACATCTATAAAGGGGAGTCTGTTTGCGTGGTGGGTCCGAACGGGGGCGGCAAGTCGACCCTTTTAAAACTCATGCTTGGTTTGCTGCAGCCCGAGAAGGGTAGTGTGCATCTGTTGGGTTCGAGTCCAAAAAAGGCGCGTGCTCGAGTTGGCTATGTGCCCCAGCATATCGATTTTGACCCTTTGTTTCCTGTCTCAGCACTGGATGTGGTGCTGATGGGTTGCTTGAGCTGTCGAAGTTTTGGGTTTCGTAGTCGTGAGGATCTGGAGCTGGCGATGCACGCACTGGAGAAAATGGGCCTTGCTGCGAAAGCGAAGGAACCCTTTGCCAGCCTCTCGGGTGGCCAGCGTCAGGCAACCTTGATTGCACGAGCGCTCGCAGCGCAGTCTGAAGTGCTGTTATTGGATGAGCCGACAGCACATGTGGATGTGGCTGCGGAACAGCGCTTGATGGCGAGCTTGAAGGAATTGAATGCGGATTTGACGTTGATTACGGTTTCGCACGATTTGGCCTTTGTTTCGCGCTCGGTGCCAAAAGTGATTTGTGTGAATCGTTGCGTGCATGTGCATCCTACCAGAGAATTAACTGATGCGCGTATCCGCGAGCTCTATGGCTACGAAGTAAGCATGGTGCAGCATGATCATGAGCATTTAGACAGTCATGGGGGGCATCATCATGGGTGAGCAGGGAACGTTGACGAAGGTCTACCGGAGATGGCGCAGCAACGGCAACTGTCGAACTTTGAGTGGTGTATGGACCACCCCGTCTTGCTTCGCGAGCCACCCCTCCTTGAAAAGGTGGGGAGCTGCTGAATTGCTGTGTCTTCGTCGGGCCTTCGCTTGCGAAGTGCCGCTTAGTCTTGGGCATGCGTTTGGTTCTCGCCTTAGCGCGGCGACTCGCGAGCTTGAGTCCTACAATTGCTGGTTGGGAGGTCTATCATGACTGATTTCTTAAAGGCTCTGTTAGATCCAGACTTGGTCTTTCTTCGCAATGCGCTGTTTCTGGGGCTGATAGGTAGTTTGCCCTTGGGGGCGGTGGGCACCTTTGTGGTCGCACGTCGTGTGAGTTACCTCGCAGCCGCGATTGCGCACTCGGTGCTCGGTGGTATCGGTTTTGCCCTTTACAGCCGTGAAGCCCTTAACTGGGGGTGGATGCACCCCATGTTAGGTGCTCTGGTAGCAGCAGTGCTCTCGGCTGGCTTAATTGGTTGGGTGTCCTTGCGTGCAAAACAGCGTGAGGATGCGGTCATTGGCTCGATTTGGGTGACGGGCATGGCAATTGGCCTGCTATTTATAGCGCGAACACCCGGTTATGTGGACCCGATGGCGTATCTATTTGGGGACATTTTGTTGGTAACGAGTTCGGATTTATGGATCGCGGGTGGAGTTGGAGTCTTGATTGCGGTTATATTAGTGGTTTGGCATCGGCAGATCGTGGCAGTGTGTTTTGATGCTGAGTTTGCTGCCATTCGTGGTGTGCGTGCAGATTCGATTTATTTGCTGCTGCTGCTGCTTACGGCGCTCACGGTAGTTATTTTAGTTTCTTTGGTCGGTATTGTGCTGGTCATCGCTTTGTTGACGCTGCCTCCAGCGATTGCAGCGCTTAGAGCCCGAAGTCTCGGTGTAATGCTAGTTGCGGCGATTTTGATGAATATTGTGTTCGTTTTTATTGGATTAGGCCTCAGTTTTTCGCTCGATTTACCGACTGGGCCTTCGATCATTTTACTGGCAGCGGCGGTTTACCTAGCTGCGAATGGAGCACGCCGGCTGTTATCCCGCTAAAATACAGGGTTTTACGAAGAAAAGAGAGCGATGTATTTTTATGTAATTAAGTATTGACTGCCCTATACCCGCTGACCACTTTCCCCATCTTTCTTTTTGCAACCCTATGCGTTGTTGAAAGTCGACTAATTCATTTCCAAATGTGCCCTTGTAGCTCAGTGGTAGAGCGCATCCTTGGTAAGGATGAGGTCGGCGGTTCAATCCCGCTCGAGGGCTCCATTCTCTAATATAAAACAATCTCTCAACACTAAAATACATCATGGCTAAGGAAACATTCGAAAGAACAAAACCACACGTCAATGTCGGCACAATCGGACACATTGACCACGGTAAGACAACTACAACTACTGCGATCCTTAAGGTTCAAGCAGACAAGGGCCTTGCACAGTTCAAGTCCTATGCTGACATCGCTAAGGGCGGCACAGTTCGTGACGCAACAAAGACAGTTACTATTGCTGTAGCTCACGTTGAATACGAAACTGAAGGTCGTCACTACGCACACGTTGATTGCCCAGGGCACGCTGACTTCGTTAAGAACATGAT
>Ga0209533_1002742_pt1 | contig 15841 bp, 10 predicted proteins | sample COG_04_FD_184748 | JGI IMG/M metagenome (GOLD analysis project Ga0209533, IMG submission 184748) | Pelagic Microbial community sample from North Sea - COGITO 998_met_04 (SPAdes) (version 2) | ecosystem: Environmental > Aquatic > Marine > Neritic zone/Coastal water | place: Helgoland, sampling...
GTCATTTTAGATTATGTATATAAAAAATTTTAAATAGATTTTTTCAAATTTATAAATTTGATTTTGTTTTTAAAAATTTGAAAAAGATATTAAAAACATTAAATAAAATATAATAATAATATAATATAATATGAATAATCAAAATGAACCAGAAACAAAAAAGGTTACAGGTGTTCAATTTAGTATTATGTCTCCAAAAGAAATAAGAGATAGATCTGTTGTTGAAATTACCAAACATGATACTTTTGATAAAGATATGCCATGTATTAAAGGTTTATTTGATATTCGAATGGGAACAACAGATATGGGTAAAATTTGTGGAACCTGTGGTCAAAATAATATTAATTGTCCAGGTCATTTTGGGCATATTGAATTAGCGAGACCAGTTTATAATTACCATTTAATTAATTATACTCTTAAGATTCTTAAATGTGTATGTTTTAGATGTTCAAAACTTTTGGTAAATAAAGAAGATATACAAATACAAAATATATTTAAAAAATCAAATAAAGTTAGATGGTCTGAAATTTATCAGGCATCTCAAAAAATGCAAAGGTGTGGTCAAGAAAATGATTACGGTTGTGGATGTTTACAACCTAGTTATAAATTAGATGGTGTCGATGGAATTAAAGCTACATGGAAAAATGTTGACGGAGAAGCTATTTCTCAACATCTTAAGGTTGAACAAGTTAAAGATATATTAGAGAAAATAACAGATGAAGATTGCAGATATTTAGGTTATTCTGAATTATGGTGTAGACCTGAATGGTTAATTTGTTCGGTTCTTCCTGTTCCCCCACCTTCTGTTAGACCAAGTGTAAAACAAGATGATTCTCAAAGATCAGAAGATGATTTAACGCATAAATTAAGTGATATAATTAAATGTAATAATACTCTTAAGAATAAAATTAATTCAGAGAGTACCATGGCAGTAATTGATGATTGGACAAAGGTTCTTCAATATCATATAGCAACATTGGTTGATAATGATTTACCTAATATAGCACAATCTTGTCATAGATCTGGAAGACCACTAAAGGCGATAAGGCAAAGGTTAAAGGGTAAAGATGGTCGTATTAGAAATAATCTAATGGGGAAAAGAGTTGATTTTAGTGGAAGAAGTGTAATTACACCTGATCCAAATATTGAATTAGATCAATTAGGAGTTCCATTTGTTATTGCAAAGAATTTAACATATCCTGAAATCGTAAATGATTTTAATAAAGAAAAATTAATTGATTTGGTTCAAAATGGTCCTAATAAATATCCAGGGGCAAAGAGTGTTATGAAGGGTGATATTACAAAATCTATTAATGAATTTAACAAAAAAGATATTTTCCTTGAAAATGGTGATATTGTTAATCGACATTTATTGAATGGGGATTATGTATTATTTAATAGGCAACCTTCACTTCATAAGATGAGTATGATGGCGCATAGGGTAAAGGTCATGAAAGGAAATACATTTAGATTAAATGTTAGTGTAACACCACCTTATAATGCTGATTTTGATGGCGATGAAATGAATATGCATGCCCCTCAATCAATAGCATCAGTTGTTGAATTGATGAATATTGCTTCTGTTAATTACCAAATTATTTCACCAAGAGAAAATAAACCTATTATTACAATTGTTCAAGATACTCTTCTTGGAATCAACAAATTAACAAAGGGTGAAACTATTAAATATATTCCTAAAATGAATGATGATTTGTATTATTCGAATAATACAAATATTTATCCAATTCAAAAGGGTAGTGAAGATTCAGTTAAAGAAATTATTGAAGAAACACAATATTTTACAAAACAACAAATGATGAATATTATTTGTGAATGTTCAACTTTTACTGGTTTTATTCCTGAACCTTCATACGAAATTAATGGTGTCCAATTTTGGAGCGGTAAGAAAATTACATCATCTATTATACCTGAACATATAAATTTATCAATGGAAAATGCATCATTTGATAATAATAAGAATAATACATTGAATAAGGTTATCGTTGAGAGAGGTGAATTAAAATCAGGGGCACTTGACAAGGGTGTATTTACAAAAACATCAAAGGGTTTTATTCATACTATTTTCAATGATATTTCACCTAAAAGAACTAAAGAATTTATTGATGATTTACAAAAACTAGCTTGTAATTCATTAATGATTGAAGGATTTTCAATTGGTATAGGTGATATGATTGCTGACGAAGATACAAATACTAAAATAAATAATTTAATCCAAAAAAGGAAAGGGGAAATTGAAGAAATTCAACAAGAAATTCATCTAAATATCTTTGAGAATCATAGTGGACAAAGTAATAGTGAATTCTTTGAAGGAAAAGTAAATGCTTTACTTAATAAAACTTTAAATGAAACTGGTAAACTGGGTTTATCAAACCTTGATGAAAAAAATAGAGCAACTAATATGGTTAATTGTGGTTCAAAGGGTAAACCAACAAATATTGGGCAAATTGTTGCTTGTTTAGGACAACAGAATGTAGATGGAAAGAGAATTCCATATGGATATAATAAGAGAACATTACCTCATTACAATAAGTTTGACGATTCTCCTGAAGCAAGAGGTTTTGTAGAAAATTCATTTATTAGTGGTCAAACACCACAAGAATTCTTCTTTCATGCTATGGGTGGTAGAGAAGGTTTGATTGATACAGCATGTAAAACATCAGAAACAGGTTATATTCAAAGGAAAATTATGAAATTAATGGAGGATCTTAAAGTACATTATGATTATTCGGTTAGAAATGCTTCCGGATCAATTATTCAATTTATGTATGGGGATGATGGTATGGATGCTACGTTTGTTGAATCTCAACCATTAGAAATCATTAAATTATCAACCGAAAAGATTATTAAGAAATATTATTTTGATGAAAAAACAAATTGGTCTATGATTTTAAATAAAGAATTAATAAAAGACGCAAAGGGGAAAGATGAAATATATGTTAAAAGTTTATTTACAATCTTTGAACACAAAGAATATATCATACAAGAAATATTTAAAATGAGAAATATTGAAAATAATATATTTTATCCAATACATATCAAGAGAATTACTGAAAATATTTGTGAGAAAAAGATGAAACATTCAAATATATCTCCTTTAGAAATAATTGAAAAGAATGAAATTCTGAAAGCGAAACTTAAATTAACTGATAATTTTGAGAATAATAAAATGATTCATATACTTATTGATATTCATTTACATCCAAAGAATTTAATTTTGAATCATAAAATTCAAGGATATGAATATGAATCAATTATTACCGAAGTGGAGAAAATATTCGAAACATCTAAAATATCACCAGGTGAAATGGTGGGAGCAATTGCAGCTCAAAGTATAGGTGAACCCGCAACACAAATGACTCTAAATACTTTCCATTATGCTGGTGTTTCTTCTAAATCAAATGTAACAAGGGGTATTCCCAGATTGAAAGAATTACTTCATGTCACGCAATCCCCTAAATCCCCAAGTACAAAGATATATCTAAAAGAAGAATATAATAATGTAAATCAAAATAAAGCAGAATTTGTAAAGAATGATTTAGAATATACTATACTTAAAGATATTGTTGAAAAAAGTGAAATTTATTATGACCCTAAAAATACTTTGTTTGATACTGATATTACTAATGATAAAGAAATGTTATCTATTTATAAAGAATTTATAGATTTTAATGAAAATACTGATGAATGTGAAAGTTCGCCGTGGATTATTCGTTTTACATTTCAAAAAGAAAAGATGATGGAGAAAAGTATTATTATGGAAGATGTTTATTTATCATTAATGAATTATGATTCAGGGATGCTTAAATTCATATTCTCTGATGATAATTCAAAAGAACTAATAGGTAGAATTAGTATCCTTGCTGAAATTAAGAGTGGGGCATTAGGGTTAAATGGTTTATTGGATCAATCGGATATAATTTCAACATTCAAAAATATTGAAGATGGTTTATTGACGAATGTTGTAATTAAAGGGATAAAAGGTATCACAAATATTGCAATGGATGAAGAAACAGCATATAAGAAAATTGATATGGAGTACAATATGGAATTAATTGAACAATTCAAGAAATTGAAAGATAAAGATGAAATAACAAAAATGAAAGAAGAAGTTAAAGTTTGGGTTTTTGACACTGATGGAACAAATATACTTGAAGTATTGAATTCTCCCTATGTAGATATTATAAACACATATTCAAATGATATTCATGAAATGAATAAAACATTTGGTATTGAAGCAGCAAGAGAATTATTGATTGAACAAATGGAAGATTTATTTGAAGAATATATTAATATTAGACATATTGGTTTACTTTGTGATATAATGACAAATAAAGGTGTATTAACACCCATTAATAGACAAGGTATTAAGGTTGGAGATACAGGTCCTCTTGGGAAATGTTCATTTGAAGATACTACAGATCAATTAATTAGTGCTGGTATATTTGGTGAAATAGATCATTTGAACGGAGTTTCTTCAAATATTATGTTAGGGCAATTGATTAAATCAGGAACAGGTATGTGTGATATTCTTCTTGACGAAGAAAAATTACTAAGAGAATTAGATGATATTGGAGAAACAGAAGATGATTATATTGAAGTAACTGAAAATAATATTGATACACTTCTTCAAGAAGAAGAAGATGATGATTGTATGGATGATGACTTTAAGTTTTCAATTGAATAAATCTTCTACTGTTTCATAAATATTTAATAAGGAGGTATAAATATATCTAAACCTATTTTTTCACAACCATCTATTTTTTCTAAATCACCTGAATGAACTATTTTTGAATTATGGAATTTAGTTTGCATATTTTTACAATCTGTATAAATTTCATGTGTTTTAACTTTTTCTTCTGTTTCTGGGATAATTTCTTTGGGTATTTGAAGGTTTTCATCCAAATTTAATTTTTGTTCTTCAACTTCTTTAATACCAGTTAAACTATCATCTGGTATTAAAGCTTCTTCTTCTTTAAGATCCATTGATGTATCTGTAGATCCGGTTTCAGTTTCCGTTTTAAATAAATCACTTGTATCTAATGAATCTTTAGATACATCATCAGAAGTATCTAAAACTGGTGTAGGATTATTTGATGGTAAAGGTATATCTTCTTTTTTAGCATCACCTTGTTTAGGAGTTTCCGCAGGTGGGACTGCTCCAAATGCAGGAGCAACTTCTGATTTTGCTTCAATTACAGGTGTAGCAGGTGTAGCAGGTATTGCCGGAGGTGCTTCAAATGCCGGAGGTGCTTCAAATGCCGGAGGTGCTTCAAATGCCGGAGGTTCAGATTCATTTACAGAGGGTTCTACTTTCTTCGGAAGTATTTCACCTAATCCACCGCCACCTTGGTTATTATTATTTATTTTATTATCTTTATCTTTATTGAATCCATCAAATCCTTCATTTTCCTTATCAGATTTTACTTTTTGTTGGGTCATTTTATCCATTATTTCTTGTTCTTCTGATTTAATATTATCATTGGGCATATCAACTTTATCTTCTACTTTTTTTAATTCTTTTTTAAGAACATTTTCATTATTAGATTTTACTTTAAATTCTTTTAATTTTTTATCATTTTCTTTTACAATATCTTTATCTAATTTATAAATTTTTTCTAAAATACTTTTAACTTTATTAACTCTTTTATCTTTTAATCGAACCATTTCAAGAGATAAATATTTAGATAATAAATGTTGTCTTGTTTCACAGAAAATTAAAATCTTAATTTTATCTAATTTTGATAAATTTTCATCAATATCTTTTGTTAAGAATCTTTGATATTCATCATATAAATAAAGGACACCTTGTTTTTGATTTTTATCACAATTTTTAAAAGATTTAAATGATATTCCACCAAAAATATTATCAAAGAAACCCCTTGGTTTATTAGAACAACCATGTAAACGTTTCTTAATAATAAGTTTAAAGTCTAAATTTTCTTCTAATAATTGAATTTTTTCTTTAATTTCATCAAATTTAATAAATACACCCATTTCAACTAAAGCTTTCATTACATTGTATTCAAATGTTTCATCTAGAGGATCAAAACCACAAATAATCCTAAACCAGTTAATATTTTCTTTAATAAATATATCTTTATTACATTCAAAAAGATATAAAAATAATTGTTTAACATGCATATTGCGATCATTTATTAAATCTTGACAATCTACATTTTCAATTTCAAACTTAATTTTATTGGGATCTTGTAATTCTTCCGCGGTATATTTAAATATACTTTGAATAGTAGGTGATTTTCTAAAGTAATTATTACTAAGAACAATATCTTTTAAAGCATCTACATCAATCATATTCAAATATCTATCCATTTTATTGTAATCAAAAACTTGAGATGTTGGTAAAATATTAATTACATCTTTTGATAAAAGAACATCTAATATAGTTATAATACTTCCACCACCACCTTCTTGTTTAACTACTCTAGATTTTTTCCTAGAAATTTTTCGTTTAGTCCTTGTTTTTCTAGAACTTTTTCTTGAAACCCGTTGTTTTCTTCTTGTTTTATCAACTTTCTTAGAAGTTCTTTTTTTCTGAAAAGTATTTCTTTTCTTTTGTGTTCTTCTTTTCATGTTATTATATTATATAATATTTAAAAAAAATAAATTAATTTAAATATCTTTTATGAAGAATGTTTATATATATTAATTATAAAATATACCTTAAAGGTATTAATGGAAATCTAATTTCTTCTTGATTTTCTATAACTTCTTACTTTCTTATTTTTTCTAGACATTTTTACTTTTCTAGATCTTTTTACTTTTCTAGATCTTTTTACTTTTCTAGACTTTCTTTTTACTTTTCTAGATCTTTTTTTTCCTAGATTTTTTAAATATTGTTTTCTAGACATATTTTTAGGAACTTTATCAAACCATAATGGATATCCACCATTCTTTCTTTTCCCTCCACCAGAATAACCTGATACTAATGCTGGTTGCCCTGGAGAAATCATATCTCCTAAATCATGATGATATGCTGTTGTAAATGGTAAATCACCGCAACTATAACTCATTTATATAATAATAAATATTTTATTTTTTAATTTTGTAATTATATTCGGAATTATTATTATTATCAAAAAAATCTATATGTAAATATTTCTTATTAGGTATAATTAATCCATGACCTAAATTTGTTGATGAAAATATTAATTTACTATCTTTCATATTTTGTAAATTCGTAACATAATCATATGGTTTCCCACCTGAACCACAAACAATTATGTGTAATTTTTTATTATTAATATCTTTTTGAATATATTGTTTTGTATGATCATGACCACACATATAAAGATCTATCTTTCCATAGGAAAATAACGCATTTAAAAAATTTTCTAAAATAGGTTCTGCATTACCATGTCCTGAAATTGAACGATATGTATGATGACCATAAAGAATATTCCAATCACCTTTTGCTTTTTGTATTTTATCTTTAAAATATTTTAATTGTTTCATAATTTCATTATCTTTCATTAAATCAACATTTGTATCAAGGACAAAAAAATTTATTTTTACTCCATTTACAACCTTTGTATAATGATAATATCTTTTAGGCAAATGCCATTTATCTGAATGTTTTGTATATTCTATTTGATATTTATAATTATCAGGTATTATATGATTGAATAATATTTGTCCATAATCATGATTCCCTAAACAATGATAAAATTTAAGTTTAATATCTTTATAGGGTTCTTCAAAATGTGATATAAATTTTTTATCATTTACAGATTTAACACCCCCTTCATAAATATTGTCACCTAATCCACAAATAAATTTAATTTTTTTAGATTTTATATGAGAGAATATATTATCGGCCACACGTTTTTGATGAATATCTGCCGTCCCAAAATCACCTAGTAAACATATACTCATATAATTAGTAAAATATTTTAAAATATTCTTTTATTATATAATATAAATATGTCTTTATTTTGTACTAATTATGATTTAGTAATCGTAGGTGGTGGTATATCAGGATTATTCTTAGCATATAAGTTAGCAGAAACAAATTTAAAAGTTCTTTTACTCGAAAAAGAAAAAAAATTAGGTGGTAGAATTCATACAATCAAAAAAGATAATTATTCTTATGAATGTGGGGCAGCAAGATTTAATGAAAATCATTTAAAATTAATATCATTAATAATTGAACTTGATCTTCAGGATCAAATGATACAATTACCAAAAGATATCGAAACAAAGGTAAGAAAATATGATACTAAAAATAAATTAGATACATATTTCCTTTTAAATATTCTAGGGAAAAAATATTCATCCTACGAAGATTCTTATTTAAAAAATATAACTTTTTATCAATTAATTGTTGAAGTTTTTGATAATGAAACAGCAGAATTTATAAAAGATTCATTTGGTTATGATTCAGAATTTATTCATTTAAATGCTTTAGCAGCTATTACAATGTTTAAAGATGATTTATTTAAAAAAACAGATTATTATATTTTACAAAATGGTTTATCACAAATAATAGAAAGAATAGAAAAATATTTATCTTTCAAAAAAAATGTAACTATCTTAAAAAATAATTCTTTAAAGAAAATATATGATAATAAAATTGAAACTACAATTGATACATATTATTATAAAAATTTAGTTTTAGCATTGCCTCAATATAATCTTAAACAATTAGATGAATTTAAAGATTTTAAAGAATTAGATTTTGTTGAACCAATACATTTACTTCGTATTTACGCAAAGTATCCAGTAGGTAAGAATGGTGTTTGGTTTAAAGATTTAAAACGCACAACAACAAATAACTATTTAAGGCATATTATACCAATCGATTATGAAAAAGGTTTAATAATGATAAGTTATGTGGATTGTTTTTATGCAAATATGTTACAATCAATGTATATGAATGGAAAAGAATCTTTAATAAAAGCAATTCATAAAGAAATAAAAACATTATTTGATATTGAACCTCCTAAACCAAATGAATTATTTGTACATAACTGGGATAATGAATATGCTGGTGTTCATATGTGGAAAACAGGTTATGATTTAAATAAAGTATATCCTAAAATTATGAAACCAGATAAAGAAAAAAATATTTATATTGTTGGTGAAGCATATTCTAAAAAACAATGTTGGATTGAAGGAGCATTAGAAACATGCTATGATGCCTTAAAAATGATAAAATTTAAAGGAATTGAAATAAATTTTTCAAAAGAAGATGTTTTAAAAAAAGAAAAGGTTGAGAAAATTACTAAGAAAAAATATACTATTCAAGAAGTTTTAAAACAAGAAAAATGGATAATTTTAGAAGTAAATAATAAAAAGAATATTTATGATATAAGTAATTGGATATCTTTACATCCAGGGGGGACAGCTATATTGAGAGGAGTTGAAGCAAATAAATATTACTTAAAAAATTCAAATGTAAAACAATCACCTACTGAATTATTTGAAGGAATTGGAGCACATCATTCCAATCAAGCAAAAGAAAAATATTTATTACAAGAAAATGAATATGTGATATTAGTTGGGGAATTAAAATAAATATATAATATTAAATAAATGGGACCTTATAATTATTCTGATTATAATTCTATGATACAAGATATCGTGAATGGTAAATTTGTTATCAATCAACCAATAGTTGTTGAAGGTAATAATGTATCATTTTTAGAAAATCTTTTAAATTATTCAAATATTGATTCTCATAATATACATGAAATATTAGAAACAATTATTCATATGATAAAAGCAAAACTTTATAAAGAACAATTAAAACCTAATGTAAATGCATTAGTAAATCATGTTCAAGGTGAATGGGGTAATGATAAAGAAAATTGTTTATTTTGTGATCATGAGTGTTCACAATTTAATGGAATACAACCAAGGATACAAGAAATGAATGATTATGAAAATCTTGTAAAAAAATTAGAAGAAAAATTTTTAACACAAAAAACATATTCTCAAATGTTACCAGAAACAGAAATGGATGAATATAGTGTATTGGAATTATCAAATTCATTAGATGATTTACAAAGAAAATGTTCTCAAGTAAATGATAATATTCATAGAGAAATAAATTTATTAGAAAATGAAAAGAAAAAGATATCTAATATAGATTTATCATTATTATTAGATATATCATCAAAACATATAAATATTTACAAGGCACTAAATAATGATTCAACAAATATAGATGAAAATATTCATAATATTTTTATGAATTATACATTTGTACTAAATTTATTGAAAAAACAAATTAATCATCTTATTAAAATTATGTTGGAAATAAGAGATAATGTAAATAGTAAATGTGAAATGTTAAACACTTTTATTGAAGATATAGAAACAAGTAAAATACAAAAAGTAGGTTGTTCAAATAAAGATTTAACATTTTTTTAAAAACTTTTAAGATAATTAATTATATTATTTTCAGTTCTTTCATTTTTAAATTTACGTTTACTACCTTTCATTATGAGAGTAGGAAATGACTGAACATGATATTCTAGTAATAATTTTTTATTATTATCTTTTACTCCATCAATTTTAACAAAATTAATCTTGTCTCTCATTTTTTTCTCAAGTGTTTTCCACATAGGATTAAAACGATTACAATAACCACAATAATCAGCATAAAAATAATATATCGTTTTTTTTGAAGGTGTTCTACCTTTATGAATCCTTTTAGTTCTTCTTTTAGTTTTCCTTTTAGTTTTTCTTTTAGTTTTTCTTTTAGTTCTTCTACCACCAGATTTAGATTTAGATTTAGTTTTCATTTTTTCAAGATTAAGTTTTTTGATTAAATCACCAAATTTACTTTGTTGCATTATTTTTCTAAACTTACTATTTGTAAGATATAATTTTGATCTTATAAGAACTTTTTTAATATAATCTTCTGGTAAATCATCGATATCTTTACCTTTATATTTTCCATATGGCATTTTCTTTTCTTCCATTAGATTTAATTTAATAGCATTTCTATAATTAGGATATTGTAGAATTTTCATATTATAATCATCTTTAAAATTAATTTTTGTTTTACAAACCTCTAAATAATTACCACGAATATCTTCAACATGATTATCATAATCATTGAGGAGATTTGAGATTTGTTTTTGAGTTTTACTTAATTTATAATAATAGGGTGAATTTCCATCAATTTCAATTAATTTCTTTGATTGAATTTCTTTTCTAGGATTTTTTCCTTCTTTACCTTGTTTAAGAGGTTTAAATTTATCCATATCAAAAGATATTTTCTTACCATGGATTTCAGTATCGTGAACAAAGAAATCTTTTAAATCAGGATAATTAACTAATCCCCAAACAATAACTTCATTAAATAATTCATAGGAAAAAGTAATATTTTCATAATTAATATTTGTATTTTCTTTTAAAGCGATTGGTAAACGCACTTTTTTCTTACGACTTTTAATATATGGTTGATATTTCTTTGAAATTTTAATCGCTCCTGATTTAGGTTGTTTAAACCAGGGTTTAGGATTGAAAGCAGCCATATGAATACCAAAAGAATTACAAGGATCTAATGCCCAACTTTGAAAAGCGAATTCAATATAATGCCATTTTCCAGAATATCTTTTTGTTAAATAATTCTGTTCTGGGAAACAATATGAACTTTCAATAAATTTATTACCTTTTGGTGTATCAAAATTAAATGTATAAAATCCTTTATGATATTTATTTTTCCCCATCCATTTTTCAATAGGTTGTTGTAATTCTTTAATCATATCATCATATTCTTTTTTATTAGGTTCAACTAATAATAAACCTGCGTTCACATCAGCACCTGCAGGTGTATCAACATCTGTAAATATACTTGGTATTTTTTGACCATGTTTTAAAAAGTCACATCTATCCCAATTAAAAGATTCTAAATATGGAATCTTTTTTCTGTATTCAACCCACCCAGCAGGACAATCTAATAAAAATAACGAATCATAATAATTCATAGGAACTAAATCAGAATCAACAAAACATACTTTTTCATATGGGAATAAAGCAGGATTAAAAATATGTAATTTAAAAAATACATGCGTGTAAGGATGCATTTTTGTATATCCAGGACAATTCTTAAAAATACCTGGGTCCATTTTAATAGTTTTTAAATCTCCTTTACCACCCATTTCATAAGGAGAAATATAAGGGACATACATTACTTTATCAAAAACTACTTCTAATTTCTTTTTATCTTTTTCACTTATATCATGTGTAATAAAACAAATAATATCAGCATTTGTTCCTTGTCTTTTTAATCCAAGACCAGCAAGTATACAACCATCTAAGTAACTAGCTTTACCATTTTTAGGATTAGGAAACATTCCAACCGCATATGCGAATCTTTTTGTTCCATCTTTTTTTATCATATATTCTTTTTTCGGTACTTTTATATTAAATGAAGGAGCACAAAAAATAAATGAATTTACATAATTTGTTAAATGATTTTCATCACCTGGATTTCTTTGATCGGTTATATTTTTAGTAATTACTTCATATTCAGTATATTTATTTGTTTCTCTTAATTTATTAAAATCAAGAACAGGTGGTCGAACATAATTAATACCCATAACATTTGTCATTTGCGCCAATTCTTCAGTTATTTCTTCAGAATCCATAATATATATAAAATATAATATTTATAAATAAATTTGATTATTTAAGGAAAAATTAATAATATATATAAACATGACAGATCTAAAAAATATCCTTCACGAAGTAATTGAAGATATAAATGATGATGAAAATGATATTAATTTAAAAAATAATCCTAATGTTAATGTTCATAAAAAACCTATTCAGTTAACAGAGATAGAGAAAAGAAGCAAATCAAATAATGTTTATGGAACAGTTAAATCTGAAAATGAAATAAATAAAATGATAGATATGGAAAAAGAAAAACTATATAATCAAATATGGACAAGATTAGATACAGGTTGTAAAATCAATAGATTAAAACATTTTGTAGAGAATTCTCTTAAAGAAGAATATTCTTTAAGTGAAAAAGAAATAGAAAAATGTAATAAACTATTAAGTAATGCTTGTAGTAAAAATAAATTAACAAAAAGTTCTGATATTATTTATGATAAAGAAACAGGAATCATAAAAAATATTAAAATTTTACAATTTGATGAAGAAAAAAGATTATTTAGTCTTAAATTCCCCGAAACAAAATCTAAAGGTAAAAATAAATCTAAATCCAATATTGAAAGATTTCTAAAATAAAATAATATATATATATATGCCTATTTTATTTTTAGTTTGTCATGGTCATGGACTAATTCAAAAAGATGCTAATGGAGAAATAATTAGCGCCGAACCAATAAAATTAGGGGATAATGTAGAGATTATTAGATGTCAAAGAAATGGTAAATATATAAAATTAGTAGGTGGTGGGGATAATTCAGCATTTAAACAAGGCGCATTAAAGGTAGATAAAGAAAGAGATGGACCATTAAGTTTATTTAATCAAGTAATAAGTGGAGCAGGTTATTTTGATTCACTTGATTCAACAGAACAATTATATCGTAATATGGAAATATATTTAGGTAATAATGAAAACTATGAACAAAATATATCACCAAAATATATTGGAGTATATGAATATTTTCAGGATGATGATAGTGAATGGAAAATACAAAGATATCTTCCAAAAAAAATAGGAACTAGTAATACAACTATTGTACGTATCAAAGATTTTAAAGATCTAAATTATTCTGAGATAAAACATAACTTAGTAGGAACACCCACACCTATTTTACATAGTGATATCAGTGTTGGAACTGAATGGAAAGGAAAGGATGCTGTTTGTATTATAGGTTGTTTTCCACCATGCACACAAATAAATGGTTCACGCCCAAATTCACATGACTTAAAAATTTATCTTGATGATCCACCATTAAAACCTAATTTTTCTGATCCTGAACAAAGCAATTCAAAATACGGATCTTTTTTTTTAAGGACAGAATTTAAAACTAAATTATTAAAAAGTTTTAAAACCAGAATATTAGATAACATTATTAAAAAATGTTCAATAAATATAAGAACATTGTCATTATTAACAACTTTAGATCATGATGAAGGAAAATTCCATATGAAAAATGTAATTAAAACTTTTCCAGGAAAATCTGAAGAATATCTTAAATTTGAAATTTATGGTGGTGGTGATGGGATTAATCATTCACATTATGTAACTGGTGAAGATGACGACGCCGACCCCGACGACGCCGACGATGACGCCGACGAGTTAATTCTCGGTGGTGCTTTAAAAACACAAGGCGATTTATGTGATATAGATTATGAAGATTATGAAGGATATAAACCAATTATAGACGAAATGGCAGAAGAAGTTGAAGAAAGTACTGAAATTTTAAGTAGTATAATAAGTAATTTTCCCAATACTCAAGTATGTGATGATATGAATAGTCTTGAAATTCTGGAAGTTATAATTCGTAATGATATTGAAATCATGGCAGCAGAAGCATTATTATTATTATTTCAAGGTAGAAAAAAGTATAGAAAAACAAAAAAACGTAAATCTAAAAGAAAATCTAAAAAACGAAAATCTAAAAGAAAATCTAAAAAACGAAAATCTAAAAGAAAATCTAAAAAACGTAAATCCAAAAGAAAATCTAAAACTCTTCGTCCAAACCGAAAGAGTTATCGCCGGAATTAGGATTTGAAACATTTGAGTACTCACCAACTCTTTTTTCAAAGAAATTAGTTTTCCCTTGAACAGAAATTAATTCCATCCAATCAAATGGATTTACAGCATTATAAATTTTTTCTAATCCAAGCATCAATAATAATCTATCAGCAACATATTCAATATATTGAGCCATCAAATCATTATTCATTCCAATCAAAGCACAAGGCAATGATTCTGTAATAAATACTTTTTCTGCTACAACTGCTTCTTTAATTATTTCATACACTTGATCTGGTTCAGGTTTAACTTGTAAATTATGATACATAAGAACAGCAAATCTTGTATGTAATCCTTCATCTCTGCTAATTAATTCATTACTATGACATAATCCAGGCATTAATCCTCTCTTTTTCAACCAAAAAATAGAACAAAATGATCCTGAGAAAAATATACCCTCTACTGCAGCAAAACCTATAATCCGAATACCAAATGGCATATCATCATTAATCCATTTTAAAGCCCAATCTGCTTTTTTCTTAATACTGGGAATAGTATCAATAGCATTAAATAATCTAATTTTTTCTGTTTCATCTTTAATATAGGTATCAATAAGTAGTGAATAAGTCTCGGAATGTATATTCTCCATAACAATTTGGAAACCATAAAAGAATTTCGCTTCTAAAATCTTAACTTCTTTACAAAATTTCTCAACGAGATTTTCATTTACAATTCCATCACTTGCTGCAAAAAAAGCAAGGACATTTTTTACAAAATGTTTTTCTCCATCTTTTAATTTATTAAAGTCTTTTAGATCTTTTTCTAAATCTAATTCTTCAGCAGTCCAAAAGTTTGCTTCTGCTTCTTTATACATTTTCCAAAAAGATTCATGTTGAATCGGAAAGATAACATATCTATTTTCTTCATCCGATAAAAGTTTTTCACCGTTCATTATTTTTTTCATCAGTAATACTATTAATATTTTTTTAAATATCGTTTAATTTTTATCAAAAAATAAGTTTAAAATTTTTTTATGATATATTATCTTTATAAATGGAAAAGAAAAATAATTTTGTATCTTTTAAGTTACAAGGTGAAATGCTTTATATAAATATTGAAAATCAAATAAATCCAAGTGAAAAAGAATTTAATGAATTATTGGAATGGTATCGT
>Ga0209533_1002750_pt1 | contig 15815 bp, 18 predicted proteins | sample COG_04_FD_184748 | JGI IMG/M metagenome (GOLD analysis project Ga0209533, IMG submission 184748) | Pelagic Microbial community sample from North Sea - COGITO 998_met_04 (SPAdes) (version 2) | ecosystem: Environmental > Aquatic > Marine > Neritic zone/Coastal water | place: Helgoland, sampling...
ATCGAGCACCTTGCTTTTTGCTTGTTTAAAGAAACCGATGGCAGAATTCTTAACACTTGCGAGTGCACTTACGACCTGGTTCTTCGCGTTAGTGGCATGAGCTGCCGCCTTATCAGCCATAGTGGAGTGCGGATTGAATGCCATTATATACAACGCAGCGAAAATAACGGTGTAGACGAAATACCCTCGACGGGACTTGAACCCGCAATCTTGACCTTAGGAGGGTCACGCCTTATCCAATTAGGCTACGAGGACTGAAGTGTGTTTTTGCTGTAAAGCGAGTATGCCGTGCAGGGTTCGAACCTGCGCCCCCGAAGGGAATTGGACCTAAACCAATCACGTTAGACCACTCCGTCAACGGCACTTAATATATGTACACCGTACAGGGTTCGAACCTGTGCCTCCGAAGAGAGTCGGACTTAAACCGACCGCGTTAAACCACTCCGCCAACGGTGCGTTAGATGCTGATACCTGTTCATTATGTATTGCTGTTAGGTATCAATGTAAGTAGGAAGGGTGGTAAGTGATAAAAATATAAGAAACGAAAGCCACGAAAAACGGCAGGCATAAGAAAGTGACTAGACTGTGAATTGTCCTACAATAATCAAACTTGCAACATTTGGATTACAAGACTAAAGAAAGTAACAAACTATTCGGGGGTGTCAGATATGATATGTAGACAAATATAGCAGCGGTAGGTTTCGATCCTACGACCTCTCGGTTATGAGCCGAGCACGCTTCCCCTGCGCCACGCTGCTTTACAATCTCCTCGGCCGGATTCGAACCAGCGACCAAACGAATACTTTACAACTACAGTCGATCGCTCTACCTCTGAGCTACAAGGAGAATAGTGGAAGTTAACGTCGCCCACTACGACAAGTATAAGAGAGATATAATATCTATATTGGGTATAATGCCTGTTCCCTTCAACAAAGCGATCTATCTTTCTGTCGCTCAGAAAGCTGCTAGCACACAGAAATGCTGCTGTGCTATTCCCACATCCAAACCAACGTGCAACGATATATCTCGATCTGCAAATGCCGCTGCTGCAGTAGAATTCGCCAATCTTTTCCACACTATAACGGAATATGACGTAGGTAGCGTCAGGATTCCCGACGGAGGTGCTGATCTGTACGATGGCTACGACGGCAGGTCCAATCCCTACGAGTGGAATGCTAATAGCTGGACAGTAAACGGAGCGCTCCTCAATTACAAAGACAATGGAAATTTTGGTAATGTCGGCGGTCAAGAATACTCTATGGATATTGTGACCGATGGACTAAGTGTCGTATTGTTTGACAATGCTGCTTCTGACATTCTACTGTATGGGCCAAATAACAATATGGGTGCCGATGGGGTCGGCAAAAAATACTCGAAGAACTTCAATCACAGAAATTGGAGTGTGCACATTGATGTGATCACTGTGAATGAGGCTCCCATCAAACCAAGCCATATGGTAGTGGTTCTCGTTGACAGACTGGAGGGTGTCAAAACCGAGGCTTCCGTCGCGCCGTTGGACGTATACGCGGACGCCGCGGACGCCACAAACACTGATTTTCAAGACATTAAAGTCACCGGTGCCCTTGGTGCTCGCGTTATTTATCTCCAGGGTGCCCTCTCTTCCACGCAGTCAGCACCCGCCCCTGAACCAGATTATATCATAAACGCACTAAATAGAATTGCAACCTCTGTTATAGACATACACTATTATGCCTAAATTACTCCTAACAGGGCTCGAACCTGTGGCCTACCGCTTATTAGACGGTTGCTCTACCAACTGAGCTATAAGAGCTGATTGGAGATGGAGGGCATCGATCCCTACTTCCCGCATGCAAAGCGGACGCTCTACCATTTGAGCTACACCCATACTAAAGTGTGACAATTGTAATGAGAACTTCCAAGAAATCTGACATTACTGATGCTATGGAGACGATTCGTGACGGTATCGTTGCACTTGCCAAAGATGAAAAAGACGCACCACAGCCCTCTCCCGATGACGACTTTGTGCAGTCTATCGACCGGTGGTCCGCATATACATACGGAACGCAAGCGTGTGTACCAGAAAGTATATGCTTTCCAAGAAGACCCACTTCTTCTCTCCCCACTCGCCTGAAAAGATATATAACCTTATAGTAGAGATGTCGGCAGCGGGTACATGTGTGAATAGTGTAGTCACCTATGCTGACAATCCGAGAGAACGTGGGGCAAGTAGTCTTGTTGTAGATCTAAAAGCCACTCTCGATGTAATTATCAAGTGCGTGAACGACAGTGGGGTGCTTGTTGGTTGGTGTTTGAACGCGTTCATTTTGATACATCAAGAATCTGTATCAAGTATCTTGTATCTGAGGAAAAATCCAGAAGAGAACGCTGCAGTTATTACACCAGACTCTGTGGGTAAGGGAGTACCGTGGCGCGAATTGTACGCCAAGGCGGCGGCGAAATGGGAAGATGGAGTCACCACTGGTCGCATAGCTAATGGTGCTGGTATCGAATCATCTATAGGGTGGGGTAGTGGGAGTTTTTTGTTTGCATTGCAGATGCTGTTGATAGAGACTATCGGGACAGTAAGATTCGATCTGCCAAACTACACCGATGACCCAGTACGTGCTGCATTAGGTATATATTCCCAATTGAGATTCAATGGACCAGGTAATGGCAAAGATCTAGGTAATTGGACTACTGATGCTACAGGAGATATGCACTGGACGCGAAGCTCCATTCCTTCATCTCCTGAGAAGAAACAATCTGCATTGGATCATCTGGAAACTCTAATACAGACAGCTCGAACTACAGCTGGAGGAGATGGTACTTCTATATGGTCAACAGATGCAGATTCGGTCGGTCGTCTAATGTACTACCTCAAAAGACGTCTACCTGCCACTATTAGGCCGGTAAAGGGAGCATCTGCGGGTGGCAGACGTCGGTGGAGGAAGTACACAAAGCGTAATCGGCGTAAAAGACCAAAGACTCGGCGTAAAAGACCAAAGACTCGGCGTCGCAGAACACGACGATAGTGTAGCCTAAAACCCCAGATGAGACTCGAACCTACAATCTTCTGATCCGTAGTCAGATGCCTTATCCATTGGGCCACGGGGCTTGTACTCCACGCTGCTTTCGAAACCTATCTTCTATTATCTAGTATATGTTGGCATAAACGACTACAACAGGATTCGAACCTGCGCGGGCAGAGCCCAATGGATTAGCAGTCCATCGCCTTAACCTCTCGGCCATGTAGTCGTAGTTAGGTACTACTGCCAGGAATCGAACCTGGTTCCTAAGTGAATCTGACCTAAGTGGATTACCATTTTCCTTCAGTAGCTGGTATCATTTAACGTCTGATCCAACGACGTGATGATAACATTTTGATTACGGTGCTCTTCCACTGAGATAAACGGAACAAAGTGCTCCGTGCAGGTTTCGAACCCGCGGCCCTCAGATTAAAAGTCTGATGCTCTACCGACTTAAGGAGGCAGAAGGATGTATCCATTAGGTTCTCTCGCCTAGGTTGTTTTGTACCACACTCCTAGCCCGTATATGCCCGGGCAAACGGCAAAACCCCCGGCGGGACTCGAACCCGCGGCCGCTAGATTAGAAGTCTAGCGCTCTATCCACTGAGCTACGGGGGCGTTTTGTCAGCACCTGGTGTGGTAGGATACTAGTATGGATAAACCCGCAGAATCAAACTCACTACGCTGCTAAGCGGATCTGGAAAGCCAAGGCTCTGCTCGTAGAAAAATGTCTCCACATCCTATAATGACGAACCATGCTCAGTATGTTGCTTACGCGAACAATGCTAGACGGGTTTCAAGAGCTCGCTGCTGCTATGCCCGTGGCGGACCGCCGCAGCCTTGTGCCGAACGTGAAGGGGAGCTCAGCACAGGGGCATTCGTCGAAACCAACCGGGACCCGGATCCGGATCTGCTGCTGTTCGACGGCTTCGAAAACGGCATCAACTCTAAGATGTTCCAGTTGGATATCATTGTTAAGGAGAGTGCAATCAATATCACGACGTTGAAACAGTATGTATACAATAGGTGGGTGTCGGAGGATGGGGGCAGTGCCGGCGGTCCGAGGGCCGGTATCAGTTTCTCTATCGATCTGCTCCTCGGCCCCTATGGGGTTTCTGCTGACGAGGACCTTGATATAACAGAATGGCAACATGCGGGGACCGCAACCGGCGAGACTGTGGCTGATGTTGCATCCACACTTTGGGTTGAACCCGATAGTGCTTCCATTGACGGTGGACTGCTGCTAGATGCAAACTCACAACACGGTCTGCTGATAGCACTGAAATCCGGCTGGACTCCTGGGAATCCGTCCGATAACAACCCCCCAACGCAGGCGTTGGGGTGGCAAGACGAATCCTTCAACCCCCCTGAATTTCCCGTCGCGGTGGAAACAAACAATGCTGATCTCATCTTAACGAGCATTTGCCAGAGGAACCTCGACAACGCTCCTGCTGATGTGCAGGGTGATGAACCAGCACAAGAATGGGGCACGTTGTACGATCGCGATAGGGTGTGGGCAGGAGCACTGACATACACAGTGATATGTAACTAAGTATTGCTGAATATTTTTTTATCACACACCAAAACATAATGGCAAGAATCAATAAAGCTGCAATCATTGCAAATGCCAACCGCTCGAGCAAGGGCTGTTGCTGCTGTGCCCGAGATCCCATTTTCGCACATGGGCTTCGCGTTGAAGTCATTAAGGGGTGGGAAGGAAGCAAGAAACCCGATACCCAAGACAAATTAGTTGCCTTTGACTTCGCCAAAGATGGCACAATTATAGATGGAGGTGTCATCACATCTGCCATTGATTTTGACGACCAGGCCGAGTGGGTAGCAGCCATCCCAGAATTGGAGGGGAGTGTATACGACTTTGCCCTACGGTTCACTGGATATATAAGGTTTGCTGAGTCCGGCGAAAAACTACTGCATGTGTATGTTGACGATCACCTTGTGATGAGCCTAAATGGTCAGGAGTTTTGGCTTGGGGAAGGGTCAAAGGTCGGCCCACACGAAGCAACTGTCACCGAAGTCGCAGAAGGACTTGTCCATGTTAACATTACTTACGCGCAGTTTATAGCCCCCAAGAGACTGAAACTGCTTGAGGTTGTGGATGAGACAGCAACAATTATTGATTCAGCAAGGTTCTTCCACCTCGCCTAGAAGCCTCCTGCGGGACTCGAACCCGCGGCCCTCAGATTAAAAGTCTGATGCTCTACCGACTGAGCTAAGGAAGCAACAAATGGTTGTTAGATTGGCACCGAGTCACAGGACGGATCCTGAGTCAATGAATTGAACCTAATTATCGGGAGTGTAAGTCTGGAAAACAAGTAAAGTATTGTAATCTACCATGTTGGTTGGGGTGTCATTTAGTGTCTGACCCAACGACAACGCTCCTGGAAGGATTTGAACCTTCGATCTTCCGATTAACAGTCGGACGCCTTAACCAGCTTGGCCACAGGAGCTTTAATGGGATGTTTAATGTCTACTTGGACATAAGCAATCACCACGAAAGTATTGTTCTTCTTATCTCTAAGTTCTTTATGAATCATACATGATATCACGTATCATCTATGGCTTAATGACATTGAAAGAACAATACAACCAAAGGTAATGCAAGGAGCAATCGTCTGTCTCGGAGGAGAATTTGTTGTAATACAAATGGGATCGCTACGACTTACTCATCATGAAACGTCATATGTAGTTGGGACAGCAAAGTACTACAAAAAAATCATCGACCAATATATTGCTCGTCTCATATTAGAAACAACCGGTCCTTTACACATCTTCAATGCGTACATAGATGATCATCTTACCACACCAGCCTCATGGGTTAAACCTCTTTTCGAGAGACTAACTGCATTTCAAAACATTGACGCGATTGAAGCTCCCGTGTTTCATAACCGTAACGAGTGGATTACGGCTGTCCCTGGTCTACAATTAACTCTTACTACACACGATCTGCCTGAACGAGTGTTAGTCCGGGATGGTACATCAATTCTCACACTTGTTCGGAACCCGACTGGAATACATGAGTTACACAACATAATACAAGATAATAATTGCACGGATGCTGCAGTAATACAACAGCTATTACAAGACACTTCTGAACTCAGGAGTGCTCTAAAGTCAACATTTGCTGCCATAGAAAAGTCAGCACAATCTCTTGCTGTGGCTAACCCATATGACGTAGATGTAGCATCCATGATTGATAGGTGGTGTGTTCAGAACACAGACCCCCTTACATGTGCAACGTGTATATCCCTTATGTGTGATGAATCAGCAGCATTCAATTCAGACCACCTTAACCCATTACGTGTACTAGCATCTCAAAACGATGAAGGAGCTGCTAAAATGATCGCCGTAGTCAAAAGGGACCATGGCAACTCGGGGATGGGTATTAGAATTGACCGGGAAGGGATTAAAAATGGATTCTACATCATCAGCTATGGTGTAAATGATCTTGGTCAACTTATTATCCCTGGTGTAGAAGCAATTATCGCATCATCACTACATTCGTAGTTCTCATGGAAGATCTTGTTGATGGCGGTTAGCGAGAATCTCATTAAACATGTCTATGAAGGTCGATGAAGCAATAGCACACCCTGTCAATGCCGCATAACCAACATCGTGTAGAAAAGAACAGTGATCCATATCACCAAACATCAGGTGCAAGAATATATCATCCATGACTACAGAGATAATCAGACGGATTGGTGCGACTACACCATAAACAATAGATGTTAAAACAAATAACAAAGTTCTGACTACCCATGCGAATATCTGTTTCATGCGTAGGACTATAAAATCTGGTTGCGTCCAGTTATGGACAAAACTGCAATATCTGGTTGATTTTCGTGTGATAAAGAAACGTCGGGCATCTTGAGCACCCATGTCCACCCGTGTTGTTTCACCCAGTCTCGAACTCAGAATACTCACAGGTCGAGAGAAAGAGCCATTACAAACATAAAGTATAGCGTATTCACAATTGGTTCTATCGCGGAATATATGTGGAAATACCCCATCTATGTACTTACGACCGTTCGTCGACAAACGTGACCAACTATCCCCAGTAACATATGGGACATGCGATGAACATGCTATCGCATCAAATAGCTCTTCTCGTGTATTATATTCATGATCTATCGTATTCGAGACTGTTGCCACATCAATCCTAGAACTGTAGATGCATCCGGACTTAATATTCTGGAATACTTTATCATCGCACTCCAAAATCTCACCTCGTATTCGATCGTGAAATGTTGATGTATTCTGTGAATCCTCCTTGAAGCTACATGTCGCAGCATTCAATGTTTCAAGTGCCGATTCTAGAGAATCATTGAAATAACAAAATGCTAAGTAACTACCTATACTGGCACCAGATATAGCGTCAATATTGACTAAACCATCCCTCTCCATAGACTTGAGTTCTTGAAGAACTCCGATTTGATAAACACCACACATGCCTCCACCCTCTAAAACAACGCGAACTCGCATTGTCATAGAGAGATAACAGAAAATAGAGGAGTGTTGACAGTATGGTGTATATTCTTGATTCTATGGCTTGTAACCGGCTGCGAGTAGGTGTCGGAAGATCGGGTGTTGATGGTTAGGGTGCTCGTGTTGCTTCCAGAATGGCATCTCACTCCGCGATTCCCAAATACAACTCAAGAGGGCACTATATTCTGTATCACGCTTACTAAGCTGCTTTTCATTGGCATCGCGTTCAGCCTTCCACTTGCGAGCCTGGGTCCAAGCCTTAGACACTTCGCCTGCGGAAGAGTCGATAGTGTCTAAATTCTGAGATTGCAAAGCATCGCGTTCAGCCTTCCACTTGCGAGCCTGGGTCCAAGCCTTAGACACTTCGTTTGGCGAGCACGAGACGGTTTCATCTTCAGTGTTTGCATTAATCTGATCATGCAAAGCATCGCGTTCAGCCTTCCACTTGCGAGCCTGGGACCAAGCCTTAGCCAGGTGGGCGTGGGTGAGGTTATTTGTAGCTGGTGGAGAATCAGGAGGTGTCATACTGACAGATGATCGTTGGGAAGCGGTTGATGATCGGGTTCGGTGCATGTTGAGAATGTATGTTATTATTGGGAGATATCTGCTTCAATTTTCCCTCACTATACCCAAAAAAGTATATCATATCCAATTGTTCCTTTTTAACTGATACATTACATGTCATAGAAGTCATCATTTGCGTTGACTGTTCTATCATCGATTGAGTCAAAGTCAGGTTCAATGTTATTTGCAATAAGTATCTCCTGTAATTCATTTACTTGCTTAGTTTTGCAACATGAAAACCAACGTTCAGCTATCATATCCAACCCAACCATCACTGCCACTATATAAGCAGAAAATTCAGCTATGTTCATCCAGGATTCTTCCATTGATATCAACACCAATGCAGTTTTATCTTCTAATAGAGTAGTATGTCATTGTGTCTGAAGAAGCTGTCAATGAAATCTTCTTCAAAATATCCGGAAGGTCATGGACTTGATACACAGATGCCGAGTGGCGTGACTATCGAAACCATGCATGTCCCAGGACTCCACTGGGGGAAAGATCGTGGTTATGTCAATCGCGTAGTACCAACTAACCCATCTGAAACGACATGTTGTCTTTTCGTCCACGGAGGTGGATTCGTCAATGGTTCGCCAAATTCATCGTATAGACCATTTACTGCACAACTCGCCAAACATTCGGGTTTGGTGTTTTACGTCCCAGACTATACTCTTGCACCTCATTCACAGTATCCTGTACAACTTGATCAGGTACTGGCATTAACCCGGCGTATCCGTAAGAAATACAAGGATGTTGTTATAATGGGCGATTCTGCGGGGGGTACAATAGCTCTTTCTGCAGCCCTCAAAGAACCGGGTTTATTCAAAAGATGCATCTTTCTTAGTCCGTGGATAAATTTGAATGCATCGCCTTCATCTTATCGTCCTCGTCAACAAGTATCAAAGAATAGTGTATGTGGAGATCCGGTATTCCAAGGCGAAGCAACAACTGTAGCCCGACAATACCGATCATCTGCATTAATGTATCTTGGTAAGAAGAATCTTATGAAAAAGGCACCAGCTAATCCCGCGATGGCTTCTGATTCTATGCTAAGGACTCTGCCACCAAGTCTATTTATGGTTGGGGACAGGGAGTTACTTCGAGGAGAAATATTAGACTTTGTTGGGAAAGCTCAAAGGGTAAATCGTAATGTATATGGACAACTTTATGATGGTATGTGGCATGACTGGCCTATGTACTCTGATGGGTGTGGCAGTCAGTCTGTAAAATTAGCTAAACAGGCTATTATACAAATAACTGACTATATATCGAAAGGTTGGGGTGTTCTGCCTCTCGGTACGCCAACAGTGTCTATTTTTTTACAGGAAGGAGAAGATATCCGCCGAAAGTCATCATCAACATCCCGAAAACGGCGTCGCCGCCGATCGCGGACCCGAGGAAAACGGACCCGAGGATCAAAGAGAGGAACGCCGAGGAAGAACTGATTGCGTCACACATTCCAGGATTAGGAGCACTTGTATATGCACTATATAGGCAAATATTAGCAAACACAGCCGCAGCAGAACTAGCAACTGCTTTGATTAATAATTTTCTATCGGAAAATACACGCCTAATATCATTATTATAGTTCTTGGTACCTAAAAACTCTCCTACTACACTAGTCTTTGTGCTATCAGATGTTAGCATAAGAATAGGCCCTATAACGAATCCCACAATGACGTATATTACAAAGTTAAGTGCTATCATATTGTATCCCCCCGCCTTCTTCCCGAGATAGAAAATAGCATTACCAGTGATACTGTAGCATATTGCTGATAACAATGCTAATGCGAACCATTCTTGTCTAATCATTTATAACTGTAGAAAGTAAAGAGAAAATACAGCCACTGTCATACCAACCATTTGTCTCTCGGTCAATGGAGCTTTGAAAAGTACAAGAGCAAACAGTGCACCAATGACACTTTCGAGGTCTGACACAGTATCGCAATATCCTGGGTTAGGAGATCTACTATACGATGCATTAATTGCTACATCACCTATCCAGAAGAGAAGTGCTATTAGTACTACTATTGGTAGGAACTCATTAACAGATCTCTTGACGTCTCGTATTCCATTTTTCGATAGACCTACAGGCAATGGTAACATTAACACTATCCCAAAAAGTATTGCTCCAATTATATGCGTACAAATTGTCCATGCTGTAGCCCCAATACCCCCTTCTCCAATGGCACCGGTTGTAATAACAGGGCTAATACCGTATCCTATAGCTGCTAGAAGTGATAGCAGTACCCATTGTGGTATCATTCAGATGTATTCTAGTGTGAGATCTTTTGTGACGATTCTTCAATCACAGGGGTAAAATGGACACACTCTGATTGTGTACTTTTTGTCTTTACAATCTTCTTACCTACTAGAACAGTATCAGTGGCAGGATGAGGAGTTGGTGGACGATTATCAATAGGCATAGTACTATGCTTGCATAACAAAAAACAATGTATTCAAAGCTTATTTCTTACATACTTACCAATGGCATCAGCAAATCCATTCCTGTGCAAAGCCAGTGGTTGTAGATTTCCCGATACACATATGACATTCAAACACCGATGTGGCAAATGTAGAGAGATTGGACATGGACTGCTCGAATGTGGACGAAGGTCTAAGCTTCTCAATATAGCAGCCATACGAACTACTGAAAGATCTACTTGTTTGCCTATAGTTGTATGTCAGGTATATGGTTGTATAGATCCAAATACACACTCCACGGCTGCACATCATTGTCCAGATTGTAATATAAGACATGGTACTGAAAATCATGTATGTATCTTCCATGATGCGATAGGTTCAGTCGGGACACCACGGGCCGTAATTGGATGCATAGATCAGCTTATTCATAATTCAATACTTGATGTTGTAGAAGAAGATGAATATAGTCGGTATGCTGAAGTAAGATGCCTAGATGGTTCCGTGCGGTTTGTCATAAGATCAGTTGATAGAGCGTGGCGGTTTTCTGATAGTGCAGATATGCTACTATCAGAAACTATACAATGGATACGGGGGAAGGTCATGGTATTTACATGGGATGAACCAGCTATCACACCGCCTAGAGTAGCTAGTCCAATAAGTTTCATTGACTATGCATCAAGTGACGACAGTGGGGGGGATATTCTTATGGTATGTCCTGTTTGTAGAACCGATGTTTCCGGGGACGGTGGTGTAATACATCTCTATGGGTTAGACATAAATGATAAATGTAGCGTGTGTCTCGAGAATCCAGTAGATAATGTGTTCGTCGCGTGCGGTCATGCAGTGATTTGTTCAGTATGTGCACAACACTGGAAGAACTAGAATCACCACCAGGACTGACATCCAGAACAGTCCTGTGCAAACTGACATTGGTTATATCCGTTTCCTGGGTATGGGCAACCATATCCACCATTCCCGGTTAGTGTACACCCTTCTTTGCACGGTTTATAGAACTGTGGCCACCATGAGTTTACTGGACTCCATTCTCTTCTCGCATAACGCTGTTCTATCGGACCCCATCGCCTAAATCCGCGACGCCAACCCATTCGTCTTTGATTTCCTCTTCCCATTCCCATTCGTCTTTGATTTCCCATTCCTCTTTGATTTCCTCTTTGATTTCCTCTTTGATTTCCTCTTTGATTTCCTCTTTGATTTCCTCTTCCTGTACGCATTCCTTCACACATTCCCTCACGCATTCCCTCACGCACAGTGATATATGACAGTAGAACAACTAAAAGTATGATAAGAATAAAACGAATCATTTGATATTCTTAGAGAACATAACATATAGTGAGAACTCGATAAGAGAAATAGTGAGACTTTTGGGATGGATTATAGTATAAGGTTTTCTAGGATGATACGGTATCCGTAACAATGTCGAGCATGATATGATCTTCGGTCTGAGAATATAGCCCAATGAGGTTGTTTAACAGACGGACGTTGTGGTTGAGTGCTTGGTATGTGATACTGGAGCAGTCATCAATGATGACGTGTACGTCGAATATAACTGTCCCGTCTTCCAGCTCACGGTCCATCCGCTGCCAACCACGCGGTGGATCCATAACAATCGACGTTGTTGCTTGTGGAGGGGAAACCAGTCCGGGACAAGACAATGCAATGCCAATGAGAGCATTAAGAATAGGTGTTGCTAGTTCATCCAGGAGATATATATCATAGTAAGACAGTTCATAAACACCACTTATTGTTGTGGTGATATGTACCGTACGTGGAGGCATCGCGAATTGAAGAATGGCTGCATGGGGGGCATCACGGAAACGATCTTGTCCTAGATCGTGTCCATAAGCTGCCACGAACTCAGATTCTGTGTATGCGACTCGTCCAACGGAATCTGCATATGGATGGAAGAGATTATGTTCGCCATTGAACATATCGTACCGGTAAACGCCATTGTCTACCCAAGACGGAAGAACGGCTCTGCTGCCAGCAGTGTATGGCGATGTCAGTAGGCAACGATGATCAATGAGAGCTGATTGGTCGTCGTTTTGGCGTCTGAGACTAACTATACCGTACGTCTGTTCTGGTTCAATCGGATGAAATGTAGCAGATGCATGAGTGAGTCTTCCCGAAGAAGTTGATGGTAGGACTATCCAGTAGCCGGACCCCAAGTCCTCACAGCCGTCTATGATTGCTGCTTCACCCCAATCAAGTTGGAATGAAGTCACTAAATCATCGATGAGCGATATAACGTCTGAATCGGCGTTTGTTGTGTCAACATGCACGAATGCCATGAAATCCGTATTTTCGGCGAGACCATTGCCCATCCAATCTGCTGATTCTGTCTGAACATTTCGCGGAGCGATGTCAACTCGCAAAATCTCTCCCAGTCCATACATAGGGAGTATGTTGAAGAGTGTGTGTGGGGGTGGATTTGGCATTCCATTAATGGCTGCATAGTGTGGAATGTAGAATGTTCGAATGGAGGTTGGTGATTGCATGTTTTTGAGAGTACTATATAAGTATTAGATGAGAACAGGTTCAATTTTCCTACATGTTTAGAGAGTCCACACCTAATTAGTTATTACCACTATGGAAACTACTTCTCTCGCATTAGATACTGCTGGGCCTAGCCTCCTTTTCCTAGCTACATTATTACCCCTTCATTGTTATCTACTATCAGGAGTTGAGGCTGTAGTTGTGCAAGTCATAGGTGGCTTTGCTGTGTGGAGTGTAGGATGGGGGGCTCTAGAATACATCCTACATAAGAAGGATCATAGTGATCATGGGAGTCGTCATATGTCCCATCACAAGGATCCATCTAATCCGGAATTAAGAGATGTTGATCTGGAGCAGCAAAAGGGACGAATATGTGGATATTTTCTTTGTGTATGGACTCTCTCTGGATTCTGGGTAGCTGTTGGTAATATCATCGGATTGGTATGCTACTATATAAATTATGAACGAGTCCATCAGATGGTACATAATCGCCCGAATGAGCTTGATTCCTGGAGTAACTTTGTCCTTGATTGGCATGCAAGGCACCACGATGTATGGAGTGTAAACTTCTCGGTGACTACACCTCTATGGGATGTAATCGAAGGGACTGCTGATAAGAAGATGAAACCTGTGTTTGATAAGAGATTATCTATTATAGGGTGGTTTGCACTTATGTTTCCGCTACTCGCACCTGGACCGATCAGTCAAACAAAATAAAAAAACAGCTTAGACTGAGATATACAAACGATACTATATGTCTATCTTTCACCTTATTATGATTGGGTTTCTCTCTGTAGTTGGGTTAAATAATGTCAATGCCGTTGACCCAGGCATCATGGGGTATACTCAGTATGTAAATACATATGGAAAGCGATACAATGCAGATGAATTCACTGAACACTATGGATATTATCGAGATAATGTTGAGTATATCAATGTGAGGAATGCGAATAAGTCACTCACATATGAACTTGGTGTGAATGCCTTTACAGACATTAGTCGTTCCGAGTTCTCAAGTGTATACTTGTCAAACTCATATTCACCACACAATATGCCTCTTGTTCGCCAGACACGGTACCCAAATGATGTACCGTCTGCGATTGACTGGAGAGCCAGTGGTTGGGTAACTGATGTGAAAGACCAACAGCAGTGTGGTAGTTGTTGGGCATTCAGTGCAGTAGGTGCGATCGAGGGACAACATGCGAATGTTACAGGTAAACTGGTTTCACTTTCTGAACAGAATCTGGTTGATTGTTCTTATGGGTATGGTTGTGAGGGGTGTGGTGGTGGATGGCCCGAAGCTGCGATGCGGTATGTGGAGAGAAACGGTGGTCTTGATACAGAAGTATCATATCCATACACTGCTGACGATGGTAGTTGTGCATATAATAAGAGTGAATCTGGAGGATACGTAACGAAGACGCATAATGTAACGTCTGGTGACATGAATGCATTGTACAGTGCGATTGCAAGGATTGGTCCTATCTCTGTCGCGATCGATGCAGAATCCGACTTTCAGTTCTATTCAGCTGGCATTTTCTCATCTACTGAATGTAGTTCGGAGATGCTTGATCACGCTGTTCTCGCTGTTGGGTATGGAATATCGCCCGGCAAGCAGAAGTACATTATTGTTAAGAATAGCTGGGGATCTGATTGGGGTATGAATGGATACATTTATATGTCGGCAGAAATCCCCAATATGTGTGGAATCGCTTCCTGTGCATCCTATCCTACTGTTTTGTCTAAGGGTAACCACAGTCATGTTTAGTGAGTTAATGATCATCTCTATATGATAGATAGTCCACCTCATATTATAATACGCATTTCGGTTAAGGACAGCTCTCCGCAAATCAATATATGGTTCTATGGGTGGTGGGGTTGTCAAATAAAGTCGGTTGAATATATTTCGACAGAGGAACAGATTGTATCTCTCTCGAAGTAGAAGTGCATTGGTATATGCCAGGGCAGACATACTCTTTGTTCGCACTATATTTGATAATGAATATATAGGGGTAATAATAGCTAACATAATGGATCGTATTCATAACACAATTGCATGCGTACATATACCTGGTCTTCCAAAGAAGACTTGTTATGTTGATCATCTTAAGCTAGGACTTTCGTCGAGTCGTGATTATTGCGTGGGAGGTTTTCGTCTTTTTATTAATGCAACGCTTCCATTTTTATACTCAGATATACAGAATGACCATAGTAGTGATATATCATCCCCTAGCCCACTGATAACGCAACAACCGAAAAAAACAAGGTGAGTATTTTCTCTCGGGAGTATACATTGCAAATATGGATAGTTCATATTTAGATCGAGAACGAGAACTAATACGTGAATATGGATGTAAGATTCATGATCAGGGTAAGTGTCCAGGATCACCTCGTTTTCACGGACCACGTGATGGTGTAGACCGTCCTAAAATCCCAGGTCATAATGCATACTGTCTACCGGATATTCCGGACTGGGAATCTCCTCCGTATATCCCCACTACGGTACCAATGCTAGCACAAGGTGCATCAGCACAAGGTGCATCAGCACAAGGTGCATCAGCACAAGCTACTATACCTATAGCATATTTAGAACCTAGTGCCGATGAAATTGCTGCTTTGGCATTGAGGGGATGTTTTTTCGGATCTGCACCATGGGAAGGACCACCTGGATCACCGCACTATGGTCCTCATGGGTCATGTATAAATCATCGTTTTCCGTCATGTCCGTCACAAAACCCATATGATAGAGTTATGGACCAAAGGCGAGCTTATGGATTACCGATAATATGGCAGTCAACTGGA
>Ga0209533_1002751_pt1 | contig 15813 bp, 11 predicted proteins | sample COG_04_FD_184748 | JGI IMG/M metagenome (GOLD analysis project Ga0209533, IMG submission 184748) | Pelagic Microbial community sample from North Sea - COGITO 998_met_04 (SPAdes) (version 2) | ecosystem: Environmental > Aquatic > Marine > Neritic zone/Coastal water | place: Helgoland, sampling...
TAAAAAGAAAGGATATGAAATATATTTAAATGATAATGAAGAGAAAGAAGAATATAAAAAGAGAAATTATAAATCTAAAAAAAATGTTGTTAAAGAAGTACCTGTTTATAAACAACCATGTTTATTTGATTAATTTATTTATTTAATTGTATTCTAGTTAATATAAATAATATTTAATTATACATCTCATAGTAATATCTTCATCTGTATTAATTTCATAATATTTATTATTTAAATAATCATACTTAAATGTTTCATTATTAATTGTTACTATTATATTATCATCTTGAATATTATTAATATTAATTTCCTGTTTAATACATTTATTACAAATAGAACTAATTACAAAACCTTTTGTACATATTAATCCATATTCTTCTTTCAGACTTCTCCAATTATCAGAGATTAGTTCTTCTTTATCATTAATAATGTTATTAACCATTATTATATCTTTAATACTAAATTTATAAAATTCATATAATGATTTATTAATATTATCTAAATCAATAAATTCTTTTTTAGGGAAATAAATTTTATTTAAGAATTGATATTCAATTTGATCATCTCCTTGATTTGTTCTAGAATATGAAGATAAATATAATATATATTTAAATAAATTAGATTTTAATAATTTTTCATAATATCTTAAATTATCTTCATCATCATCTAATATATGTAAACATTCATTACCTGGTATAATACCTCCCAAATCAATAAGAATAGAGTTATTAAAATCTTTTAATTTAATTTTAACACCCATAATAATCTTATTTTTATCTTTATTTTCATTATTAATAGATGTATAATTATAATCAGGAGTACCATTATTGAACTGACCATAAATTTTGTAAGGATATTCCTCAGAAGGTTCATTTAAATGACATTTTTTGTTTTTTACATAATGAAATCTTAATTTATCTTTATTAAAATCATTACCTGGACCTTTTCTAATAAATTTAATATTCATTCTATTTTCATCGCCGATATTAAGTTTATTAAATAATTCTATGGTTTTCTCACTTATGTGTTTTGGTAAACAATGAGAATCATTTCTAATAATTATTTCACTAGAATCTTTTTCTTCATTATATTCAGATTCAATAAATGTTTTAACAGAATTATCATTTATTTTTTTCTTAAGAATATAATAATCAACAGCTTTTTGAGTTTTACCCTCAAACTTATCTTCTTTATCAGATACATTGAGATATAGGAATGTACAATCTTTAATAAACCAATCTGTATCGTGTCTACTTCTTTCATATGAATATTTTTTCCATGTAGGAGGATGAATGGCAAATAACAATCCATTTTCTTTTAATAATTCAATCGCTAATCTTATGAAATGGAAATAGAATGGTTGACCATTAAATTTTCCAGGATTTTTTAAATTGGGTCCCTGATAAGGTGGATTTGTGAAAATTATATCGAATTTTATATCTTTTTCTTGAAAATATTTATATAATTTAAATTTTGTTGGATTTTTCACAGATAAAATACCACTTCCATTGGCATTTTTACCAATGGCATCACCATGTATGATATTTTCATTATTTTCTCCGAATAAATCTTTTAATATAGAAATATTAGTAGGATCTATTTCAGATATATATAACATATTTTTCAATATATGTTGTTTTCTATCGTTATCATCTGGAAAATCATTCATAATATTTTTATTATAATATAACATATTATACATATAAGCAGCAGCATTACCTCTTCCACCACATAAATCTAATAATTTCATATCTTTATGAATATAATCCGGATCAATATTATTCATCGGTCTGAACATATCATCAATTAAATGTAGGGGTGTAAATACTTCGCCAGCATTCATTCTATTAATGTCAGAACTAATTAGATTACTATCACACCATTCGGATAAACGAATTGGATCATTAATGATATCAGTTAAATCGGACATAATGTTTTGTATATTATTATCTAATAAATTATTTTTAAGTGCTAATATAATTTCTTTTAACATTTTATAATCAATATCATGATAGTTACCATCATACCAAGAAGATATGTGTGTAAGGAGTTTTTCTCTTTGAGTATTATAAATATCATCAAATATATTATCTAACATATTGATATTAATTATATTAATTATATTTTCATCTCTCTTTTTAATAGAATATAGATATAAGGTTGTTTTATATATATTATTAAATATTCTCTTACAATTTTCTAGATTATATTCTGTAAGTGGTCCAAGTTCATCCTCTGGTTCTGGTTCATCTTCAGGTTCATCTTCAGGTTCATCTTCAGGTTCATCTCCAGAGTTACTTTCGGGTACAATTTCAACACCAGTAGGTACATCAGAACCACCTACATCTATTTCAATTTTTTGTGGTTTATTAATAATTTTACCTTTATTAATAAATTGAAATATATTTTTTCTTACTTCATCATTAATATTACATAACGAATTATAAATATCTCTAGTTTCTTCTGTATTAATATAATTATCATAATCCTTTTTAACATTTCTTTGATATTCAATATATTCTTTTCTAATTTCATCAAGAATATAATCGATAGTATTGGGATCTAAATTTTTAATACTCGTATCGTTAATAGAAATATCTATTAAATTATTATCACGAATATATTTAAAAGTTTCTTTAATTTTATCTTTATTACTAGATTTACAATATTGACTCAATAAGATTTTAATAGATCTATGGGGATTCATATCAAGTACATAACAATCTTTTTTATAACAATTTGTAGTACCAGAACGTTCAGACATCTGAATCCAAGCATCTGAAGAATTAGTATCATTCGCTAGAATTACAATATCACATTCTTTAATTGTAATAGCTAAAGATAACATCCAACCCGCTAATATAACTAAATGTTTACCAGACTCTTTACAAGATTTAATTCTATTATTAATTTGAGTTTTTAATTGTTTCTTATCAATGGATTTTTCATTAGATGTTATAGGCATAACATCATATCTTTCAGAAATATATTCATTATTTAATAAGTAATCTTTATATTTATTTGTTAATGTACTAATACTACTTTTAGTATTAGTTGGCATAAACATTAATATAACAGTAGGACCATGTTCATTATTCATTGTTCTATTATCTTCTTTAGATATTTTACCTAAATAACTTAATTTATATGTAAATCTATCACCAAATATATATTTATTAATAGTGTTTAAAATGTTTTGATTTTCCCAATTATTATTTTGATCAATATTAAATACATCTTTAATATTATATCCTAGAGTCATACCAGATTCCTTAATATCTTTAATAAGTTGTGTTTCATTATTTAATGAGAAAATTTGTAATTTAGGATTAGGAAATTCTTGATATTTTTTTGAAATTTCAATTAATGTATGTTCTCTTGTATTACAACCTTGTGAGAATTTTAATTCATCAATTGATTTATTTAATAATTCTTCATCATATTTAGTTAATTTACTAATATTGTTATTTAAATCTTTCATATATTGTATATCTTCACTATTAAAATCAATTATAAAATCTATATTATTATTATCACATTTTCTATATGTATAAGTTGACATAATTTTAATAGGGATATTTAATTCTTTATCTAAATATTCGGTTTTATCAGTCATTCCGCCATTATGAGCTTCATCTGTTGCTTTTAATAGACAATTTAAACTTTTAATTTTGTCTATGTATTTGTCTCTATCATTTAAATTATTTTTATGACATACTAAATGTTTAGATATAATTATTACATTCGATTTATCATCTTCTACTTTATTTAAATCTTTTGGAACATTAGCACATATTACATTAAAATCGTTTAAAGATTCAAAATCTTCTTCAAAATCTTCTTTTGTTTCATTAGGATTTAATAGTACAATCAATATATTAAAATTTCCATATTTTTCTTTCAAAGCCCAAGAAATTAATGACAATGTAAAGGTTTTACCAGTTCTACATTTAAAACCTAATATAATATTAATTGATTCATTAAATAATTCTTCTAAAGAATAATTATTTACATAATTCATTATTAAATTTTTAGCATATAATTGATGGAGGTATGGTATATGTCTAATACTACGATTATATAAAATAATTTCTTTTAAACTTTTATTTCTTAATTTAAATTGTAATTCTTTAAGACAAATTTTTAAATCATTAATATCTAATATTTTATCAATATTTTTAAAATAAGTTTGATTTCCAATTGTTTGTTTTATTTCATTTTTATCTCGAACAAGTAACCATATATAATATTTATCTTTATATTTAATATTATTATCTGCTTTTAATTTAATCTCAGCAACATCGTACTTTTCAGTTCCATGATGTGAACCATTTGATAATTTTTTATAATATTTAGATGACATAAATATATATTTATCTTTATTTTTTGTTTTTGTTTCTAGTTTAATATCTAAGATACCATCTGCTGAACCATTATTAATATTTGTTTCCTTTAAATATTTAATAGGATTTTTAATATAATCTATTGTATTATTTTCAGTTCTTCCTTTTAACATTACATATTCTTTATCTATTACATATGTTCTTGTATTGAATACTATTTTCCAACATCCTTCATATATCTGACCTGAAATACTACTAGAATCTATATATTCTTCTATGTTATCAATATTAATAGATTTTAAAGTTTTTAACAAATCGTGTAAAGTTTCCATATTTACTATTATTTTAATTTATATATGGAAATCAAATTTTTTTTATAATTATATTAAACTTACTATAACTAATTCGTTAAGAAATATATTTATTTTTTTTCAAATTTAAAAACCTTATTATTTAATAATCATCTTCATATACTTTAGGTTTTCTATCTATATATATTTTTTTTTCAACTATAACTTTTTTTTCTATAACTACAGGTTTAATATTTAATATATCAGCAAATTCTTTAATTTGTGTATCATTTAGTAAATCTTTTTTTTGTAATAATGTTTTTAACATAGAATAAATATATAATGGAAAATCATTAGTTTCTTTTATGAGTTTTAAAGTCTCAGCAATATAATAATTTTCATTTTTAGGAACATTAGAATTATCTTCATCTGAATCATTACAATCAAATAAATCAAGAATGTTGTCAAGATCAGCCATTATTTTATATATCTATTATATATATAAATGAAATTAGATTTAAGTAATATAATAAATACTAAGATATTATTAATAGCATTATCATTAACAATATTTTATAAATATGTTACTGATAAAAATATAGAAGAAAATATTATAATAAAAATGTAATATAATTATATATGAAAGAATATTTAAAATATCTTATATCAATATTGATAGGTATAATAATGGGTTGTTTTTTATATAATAAGTTTGATAATGATTTAGTTATAGTAAGTTTAATATAATTAGTTTAATATAATTAGTTTAATATAATTAGTTTAATATAATTAGTTTAATATAATTAGTTTAATATAATTAGTTTAAATAATTAATTTTAAATGAATAATTAATTTATAAAATGGATAATCGTGGTGGAACATCTATAGAAGAATTAATGAGAGGTGGTGGTCAAAATTCTAATATGAATGATGATGATGATGTTATTAATTCTATATTATCAGAGATTAATTCAGATAAAGAACAAATAATGAATAATCAACAACAACAACAACAACAACAACAGCAACAACAACAACAACAACAACAGATTATGCAACAAAGACAAGCACAGCAAGAACAAATGATGCAACAAGAACAAATGATGAAAAAACAAATGGAAATTCAAAGAATGAGAGAACAAGAAAAATTAAAAATGGAAATTAGAGATCAAGAAAATAATAAAAATATATGTGAGAATTCATCATTATTAGAAGAATTTAAAAGTTCTATGATATTTTTTATAATATTCATGTTATTAAATTTAACACAAATAAATGAATTAATATGTGGAGCATTATCTATAGAAAATAATAATATATTTATATTATTGAAAACATTTGTAGCAACGGTAATATTTTTCTTTATTAATAAATTAGTATATAAATATATTTAATGATTCATTACTTGTGCTTTTCCATCAGATATTTGTAAAATATTATAATTAATTGCATATAATACAATATTAGGTCCAACAAGACCTTCTTCAAAATTTAATTTAATAGAACCTATTTGACCTTTATTTGATATACATCCAGATGGTTGAGTATAATTTAATGGTTCAATTGAAAATGGTATCATAGCAATGGAATCTAATTGTCCGGCATCACTACTAAAAGTTAAAGTTGAAATTTCACTATATCCACCAACTATAGCAGGAGTTACTGTAATTAAAACATCAGTTTTTGTTGATACTATTCTTTTATTTGTACCATCATCTTGAAAACCTGTTACCGACATACCTGTTTTAATGTTTCCGAATGCGGCCAGTGTGGAGTCAGATACAGTAAAAGTACTAGTATCATTGAATGTTACAGATGCAGAAAATGGTGCACCTTTTAAATCTCTACCACAACCAGGAAAATATTTATTAATATTTATTTTTGTAAAGATTTCTTTTTTTAATCTATTGACACTTGGATATAAATTATTACCACCTATAGTAATATTTAATTCTGAAAATAGTAGAGACGTTGGGGTATTTGGACTAACACTTATTTTATATTCAGGAATTGTATTAGATGGTTTACCAACTAATAATAAATATTTACATAATTTAAAATTAGATTTTATATCTTGATTATTATTGCTTATATCAACTCTATCAACACTTTCAGTCAGATATGTTAATTGAGATGTTAAAAATCTAGATTTTTCATCTGTATCCAAATGTATTAATTCTTGTATTAAATTACATTCATATTTATATTTAAATGTTACGGCCGTAGGAAGACTATTGCACTTAAAAATTTGATCTTTTGTTTTAAATTTAACATTAAATTGAATACCTCCAGTATTCTTCATAGATAATAATGGTAAGGCCAATCCATAATCTTTCATAAAAGAAAACTCTGGTATAGTATAAAAATATTCCGTTTCAATTTTTTGTTTAGAAGGGTCATTGGCGTGTATTTGTTTCCAATCAGTCTCTTTTGTTTTTACTCCTATGACACCTCCGGATAATGTAGTATAGTTATAATGTGAACCATTTTTACAAGAAATAATTCCATCGGTATCTATATTTAAACAGGGTGCTTGTGTGCAAGTACTGTTTGATGTTAATGACATTTGATTTAATAATTCACCTTTGACTTCTTGGAAAAGTCCGCCTGATTTAAATATTGATCTATTATTGTCTATAGTAATAGATAATGATTCAGGATCATCATCTTTAATAAAGTTTGAGCCTAAATTAGGGAAAATAGTTATATTTTTTGTCGGAGTGTCAACCTCATCGACTGGCAAAGTCCTAATTATATATATTTTATTTTCTAAATATAGTTTTGATAATAAATCATCAGTTCCAGGACTAATTACTTTTGATCCTTTATCAGTTGAATCACCATCAGTTGATACATCGGCCTCAATAAGAATATCAGTTCTTAAATATTTACAAAAATTAGTATGTTTTCTATATACAGATTTAAAAAAAGTTATATCTGGATTATTTAAGAAATATGTTCTCTCAAAGTTATCAGTTTTATTAATTAAACTAATAGTACCTATATTCGACATAATATATATTATATTATAAAAAAAAGATTAATCAAACACGTAAGCAATTCTATCATTATTTATAGATAATAAATAATAAGATAATACATATATTTTTATATTATACGGTACATTATTATTACCATTATCTATAAATAAATGAATAGTATTAGCATTAGGACTAATACATCCAGAAGGATTATCTGAATTTTTTAATGAAAAATCTATCAAAGCAATATTATTATTAATTAATATATTATCTTGTATATCACTATAAATACAACCTTTAAATCTATTTAAAATTTCAACCTTTGAAAAAAATTCATGATTAAAATTATCAGAAAATATCTGTTGACCATTTATATTTATTTTATATTTCAATTTATTATATTTTATGTCGACGTCCGTTTGATTATATAAGTAAATAGATTTAATAGGATGATTGGGATTTAAATGACTAATATTAATAGTAGTTTCCGCCCCTATGAATGAAGAGCCATTATTTAATACATTTACTCTTTCATATAAATATTCTTGTTTAGAGTTAACAAATCTTATTTTTTCTTCATCTGATAAAAATATATATTTTGAAATAATTGAATATTTAAATAACCCAATTATATTATTATGTATATCTACGCCACCCGCAAATCTAAATTCCTCTTCAGCAGCGTTTGTTGTTGATAATATTATTTGTAAATGTTTATTAGTTGTATTCAGAGCACATAATGGTATTGCATTGCCTATAGATTTACAAAAAGCAAAAGGTAATGGTATTATAGCATTCATTTTTGTTATAGGTAATCTTATCTTATTATTATTTATAACACCACCACACAATGCCATATTTTGATAATTATTTCCATTATCACAAGTTAATGTTCCTTCTTTTATATTATAATTAGAATTTAATAATTTAGGATTATTTAACATAGCATTAAAGTTAATATAATCTTTATCTAATTTATCTAATTCAATATTTGGTCCAACCATTTTTAGTAAAATATTATCAATTAAAAATAATGATATATCATTAGGCCAGAGTGTGGTATGCTGTGTCGTCTCTTCAATTGAAACTTTTAATGAAATGTCACATAATAAATCACCAAAATTAGTTAAATCAATATTAATATTATCACTATTACTAAAAGTATTATCTGATGGAGAATCTTCTTTATAAGCTATAATAAATTTAGTATGTTTTCTGTAAACACTTTTAAAATATGTTATACTAGGATTAGAAACAAATGTAACATTCTCATTATTTTTAAGAATAACACTTGATGATGTTGACATATATATACTTATAATTTATTTTATTTGTTTAACTATAACTAAAAATATGAAATACCTGCTTGTCCATTTACAAATCTTAAAATATTATAATTAATTGCATAAACATTGACTCGTTTATATTTAGTACCACTGGGACCGAAACTACAACTACCTCTTTCAATTTTAATATCATCAATATTAGAAAAATTACATGTTCCACTTGGTGATGAATCAGTAGGATTCAAAGCAAATGAATAAACTGCTATACTATCAGGTACTGATACGGATCCACTTTTATGATATTTATAAACATTTTCTCTAGTAAAATATTGTAATGGTCTTGCTTGACATCTATCAGTAGAATTAAATTTTAATTTATATGTTACATAATCTAAACAATCAGGGGTAGATGGTCCTAGTAATCCTTGAACAAATTTACCATTACCCCAAGTGGACCATTCTGTATGTATTTCACTGGTGATCAGTGCGGGGTTTTTTACGGCCGAAGCTGAAAGTTCACCATTTACATTATTAATATGAATAAAACTTTTATTACCAAAAGCTTTGCTGCGGTGATTCGGGCTTTCAATATTAATACCACCACCATATAAACAATTATCAGTTGTACTACCATATACCCATCGCACACCAGAACTATGTGCATATGTTCCATCATTTAAATTATTTATTTGAGGTGTATTAGTAGCATCAATGATTGAATTTTTTAAATAAGGTTGACCAGTCCATATTAATTCTTTTACAGGATGTTGAAATGAAGAAATATCAATATCTTTTAATGTTTGTCCATTTTCATAATGAAATTGTAATTGTTCTATAAGATATTCATGTGAACTTTGAGCAAACCTTTTTCTTTCCATATTGTCCAAATATATATAAGTGACTGATAGATCAATATCAAAATTAAATTTATTATCTGTATTATTTAATATACCTTTTACACCATCATTACTTATCTTATATGCATTAACTATATCATTTTTATTATTTATATTTTGATCATATGTAATAAATTTATTATTGGTATCTAATAGTGTATTATCATTGGATATAGCTTTTGTCCAATCGGCATCGCCTGTACCAGCAAATTGCATCAATATTTCAACATCAGCACTTTTATGTAAAGCACATAGAGGTATTGCCATACCTGGAGATTTACAATACCAAAAATTTAATGGAACTGTACAATCACCTAATATATCTCCTTTATTTACAGATTCAGTTATTTGAGAAGCATTTAATAAATTTGCTGATCTGGGTTGGTCAATTTTACCATCATCATCTATCATAGTGAACTCAGCAACGTAAATCGTACTTGTGGTGATACTGTCTAATGTAGCAGTTGGGGACAAGTCGGTAAATGATATGATATTTTCATTAATGTTATTAACAGTAAATGTTTTTTCTGTATTAAATATATTAATATTCGCATCCGCCGCTTTAGAAAATAATACTGCTTTATATTTCTTACCTTTAATAAATTGATTTAAACCTTTTTTAATATTATATGTAAAATTATCCGCCGCTGATGTAACTGTTCCTTGTTTAGTTATAACAGCTCTAAATCTATGTCTGTTCATACCTGAAACATGACCAGATGATTCAGGTCTATTATTAATAGAAGCAACATAATTATAATTAGCACTATATCCTGAACTTTCCCCTGTCCCTGTACTCGGATCACTATGTATTACTGGATCATTTTCATCTTTATGTTGATTTTGTAAATATGAAGGAGAACAATATGTACCACCACATTTACTCATTTTTTGAAAATGTGTAGGTGGATATCCTAATCCATGTCCCATAATATTTGTAGGTTTAGACAAAGCATTATCAAAATAACTGGTATCTGATCTATTATTATTAATCATAGATTTATGAGTTGCTTGAACTGCTAAATCAGCATTATGTGCTATATGATATAATGAAGAATCTTCTATTCTACCTAAATTAGTAATAGTTGAATTTGGATTTTCAGAATTGAGTTCATGATATACCTCTAAATAATGACCATATGTCTTATCTATTTCTCTTGAATTAATAACAAAAGAAATATTATCTATAACAGCAGTAGAAATATTTGCTATACCATTTCCACAATAAACTTTATTACCTCTAATTATATAATTTGTTCCATATAATAAATCACCAGTACCAATAGGAATTTTAAGTGGATATTTATGACCTGTTAATGGTTTTGATATTGTATCAACAACCATATCTTCCATTGAGAAATTTGTATGTTTTCTATAAACACTTTTAAAAAAAGTAATGGATGGATTACCAGTAATGGAAGCGTCAATATCACCTCTTGCTACAAGTTGTATCTGAGACATTCTATATAATATATATAAATATTATTTTAATTATTAATTAACTTGTTTATTAAATTATCATATCCCAATGGGATAATTTATATTAAATTATCATATCCCCAATGGGATAATTTATATTAAATTATCATATTCATCAATATTTATTAAAACTTGATCATTCTTAGATTTTAATATAGGTGGTATATCATATTTATTTAATTTACCATATTTTAATAAATATAAGGAACATACTAATGGCGATATAGTTATTCCATTAATACAATATACATAAATATTATTCAATTCAATATTATTATGAATATTTTCTATAATTTTATCTATAACATTTTTCATAGAATATATATTATATGATGATAATGGTACATTAATATATGAAACATTTTTATCAATTTTATAATTACAATCAGTTAAATTAATAATAATATTAATATCATTATCAGTAAAAAAATTAGGATTTTTTAATGAATCAATATCTCCAAACCATAAACCGGAAATAATTTCTGTTGGCATATTAAATTATTATAAAAAAATTTATTTATTTATTTTAATTTTTTTGTTTTTTGTTTTTTGTTTTTTTGTTTTTTGTTTTTTGTTTTTTTTTTCGCATTTTAATTTATTTATATGTTTATTTAATTCTTTTTTATCACAATTACCTTTTGAAAATATAAATATTTGTTCATTAACAGTCCTATGTGTAGTTATTCCCACATTAGATCCCTTCATTTTTAATTTTGTTATATAATTAAATCCTACTTCTTTTGTTATTTTATTCATGTCTTTTTCTAGATCAACATAGTTACCTTTATCATTATATCCTGAAATTATATACATCATAAATCTATTATTTTTTAAACATTCATAACATAATTTCATTGTAGCTTTCCAATATTTTTCTAACCATTCTTGATAACTTTTATATCTGTTTGTAGATTGTTCATTACCATTATATAATTCTAATTCATAATATGGAGGAGAAAAAAACACAAAATCTATATCTGATTTATATTTACTCATGAATTTATTATCAATATATAAATCTTCACTTGGTTTACAATATATATCACATAAAGTATTATTTTGTTTACATATTTTTCTAGTATTATCACATACCTTTTTTATTACATCAATACCTATATAAGTATTTAAATGTTCATTATGTAACATACCCAGCAAATATGAACTCCATCCAAGTGTAGGTGTTAACACTTTAAAATTATAATCATATAACTTGGAGAGAGAATATGGAACAATTGGGTTCATAATAGACGCCTTGAAGTAAAATCCTGATAATATGGATGATAATTTATTATTCTCTATCATTGATATTCCAGATGGAGTAAGTAATTTATAATCCAATATGTGATATTTAAATAAGTCTATTAATACTTCTAAATATGACCTCAAATTTGGTTGAGAAGTTCCAGTATCCTGTAATATTTCTTTATAATATAAATTCCTTACGACATTTTTATTTTCTGTAAATTTATTATTATCTACACATAATGAAAAATTAACATCTTTGATTAATAGATTTCGATTAAAAAAATTGATTAAGTATATATTTTTACCTGTTATTAATATTTTATATAATATTTTAAAAAAATTTTCAGATATTTTTTTATCTAAATCTTTTACTAATAATATAGTCCCATTACCTTTTTTAATTTTTAAATTATTTTTAAAATAATTATATGTAACAGGTTTAGATTTAAATAAACTTAACCATTTATTTAGTGTAAGAAACATATATAATATTATAATAAAAAAAAGTTGTTTTTTTGTTTTTTTTGTTTTTTTTGTTTTTTTTGTTTTTTTTGTTTTTTTTGTTTTTTGTTTTTTGCTTTTTGTTTTTTGTTTTTTGTTTTTTTGTTTTTTGTTTTTTTGTATATATAAATACTTACCAAGAGATTGAGCTATATCTGTAATATGATTTACCAGGATTTTCATTCCATTTGCCGATTTGGGCAAATTCAATATCTATATTGAATTCACCATTTAATTTTGATTTAACATCATTTATCATTTCTCTTGTGAAAACATTTTTATAGAGACGAATACCTTTGTATGATTTGTCTGTGTCGCACCATAGTGAAGAAATTTCTTTTTGTGCTAGAGGGTTCTGCTGAGAACGAATGATAGCTTCACGGAGATGATGATGAAGTTCTACTTCACTAGTAGATGTTTCTTGAGGAAATCTGATAACCTGTCCTCCATTTACATTGGGTATTTTCTTACCAGTTTCAGTAGTAACAACATGTGCAGGATTGTAGTTACATTTTTTGTGGGTATTATTCATTCCCATATATCTTTTCCATAAAGTGTCGCTCATATCCTTATCAGGCGCAAAACCTATGAAGTAGACATCTCCATGTGTGGATTTGTTATAAAGGACGGTGAATGGGACTACCTCTGTAGTTTCATGGTCACATACAACATTTGTAAACCAATCAGTACAACGCTCTCTTTTTTTGATAGCACGATCAAGATTAACAGCGGTACCACGATTCTTGTACGATTCAGAGTGAAGGTCACGATTACTGATACGACCTTCATGTTTAGGATTATTTAATTCATCTAAGATAAATTGTTGATCAGGGTTACTTTCAAGAAGTTCAGGATGATCGGAGAATAGATTTAGAATATCCTCATGAGTTATTTCACGAGTATCAAAATCAACACCTAGAATCGAATAATGAAACTTTATAGGTATCATCTTTCTCCAATAACCACCTGATTTATCTTTTATGGTGTCATGCAATGTGTGTTTATTGCCACCACCAGACTTAACATTTAGAGCTGGACGAATCTTTGCAAAGGATGCCATACATTCTGCATCAGAAAGATTAACTGCCTCAGCATAATTCTCAATTTCCTCTTTTCTCTTAGAAGACACGTATATATCTACATCAAGATTTGCATCATGACCACACACACGGCCAAGAAGACCCTGTAGAAGAGTATCTATCTGAGGAGAAGAACTCTGTTCATAGACAAAACCTATATGAGTTTTATCTAAAACTTGACCCATACGAAATGCACCACATATATGGACAAGAGTTGTCTTGGTAGGTGGTTCTGGATCAGAGAGGAATTCAAGAGGATTGATCTTATTACCATCATCATCATAGACTTTTAAAGCATCACCGTGAATTCCCTTATATTCCGAACCAGTAACTTTGGCTATTTGTCTAACAAGGGGTTCATCCAGAGTTGCTTGTTTAGTGCGAACAAGACAATACTTTCTGGAGTACTTTTTAAGTTGAAGAATGGAACAAAGGTGAACACCTTGAGTCTTCTCTGTAACTGGCTTGGAAGTGAACTTGATGCGTCCATTCTCTAGGAATTTAGCAACACCAGTATAGGTAGAACCAGGTTCCATTATAAAGACATTCTTTGCAGTGAGTTTAACACCTTCATGAATATCCATCCCAATAGACACTTTCTGATTCTCTACACACTCCGAAAATGAAGTGGCAGATACAGACAGAACCCTGATATTTCTATCAATGAGGACAGAGAATTCTCCATAAAGACAAGATGTCAATCCATTCGCTTTCCAAAATTCTTTGAATGGGATATTGGATTTGCTCTGAGCAGTGTGAGATTCGTCGTTGATGATAAGACAACTATCACTAATCTTAGCACTCTTGAGTTCTTGATTCCAGTAAACTTTGATTGACCTTTCAAGACGCTTTCCTTTCGAGTGACTCAAATTCTTCTCCTCACAAAATGCGTCGATGGCCGCCTGTAGTCCTTCTTTTGTCTGTTCACGAAGTGCTGTATCACGGCTACCGCAGATGATGAAGACTGACTCGAAGAATCCTCGATGGACGGACTCGAGTGCCAGACGATAGTAGGTACCGGACTTTCCACTTTGCATCTGAGCAAGCAAAATACCATATAGTTCACCCTCACCCGATGTAAATCTAGACAAGATGCGTTCAGACATCTCGATCTGTTGATCATAGAAAGTGTATGAATCAGACATCAGGACTGTGATGAATTCGCAAAGTTCTTGTGCGATTTGATTGATTGATTGACTTGAAGTGTATAGCAATTCGCAAGTCAATATGTATTGTAAAAAAAAATAAAAAACATTTCAAATTTTTTCAATGAATAAAAAACAATAAAAAAATATTATTTATTTATTTATAAATTAAATCTTAAAATATATTTCTTTTCCCTCTTTTAATTGAATACTCATATCTAATGAATATCTATTTAATTTTACCATTTTTATAATTTCTATCATAGTTAAATTTGCATCTTTTCCTTGAATAGACATTTTTAAATCTTTATTCCAATCATAACCATTTAAACTTTTTTCATCAGTTAATTTAATATTAAATGTTGTATGTTGTAATAACTTTTGTGCTGGCATAGTTTTCCATATATCTTTTAATATTGTCCTGTAAAACCTTTTTTGATTAGATATAATATTTTCATTATTTTTAACAGTACATTCATTTATTTTAGATGATGTTAAAGATAATTTATTAAATTCTTCTTCATCTATATATATTTTTCTAAGAGTCAATATTAATTCATCATCAATA
>Ga0209533_1002752_pt1 | contig 15812 bp, 20 predicted proteins | sample COG_04_FD_184748 | JGI IMG/M metagenome (GOLD analysis project Ga0209533, IMG submission 184748) | Pelagic Microbial community sample from North Sea - COGITO 998_met_04 (SPAdes) (version 2) | ecosystem: Environmental > Aquatic > Marine > Neritic zone/Coastal water | place: Helgoland, sampling...
CTTCTTTACGGCAAAAATCTTCATTGCTGGGTAAGCTCGCAATAATTTTCGCCTCGCCCCTGAGACGATTGGCTTCAAGCTTTTTGGGCATATCAGCAACCATTGCATTACGGGTATCTACGTTTTGCCTTTGGCAGAAGATATATTGCCTTGCTTTTCGATAAAGACTTCTTCACGCCAATTAGCACCCATTTTTTCCTCAATATATTCACGCATAAATTGACGGATTTTTTGTGACGAGGTGAGATCTTCTAAGTCACAAAGTTCTTCGAATACCTTTTTCTTTTTGGGGTCTACTAACAACGTTAGGCGAACCGTTCGTTTTTCCATAAATTTGAACCTGTTGTCAAACTATTCGAATGAGAGCCATTAACATTTGATTCGTATCGAGTTAACGAGACCCGTGGAGCCTAGCCCTTTGAGCCTAATTTCCAAGCAGGCCAATGCTTCAACACTAAAAAAGCTACACTCTAGAGAAGGTGACTCGATACCAATCTGATTAACATATTATATGTGTTAAATTAACATTTCGTATATACCGTTCTTTTGTGAATTGTAAATACATTCTGCAGGCTTGGGCGGCCTGCCAAGCCTAGCACGACCTATATATTGGAGCTCCTTCATTCGGCCTGAAGCTGGCTCTGGGTGATTAGGATGTAGAGGGATGTCCGTTTTTAGGCGCTTTGAGACCTCCAGGAAAAATAAATAGCTAAATGCCTCAGCGGCGGCAACCTCCTAACAACGGCCATTCGCCTTGTTAACTCTGTACGAGAAAGACCTACCTAAATTCGGTAGGAAATAAATGTATCAGAAATTAACAGCAGTTATTTCCCTCTTGAATGGGTGGGCAGGCAACATTGCCATAAGAGCAAAAAACACAGCAATCGCCCTTTAGTGGCCGAAGCACCGCGCCACATTTTTTGCAGTCATAGAAGAATTGGCAAGCTTCAGTCGGCATTTCCTCTTTTTCGTCATGACCGCACTCAGGGCAAGTAATGGTCGAAAATAATTCACTGACTTTATTCATGCTGACTCCGTTTGATTGGTGTTGCAGGAAAGCCCACCTCTGTCGATGCTTTGGCGATGCCATCGCTTGTAGTCTTGTCCGGGTCGAAGAACGCGGTTGCTGTTTTTCCTTTAAAATCTACAGAGACACTTTCAACGCCATCAACACGAGACATCGCTTTTTTAACCGTAATTGGGCAGGCTGCACAGGTCATGTTTTCAATCGCATAGGTTTGATTTAGCAGCAGCAGCTTTTCCTCCGCAATACTAATGCCCGATAGCATAAAGACGAGTAAGCCCATCAGGGCTAACGCCTTGGTCATAGTCATGAATAGATTGTGTTTTTTCATTCGTTTTCTCCTCAATAAAACAGCGGTGCCCACCACTCAATGGTGAGAGCGACGAGCACCAAACCTGTAGCGAACCACAACGCCATTTTCGTGAGGCGTTGAGATATCGGATTGGCGCAATAGGCGCCTTCTGAGCAAGTTTCCGGTTTGCGATAGACCTGCCGAAACCCCAAGCCTAAAAACAACAAAGCTATGCCCGCAAAATACAGCTTGTAGGGTTCCAGTACACTAAGATTGCCTATCCATGCTCCGCTGGCTCCTAAAGCCACAAGCATTAATGGTCCAACACAACAGGAGGACGCCAATATCGCCGTGATTACACCACCGGCAGCAGCAAAACGTCCGGTAGATTGTTGCTTTTCCATCCTCTCAAACCTTTCGAAATTGATTGATTAAACTGCTCCACTTGTTATCTTAGAGCCTGTAGTTACTACAAGTTCAAGGAAAAACATGAAAAATCGAACGCGCGGTATTTTGGCGGCTGAAAGTGGGGTAAAGGCCGAAACCATTCGCTACTATGAAAAGATCAACCTTATGCCAGAACCCGCCCGAACAGAGGGCGGCCATCGGCTCTATGAAGATGCGCATCTGCAGCGGCTGCGGTTTATCCGCCGTAGTAGAGAGCTAGGCTTTACACTTGATGAGGTGCGCGAGCTGTTAACGCTTGTTGATGGTCAACAGGTTTCTTGTGAAAAGGTACAGCACATTGCTGACGCGCATATAAAGGATGTTCGAGCCAAGATTGCAGACCTTAGAAAAATCGAAAGGATATTACGTGACATGTCTTCTCAATGTTCCGGAGAAGATGTGCCTGATTGTCCAATTATTGAGTTGCTCCAAGATGATTAAAGTTTTAAAAAACTATCAAAATGATGATTATATTTTAAATGGTCGATTTGCCCGATCTTAGTCATTTATACCCAATAAATCGAAGGGCTGCTGCTAAGCAATAGACGACTGTCAGATGGGGTCGAAATCTCTGCGCTAAAATGTCCTATCAAGTCTGAGTCAATGCACTTGAGTAGGCGGTAGAAATGCTATTTCATTCAGCCATTGATATTTCTTTTCAATCAGATGGCCGCGCCCATATTTCGGGCCGGACTTTTTATGCCCCATGAGTTCGTCAATAACCTCTTCCGGTGCGCCAATATCCCGAAGCCTGTCTTTGAAGGTATGCCTCAACGAATACAGGGTATGTCGTGCTGATGGCTTTAAATCATTTTCTCTCAGGTATTTGTTGATAGTGGAGGACGCTGTATCGGCATTTTGGTAATGAATAAACCCTCTGGTCAGGTTTCGGAACGCGTAAAGAGATGCGCCCACAAGCGGTATTTTCCGGTTTGAAGAAGGGGTTTTTAATTCATTGCCTTCATAGGACTGAATCCAGATATAAGGTATTTCCTCATTTAGAAAAATATCTTCAGGGCGCAAGCCAATCAGTTCTGATTCTCGTGCGCCAGTGTCAGACATGGCCATAACTAACAATCTGGCTTCGTGGTTTAGGCCAGTCAAAGCGTCACCGCTTATGAAGGTCTCCTGTACGTATCTCGCCTCGAAGGGCAGCCTAGATTGTACTTTTTCTTTAAATTTAAGGTCGGCGAATAATTGTTTGAAATTGATATCAATTTCGTACTCTGTGCCTACTTCCGTGAGGATATCCCGCACGTATCCCAGCGATTTATTGGCGGTAGAAGAGGCAATTTCCTTTTTCTGTATTCGCTCTCTTAAAAAGGATATAAACGCCAATGCGTCAGAGCGCGACAAGCTGCCTATAGCCTTTTCTTCCCCAAGAAGCGCCATGAACTGTTGAAATGCCGCTCTACGCGGATTTTTCCACTTTCTGACTTGATGCGCTGATTTTGACCCAATCCGGTCAGTGCATATATCCCAATACTTGCTTGTACACTCGTTTAGTCGCAATTTGGGAGCTTCTACCCCACCAAGTAGTGCCTGCACTGTCTCTGGCTCTTCTATCGCTTCGTAAGCGGTGTTGACGCGTTGAGCTATCCGTTCGATAGGTGATTCAGCAATTTCGGCGATGCTTCTATAGGCAAAACTGTGTAGTTTGGCGCGTTTTACTGCCAGAAGATATTCAGCCGTTTGATCGGTGGTTGCTTCGTTTATTAGAAGGCTGCGCCAATATTCTTCAAAAAAATCGTTGTGAATCACCGCCTTTCTGAGCGCATCACGGCGGTCTTTTGTTTTCAGTGTGGCACGAACAAATTTACGCGTATCGATGTGGGCGACATGTTCAGGAACACGTCGCATGTAGTAGTAAATTTCGTTTCTCTTTGTCAAATAATCTGTCATCCATGTATCCCAAAATGTATCTCAATTTTGACCTCAAATTCGGGATGCATGGTCACACTTTCCGTAATCTAAAAGTGGAAAGTACGTGATAACAGTATTTTAAGGGATAAATAGTTAATATTTTATGAAGACAGATGGTGGAGGGAGTAAAAATCGAACTGCAATATACTTAAGCGAATATATTGTTTATTTACAGATGTTTATTTAATGCCTTGTCTTAATAATATTTCCTCATGTATCCCAAAATGTATGCTGATTTGTATCCCAAAAATATCAATCAACTTCACTATCTATAGCGATTTTCTCGGCTTTGGTCAATAACGCATTTTTATTCAGACTGTTTTGATACTCCAGCTCTAGGCGCTCGAATATCGGAAGGTATTTGTCGCCGTATCGAGAAACAATATGGGCCGATTGAATATATATCTGACGTATTTGTGTTGTATCCATCGATCTTCCTTTTTAAAAAAGGGCAGCAACACTATGCTGCTGCCCCAATCGCATCCCATTTATTGTGGGAGGGCTGTATCCGAACACAAAAGGCTGCTCATCCTTTTGTATCGAAGAGCAGCCCATACATTCTATTGCACCATATCAACCTTAATATATCGTTAATAGCATCGCGTATTTAGCGTGTATTTTATTAGTCTTGATATGGTGCTTTCGCTTCGCGAGCAGTGCGGGGAGACCCCGCGCCCCATCGTTAACCTTTCATTAATCATCTTCGTGATACTGTGGAGTTAACGATTCCGCCAGATGTGCCTTGTCGGACAAGGCTTCTGGGCAAGGGGAGGTCTAGGTTCTATGATCGAAGTATTTCGATCAAACCTATTTCCCCGTTGCATCCCCACAATTCAGTTGCTCGGAGGATGTTTATGCCCAAAAAAGATTTACCCGCTTATCCACGACTAACCATTCGTCTTTCCATTGACGAACGATCAGCCTTGGAGGCGCGTGCTGATAGACTAGGACTTTCGATGGGTGGCTATTGCAAATCAGTGATTTTCAATACACCAGCGCCAAAGGCCTCGCGCAGACCAGCCAAAGATAAAGCGGAGCTGGCTCGATTGCTCGGACAGGTTTCCAAACTTGGAAACAATGTCAATCAAATCGCAAAGCGTTTGAATGTGACATCATCTTTGGATCAGCCTAGATTGCGTGAAGCGATCAATGATCTTCACGACATCAGAGCTGCCATCTTACATGCCCTTGGTTATCAGGATGTTGAAACTGATATTCAACTATCTGATACAGGGAAGATATCCTCCGAACAACTTCACAAACAATTTTCACACGCATCTCATCACAACGACGGTGATGAGGTGTGGCGTGATTATTAAGGCAAGCCAGCGCGGGTTTGCACGTAACCTCGCCAACCACTTGGCATCGACCAATGATAATGACCATGTAACTTTGATGGAGATACGCGGCGTTATTGGTCAATCGATTCATGCTGCATTATTAGAAATGGAAGCCATTTCGCAGGGTACACAATGCCGGAAACCGTTTTTCTCAGTCTCGTTTAATCCTCCGTCTAACGTTAATGTTAGTCATAAAGCTTTCGAGCAAGCTTTTGATGCGCTCGAAAAAAGTCTTGGTTTGCAAGGCCAGCCTCGCATTGCAGTTTTTCATGAAAAAAACGCAAGAAGGCATGCGCATGTTGTGTGGCTGAGGGTGCAAGTCGATGCGATGAAGGCAATCCGCATGTCTCACTTTAAGCGCAAATGCGTCGAGCTGTCCCGACTATTGTATCTACGTCATGGGTGGGATATGCCTGCTGGATTTAAAGACTCTCGATTGAAAGACCCCTTTGGTTTGTCCACTGCTGAGTGGCAACAAAATCTGCGACAAAACATTGATCCCAAAGAAATAAAGGCGTTGTGTCAGGCAGCGTGGAAACAATCAGCCAGCCTATTGGAGTTTCAGAAAGAACTCGAAGAAAAAGGGCTCTTTCTTGCGAGCGGTGATAGGCGTGTCTTTGTCGTTGTTGATCGAGCATGCAAGGTATATTCACTCAGCCGTTATGGTGGTATCGCGAGTAGAGCGCTGAATGAGCGGTTCGCTAAGCCAGACCTCTTACATTCTGTTCAAGTGATCAAGAAAAAAATTCGGTTGATCTACAATCGGTCGGCTCGTGAGGCTATCGCGATGCAGGAAGTTCAACAGGTTTCGGAGCTTGCCAACCTTACATTAACGAAGCGAGAGCTGATAGAAGTACAGCGCGGGGAGCGAACGGCATGGATCCTGAAAAACAATAGCGATATGTTTAGCGCAGCATTTCGAGTGTTAGCAGGGATTAGTAAATCACTCAGTCAGCAGTTCGCAAAAGTCTCCGGTATTCATCTCATGCGTGGCAGGCGCGAGCGAAATAAGAGGCAAGATAAAATAGAGACCTCTAACGAAACATGGGAAGGCATGGTGTTACGTCAAAATCATGAGTCACGCAAGATACAGAACCATATCAATGCAATACGAACAAAACACAGAGATGAGCGAACAGCACTAGCTAAACAGATTGTTGCCGAACGACGTGGTGAGCTAACTTCGATTAATAAGTCTTCTAAGACAGAATTTACGGAGAAAACGAGTAGCGATATTCGGTTAGGTGAAACACTGGAGAGCTATCGTGGAAAGCGTATTGTAGATCGTAAGGGTAGAAAATCGGTAAAGCGTTATATGTATCGTACTGCAAAAAAAAGAAAGGCAAAGCGAGTGAGTCGAGTAGACGCTGCGCTTCTCAAGAGAAAGCGAAATAGCCCGCGATTTAGATGGTTTTTGGATAAACAAGTACAAACGCCTGAGTGCCAGCAACCATTTAATCAAGTAGCTGGGGAAGCAGCATGTGAAGCGACCCCGCTTCGCCAAAAGAGGGGGCTGGTTCCTAGGGCTGAATGATCTATCACTGATCACTCGTGCCCGACTTACAACCTTGATAAAAGCGGTTTTTACGTTGCGAATTCCTATATTTTCCCATATTCTCTCTATTGTGTTTAGCGTTGCTTATCCTCCAATTGATCGAGATGAAGTGTGTAAAGAGATTTTTGAGCAGGCTAAAAAATTAAAAAATATCGTACGGCATAAAGGGATAGAGCTAATATTTGGCATATTGTTTCGTTAACAGTTTATTGATTGTCGTCTTCAAGGGAGGGTTGGAATGATAGAAGAACAAAAAGGAATTGCTGAGGCCGAAAATACTCTGGAAGATCTAGGGCTAGACCAGTTGCCAATAATTCCATTGGAATTTGTGAATGTGATCAGCAACGATGATTTTCAAGTCGTCATGGAGACACATAGATTTTCTTCAGCAAAGATACTTGGTGCGGCACAAGGAAATGAAAGTAAGGCCTTAATTTATCTGAATGAAAACATCCCCGATACAGGCCGCTTTAATTTTACTGCTGCTCATGAAATTGGCCACGTATGTATGCACATAATGCCTCAAAAAAAGATGGCTTTTGAGTGTGGTACAAAAGAACTGTCGAATCCATTCGACGACCCAATAGAGCGGCAGGCAAATGGATTTGCCTCTGGGTTACTTATGCCAAAACAGTTGATTGGTGATCTTACGGATGGGGATATGAACTGGGAAAATATTTACACGATATCTTCCAACTGTCTGAGTTCACTAGAAGCTACATTTCGACGCATGCTTTTACTATCTAAACAGCCATTTGCTCTTGTGATTCATCAGAGCGGAAAATATAAACGATTTGTTGCGTCAGACAATTTTGGATTCTATATTAACAATCCACCGTTATCATCTGAACAGAGAGAGTTATTAGTTGATGTTAAAGAACAACCATATCCCTCTGACTTTGATGAGGTAGATGCATCAGACTGGGTTAACCCTCATCATCGAGGTGATACGTTAGAAAATATATATGTAAGTTCAATTTTATTGAAAGATGGATTTTCATATTCTTTGCTGACATATGACGATGATTGTTTTTCTGATCAATATGATTGAGAAATTACTTTTATTTTTTTGGAGTTATTTCTTTAAGGCGTTCAGCCATATCTCTCAATCTAATTTGATCTTCTTTAGATAAATCATCGAGTACATCCCACCGACGATAAAACTCCCGACTTCGGTCGTCGTTGTCTGATGCTGTTTCCGCTTCTTCTCCAGTGATGTGATGTAGCGACACTTTTAGAGCTGCCGAAAGCTTACGTAACACGACTATTGTGGGCATTCTCTCCCCGCCCTCTATCTTGCTTAAGGCCGCGCCGCTTATACCTGCCTCTTGAGCAAGCTTGGCTTGATTCCAATCTAATTCACTTCTTAAGCGCTTGATATTGTTGCTTATATTTTGTGCTTGTTCTGCTTTATCGGGCATAAAATTAACTCCTGCTAAAAAATATATTAACACTAGTTGACATTCTTTAAAAGAAGAATGATACTGTTAACTATAGTAAATAAATGAATTAACACATGTTAAAAATTATGGAGCCTGATTATGGCTAACGCAAAAACACATATGGTTGTCGGAGGTATAGCGGGCATAGCTATGTTACTGGCAGATCGAAACAGTAGTCCAGAGTCTAAGCAGAGTCCAATTGCAGCCGCAGCAGTGAGTACTTTGTTTGCAAAACTCCCTGACATCTTGGAGCCAGCCACAAGCCCGCATCATCGTCAGTTTTTTCATAGTATCGGCGTGTTAGGTGCTGTTGGATACGGCATGAAGAAAGCCTATGACTGGGAGCCCGCTGACGATTTGGAAAGTATGCTGAGGTTTTTGGCATTATCAGCGTGCGCAGGGTACGTGAGCCATTTGTTGCTCGATGGTACAACACCGCGTTCGTTGCCAATGCTGGGGAAACTATAAAAGAGATTGACAGAGAAAATGCGATGGCAAATGACTTAAAGACTGAAAATACGCGAAGCGTTTACTACATACTCACAGCATCACTGGTGTTGTCAGCGTTATTCCAGATCGATTTGGAGTCCGCCAACCGAGTAATGGAGTTTGTGGTAGCTGGGACAGGCAGCGTAATCCTGTCTGCTGTGCTTGTGCTAATTGCTAACTTGATGCCCCAGACATTGAAGCATAAATTGGTCTTCACCCGCCTAAAAAATGAACTGCCCGCATGCCGTGTGGATCGTCTATGCAAGTCAGACCCGCGTATTGAGCTTGCCTCTGTAGAGACGCGTTGGCCAGATATCTTTGAGCACAATGTTAGTGGCGCGGTTCGCAATAGTATTTGGTACCAGCAGATCTATAAACCAGTTAAGGACATGCCTGAGGTTCGGCAAGCGCATAGAGGCTTTTTACTTTATCGGGATGCTTTTTCAGGGCTTTTATTGATCCTCACGGCAACCCTGATTTTGTCGTGGGTAGGTGAACCTCATTTTCTCGGTGAGATTAAGACCGAAGTTTTTCTGGTCCAAGTCACTTTAGTCTTACTCTCGATGATTGCATCGAGAGTAGCGGGTAATCGATTTGTAATAAACGCCGTTGTTGCAGCGGTTTGAAATAGAGGTAGACATGGTTGCAAAGATAACTTTTTTCCCTGTAGATAATGGCGATATGACATTAGTTCGCCTCGCTGATACTAATACGTCTAGTTTGCTGATTGATTGTAAAATCAGGGCGGCAGCTGACAACTCCAATGAGTCAACATTTGATGTGGGAACTGCTCTCAGGAAAAGACTCAAGCGTGATAATCAAGGTCGCCCATATGTTGATGCGATGTTGCTTAGCCATCCAGACGAAGATCACTGTTTAGGTCTGGAAAAACATTTTTGGCTTGGACCAATTTTAGACTACTCCGACGATGACAAGCCTGATCATGAAAAACGAATTATCATTCGCCAGATGTGGTCTTCTGCGATGATATTTAGACGGGCATCAAAGAATCACACTTTATGTGATGATGCGAAGGCATTTAATCGTGAGGCCAAAAGGCGAGTTCAGAAAAATATAGATTGTGATTTTTCAGTGGGCAATGGCGACAAAATCCTAATTATGGGTGAAGATCAAGACGGAAAAACTGATGAATTATCTCCCATTCTTATAAGGCAAGGAGCGCGATTCAATGGGGTGAATGGAGGTGCTACGAATTTTCTTTGTTCACATTTACTTGCGCCCATCAGCAAGCAAGATGATGATACAGAGGAGACATTATCTAAAAACGGCTCCAGCGTGATTATTAATTTTGAGATTAAGAGTTCAGAATACGGTTCAGGCGTCAGCCGCTATTTAACAGGCGGAGATGCTGGCGTGGCTATATGGGAGCGATTATCACAAGAATATAGTTCAGATGATTTGGCATACGATCTAATGCTAGCACCACATCATTGTTCTTGGCGGTCATTGTCGTACGATAGCTGGTCAGAAAAAGGCGAGGATGCTGTTCTATCTGCGGCTGCAAGAGAGGCGCTCGGCAACGCAAATACTGGCGCAATAATCGTATCAAGTAGCAAACCGATAACAGATGACGATTCTGACCCTCCTTGCATTCGCGCAAAGAGAGAATATCGGGCAATTCTCGGTGTAATGGGTATATTTAAATGTACAGGAGAGGAGCCTACAAGAGCCAATCCAAAGCCGATCGAGATAGAAGCGACTAGTACAGGGTTCAAGCTCGCCGTTGCATTAGCGGCGGCATCATCGATTACGGCGGCAGCTGCCCCACGAGCAGGCAAATGGAGGTAGAGTTTATTGATTGGGGTGGCGATATTGTTCAGCTGGACGATAAAATTTTAGACATCCGATTCCTAAAAGTATATCAAGCGTGTTGCGCACACCCTTCCTGTGATGTTATTGAAATTCGAAACGATAGCAAGCGCTGTTATCAAACGGTGATTGTCGATTGCGGTGATGCCACTTTCGAATTGGATAATGGTGCTGGAATTTTTCGACGAGAAAGACTGGCAGTATCTTACTGCCCAAATGAAGAATTCATGTGGGAAGTCAGACCCTTGAGGTCGAACTTTCCTGTAACGATCCACCAAAATCATACGCTCGAAGGCGAGCCGCGTTCGCTATGTCTCTATGCCCAGCCATGGGAAGTTATTGAGCGCGTATGGACGCCTGAACTATTTATTGGGCGTATTTTTTGGTGGCTTAGAGAAACGGCAAACGGAACTATTCATGCCGAAGATCAGCCAATTGAAGCGATATTTTTTTCAAGTTTTACTAATGTAGTATTACCCGTAGGATTTTTCGAACACGATGAAAGTGAAAGAAGAAACCTTATCTTTTCATCTGTGCAAAACGCGCAGGTGCGCACTCACACTTTAGTTGGCAGATTTGCCGATTCTAATCCCAGTAAAGATCAGGTGGGCATAAAATGTGTTCCTGTCTCCTTGCTGTTAGCACCAGTAGAAAACGGGCCGATTGAGGCGTATCCGCATTCTTTAAGCCAGCTCCAAAGTTTAATTCAATCTAGAGGTTCAAGTATTTTAGGGCCTCTAAAAGATGCCATTGGGCAATTGGTACCGGAAGAGGGCGTTAGCTTTGGCGGTAGCGATAAAGAGTTAATTTTATTTATTCTTGGTATTCCGAGGTCGCGAGATGGTGTGGTCGAGCGCTTAGAAGTTCAAGGGTTTATTGCTCAAACAGATATTGGAAATCTGGGAGAAAGTTTATCCGTGCTGTTGAGGGCACCTGATGACAACAAGTGGTACAGAGATATAGCTGGTGGCGGTGGAAATGATCATTGGCGAAATATAAGAATAGATCCTGTAAATATCAAAACATATCCAACGCCAAACGAGATTAGACGATATTCTGGGCTTGAAGCAGACGAGGAGGGCCCGCGTGGATTGATAGCTGGTGTGGGCGCACTTGGGAGTGCTTTGGCTCAGATTTGGAATCGTGAGTGTTGGGGACGCTGGCAATATGCTGATGATGATCTCGTACAGCCACACAATATAGTTCGACACGTTGCGGGCTGTAATGCGATTGGGTTTCCAAAATCAATGGTGGTGGACAGCTTGCTTGGTGATATCCACTCTCCTGACAATGAGCGCCTGACCGACCACTTTGTAGAGAACGTTTTGTCTATCCATAGAAAGTTGCAAAAAGCTTTGGCAGATGGAGAACTTATTGTTGATGCGACGACGACTTTGCATGTACCTAGAGAATTGTCCAAACGCGATGGCGTTGCACGAACTGCCAGCGTTTTTTTTACACCGTCAGGTATGGCCTCGGTCTTAATTCTGGAAAACAGGGATCGAACAATTCGTTGCTCTACTCTTGAGGCACAATATTATCGTGCGATTTTGAATTCCGACTGGGGTGATGGCCACTTGACGGGGCATTATGGTAAGCAATGGGTTGGTGCTGGTTGTAGAGATGCCACTGTTGAGATGTCAGTCGAGCTGGTTCAGCTGCACGCAGCTACACTCGCACGGCAGCTACGAAAAAGTACTGCTGTGAGCCGTGCTCGTGTTTGTATATGGGAGTATAAAGATAATAGTGGGGCACTGATTCCGCACGATGTACCTGTATTCGACAGTACAAGTGCTCAAATAGGGGGATGGAAAGTATCATGGGATAATGGCTTTTTAGGTGAGGCGATTGAAAAACGAAATGAGAAACTGCCGAATGAAACAGGCGGCATTTTGTTAGCGGTCATAGACCAGAAAGATCAAACCATTGTCTTGGTAAAAGCTGCCGATGAGCCATTGAATAGTGTATCAAGTCCGTCAGGTTTCATAAGGGCTGGATATGATGCAACTGAAATTTTAGATAGGTGCCACCAGAAAACCGCTGGTGTAGTTACATATGCTGGTGAATGGCATTCTCACCCTGTCGGGTGTTCTGCTTTGCCAAGTGGAGATGACATCAATCAATTGAATTTCGTAACGCAAGCATTACAGACTGAGGGATTGCCAGCTTTAATGATGATAGTATCTGATGATTCCGTTGGTTTTTATTTGAAGGGTGAGGGTTGTATATCAAGCTTGCCTAACACATAGGAACATCATATAAATATCAGAGGCCATACTTTATTCTGGGCGTGGTTCAACTGATTTAAGATCAATCTCTCGTAGAATATTTTCAATAGAGGCCAAAGCGTTTCTGCGTTCGTGGCTATTCACTGTACTTTTGGCAAGTTCGTTAAAGACTTCTCTTAATAGAGCATAAAGCTCTGCATCAGTTTTTGTTGCCAGTTCAAATCTTGTAATCAATCTCATAATTACCTCCTTTTTGGTGGAGGCCGCACCTGTTGCGACCTTTCTTGAGGCCGCTGTCGTGCGCGAGAGGTTATGTCTGCACTACTGGTCGAAATGCAATGGCGAACCGCATGCACGGTTGCAGATCAAGAAACTAACCTCGTGCTAAAGACAGGTGAAATAAAGGCGCAATCGGGTGTGATCGATTGCAATCGAGATGTGGATAATTGATAAAAAGATACCGTTGAAACAGACTTCAAGTAAATCTGTGTATTTTGGCTGCGCTAACATAGATCAAGAAATGTTAAGCGCTCGTTTTAGTGTTTTTTCGTGAACTCTGAGCTTCAGTGCTGCGTCTGCCAACGGTATCGCAGCATTTAATAAGCGCTTGGCCTCAACTAGATCGCGGTCTTTCAGTTTTCTTGGTCGGCCAATTTGTTTACCTTTACGTCTAGCTGCTTGCATACCTTCTTTTGTCCTCTGGCTTAAAACTTCGCGCTCCCACTCAGCCAAAGCAGCAGTTAAGGTATACAATAATTTACCGTGCGGCGTTGTTGTATCAAAATCTTGCGATAAAGATAAAAACTGTATTCCCACCTTATGCAGACTATCTAACTCATTCAAGGCATCAGTAACAGACCGGAAAGCACGATCCAGCGAGCAAACGACAAATATATCGCCCTCGACTAAGGTCTTCATAACCTCGTCATACACAGGCCGCTTTTTAGATACGGCGGAAACGCCGTACTCAACAAAAACCTGATCGCAACAATCCTTGAGGCTATCTACTTGCCTGTCAATGAGCTGCTTATCTGTCGAAACGCGTATATATCCAATTTTTGCCATTTCCAGATCTCTAATCAAAATTTCCATAACATCATAGACAAAAGGGAACCTTTTTCTGGGAAACTGCACCGAAGAAGATCAGAATTTTGAGGCTTTTATAAGCGCCTGAATTTATGGCGCTTTTTCTAATACCAACTTAATCTAAAACTGTGACGGCCTACTCTAACAAAAAGGTTCCTTTTTGCTCTTTCCCTTATTAATAGTGCATGAATAGGAACTTTAGCAACCCATTTTTTTAGTTTTCGTAGTAAAGCTGGGAATCCATAAATTTATTTCTTTTACAAAGATCAACAATCTCTGGAGACAAAAATTATGAAACGCCTATTTACGACTACGATTTTCGCGACTACCACACTTCTAGCATCATTCAGTCAAGCCGCTGTAGTCTACGATGAATCTGTTAGCGGGGATTTAGAGGCTATCTCTGGAAGCGGGGGATTCTTTCCAATTTTTAGTTTGCAATCTGGAAGTAATGAATTCAGGGGGACTTTTTCTTACTTTGAAGATGAAGCAAATGGAATAGGTTCAACGATTGATCGCGATGGATTTCGATTTAACCTCGCTCAGGGTTTAACGCTAGACAGTTACACATTGACGTTAACCACCTCGAATGTAATTGAGGATGGCACGCTAAATGGTTTGAGGGGCAGTTTTGGAACCGCTGGCTATGCAGGCACATTTGATCCTTGGATTTACAATGGCAACACACCCATTGGCACGCCAACGAATGTCGTTAGCGTTAATAATTTGAATATTGTTGCTGGAGTATCACCTTTTAACTGGTCTGTTCGTATAAATGGCACTGGACATGGTGGTACCGGTGACTTTGATAAACTCGGACATGTGGAGTTTAGTTATGTAGCGACGGCATTTGTTAGCGGAACGCCAGCGGTGGTGCCAATCCCGGCAGGTGCGTGGCTATTTCTGTCAGCAATTGGCGGTTTAGTAGGGGTAAGATTGAGAAAGCGTTAATTTAGAAAAATTAAATCGATCACATTTATTAAGCCTGCCTCGAGCAGGCTATTTTGGCGGCTTGAAGCTAAATCACGACTCTACATTTTTGAAACCCGTTTCCGAATAATCCTACCGGTTGACTTATCTCGCATTTCATGAAAACATATGAATATGTGTTTATATGTTGGTAGATTATGAAAGGGTCTAAGCGTCAGGCGATTCGCGTGAATTCCGATGGCGATATCGCACAACTTGCTGATATGTTTCGACTAATGGGTGATCCCAGTCGGTTGCGCATTATTTTGTCCTGCTTACACGAACCAATTAGTGTGACAGAAATTGCCGAACAGTTAGAGCTTTCTCAGTCACTGGTTAGCCACCACTTGCGCCTGCTGCGTGCCGCTAGAGTAGTCGCCTCTGAGCGCAGGGGCAAACAGATTTTTTACGTGGCCGCTGACGAGCATATTCAATGCGTAATTGAAGACATGGTTGCACATGTTAGTGAACCATCTCAATTCGAGGGAGATGCCTAATGCCCGGTTGCACAAATTGTCCGTCAGACAATGTATCTGATACAAATGCTATAGACCCTATATTTCGCCGCATTCTCTGGATCGCACTAATATCCAATGGCCTGATGTTTGTAGTTGAAATTGTGGCGAGTTATTTTGGTGATTCAATTTCGCTGCAAGCCGATGCACTTGATTTTTTAGGTGACGCCGCCAACTATGCGATTAGTTTATTTGTATTGGGGATGGCGCTTCATTTGCGTGCGCGGGCTTCAATGGTAAAAGGCATAACTATGGCTGTATTCGGGCTTTGGGTGATTGGCAATGCCGTGAATCGAGCCTTGGTTGGTAGCGCCCCAGAACCGACGGTAATGGGAGGCATTGCAGTCGTCGCGTTAGCCGTCAATTTCATTGTTGCTTTTTTACTCTATCGTTATCGAGAAGGTGATAGCAATATGCGCTCAATTTGGTTATGCAGTCGCAATGACGCAATTGGCAACATAGCGGTCATGATCGCGGCAGCAGGGGTATTTGCAACGTCGTCCCGTTGGCCCGATCTTTTGGTTGCGGCCATAATTGCAGGCTTGAGCTTAAGTGCTGCATTTCACGTTATCCGTTTGGCGCTAAGTGAAATGCGCGCAGATAAGGCTAATTTGGTGTAGACTGATTAGTCATGATCAAACCGTTTATCTGTTATCTATTTGTGTTCTCGAT
>Ga0209533_1002753_pt1 | contig 15811 bp, 12 predicted proteins | sample COG_04_FD_184748 | JGI IMG/M metagenome (GOLD analysis project Ga0209533, IMG submission 184748) | Pelagic Microbial community sample from North Sea - COGITO 998_met_04 (SPAdes) (version 2) | ecosystem: Environmental > Aquatic > Marine > Neritic zone/Coastal water | place: Helgoland, sampling...
GCGTGTTCGGGCGGTGCGGACTCGATTTTTATGCTCTGCCAATTGTGGGCGCAGGCGGCTGATTTGGGCGTCGAGTTGGTGGTGGCGCATTATAACCATCGCTGGCGTGGGGAAGACTCGCGCTTGGATGCGGCATTTGTGCAGGAGTTGGCGCAGCAACTGGATTGTCACTATGTGACTGCGGATCGTCCAGAAAATGAGGCGGCGTTTACGGAGACGACGGCGCGCGCCTTGCGGTTGGACTTTTTGCGTGCGGCGGCGAAGGAGCGCGGCTGCCAGTGCATAGCGTTTGGGCATCAGCAGAACGATATTTTAGAGACGCAGCTCCAGCGCTTGGCGCGGGGGAGTGGCACGGATGGCCTGGCGGCTCCGCGGCCGATTCATTTTTTTGAGGCGTATCCCACGCATGTGCGACCCGTGCTGCATTTGGGGGCGGGGGAAATTCGTATGGCGTTGAATGCCTGCGAGATTCCGTGGCGCGAGGATATTTCAAATGAGGATGTGGGGATTTCGCGCAATGCGCTGCGGCATAATGTGATCCCGAGTCTGAATGATGCGTTGGATCGCGATGCGTCGGCAGGTTCGGCGCGTTCGCGGGATTTATTAGAAGAAGATGCGGATGCGCTGGATGCGTTGGCTCGAGTCTATGTGCCAGATGCGTTTACATTGAGTGTGTCGCTGGATCGCACGGTGCTACGTGCCGCGCCACGAGCTCTGACGCGGCGCGCGTTGTCTGCCTGGTTGAGTGCGCATGATTTAATTCAGTCGCTCAGTGCGCCGGCGATGGATCTGCTGATGGATGCGGTCTATGCGGCCAAACCGAAGAACCGTCTGAGTGCGGGTGCATTTTATATCGAACTTGATGAGCAGAGTGTTCAATTCAAGTCGGCACAGGCAACGGGGCAGACTTTAGAGGCAAGCGTGATCGAAGCAGGGGAGTCGGTGATGCTCACTACGGGAGCATTACTGGAGACTGAGGTCGTGAAGTTGGACGACGCGTTGCGAGATGCCATTTTGAAGGGTGGGGTGGATGTCGCATGTGAAGCCTACATCGCGGTCGAAGACGGGCAAACCTTTGAGGTGCGAGGCTGGCAGCCGGGGGATCGCTTTCGGCCGATTGGCGCGCCAGGCACGAAGAAGTTGAAAGACTGGTTTATTGATCGGCAAATTCCGGTAAAGGAACGAAAGCTGCTGCCGCTTGTCTTGTCGAATTCAGGAGAAATCGCTTGGGTTCCAGGTTTTCCTCCTGCCGATACCCTGAAAATCAGTGCCGCAACGAAGCTGGCTCTTAGATTGACTTACGAACGAAGAAACCCAATTTGACCCGCACAAATGTCACAGCAAAATACGCCACAACAAAAAGAACCCGGAAATAACGGCCAACCAGAGCGCTTTAACCCTAAAGTGCTTCTGATTTTTTTGGTCATCATCTCGGCCATCATCGGACTTTGGTTCGCTCAACCAGGCACTGGAGCCAATCATGAGCGCCTGACTATCAGCGAGTTGGTGAAAGCCGTAAAGGATGGCCAAATCGAGAAGGGCGTGATGAAGCCCGATCCGTCACTCGGCGAAGCTGGCTATACCGTTTCCGGTGAGATGCTGAACCCGAAGTATGACCCAAATCTATCAGATGAGACTGTGCCCGAGAAGGTGCGTTTTTCTGCCGAAGGTCGCTTGCTGGAGAAGGACTTCGATCTCGTGCGTGCAGTGCTCAAGGAGAGCCGTCGCAGCACTGCGTTTCAAGATATCCTGATCAGCTTTCTGCCGTTTTTGCTGATTATCGGGCTGCTTTACTTCCTCTTCGTGCGCCAGTTGAAGAGCGCAGGTAAGGGCGCGATGAGCTTTGGTAAGAGCAAGGCCAAGATGCTGACGCGTGACAAAGACTCGCTGACTTTCAAGGACGTCGCGGGTTGCGATGAGGCCAAGGAAGAAGTGAGTGAAGTCGTCGACTTTCTCAAGGATCCTAAGAAATTTCAACGCATTGGCGGTCGCATCCCTCGGGGTGTGTTGATGGTCGGCCCTCCGGGAACGGGTAAGACATTGCTTGCAAAGGCTGTGGCGGGTGAGGCGGAAGTGCCGTTCTTCTCGATCAGTGGTTCGGACTTCGTCGAAATGTTCGTCGGTGTCGGTGCGGCGCGTGTGCGCGACATGTTTGAGCAAGGCCGTAAGAATGCGCCTTGTATCGTATTTATCGATGAGATCGATGCCGTGGGTCGCCAACGTGGCGCGGGTGTCGGCGGTGGTAATGATGAGCGCGAGCAGACCTTGAACTCCCTTCTCGTGGAGATGGATGGTTTCGATGGCCACGAAGGTGTGATCATCATCGCAGCGACGAATCGCCCTGATGTGCTCGACTCCGCATTGCTACGTCCAGGCCGTTTTGACCGTCAGGTCACGATTGATTTGCCTGACTTGAATGGTCGTCACGAAATTTTGCTGGTGCATGCCAAGAAGGTCGCTCTCTCTGAAGAGGTGAACCTGGAGCACGTTGCACGTAACACACCAGGGTTCTCTGGTGCGGATCTGGCCAACCTTCTGAATGAAGGTGCCTTGATCGCAGCGCGTTACAATAAGCAGGTCATTGAAATGAACGACCTCGACGAAGCGCGTGATAAGATCTCCTTCGGACGTGAGCGTCGCAGGTTGATGGATGACGAAGATCGCAAGATCACTGCCTATCACGAAGCCGGGCACGCGTTGATTCAAGCAGTGGTCGATGACGGACATATGCCGGTGCATAAGGTGACAATCATCCCGCGTGGTCAGAGCCTCGGTTCCACCATGTTTATGCCGAAGAAGGATTTGTTGAACCACTCCAAGCGTCGTCTGTTGAATCAGGTTTGCACGGGAATGGGCGGCCGTTCTGCGGAAGAGATCGTGATGGGCGACATCACTAGTGGCGCGTCCGGTGATATTCGCATGGTGACATCCATCGCGCGCCACATGGTCTGTGATTGGGGCATGACGGATCTTGGGCCGATCGCTTACGGCGAGAGTCAGAACCATGCTTACATGGGCACGATGGGAGCCGGTTCGAATAACTTCAGCGAAGAAACCGCACAGAAGATTGATAAAAAGATCTACGAGATTGTGCAGAAACAGTATCTCAGGTCGCTGGATATTCTTAATGAGCACCGCGCTGCGCTCGATACAATGGCCGACATGCTCCTTGAGCACGAAACCATTGATGGTGTGCACGTCTTGGAGATTCTTGAGCACGGTGAAATGCGCTCTCCCATCGTGAAGCGTGAGATTATCGAGCCAGAACCCGAGCCTGAAGAGGACTCCGAAGATGATGTCGCGAAGAAGGCTGACGGAGATGACGACAAGGGCGATCTCGCCGGCGAAGAAGCGCCTGCGCCATCACCCGCATAAGTCTCTGAGTGAGATTAAATTAAAAAAAAAGGCTGCTGTCCGTTTCGGGGAGCAGCCTTTTTTGTGAGAATGAGAAGGTCTTCAAGTAGCTGGCTTCCTTTAGGTGGCCAGCCGATTTGAGGGTGCGGTATCAATCGTCGATTCGGTCGAGCACCTAAAGGAACTCGACTACTTCAATTGAGGTGGTGCTTATTCTGGGGAGAACAGACAGAAATGTCTGTATCACTTCTTTTTCTTTGCTCGCCGCGCTTTACGCGATGCTTTGTCGACGAGCGCGAACAGCTGATCGATTTGATTGCGCTTTCGTGCGGACTGGTGACCTTTGACTTTGACCAGTTTGAAATTCAACCGATCAGTCATCTCGAAATAGGCTTGGTAGAGCTCAGTGTTCCGCAATGGTAGGCCTTTTTGCGAGTGGTAGTCGTGCGCTTCGAAGCGCTCGCGTCGATCCGCGAGGTTGATGATGTTTTGAGAGTCCGTGTGGATTGTAAGTTGCTCGGTGTCGTCTGGCAGTTCGGACAGCGCCCAGAGTAGCGTTTGTAGCTCAAGCTTGGTGGAGGAGGTCTCTGTGAACGCACGCATTTTGATTCGAGTGCGCAGAAACTCCAGTGGTTGTGATACTTCGTCGGTCAAGACTATGAGATATGCCCCGTATCCAACTTTGGTCTGTGTGTTGACGCTGCCGTCTGTGAGTAGGGTGTAATCACTCATTCGAGGCAGACTTCTGACTGGATGCGGTGAAAATGTCGATGTTTTCGTCTGTGAGGTCCGACGTTGTTTACATGTTGACATGTGCGCCTTCACACTTTGATTAATCAAAGTATGAAATTTGAGCGAGTAATTATTTTCTTTTCAGTCTTCGTGGTGTCAGCGTTGTTACTGGTAGGTTGTGGATCTGAGTCGACGTCGTCGGATGCGGATTCCGCCAAGGCTGCGGGCGAATCTTATAAAATCGTCTGCACCGTGGGTATGATCACGGACATCGTTCGCAATGTCGCGGGCGACTATGCCGAGGTTCAGGGGCTCATTGGCGAGGGGATCGATCCGCACCTCTACAAGCCAACTCGCAGCGACGTGGTGAAGCTCAGTGGCGCGGATGTAGTATTTTATAATGGCCTGCTGCTTGAGGGGAAAATGACGGACGTGCTGGTGCGAGTGGCTGGTAGCGGTAAGCCTGTGCGGGCGGTGACTGAGTTGATTTTAGAGGATTCGGATTATCTGATGGAGAAAGACGACGGCTCGGCGCACACCGATCCACATGTATGGATGGATGTGCGCGGTTGGATTCAAGCCATTCCAGTCGTGGCTGAAACCTTGTCCAACTATGATCCCGCGCATGCCGAAGTCTATCAGTCGAACGCGGCAGCTTATATGGAGCAGTTGAAGCGGCTGGATGCGTATGCTCGCGATTCGATCGCATCCATCCCCGAGGAGCAGCGGGTGTTGGTGACTGCGCATGATGCGTTTAATTATTTGGGGCGTGCCACGGGGTTGACGGTTCGAGGCATTCAAGGTGTGAGCACCGAGTCTGAAGCGGGCGTGCGCGACTTGGAGGATTTGGTCAATTACATCGCGGATCAAAATATACCCGCAGTGTTTGTAGAGACATCGGTTGCCGACAAGAATGTGCGCGCTTTAGTCGAAGGAGCGAATGCACGAGGCCATGAGGTGGCAATCGGAGGGACGCTCTTCTCGGATGCGATGGGACAGGCTGGCACCTATGAGGGCACCTATATCGGCATGATTGATCATAATGTGACGACAATTACGAATGCACTAGGTGGAGAGGCGCCAGCGGCTGGAATGCAAGGCAAGCTGACGGGAGTGTCGCACTGATTTTCATTGAGGCTGCTTGCACCGTCGCGGTCTTCGCAAGCAAAGCCCCTACGATTGATTTTATTATGAACGCAGTATCCAAAGAACAAATACAGCCCGCTCCGTTGGTTGGTGTATCGGCAAAGTCATTTCCTCTGGTGGTTCGTGATTTGACGGTGGCCTATCACCGTAAGCCAGTGGTGTGGGATATTGACCTCGAGATTCCTGAGGGGAAGTTGGTCAGTATTGTCGGTCCCAATGGAGCAGGGAAGAGCACGTTGATTAAGGCATGCCTGGATTTGATTCCGCGCACATCGGGAGAGGTTTCGATCTATGGCGAAACGTATGCCAAGGCTCGTAAGCGCGTCGGCTATGTGCCGCAGCGTGAAAGTGTGGATTGGGACTTTCCAGTGAGTGCGCTGGATGTGGTGGCGATGGGGACGTATGGTAAGCTCGGCTGGTTTCGCCGTGTGAACAAGCGCTCAAAGGCCTTGGCGATGCAGGCGCTGGACCGTGTGGGACTTGCGGATTATGCGCATCGTCAGATCAGTCAGCTATCGGGCGGGCAACAGCAACGCACTTTCCTTGCACGGGCATTGGTGCAGGATGCGGATGTCTATTTTATGGATGAACCGTTTGCGGCTGTGGATGCGGCGACCGAGCGGGCGATTGTCGAACTGCTCAAAGAGCTTCAGTTGCGAGGTAAAACTTGCCTAGTGGTGCATCACGATTTGGCAACTGTGCCACAGTATTTCGATTGGACGGTGCTGCTGAATATGCGCGTGGTCGCATCTGGTCCGACGAAGGATATTTTTACGGAGGAAAACCTACGTAAGACGTATGGCGGTAAGTTGTCGCTGCTGAGCGAAGCCGCCGAGGAGCTGGCGAAATCATTGTAGGGTCATGTTTGAGCTGACAGAGATTTTCGATGTGCTGCTACTGCGTAATTATAATACGCGGCTGGTGGTGATCTGCACGATGTTGCTTGGCTGCGCCTGCGGTTTGATGGGTGGATTTCTGTTGCTGCGGAAACGCTCCTTGATGGGTGATACACTGTCGCATGCGACCTTGCCGGGTGTGTGTCTTGCGTTTTTCGTCGGTGTCATGATGGGCGGGCAGGGGAAGTCGTTGCCGCTATTGTTACTCGGAGCGACTGTCACTGGGGTGCTGGGGTGTGGCACGGTGTTGTTTATTCGTAATCGTTCGCGCATCAAAGATGATGCGGCAATGGGGATCGTGTTGAGCGTTTTTTTTGGCGCGGGCGTGGCATTGTTGACGATGGTGACGAAGATGCCGGAAGGTGCGGCAGCTGGGTTGGAGTCTTTTATTTATGGCAAGACAGCATCGATGGTGATGAGTGATTTTAGACTGCTGACGGTGGTGACGAGTTGTGTCCTTTTCTTGTCGGTGTTGTTGTTCAAAGAATTTCGGTTGCTCTGTTTTGATGAGGTCTATGCGGCGGCTCAGGGCTGGCCCGTTAAGTTCTTGGATGTGTTGCTGATTGCTCTGGTGACTGCGGTGACGGTGGCTGGCTTGCAAGCGGTGGGATTGATTTTGATTATCGCATTTTTAATTACGCCTGCGGCGGCGGCTCGCTTTTGGACAGATCAATTAGATCGGATGCTATTGCTCTCTGCGGTGATCGGTGGAGTGAGCGGCTGGATGGGGGCGAGTGTCAGTGCGTTGATTCCGAATATGCCGGCGGGTGCGGTGATCGTTTTAGTCGCAGCTGCTTTTTTCTTATTCAGTATGTTGTTTGGCGTGGAGCGCGGTGTGTTGGTGCGCTTTATGCGTCAGTTGAATTTGAAGCGAAGCGTTGGGCGTCAGCATCTACTGCGGGCGTTGTATGAAATTTTAGAAGCCGATGGTGCACGTCTCGATGGGATTCGTATCCGCGCGGTGCCGTTTCGTCAGGTGCGTGGTCGTCGCACATGGAGCGATGCTCAATTGCGACGCTGTCTGCGGCGGGCTTATAACGAGGGGCTGATTGATGCCGTGAGTAAGGGAGATGAGATTGTGTTGACTGAAGCGGGACTGGAAGCCGCTGCGCAAGTCACACGTAATCACCGTCTGTGGGAGCTGTATCTGATCGAGTATGCCGATGTAGCGACGAGTCGAGTCGATCGCGATGCGGATGCGGTCGAGCACGTGCTTGGCGAGAAGTTGGTCGGACTGCTGGAGGCGAAGTTGATCAAACTACGCACTTCGAGCGGCCTTGAGGTGCCTGCGAGTCCACACCCCATTACGCCTGGAGACTAAGTGGGAAAAGCTGAAAGCGGAAACACGGAAACACGGAAACACGGAAATGCTGAAACACGGACACTTTGAAACACTGAAAATGGGAAACATGAAAACGTTGAAACACGGAAACAGTTTCCGGATTTCCACGTTTCTTCCAACTCTCACTTTGTCACTCTCACTAGGCGCGCCGCGCCTCACTCTCACTGCGAAGCCATGACTTGGTATGCAATAGATACGTGGATTGTAATTGTCGGGATACTGGCGGCGGTTTCGTGTGCGCTTCTCGGGAACTTTTTAGTGCTGCGTAAAATGAGTATGATGGGCGACGCGATCAGTCACGCGGTGCTGCCTGGCTTGGCGATTGCGTTTTTGATTACGGGCGCGCGTGCGAGTCTGACGATGTTCATCGGAGCTGCGGTTGTTGGGGTGTTGACCGCGATTTTTACGCAGTGGGTGAGCCGCTTCGGTAAGGTGGATGAGGGCGCTTCGATGGGGATCGTGTTTACCACTTTATTCGCGTTGGGGTTGTTGCTGATCGTGCAGGCGGCGGATCATGTGGATCTGGATGCGAGCTGTGTGTTGTATGGCGCGATTGAATTGACACCGCTTGATGTGGTGTGGCGTCCGCAGCTGCTCGGCTTTGATCTAGAGGTGCCGCGTGCGGTGTTGGTGTTATTGCCGGTTTGTGTGGTGAACCTATTGTTTGTTGTGCTGTTTTTTAAGGAGCTGCGTATCTCATCCTTTGATTCCGAGCTCGCCACGACGATGGGGATCAATGCCAACTTGATGCATTACATGCTGATGACCTTGGTCGCCGTGACAACCGTGGCGGCATTTGAAGCGGTCGGGAGTATCATTGTGATTGCGATGTTGATCGTGCCAGCGGCGTCGGCACATCTATTAACGGATCGTTTGGATGTGATGGTGATACTCAGTGTGGTGTTGGCAGTGCTCGCAGCAGTGCTGGGGCATGTCTCTGCTATTCTGTTGCCCGGCTGGATTGGACTCGATCCTGCGGTGGTCGATGCGACGTCGACCTCTGGGATGATGGCAGTGATGGCAGGTGTGATTTTTGCGGTCGTGCTGTTTTGCGCTCCGCGCTACGGGATTCTTTCTAAGAAGTTCCGTCGTTTGGAAGCAGTTGGTTGATTGTGGATTCGAGATATAAGTGACACGTGTAGCTCTGCTAAGATATCGTTCTAGTCAGCAGTTCAAGCGCCTTGTCGCTTGCATCTGCTTAATTTAGAATCATTCTAGATAAGCGTATGACGTCTAAAGCAGAACCATTGAATTCGGAAGATTGGGCGGCGGGGTTGGCTCGCTTTTTGCAGGAGAATGCTGCGGTGGAGGCACTGCGCGTGGACTCCGAGCACCGCAAGGTTGAGATCGCGACGTTGGGGCCGGTCGATATGGATGCGCTTCAGGTGAGTTTGGCCGAGACCATTCGGGTGATCGAGGCGGAGACTGGCACGCATGCCGCGGTGGGTGTGTCGATTGAGACTGAAGCGGGCGGTGGCATTCGTTTGCAGAAACCGACATGCTTAACTGCGCCGATGTTGTGGCATTGGCGGGAGTTGGAATGGCCAGATGCGGATGACAGCGACGAAGAGACGGGTGAGGAATGGCGTGTGCTTGGGCTGTTGGCTGGCGGTTGCGCGGTGCTGGCGATTTCTGGTTGGATGATTTCTACTGTCGATGCTGCGCCTGAGTGGGTGTCGGTGATGTTCTATATCGGCGCGATGATAGCCGGCGGTTGGGATGCGTTTGAAGATGCGAAGGAAGGCCTGCCAAAGGGCGAGTTGGATATTCACTTTCTGATGTTGGCGGTGGCGGTTGGCGCTGCGCTGATCGGTGCTTGGGCTGAAGGGGCCCTGTTGCTGTTTTTATTTTCGTTCTCGGGAGCCTTGGAGCATTTCGCGCTGTATCGAACGCGCCGTGAAATCAACAGTCTGTTTGATGCCGCTCCAAAGTCGGCGACGGTTCGGGATGTTTCTGGCGGTGAACGTGAGGTGCCCGTGTCGGCGGTGAATGTCGGTGATGTGGTGGTCGTGAAGCCCGGCGCTCAATTCCCAGTGGATGCAGAAGTGGTGCTCGGTAAGACTGCGGCGGATGAGTCGAACTTGACGGGTGAAGCGAATCCTGTGTCGAAGTTTATTGGAGACACCGTCTATAGCGGAACGATCAATTTGTGGGGCGCAGTCGATGCGCGGACATTGCGGCCAGTGAGTGAAAGTGCGTTGCAGAAAGTGATTCGATTAATTCGAGAGGCGCAGCATTTGAAAGCGCCGAGCCAGCGCTTTACCGATAAGTTCGGCACGCGCTATACGGTTGGTATTTTGACGCTCACTGCTGTGATGTTTTTTGTGTGGTGGTTGGGCTTCGGTATCGCGCCGTTTACAAATTCAGAAGCAGGCTTTTCGGCGTTTTACCGCGCGATGACCTTGTTGGTGGTGGCGAGTCCGTGTGCATTGGTGCTGTCGATTCCATCGGCGATTTTAGCGGCGATTGCATGGGGGGCACGGCATGGCATTTTGTTTCGTGGTGGCGCTGCGATTGAGAAAATGGCTGAGGTCGATCTCGTGGCCTTAGACAAGACCGGCACGCTAACAACTGGGGAGATGGAGGTGGATTCAATTGAGAGTTTTCCGCCGGGACGTGAGCGTGAAGCGGCAGAGCTCGCGTATTCACTGGAAGCGCATGGTTCGCATCCCATTGGTCGTGCGATTAAAAAGTATGCGAAAGCGCAGGGCTTGGAGCGCCGTGTGATTGATGACTTCCAAGCGATGAGCGGTAAGGGCGTGCAGGGGCGCGAAGGCGAGACGCTTTGTGTCTTGGGGCGTCGTGAGCTGTTGGCGGACGGGCCTTTGGCGGAGTGGATTAAGGATGTGCCCGAGCCTGCGCCTGAGTTCTCGGAGAACTGGATTTTGAAAGATGATTTGATTGCCCGTATTTTGCTGAAAGATCAGATCCGGACGGAGTCGAAGCCGATTCTTGAAAAGTTGAAATCGATGGGGGTGCGCACGGTTATGTTGACCGGCGATCGACGCGGTGCGGCAGAGTCCGTGGGGCGTGAGATCGGGATCGAAGAAGTACGTTCTGGGCTGACGCCAAATGGTAAGGTGGATGCCATTATTGAGTATGCGAAGGACGGATACAAAGTGGCGATGGTAGGGGATGGTGTGAATGACGCGCCGAGCCTGGCAGCTGCGTATGTTTCCGTGGCAATGGGCGCGCGCGGCAGTGATGCGGCGCTGGAGCAGAGCGAGGTGGTGTTGATGAAGGATCGGATCGAGAACTATCTCGCCGCGACGGATTTGAGTCATCGGGCACGCGCGATCATACGCCAGAATCTAGCGATCGCGCTGGGCACGGTCGTGCTGATGGTCGCGGCTGCGATATTAGGTTGGATTCCGCTCAGTGTCGGTGTCTTTGCGCACGAGGGTAGCACCGTCGTGGTGTGCCTGAATAGCCTGCGTCTTCTGTTCGCTAAAACTTGGAGCGGCTCGTGATGAACCTGTTTAGAGCACGAGTGCGAGAAAGAACACGGATACCACGCAGACGCTCAGACCAAACTTCAATGCGAAGGCGACGATCCCGCCTACCACTGTGCCGACGCCAGCTTTGCTGCCTGCCTTGAAGGTGCGACCGGCGAGCAGTTCGCCCACGATTGCGCCGATGACTGGCCCGACGATTAGCCAGAATAATGGCGGCGGTAGAAAGAATCCGACGAAGGCTCCAATGAAGGCTCCGAGCGCGCCTTTCCATGAGGCCCCGAATTTACGCGCGCCCCAGACGCCCATTACAAAATCCGCGAGTTGACCGACGAGGGTGATCACTCCAGTGATGATGACGATCTTCCATGCGACGGACGCGTCGCCCATCCAGAGTTTGTGTATGATGACGCCCGACCAAACGATGAGACTCCCAGGCACCACTGGGAGCAGGGAGGTGGCGAGCCCGATCATGAAAATCAGGCTAGTGACGCCGAGCGCGGTATATTCGATCCAAGACATACGGAGGAAAATGCTGAAACTCTCACAAACGGAAAGGCTGAAATCGATTTTAGCTTGATGTGTATTCCAAGAGACGGGGATCGAAGGCGAAGGTGCGCGCGTCACCAATTTGAATGTGGTCGAATTTCGGGTGCTTGGGATTGAGCAGGTAATTCGGCTCCTCGGAGATGATTGAACTGTAGATTTGCAGCACGGGCGAGCTGGCCTTGGCTAACCATGTATCGCCCGCATGTTGAGAGGCTGGTAACACGGAGGGCGAGCCGAGCGCTGCGGCGAGTGGTTGAATGTCGATTGCTTGAACGAGGCTGGCAGGGAAGGTCACCTCAATCATTTGATATTGTAGCGATGCCATCGCAGGGTTCAGGTGGACGAGCACTTCAAGTGCGGCGAGCGCTCGACTGTCGGCGAGGTAGACGGCAGGGCGGCCTGGGCTGTTCCACCGACCGCCATAGAGACGTGCCCCTTCGCCATCAAAGGCGGAGTCTACCCCATTTTGTGGGACGATGCGCCATGCTGTGATCATTCTGAATTCGAGCCGTGCGGCTTAGCTGAATACTCCATGCTCGATCCGACCGAGCAGTGCCTCGACTTCGCGGGCTCCCGCTTCGGTCTCGGCGAAGGTCAGGGGCGTGACAAAGCTAAGTGCTCGGGCGGGTTGCTTCAGCCAATCGCGGGCAGCACCCTCATTTTGTAAGACGGTCAGTGCCCGCGCATAGAGCCGAGCGTAGCGCAGGAGCCGGTCTGACTCCTGCATGTCGAGGCGGCCACTCTTACGGCGGCGCACCAAAGTGCTGCGAGAGATCGCCAAATGTTGCGCGAGTTCTTCGGCTCCGAGCCCGAGTAGTTCTTGGAGTGCGACAAATTCCACCATGGGCAGGCCGGCGCGGATGCGTTCGACCGTCTCACCTGCGGCGCTGTTCGTCGCGTTATACACGGCGGTCGGCTCCTCGATTTTATCGTCTCTGCCTTTTCGTTTCATCTGGTTCTATTTGTATGCTCATTTGGTCATGTTGCAAGTGGTATCTCCATTTTAATGCCGCGGCCTCTCTGTTGGGATGAGGGTAATTTACAATTGCCATTTCGGAGTGCTGACGCATTTTCGCCTGCTTTCGTTATGACAGATAAGACAGCCAACCAGGACAATTCGCATGATCTCTATGCGGTCCGACTCCAAAAGCTCGAGAATCTTTGCAAGGAAGGGCGTAATCCCTTCCAGGCAAATTGCGCGCAGACGCACACATCCGGCGAGGCTATTAAACTCTATAAAGAAGACGCTGCCGATGAAGAACAGGCCGAAGTCTCAGTCGCTGGTCGCATCACCGTTTTCCGTGTGATGGGCAAGGCGAGCTTCATCAAGATTCAAGATAGCGATGGCCCGATCCAGTGCTACGTGACTCGCGACGATCTGCCCGAAGGCGAATACAACACTTACTTTAAGAAGATGCTCGATCTGGGCGACATCATCGGTGTCACCGGTAAGCTCTTCAAAACTAAGACTGGTGAGATCACCGTGCGTGCCGCGAGCTACACCTTGGTGACCAAGGCGCTGCGTCCGCTCCCTGAAAAGTGGGCAGGCCTGACTGACGACGACAAAATCTATCGTCAGCGCTACCTCGACTTGATCGTGAATCAAGAGTCGCGCCAGCGTTTCCGCCATCGTGCGAAGATCATCCAAGAAATGCGCAAGTATCTCTGGGATCGCAACTTTACCGAAGTCGAAACACCGATGCTGCAAAGCGTCGCTGGTGGTGCGGCTGCTCGTCCATTTGTCACGCATTCCAATGCGCTGGATTGCCAGTTCTACATGCGTATCGCGTTGGAGCTCTACCTGAAGCGTATGCTCGTCGCAGGTGAAGACCGCGTGTTCGAGATCGGTCGTGTGTTCCGTAATGAAGGCCTATCGCGTCGCCACAATCCGGAATTCACGATGTTGGAGCTTTACCAAGCCTACACGGACTTCCGTGGTATGATGGAATTGACTCAAGGTCTGATTCAGCACGTCGCGAAGACCGTGATCGGTTCGCTCGAAATCGCTCGCCCGGACGGCAGCACGATCAATCTGGATGGTGAGTGGCGCGAAGCGAAGTATAAGGATCTCATCATCGAAGCGACTGGCGATGCGGAGTGGTTTAGCCACAGCCGCGACGACAAGTTGGCCAAGGCGCGTGCGATGAATATTGAAGTGGATGCTGAATTGGAGGACTACGAAATCACCAACAACGTCTTTGAGAAACTCATCGAGCCGACATTGATTCAGCCGACCTTCGTGACGCACATTCCCAAGGAGCTGTGCCCATTGGCGAAGATCACCGTGGATGACGACAGCACAATCGACGTGTTTGAGCTCTGCATCAACGGTCAGGAAATCGCACCCGCATACTCTGAGCAGAATGACCCGATCATTCAGCGTAAGATGTTTGCGGCACAGGTTGGCGAAGAAGTCCAGGACATGGACACTGATTTCCTCAATGCACTTGAGCACGGCATGCCGCCAGCTGGTGGTATGGGACTCGGTATTGACCGCTTGATCATCCTGCTCACTGGAGCAGAAAGCATTCGCGATACGATCCTCTTCCCGAGCTTGAAGCCATTGAAGAGCGCCGAGTAATCGAAGCGCAGTTTAGTTTACAAAAAAGCCTGATCACATTTTAGCGATCAGGCTTTTGGTTAAATTGCTGTCGCTGCGGTCAGCTTAGAAGTCGCCGCCGAAGAGGTTGAAGCCTTCCTTGCGGGTGTCTGGAATCACGTCGTCTGTACTGCGGTAGTCGTCTGGCACTTCGTCCCAGCCATTGTAGATTGTATCGCGAATCGAGTAGCGTGTTTTAGCGGGCAGCGATGAGCCGCCAGTCGAGTAGATCTCATAGCCGCCTGTGGGCGCTTCGATGTCGAGGTTGACGTCGGCTAGGACGAGTTCCTTCTGGCCATCACCGTCGATGTCGATCGCGATCGAGTTGAGGCGCAGGACGCGGTTGTAGGTGCCGTCGGCTTGCATGAGGCGAATGGTTTGATCGAATTGCTTGATCATGTCTTCTGCTCCCGGGAGATTCTGACGCACTGCGAAGTGAATCGGATTCGTTTGTAGCGACTGTTTGCCGAAATCTAGGAACTCTTCGCACTTCTCGGTGTGTTCCTTCAACGCGTATTGAATCAGGAGATCATCCACCAGTGTGTAGTCCGCATCATCACTGATCAGCATCTTGAGGTTGGAGACATCATCCTTGCCATAGATGATTTCGACACCAGTGAGTGAATCAACCAACTCTCCGTATGCATAGCCCTTGACTAGGGCGAGGCGCTTGCCCTTGAGCTGTGAGAGGTCGGTGATGTTGACATCGCTGCCTTTTTTACCTGCCAGATGTATGCGGCTTTCCAAGTATGGCTTGGAGAAAAATAGGTATGCTTCGCGCTCTGTTGTTTTCCACATTGCAGCGCAACCATCGTATTTGTCGGCCTTTAAGTCGGACGGCACTGTCCAGCTGTCGAGGATTTCGCTGGCTGGCTCGTAGCCAGCCTTCGCGAGTGCGAGGTGCACGATCTCTGTGGCGATGCGTGGCTTGCCAAAGTGATTAGTGAACGGCGGCCAGACATCGGAGGCGAGTTGCACGGGTGTTGCTTCGTCTGACTGGGCAGTGCAGAGCGAGCCCGTAGTGAGGGCGCAGGCAATAAGAAGGAGGTGTAAGTATTTCATCATAGTGTTTGGCAGATGGTTAGCATATGCGTTGAGATGAGTGTTAGGTTGTTTTTACCAGCATTCAAGGTTTATGAATTCGAAGTATGCCAGAATTACCAGAAGTTGAGACGACGCGTCGCGGGATTGCGCCGCATGTGGAAGGATTGCGGGTTGAAGCGATTGTCATTCGGCAAGCGCAGCTGCGTTGGCCGATCCCAGACGCGGTGCAGCTTGCCGTGGGTGAGGTGGTGACTGCAGTGCGCCGCCGGGCGAAGTATCTGCTGCTCGACACGGCGCGTGGGAGCATCGTGCTGCATTTGGGGATGTCGGGCAGCCTGACGGTGCAGCCGAGTGATAAACTCGTGCTGAAACACGATCATTTAGACATCGTCCTTGCTGGAGGGCATTGCCTGCGGCTGAACGATCCGAGGCGTTTTGGAGCGTGTCTCTGGCAGGGAGCAGACGAGGCGCCGCTCAAATTATTACAAGGCATGGGGCCAGAGCCGCTGTCGGATGCGTTCGATGGTGAGCGGCTGTTTGAGCTGTCGCGCGGTCGAACGGTGGCGGTGAAAAATTTCATTATGACGAATGCCGTCGTTGTTGGCGTGGGCAATATCTACGCGAACGAGGCCTTGTTCATGGCGGGCATTGATCCACGGCGTGCTGCGGGGAAAGTGAGTCGTGCGCGTTATTTAGA
>Ga0209533_1002758_pt1 | contig 15804 bp, 10 predicted proteins | sample COG_04_FD_184748 | JGI IMG/M metagenome (GOLD analysis project Ga0209533, IMG submission 184748) | Pelagic Microbial community sample from North Sea - COGITO 998_met_04 (SPAdes) (version 2) | ecosystem: Environmental > Aquatic > Marine > Neritic zone/Coastal water | place: Helgoland, sampling...
GAAGCTGCATGAAGCGCATGGACATTACATCTTAGAAGATGGCGGAGCGGCAGTGCTGGCGCAGGTTCAGGCCTTTCTTGACTCGTAAAGGCGTTGTGAGAGGTTTGTAAAGAGACCTTAAAAGCGTCCGATATTGCTCTCTTTTAGGGGGTATTAGCGTTGTTTCGTTGTAATTTCTGGCGAGGCTGACATTTCATACGGTTTTTAATACCCGTTTCTAGTGTCAATTACTCAGCCAAATCGAATCAATGTCGCGTTGCCCAAGGCTTTTCCTTGGGGCGTATCCCTCATTTCGAAAGATGAGGGAGTGTTGCTGTATGCCAATGAGCATATGGAGCACTATTATGTGGGCGATGCTTGGGACACGGCAGTGATGGATGACAAGTTTGTGTTTCCGAAAGGGCAGGGGTTTGCCGATGTGGTGAAAGAGTTGTCGGCTGCGCACTCGTGGTCGGGGCGTGTGGTGCCGTATCAGAATAAGCACGGCATAGGGTCGGTCGAGTTGTTACTTCAGCAAGACCCCGAGGATGCGAATCGAGTCTGGCTCTATACGATGGAGCACCCGTCGATTGATGGAGCGTTGCGCTTCAGTAGTCGCAGTGAGCTGCAGATTCTACAGGTGCTGCTCGATAATACTTTGGAGTATGTGTTCTTCCGCGATACGGAGGGGCATTTTATCATCACCAATAAGGCGTTTAGTGCTGCGGTGGCTACGGACGGTCCCTCGTCGCCTGCGGGGCTGACGATTGCGGCATTTGTCTCGCCGGAAAGTGCGGAGTGGGTGGATGAGGTGGATCGTCAGGTCTATGAGTCGGGTCTGCCGTCGGTGAATAAGGTGTCTCGTTTTACTTTTAATAATGGCACGAAGCATTGGTTGCAGATGACGACTGTTCCTGTGCGCAGCGGCTCGGGCGAGATTGTCGGCTCGGTCAGTGTGGCGCGCGATATCAGTGATTTGAAGCGGACGGAGTCGGACTTGCTGGATGCGATTAAGGAGGCGGAAGCTGCGAGTCGAGCGAAGGGAGAGTTCCTTGCGGCGATGAGCCATGAAATTCGCACTCCGATTAATGGAATTATCGGTGCGTCGGAGCTTTGCCAAGAGACGCATCTCGATGCCGAGCAACGCGGCTATGCGGATACGGTGGTGCAATGTGGTAATACTTTGCTCAGTTTGGTCAACGATGTGCTGGACTTCTCGAAGATTGAGGCGGGGCAGTTGAATCTCGAAACGCTCTCGTTTAACCCGGGGGCGTTGATGGATGACGTGGCACATGAGTTTACACAAGTTGCACGACAGAAGAAGGTTGAGCTGATCGTCACGTATGATGAGCAGTTGCCGCGCTATTTGATGGGCGACCCGATGCGCCTGAAGCAGATTATCTATAATTTGATAGGTAATGCGGTGAAATTTACAGAAGCTGGTGAGATCGTGTTAAGAGCAGAGACGCTGGACTGTGCCGAATGCGGTGCTCGGGTGCGTTTCTCAGTCACTGATACTGGTGTCGGGATTCCGCCTTCCAGACTCGACGCGATTTTCCTTAGCTTTACGCAAGCCGATATGTCGACGACTCGCCGCTATGGTGGCACAGGGCTGGGGCTGACTATTTGTAAGGAGCTCGTGGATCTCATGGGCGGCTCGATTCAGGTGGAGAGTGAACTCGGTAAAGGTGCCACCTTTACTCTGGATATTCCGTTTGAAGAAAGCGTGAACCCTGGGGCAGAATCGATTCCGTATAATCCGGAGCTTGCTGGCTTACATGTGTTGATCGTCGATGATAACTCGACCAATCGTGACATCTATCAGCAAATGTGCAAGGGCTGGGGCTATCGTAGTGCGATTGCTCGCGAGGGCGTCGAGGCGCTTGCGATGCTGGAAGAGGCGCACTGTGCGGATGATCCGTATCAGCTCGTGCTGCTAGATCAGCAAATGCCGGGGTTGACTGGTTTGGATCTGGCGAGCTTGGTGATGAGCCGTCCTGAATTACAAGAGACGAAGATGCTACTGCTGTCATCCTCGTTGAACCGCACCGAGATGGAGCGTGCGGAGCAGTTGGGCTTAGCGCGTGCGTTGTCGAAGCCAGTGAAGCGCGGCACATTGATCGAAGTGATTTTAGAGACGTTTGATGTGCGCGGTGGTCGAATGGCCGAAGCGACTGAGGGCAATGCGCTGTCGATTGAAAATGCAGACGGCCTTCCGGAGATGATCGGTTCTTCGGATGAGTCGCTTAATATTTTATTGGCTGAAGACAATCTGGTAAATCAACAGATCGCATGTCGTCGCTTAGAGAAGCTGGGGCATCAGGTCGTGGTCGTTCCCGATGGCCAACAAGCAGTCGATCTGGTGATTGCTAAGCATTTCGACTGCGTGCTGATGGATGTGCAGATGCCGGTGATGGATGGCAGTGAGGCGACGCGTGAGATCCGTCGTGTCGAAGCTGAGCAGGAGCGTCCGCCGACATTCATTGTAGCGATGACTGCACATGCTATGAAGGGCGACGAAGAGAAATTCATCGCGAATGGTATGGATGAATACATTTCAAAGCCCTTCCGAGTGGAACGCTTAAGGGAGGTGTTGGAAATTGCCAAAGCACATAAGCGTGGCTTGGTCGATGCGATTGATTCTGAGCTAGAGCTGGATTTGAGTTTTTCGCAGCGTCTTGATCAGATGGACGAGGAAGATCGTGAAGATGTGCTGAGTGTCGCCGGGATTCTGTCGGATACTTTGCCGAAAGATTTGTATAAGTTGGAGTGTGCGCTTCGTGAGCAGAACTGGAAGCAAGTCGGCTTTATGGCGCATAGCTTGAAAGGAGTCTCTGGAGTCTTTGGTGCGTCCAAGATCGTGGCCCAGGCTGTCGAATTGGAGGCAACTGCGAAGCGTGGCAATTTATCGGCGGCGCGTGAGGTGTCCGAACGGTTCGTCCATGAGCTCCGCGTGCTGCTCGGCGAGGTCGAGATCGAGCTGAAGAAGCGCTCGATGTCTCCGGACGCATCCTAAAGCACCGCGAAAATAGTCTTTTTTGCATTTTGCCTTTTAGGATTTTCCCACTTTACTGCCGCGCTTATGAGCTCTGTCTTGCAACTACTTCTTGAAGGTGAACGCCTTAACACTGCCCAAATGGCGCAGGTGCTTGGTCTGTCTGAGGCCGACGTCGCCGCAGAATTAAAGCGCCTTGAGGCCGAGGAGGTGCTTCTTGGATGGCGCCCCGTGTTCAACCCAGAGCGCGCCCAAGAGAATATTGTGCGAGCGGTCATCGAGGTGAAGATCAGCCCAGAGCGTGATGGTGGATTTGATCGCCTTGCGACACGTATCAGCCGTTTCGATTCGGTTGAGTCCTGCTACCTGATGTCTGGCTCCTATGATCTACTCGTGGTCGCAATCGGCACCGACCTGCGTGATGTGGCTAGCTTTGTCTCTGAGCGTCTTGCCAGTGTCGAAGGTGTGCTATCGACTGCGACGCACTTCATGCTACGTGCTTATAAAGAGCAGGGGCACCTACTTTTATCTCCGAACGAGGACAGCGATAAACCCGCTGTGAGTGCATAATGGTCGACGACAGCCAACGCTTTATCGCAGACCACGTGGTGAGTCTGCCTCGTTCCGGTATTCGCGATTTCTTTGCGATTGTTGCGGCCATGCCACAGGCGATCTCGCTGGGTATCGGTGAACCTGACTTTGTTACGCCGTGGCATATCCGCGAGGCTGCGATCTTTGCACTCGAAAAGGGCAAGACCAGCTACACGGACAACATGGGGCTCATTCGCCTGCGCCGTGAGATCAATACCTACGTCGAAAAGAATTTCGAGCTGAGCTACAATCCGGACAACGAGATTCTAGTCGCGGTTGGTGTATCCGAGGCGCTGGATATTGCGCTGCGTGCAGTGCTCAATCCCGGCGACAAGGTGCTCTATCACGAGCCGTGCTACGTTTCTTACAGCCCGAGCATTGTGCTCGCGCATGCGCAGCCGATCGCCATCGGCACTTCGGCGAAGGATCAGTTCGGTATCGATCCAGCCGCGGTTGAGGCTGCTTGGGAGCCTGGTTGCAAGGTGCTGATGTTGAATTTTCCGACCAATCCGACGGGTGGTGTGACTGAGCGTGCGAAGCTGGAGCGGATCGCTAAGTTTGCCATTGAGAAAGATCTACTTGTTATCAGTGACGAGATTTACTCCGAACTCACTTTCGAGGGGGAACATACGAGTATCGCGACGCTGCCAGGCATGAAGGAGCGCACGATCTTCCTGCATGGATTTTCTAAGGCATTTGCCATGACTGGATTCCGTATCGGTTACGCCTGTGGGCCTGCGCCACTCATCGAAGCCATGATGAAGGTGCACCAATACAGTATGCTCTGTGCGCCGATTCTTTCGCAAGAGGCAGCCATCGAAGCGTTGAAAAACGGCGGGCCAGCAGTTGCGAAGATGAAAGAGCAATATCACCGTCGTCGTGATCTGGTTGTGCGTCGCTTCAACGAAGCCGGGCTCGACTGTCACTCGCCGAAGGGTTCTTTCTACGCATTTCCTTCGATTCAGTCGACGGGAATGGGCTCGATGGACTTCTGCCAAGGCTTACTCACTGAGGAAGAAGTGGCGATCGTTCCAGGTACGGCATTCGGCCCGAGCGGTGCAGGTTTTGCCCGTGCGAGCTTCTCCACCAGCTATGAGCGACTTATCGAGGCAACCGACCGTATCGAGCGCTACGTCGATAAGGTCCGTAAATAAGCCTTGTAAGTTCTTCATTACTAGAGCATTCCAACTCGGCTTTGCTTCATTTATAGAGTGAGTTGTTCATTTAGATACTTCCACTCTCACTTTTCACTCTGCGCAGCAGCATATGATCGATTCATCCAGAACCGTGGCCCTCGTTGGCCGTCCCAATGTCGGAAAAAGCCGTCTCTTCAACAGGCTTTGCGGGCGTCGCTTGTCCATCGTGCATGATATGCCCGGTGTGACGCGTGACCTCATATCGGCCGAGGTCGATGATGATTTCGTGCTCCTCGATACCGGCGGCCTCGGTATGGAGATCGAGATGACGGCAAAGAAAATTTCAGATGCGGCCGAACAGCAGGTGGACTTTGCGATTCAAGCGTCGTCAGTGATTCTGTTTATTGTCGATGTCCGTGAGGGTATTACCACTCTGGATGAGATCGTCGCCGCGAAGCTGCGCCGTTTCGGCAAGGAAGTGATTCTCGTCGCCAATAAAGCAGATTCTGAGGATAACGAAGACGATGCATTTGAGTTCTTGAGTCTCGGTTTGGGCGATGCGATGCCAGTTTCCGCAGAGCATGGTCGTGGTATCACAGACCTGCTGGAAGCGACTAAGGCGAAGTTGGGGGAGAAGCCCGAGGTTGTCGAAGGCGCACCAGCTGACCCGAAACGTATCCGTATTTCTTTAATGGGCCGCCCGAACGTGGGTAAGTCCTCTATTGGTAACCGTCTGCTCGACTCGACACGTTTGATCGTGAGTGACGTCGCAGGCACCACCCGTGATGCGGTGGAGCTCGATCTCGATTATAAGCACAAGGATGGAGAGGTGCTCAAATTCCGCATGGCCGACACCGCAGGTCTGCGTGGTAAGAGCAAAGTGGATAGTCCCGTTGAGTTCTTCTCCACTGTTCGCACGCAACATGCAATGGAGTCTTCGGACGTCGTATTCCTGATCATCGATGCAGTAGCAGGGGTGACGAAGCAAGATCAGGTGCTAGCTGGTTCGGTTTTGGATGCTGGCCGTGCGCTGGTGATCGTCGTCAATAAATGGGATCTGATCATTCAGCAGTGGGAACGTGAGCCGATCGAAGGCTTTAAGTCGCTTAAGCATTTCCTCGAGTCTTATGAGAAGTCGCTCCGCAAGGAGATGTTTTTTCTTCCGGATCCGCCAGTGCTCTTTGTCTCTGCAGAGACGGGCTTCCGTATCGAATCGATGCTCGAGACAGCCGCGGCAATTTCTGCAACACTCGATATGAAGATCCCGACTGGTAAGTTGAATGGTCTGCTCGAAGCACTGTTCGAGGCACGTTCGCCCAAGGTTGTCGGCACAAAGCGCTTTAAGGTATTCTATGCGACTCAAACGGGCTCACGTCCGTTGCGTATTCGTTTCTTCTGCAATCGTATCGAGCGCCTCGATCCCGCGTATCGTCGTTATTTGGAAAAGGCGATTATCCACGAGTTCCGTCTCAGTGGTTGCCCAGTTCGCTTCGACTTGGTTGGCAAAGAACGCCGCTACGAAGATGAAGAGGGTGCAGCGGAGCACGCGCACCGTCAGAGCGATGATCTGCAACGTAAGGCACGTCTGCGTAAGATGGGGCCCGATGCTGCGAAGCTCGATAAGAAGCATCCCGAGCGCCGCGCACGGATCTCGCAGAGTAAGGCCGCTCACAATAAGGGCGGTAAGAAAAAGTAAGCGCCGATTTCTTTCAAACGGTCCGCGTCACACCGCAGTGTGCGCGGGCTTTTTTGTGGAGTCAGAGTCTGTTTACGCATGCATCTCGACGATGTCCAAGTGCACTTCATCGAAGGGTAGCCACTGATCGTTTTCTAGCTTGGGTCAATACATCGGCGATTCCGTCTATTCATTAAAAACAAGGGACAGGCTAAATCATCTTGATGTGAGGCTGATTGTTAGTCATGTTGGCTTTGAGTATGCGAACCCGAAGAATCAAAGTCAGTGGTAGTGGTAGTGCCGTGTATCATTGTATGACACGGACTGTGAATGGTGAGCGGCTATTTCATAATCGCGAAAAGGAAATGCTGCGGAAGATGATCTGGCAGGTCGCGGATTTCAGCGGAGTGGAGGTGCTGACGTATTGTGTCATGTCGAACCACTTCCATGTGTTGGTTCGGGTGCCGGGCGGGGGCGTAGTTTCGGATCCAGAACTGATGCGGCGCTATCAGGTGCTGTATCCGAAGCCTACTAAATATCAGGCGGCGTCTGCTGAATTGATGAAGGCTCAACTTCAAGTCGGGGGAGATGAGGCTGATGTGATTCGTCGCAAACTACTGGCGCGGATGGGGGATGTCTCTGAGTTTATGAAAGCAGTGAAGCAGCGCTTTTCTGTCTGGTATAATCGAACCAATAAGCGCTATGGCACCTTGTGGGCGGAGCGCTTTAAGTCTGTGCTGGTCGAGGGCGCGGGGAATTCTCTGCAAACAATGGCCGCCTATATTGACTTGAACCCTGTGCGTGCGGGACTGGTCAATGATCCGAAGGATTACCGGTTCTGTGGCTACGCTGAGGCAGTTGCAGGAGTGCCGACCGCTAAGTCTGGCTTGATTCAGGTGTGGTATGACTCTGGCGCGAAGAAGGCCGATTTGGCGTTGAGCGCTCATCGCAAGCTTATCTTTGGTAAGCATGCATCTGATGGTGGGGTGTCAGAAATGACGCGAGAACGAGCGCTGAAGGTTCTAGAGGAAGACGATGGGCAATTACCAAAGTCAGTCATGCTGCGCTGCCGCGTTCGTTATTTCACTGATGGTGCGATTCTTGGCTCGTCGGAGTTTGTGCGTGGTTTTACAACTACTTGGCAACACGAGCGTGGTCGAAAGCACCCTCCGAAGGTGAATGAGATGCGTGGCTCGGATTGGGGCGACCTTGCCGTGATCCAGGGGCTGCGTCGGCGGGTATTTAGCTGAGCAACTCTGCGGCGATGCCGTAACGGAGGTTGTAGAACGAGTGTGTGACGGTGTCGCGCGCTGCGCAATCGAGCACGGTGTCGATCGTGATCAATGCTGCGGGTATAATGTCGGCTCGTGTTGCGGGGAGGTGGGGCACTGCCATGCGTTCGTGCAGCGGTAGTTGCATGAGCTTGGATTTGAGTTGAGTGATCTCCTTGTGGCGTAGCACGGGGGAGCGCTCTTCGATGGTCTGATCGACTTGAGCGGCGAGCACTGCACGCGTGACGGTAAACGCACCGCCAGTAACGATGAATGGGGCGGTGCTCGATTCGAAGCTGAAACCGCTTTTTTTGAGTGTCTTTCTGACGTGCCCTTCGATTGTTGCTTCGGTCTCGGTCGAGATCGCGGCATCGCGGTCTGAGATAAATTGCTCAGTAAGGCGCACGGCTCCAAGCTGTAGAGACAGCGCGTTGTCGATTTTCCCGTGGTTAAAATGGATCAGTTCGAGGCTACCGCCGCCGATATCCATTTGGATGAAACTCTTAGTGCTTGAAATTTTTGGATCGCAGCCCAGCCCTTTGCCAATGTAGGTCGCCTCCTCGTTACCAGAAAGCGTCTGTATTTCAATGCCAGTGGCATCGTTGACTAGCTCGATGAACTGAACCGAGTTGGTTGCGTCGCGCACGGCACTGGTTGCGACGATCTGGATCGCCTCGGGGTGGTAGCTCTGCGCGAGGCGGACTAGTTCGGTGATCGTTTGACACCCCGCAGCCATTGAGCTTTCACTGAGACTGGGGAGCGCTTGACTGATCCCAGTGCTGATACGCGTCTCAATCGTCTCGGCAAAAATGGTTTCGACGCTGCCTAAGGTTGCGCCTGGTTTTGCGACGAGGAGCTTGATGGAATTGCTGCCAACATCAATGACGGCGACTATTTCGTTAGTAGGCATATCGCTAGAAAAGGGCGTCGCTGATCGGGGTCAAGTCTATGGATATCCCAGCTTTGGCCGGTGCTTGGTGAAATGAGGTTGCAATGCCCTGTCAGTCGGAAGAGAAGGGTGCATGTTTTACGACGAGGTAAAGGTGAATTTCAAGGCAGGTAATGGTGGCGACGGCTGCTTTAGTTTTCGGCGCGGCAAATACGAGCCCAAGGGCGGGCCTGACGGTGGTAATGGTGGACGCGGTGGCGCTGTCTATATTATTGCCGATACTAATGTCGCAGATTTGACCGATTATCACTACAAACCGGGCTGGAAAGCAAAGAACGGTGAGCCGGGGCGTGGTGCCGATCAGCATGGTGCGAACGGTGCGGATATTATTATGAAGGTGCCCGTGGGCACTGTCGTGATTGATCGGGAAACCGAAGATACCGTGGCTGAAGTCTTAGCACATGGTGAGCAGATCCTACTGCTGGAAGGCGGTTGGGGCGGTAAGGGCAATGAGGCGTTTAAGTCTTCGACCAATCAGGCCCCGCGCCAATTCACTTTAGGTAAGCCGGGCGAAGAAGGCGAATATCGGCTGGTGGTGAAGACCATCGCGGACGTCGGCTTAATCGGATTTCCGAATGCAGGTAAATCGACATTCCTCAACATGGTGACCAATGCGCACCCGAAGACTGGTGCGTATCCGTTTACCACTATGTTTCCGACGGTTGGAGTCTTGGAGTATCCCGAGCAATTTGAACGGATTACCGTAGCCGATATCCCTGGCTTGATCGAAGGCGCGAGTGAAAATCGCGGCCTCGGACACCGTTTTCTTAAGCACGTGGAGCGCTGTAAGGTGCTCTTGGTCATGCTGGATATGGAAGGCACGGATGGGCGCGAGCCGATTTCCGACTTTCGAGTCCTGCTCAATGAGTTGAAGCTTTATATGCCGGGTCTGGTGAAAAAGCCTGAGCTGGTGGCTGCCAATAAAATGGATGAGCCGAATGCCGCCGAAAATTTGAAGGCTTTCAAGAAGAAGTTCAAAGGTAAGATCTTTCCGATGTCCTGTGTGTCGGATGAAGGCTTTGACGAGTTGAAAGAAGCTCTGCTCGAAGCGGTGCTGGGTGTGCGTAAAGCGGAGAAAGAACTCGAAGAAGAGGAAAACGAAGGAAACGACAACTAAGCGATTGATATTACCCCATGAGTGACTCGAAACTGTTAGACTTCGGCGAACGTGAATTTCAGGCGCGGCCTGAGTTGGACAGTCATTTGGCGTGGGAGAGTTTTATCGCACTGGCGAAGCATCCCAATCGGGTGCTGATCATCGACCGCACGCTGCAGCGCCGTGAGATGAAATCCGGTTTTTTACTGGCGCTGTCTTGGATGTTGTCTCGGCGTTTGCTTACGTGGACGGAGAAGAAGCGTGTCGGTATTTTATTTCCGCCGGGCATCGGTGGGTTCGTTGCGAATCTCGCAGTGGTGTTAGCAGGCAAGGTGCCGGTTAATTTGAACTTCACGCTTGGCTCTTCCAGTTTGGAGGCATGCTTCGCGCTCGCGGAGATTGATTGTATTTTGAGCACCGAGCGTATGCGTGCGAAGCTACCGAACTTCCCATGGCCGGTGACTGGCGTTGTGGATCTTGTTGAAGAGTTGAGGGCCTTGCCAAAGGCAAAGACCATCGCGCTCTTGGCTGCAATTAAAGCGACGCCTGCTAAGGTGTTGGCCAAGTTGCTTAAAGTGCCCTCGGAGGGGGGCGATGTCGAGGCGGGGCTGTTGTTTACCAGCGGTAGTTCTGGTGAGCCGAAGGGAGTGGTGCTCACGCATCGTAATATTTTGGGAAATTGTTTGCAAATTGATGCGGCGGGCATCTTGCCAATCGGAGAGAAGCTCATCGCGAACTTGCCTATTTTTCACAGCTTTGGGTTCACGGTGACTCTATGGTATCCACTATTGCGCGGCTGCGCGGCAGTTACAGTGCCGTCGCCGCTAGAGTTTAAGAAAGTGGCGGAGGCCATTGAGGTAGAGTCTGCATCTATTTTAGTCGGCACGCCGACTTTCTTGAAGCCTTATATCCAGCATGTTGCGCCTGAGCAGTTGAAGTCCCTGAAGTATGCGATTACGGGAGCAGAAAAGACGGCAGCTGGTTTTGCGGATCTATGGGAAGAGCGTTTTGGCGGGTTATACCTTGAAGGTTACGGCCTGACTGAGACATCGCCTGTGGTGAGTATCAATCTACCGCATACGCCTACAGGGTTTTCGTATGTGCAGAGTGAGGCGAATGGTTCGAAGCGTGGCTCGGTTGGTCTGCTTCTGCCAGGACATGCAGCGCGTATTCTAAATCCGGATACCATGGAGCCGTTGCCTGTCACTGAAGTGGGGCTGTTGTTGTTGAAGGGGCCCAATATTTTCGGTGGTTATCTCAATGATGCCGAGCGCACCGCTGAGGTGATGGACGGTGGATGGTTTATTACCGGCGACCTCGCGCGGTTTGACGATGAGGGGTATCTCTTTATCGAGGGCCGTCTGTCGCGGTTTTCTAAAATCGCGGGCGAGATGGTGCCGCATGGCACGATCGAGCAGGCCTTGGTCGAAGCCTTTGATCTTCTCGATTCAGAGCTGCCGATGCTCGCGATTGGCTCACGTCCCGATGCGTCCAAGGGCGAAGCGCTGGTCTTGCTTGCAGTGATGGACCTGGAGCTATCCGAAGTGCGTGCGAAGTTATCAGAGGCTGGGTATTCCAACCTCTGGGTGCCGAAGGTGATCAAGCGCGTCGAATTTATTCCGATACTGGCGACCGGGAAGTTGGATCTGCGCGGGATCAACGCGCTTTCGGAAGCGGATTAGCGGCGCTCCGTTTCGACAGGCTCAAGGGGCAGATTCATCTCAGTGGTATGCATTTTCCCAACGTTTTTATGTGGTAATATGCTAACCCTTGGGTAACTTATTCTAAAAAAGTTCTAATAAAGCCTAAGTTCGTGCGTCTACACACTAGAACTAACTGGACACGATGAACGCCTTCACCCCCAACCTCGACGCCATTTGAGCTCATCTGGCACAGCAGATGAGGCAGTTCAGCGCGTGCAGCAACGCCGACTGATTGGGCTATTCCATGACTTGGAATCGCCGCTGCTGGGATTTGCGCACCAAATGGTGAAGGACGAGCAGGCCGCGCAGGATGTGGTGCAAGAGGCGTTTTTACGGCTGCAAAAGAATTTGGCGGAGGTGGAGCACCCGAAGGCTTGGCTGTATACCACGGTGCGCCGACTGGCGATCGATAGTCTGCGCAAATCGCGCAAGGTGGTGCCGTTTACGCGCACGGAGGATGCGGCCGAGGTCGAGCCGGTGGACCCTGCACCGACACCGGATGAATTAACTGAAGTCGATGAGCGCACTGGCTTGATGCGCGTCTGTATCGAGCGCTTACAGCCCCGCGAGCAGCACCTTGTGCGGCTTAAATTCATCGAAAACCTGAGCTATAAACAAATTTCGGAGCGCATGGAGATGACTGTTAGCAATGTTGGCTACAGTCTGCACCACGCGCTCAAATCGCTAGAACTAGAACTCAACAAGGAGGGCATTACACAATGAGTGATTCAGACCCCAGAAGTTTGAGAGAAGAGCTGGAAATCCGCGTGGTCGCATTGTTGACCGGCGAACTCAGCGAAGTCGACGCCGATGAGTTGGAGCAGATCTTGACGGTCGATGCCGAGCTCTCTGCGTTCCGCGACCGCATGGCCGTGTTGATCGGCCATGTGCACGATGCGCGTGATGAGATTGCGCCTCCCGTCGCGACCGAAGGGTTGCGCCTCAGCCCCGAACGGCGCGCAGAGATTTTTAAGGATGTGGACGCCGCGGAATTTGAACCGCGTGAGGAGCCGCGTCGCATCTCATGGAAGATGCGTGTATTTGAAATCGCTGCGGTGTTTGCAGTGTTGTTTATCCTCGCCGCGATTCTGATTCCGACGGTGGGTAGTGTGAGGAAGTCCACTTACAGTCTAGTTGATCAGGAGGAGGCTTATTTTGAAGAACCGGCTATAGTGGTGGTGTCCGAGATGGGGCCACCTGCGAGTCAGTCATATAGTAGAAGCGCAGAGTCCTTTGCTTTACAGACTGAAATTCCGGCGGAGATGATAGAGGGAACTCCGCATCCAATCCGTTTGAGCAAACGCGCTCCAGTGGCCAAAGCGAAAAACAGTGGCGATTATCGTGTAGAGATGGAGGAGTTGCCTTCGCAGAAACTCGGGATGAAGCGACCTCAACGTAGCCTGTCGGTCCCTAAGCCTGATACAGTGCAATCGGCTCGGGGAGTGGAAGTTGCTGAACTTGAAATGGCGAACTCATTTGAGATGAATGCGGGCCATGGTTTTGGAGGTGGTTTAGGGCAACTCGGAGGAAGCCTGCGGGGTGGTGCGGAGGTGAACTCATCCAGTCTGAGTAGCCTGGATGCGCGTGAGTCTAAAGGGGACAAAGTCGAGAGCGACGCTTCTTGGGTTGCTTATGGCTATGCTCAGAGTGATGCATTTAAAAAAGAAAAGCCCCGCAAGGATTCAGAGGTTCCAGTGTTTCGTTCTGAATTTGTCGGCAGTGATGCAAGTTCTATGGACGGGGAAGACGCATTAATGACAATGGATGCCTTCGACGCGCCATCAAGCGGCGGCTATGCAGGGGAACGCTCTAAATCAAATGTGGATCCGTTTGCAGGACCTGCGGTCGCTTCCAAGAAACCTGTTGATTTATTGACGCGTGGACGGGCGCAATATCTGAATGGGGACTATGACGGTGCTTCTGCGACTTTTGCAGCGATTCAGCATCAAGATCCCGCGAATGCGGAAGCCCGGCTATTTCAGAACCGTATTGGTAAAATTAAAGCCGAAGGCGTCACGGGGAAGACCAAGACCAGAGAGCAGATGCTGACCGAGGTCAGTCAGTCGTGGAATCGACCTAAGGTCTTTGATGTTGATCGTGACGATGTTGGGGTGGCAAGTGCCAGTATTCTACATAAACCAAAATCGATAGTGATTCCACAGGTTAATTTTAGCGGAGTGCCGTTGAGTGAGGTGCTTGAAACTCTGAGTGAATTGTCGGTGGAGTATGACCCAGAGCATGTTGGTATTAATATGGTGCCTTTGTATGATCCTAAACTCGGGGATCCGAGAGTTAATATTTCGCTGCGTAACTTGAATGTAGACCGAATTCTGGAATTCGTCACGCAGCAGGTGAATTACAGATATGAAGTAAGGGAGGATGTGGTCGTTGTTGAGCCCGTCATTGTCGCTGCACCCCCGGAACCGAAAGCTACGCTCACACCCAAAGCTGAAAAACAAACGACCAATGCACCGATCTCGACCTTCTCGCTGAATGTGAGTGATGTCTCGTTTAAATTGGCGCAGGCGGCATTGGAGAGCTCGCGGGTGCCGGATGCGATGCTGATTCGCTCGGAGGAATTTGTGAATAGCTTTGATTATCGTGACCCAGTGCCGCAGGCGGACGAGGCGGTTTCGCTGAATTGGGAAATTGCGGATCTGCCGTATGCGCATGGTCGTCAGGTGATTCGTTTCTCTCTGCAGACCCAAGCTGCCGGTCGCATGGCAACTCAGCCATTGAACCTACATTTACTGGTGGATAATTCCGGCTCAATGCAACGGCCGGATCGCCGCGCCATTCTGGAGCAAAGCCTACAGTCGCTGAAAGATAAGCTGCAGCCGCAAGATGAACTCAGTATCGTGCTGTTCGCGCGTCAACCGCAGCTGATTGCCAATGCCAGCACGCATGAATCGCAGCAAGTCGCAGTCGATCAGGCGCTGGCCTATCGTCCGGAAGGCGGCACCAATTTGGAGGCCGGGCTGTCGGCCGCTTATGAGAATGCACAGCGAAACTTCGATCCCGCAGCGAGCAATCGTGTGATTTTGATGACCGACGGCGCGGCGAACTTAGGCGATGTCGATGGCTCCGCACTGGCAGACATGGTGGTGGAGCAACGCAAGCAAGGCATCGCGCTGGATGCATTTGGCATTGGTTGGGACGACTACAATGATGCACTACTAGAAGAGATCACGCGCAATGGTGATGGGCGCTATGGCTTCCTGAACTCGGCGGAGGATGCCGCGCAGGACTTCTCAGAAAAGCTCGCTGGTTCGTTGCGAGTGGCTGCGGCAGACGTTAAAGTTCAGGTGATTTGGAATCCCGAGCGTGTGACGACGTATCGTCAAGTGGGCTACGACTTGCATCAGCTCAAGACGGAGGACTTTCGCGACAACACGGTGGATGCCGCAGAGATCGGCGAGGCCGAGGCGGGCACTGCACTCTATGTGGTGCAAATCAATGATGATCCCGATGTCGTTGGGGGCCTAGGCGCTCTACAGGTGCGCTACCGCGATCCGGCAACGGGGTTGTACCATGAGCAGAAATGGCCACTCGAAATGCCGCGTGCCATTCCATCGCTAGAAGTGGCGAGCCCGGCGCTGCGCCTGGCGACGACGAGTGCACTCTTTGCCGAACGCTTAGCCCATAACCCGTATGCACGTGGCTATAGCTTTAGTGAGCTCTCGTCTCTGACCAACGATTTACCCGAGGCGTTTCCTACTCAACAACGCGTCGTCGATTTACAAAACATGATCAACAATGCCCGAATGTTGCTCGGGGATGCGAACTGAAGAGAATTAGGAATTAGGAATTAGGAATTAGGAGTTGGGAACTGAAACTGATAAAAAAGCCATGAAGACGATACTGAATTTACCTGCCGCGTTATTTTGGATGATTTTTGCTGCGCTGAGTTGCTTGCCGCTGACTGCGAAAGAAGCGGCTTACCAACTCGATCAGCTGTCGGTCGATGGCGCAGCGGAGGGGGCGAAAGGCAGTATTACCATACACGCTACGATGGGGAACCCGATAGGTGATGAGCCGGAGGCGCAGTTGATCTACTCGCTGCATGCGGATGCGACGGTGCAGTTGTCAGCAGAGACTTTTGTGCAGACCACTGAGCTGACGGCGGAGGTGAAGCATGGTAAGCTAGAATTGGTCGAGCTGGTAGTGACTGGCAAGTTGCCGATTGAACGTGTGCAGGGCGACGGAGTGAAGTCGTGGAGTCTATTACGGCCTACGATGAAGGATGGTCAGGCTGACAAGGTCGCGGGCTTACGATTGTTAGTTAAATTAGAAAAGCCGATTGAGACCGGGACATTTACTTGCACCGTGACTGCGCGGCAACGTGATGTGCGTTTGCCGCATCAGGCCGATGCGTTGTTCTTTACACCACCTGATGCGGATCTTTTGAC
>Ga0209533_1002760_pt1 | contig 15801 bp, 10 predicted proteins | sample COG_04_FD_184748 | JGI IMG/M metagenome (GOLD analysis project Ga0209533, IMG submission 184748) | Pelagic Microbial community sample from North Sea - COGITO 998_met_04 (SPAdes) (version 2) | ecosystem: Environmental > Aquatic > Marine > Neritic zone/Coastal water | place: Helgoland, sampling...
CCCAGAAATAGAGTTTAATATTGAAGCTATATCTGCAGATTTTGCATATTTTAAATATATAACATCAATGGAATCGTCTGATTTAACATCCCCGTCTAGTGATTTAAGTGTATCTTTAATGTTAGCAGTAACAAATTCATTAGCTGAAACTATTACGGAATTAGATGGACTAAATGGAATAGCAATAAATTTGTTAATTGTTGGGTTGTTTTGAGCCTTTAACTTATCTAATATTCTTACTGCTTCGATTGATGATAGATTATCAAGCTTTAATATCGAGATTTTAGCAGTATTATTTTTATCAAGATCTTTTATTAAATTGCTGATTCTTTCTACATTACTTACTCTGTCAACTAGTAAAATGGAGTTTACTGATGGAATACTAGATAGATGAGATTGTCTTCCGGTAATTGGCTTAATCATTGGCAGAATCTCTTCAGTTGATCTATTAAATAACGGTAAAACAACTGTCTGATAATCACCAGAAGATTCTGATGAAGCATTCTTATCTCTTGTAGCCTCGTTTTCTGGAACAACTCTAACAAAACTGTCTTCTACAATAGCACTAAAACCATTTACTTGAATTGTTCTTAAATATACATCCCATACCTGAGTTCTATTTAAATTTGCATTAGAATAAATTGTTATTCTTCCTTTAACTCTTGGGTCAAGGATAATTGTTTTTTTTGAAAATTGAGCTATATCTTGAGTTACTTTTTTAATATCGACATCTTCATAATTTAGGATAAAAGAATCTTGTGAGTAAAGTGAATGAATGCTTCCGAAGGAAAACATTAATACTAGTAAAATTTTATTAAAAGTTTGCATATTACCTATTTATCTTTTTGTCTCTCAATTCTATACATTTTTTGACCTTTACGGAATAAAGCATCATTTTGGTTTACCTCGACAAGTTCAAATGAGCCCTCAAGAATATCTCCAAGCACAACAAGAAATTCTTTATTTCCTTTTTTAACAATTACAGAAGAGTCTTCATTTCCAGATCTTATACCAATTAATTTGTAATTAAATTCAACTTGATTATTTTCTTCAATAAGGATTTCATCTTCTTTTATTGATGAAGAGTTAGTTTTGAAATCATTAAGATTTATATTATCTAATTTTAATATTTTTGGTTTATCAATATTAGAGGAAATAATTAAAAATATAATAAATACCGCAGGTATTATCAGTGCAGATAAAGATACTTTTTTAATAAGTTTAAAATTTAACATAAAAATATAGGGCTATTATTATAGCCCATATTTTTACTTAACAATTAAAAACTAAACTTAACACCCAGTGAGACTGAGGCACCTAGTTTATATTGATCGTAAATAACTGAAGAAGCCATTGATGCATAATAGTCTTCGTCTAAGAGGTTTCTGAGCTCTAAAGATAGCTTTAATATTGAAGTATCGTAGAATATTTCTTTTGAATATACAAAATCAACTAAAAGTGGAGGTTCTTCAATAACATCCGGAAGAACATCTATACCTCTCGCACGCACTCTGTCACTCACATAGTTAATAATTAATGTACCTTGAGATCCGTTTTGGAAATCATCCCAACCTAATTGAATATTTCCAATAATATCTGATTGACCTTGAAGACGTGTGTCTCTTCCATTTGCAAATAATGAAGCAGCATTAATTAATGATCCTTGGCTATTTACATAAGTATCATTAGCTCCATATATAACTTCTGATTCGGTAGCGGTAAGATTCATTTTTAAAAGAAATTCCTTTGAATTGCCCCAAGATGAGTTTGGTAATAAGTCTTCAAATACTCTTTCATACTCTAACTCAAAACCGGTTAATTCAGCACCAGGAACATTTTGATAAGACGTAACAATAAGATCGCCTGACTCATTAACAACTTCTTCAATAGGTTTAGATATATCTTTATAAAATAATCCAGCGGTTATAAATTGATTAGTACTCCAATAGTACTCTGCTCTAAAATCAATATTATCAAGCTCTGTATTTTCTAAATACAATGAACCTGCAATAACTCTATCAGTATCAACATCTATAAATAATGTTGGTGAAAGCTCTCTAAATGTTGGTCTTGCTATAGTTTGAGATAGACCTAATCTAAATTGTAGATTTTCGTTGAATTCAGGTAAATATGTAAGAGTGAATGATGGCAGCATATAATCTTCATCAAGAACCTTTTCTATATCTAAATCTACGGGATGAAATACATCATATGTATTTACCATTTGCTCACCATTTTCAGATCTCACACCAACAGCAAGTCTATACTTTTCATTTATATACGTATCTAGCATCAAATAAATTGAATCGGTGGTAAGTTCACCCTGATAACCAGCTGGGGATGATGCTGCTGTATTTTCTATTAGAATTAATCTTGAAGGGTCAAAGTTTTTATCTTCAAAAATGTAATCAATTCTATTATCTAAACCATCTTGAGGTATAGGCCCGCCTTCTGCTAAAAATCTATAACTTCTAACTTGAGCGTCTCTATTATTTTCAGTTAAATCATAGCCAACCTTTAAAACAGCATCAGTTTCAAAAATTTGGATAGGATAAGTTAAGTCTAGACCTATATTCTCATTCTTATCCTTAACATAACTAAACTGAGTTTGGTTTCTTCCTGTATTGACATCATATCTCCAGAAACCTCTATCATCAGTATCTTCATAAAATACTACTCTTTCATAAGGTGAATGTCTTGATGCTTCTCCAGAAGTTAACCTTAAATCTAGCTCTGCTCCACTATCATATAAATATGTATAGTTAATTTGATTATTGGTCAATTCTCTCTCAAAAAACTCTGTGAAATCTTCTCTAACATTTCCAGCATCACTTGAGTCGTAACCTTGAAGAGTTCTTGCTCTTTTTGTTCCCTTGTGAATATACATACCAGTATATTTAAGTTCATAAGAATCTGTATCAATTCCAAGAACTGACATCGCATAGGATGTAACATCGTTAGAGGTACTAAAAAATGTTTTATCATTTGATACAATAACATCGGCAGTACCATCACCTTGCGCTTGAAGTGTTCCAGTTTGACGAATACCATCCTGCGTATCCCATGAGCTTCTCATACCTGCAGTAAACATAACACCAAAAGTTGCACTTGAATCTCCAAGTATTTCATCAATAGAAATATCAAGCTCATCTCCATAAGTAAAATTAAATGATGAATCTAAAGGAACTTCTCCCTCTTGGATAACCCACAACTTTGAATTCTCAAATTCACGACCAGCATTTGCCAATTCGTATGTTTGAAAATTAGATCTATCTAATTTTTGATTTCTATTAATAGCTTCTTGCACCATATTAGGAAAATCTCTAGTGCCGTCGTCATATCCGATGTCATCATCACTTCCGCCATCATATAACAAACCATCAGACAAACTTGTTGCATCATTAAATCCAGATGAAAAAGAGAAATCTAATATTCTCTCTAAAGGAACTGGCTTGGTCTCTATTTCAATAATACCTCCACCAAACTCTCCAGGCATGTCAGCAGAATAAGTTTTTTGTATCACCGATGAATTAATTATTTGAGTAGGAAATAAATCAAGTGGCACAACTCTCTTTAATGGCTCTGGACTGGGTAAATTAGATCCATTCAAGGTTGCCGCAGAGTATCTTTCACCCAAGCCTCTAACATAAACATACTTACCTCTAACTAAACTTAGGCCAGTAAGTCTAGTTAAAGCAACTGCGATGTTGTCATCACCGGTTCTTTCAATTTCAGAAGAATCTAAGATTGCTGATATTTCAGATGTATCTCTTTTTTCATCTGGAATAAATGAACCGCTTACTACTACTTCCTCAATTTCTTGGCCAATCATAAAAGGAGCTATTAGCAATAAACTAATAGCTGCTTTATATTTTGTTTTATTAAATTGGTCTATTGTTGTTCTCATTTGTTTCTCCAATAAAAATTATTTGTTATCACTCTTATTATTGGACGTCTATAGTTCCAGAAAGTGTCCAGTTCTTATACCAAGTATCTGTAGCACCCTTGATAGCACCAATGTAATCAGTTGTATCAAAGAAACCATCAGCATTATATTTATCCGGAATTGTTGTCACTGTAGCAGCTGACTCAGATGATCCATTAACAGGACCGCTGAGTGTGTTCACATAAGAACCACTTCCAGAATTTGCTCCATACAAGTTATTAGCACCCTCTTTTACAATAGCCTCAATTGAAGCAACAGTTGCTAATCCATCAGTTTTAACAAAACCATTACACTGCATTGCCACTGAATTCATAGAGAAGTGAGGAGTAACAGCGCCATCTTGCGCAGTTTCTGCAAAAGTTGTTTCTATACAATTAGTGGAGCCATCTTTAACAACAGCTACACCATTAAAGTATTGACCAGAAACACCTTCTTTTAATTTAAATATTTCATCCTTACCACTACTTAGGAAAGTAAAGTTTGAAATAATTGGATTAGATCTTGGTTCTGTTAAGTAGGCTACAGCAGCATCAGCATTAGTATTATCTGATTCAACGATATGGTCACCAACTCCATTTGATTGTTGAACTAATACATATTGCATTCTACCTTGATATCCCCAGTCTATATCTAGATTATCGTCACCAGCACCAGTGCAAATTAAACGTTTAACATCAACAGTGCCACCAAAAAATTCGACACAATCATCTTGATTATTATGAACTTGGATATAATCAACAATAGTTCCATTACCAACTCCACCAAATGTAATTCCATTAAGTTCGTTTCCAGGGAAAACCTCATATCCTGCATATTGAACTCTTACATATTTCAATGATCCGCTACTATCATTAGGTAGCTCACCACCCATGGTATCGCCAGATGAACCTTCTACTTCTTTTTCACATGGATTAACTCTTGTTCCAGCGCTAGAAGAAGAACCTGCCGTTGAAAATGAGCATTTATTTATAGGTGCTTGACCTAAAATTACTAATCCGCCCCACAAACCACGAGTATTAACAATATCAGCCTCACCTAATATATCCTGTCTTCCAGTCATAACTATTGGAGCTGAAGAAGTGCCAACTGCATGAATATCTGAACCTCTCATAACTACTAAATAGTCATTTCCAGACTCACCAAAAATTGTAACGCCTGGTTCAATAGATAATTTAGCACTTACGCCACCAGTTTTAGTTCCATCAGCACCCATATCATTACCAACGGCTACTTTTCCATCTAATTTGTAATAGTTGCCAGCAACAAGTGTAATGTCTTCTATAACTTCACCAGATAGACTACATACTTTTTTACCTAAAAGCACTTCGGACTCAAGAGTACCATTAGGGCATTCAGGGGCTGTAAATAAGCCTATTGTCCAGCCAGATGCCCAATTGTTCTCAATATCAGAACCAGGTGAGAATGCACCAATATAATCAGTTGCTGAAAACCATGTATCTACAATGTATCTTCCTTCTTTTGAACTATATGTTGGGCACAAGTCAGTTGGAGTGCCTGCTGAATGAGGGCCTACTGCACACATAGCTTGAACTTTTGAACCATTAAATGCAGAAACAACACCTTCTTCAGCATCACCAAGGAACATGCCTGAAACTAGAGTATTTGTTCCAAGAACTAAATCTGTAGCTCTTTCTTTTAAGGAAGCTTCTAATTGTGCCGCTGTTACTCCACTAGAATCTGTATCAGCTTTAAAAGGAGAAGTATCACCAGCAGAATCCATAAAGATAGAATGATGCTGAAGTTTAGGTGTTAAAGCGCCATCTTGAATTGTTTCTAAATTTGTTGATTCAATAAGATTTTGTGAATTAGCATTGACTACTATTCCATTAATATAAATACCAGAAACACCTTCTTTATATTTCAATGGTTCGTCAGCGCCTTGAGCTAGAAAAGTAAAGTTTGCAACCATTGGCCTTGATCTTGGCTCTGTTAAAAAGCCAACCGCTGAGTCTGCATTGGTATTATCAGACTCAACTATATGATCGCTTGTATCGGATGATTGTTTAACAACAACAAACTGCATTTTTCCTTGATAACCCCAATCTATATCTAGATTATCATCACCTGCATTAGTACAAATTAAGTGTTTAACATTAACAGTTCCACCAAAGAACTCTACACAGTCGTCTTGATTATTATGAACCTGAACATAATCTACCTCTGTTCCATACCCAACTCCACCAAAAGTAATACCGTTTAATTCATTACCAGGAAAAATCTCATAACCAGCATATTCAACTCTTACAAAATTGAGTTTTCCAGAATTATCGCCTGGTGTGGCTCCGCCCATAAGAGCATCAGAACCCTCTACAACTTTTTCACAAGCAGCAGTTCCTCTTACATCATTTGAACATTTATTTATTGGGGCTTTACCTAAAATAACTATTCCACCCCACAAGCCTCTTTCGAGCTCACCAACCGTACCTTCTATAGCAGTATTATGAGTGAATCTAATAGGTTTTGATCTAGTTCCATTTGCTATTAACTTTGAACCTCTATTAACAACTAGGTAATCATTGGACGTTTTACCCATGATAACAACACCAGCAGGTATTGTTAGAGTTCCAGATACGCCACCAGCTTTGGTACCGTCACCACCCATGTCTACACCAACATCTACTTTATTTAACATTCTATACATTACATCGTTAGTTAAAGTTAACTCGCCTGTTATTGGGCCCTCAATAGCGCAAACAGTATTTCCAGCTACAGGAGATCCATTTGTAATAAATTCAGATTCAGGACAAGAACCGGTAAGAACGTTACTATTTGAACCACCCGTTCCACCACCACCAGTTGGGTTATCAAGTGAACCTAACTCACCAGGTGATACAATTGAGGTGCCACTGCCGCCACATGCGGTTAATACAAAGATTGTTGCTATAAATGAAATGTTTTTAAATGATTTAGTTAACATAAATTACTCTCCTCCAAGGAAATGTAGATCTATTTAACTTGACTTACGAAAAGTTCGTGTGGAGAAATTGAAAATAAATGTTAAATTATTGTTTCGAAATGTGTGTGAATGTTACAGATTTGTTAAGTGCTTTTTTTGCCTAACGGGAGTGTAAACCAAAACTGAGAACCTTTGTTAACGGCATTATTAACACCCACATCACCGTTAAGACTATTTACTAGATTTTTAACGATAGCCAAGCCAAGCCCACTTCCTTTTTTCTCGGAAGCTCTAGCCTCAGCAGTTCTAAAAAATCTATCAAAAATTAATAACTTATCTTCATCTGATATACCACGACCTGAGTCAGCGACAGAAATGATTATATTTTCATCTTTAATTTTTGTTTGTGTATTGATAGTAATAGTTGAATTCTCTTCGCTATACTTAAATGCATTGTCAATTAGATTTGTTAATATTCTCTCAAGTGCTTTTTTATCAGCCAAAACATGTTGAGGTTTGTTTGGACATATACACTCTATAGAAACGTTTTTCTTTTTACCAAGATGTTTAAGGGAATCAATAACCACATCAATAGAATGCTTTATGTCAATTTCTTCTATTATAAGTTTCAATTCTCCATGATCTATTCTTGAGAGATCTAGAAGGTCTGTCACCATTTCGGTTAATCTTTCAGAGTTATGCAAAATTGCTTTAGAAAAAACTTTCGCTTGCTTCTTATCATCTAGCGCTCCCTGCAATAAGGTTTCTGAATTTGCTCTAATAACGCTCACAGGAGTTCTTAGTTCATGCGATAAATTTGAAATGAAGTCTCTTCTCATAGAGCTCAACTGTCTAAGTTGGGTTATGTCATGAATAACTAATATAAATTCTTTACTTGTTTTTGATTGATTCATTGAAGCTAGAATCCATTTAGTAGACTTATCTTTATTTTCAATCTCAAACTCTATATCAGCAGATTTAGTCCTTTTTGTTTTTTTATAGAGACTTTGTATTGATTTAACATCTAAATCTTTTATATCTAGATCTATAATATTTTTTCTATTCAATATTAGTAAAAACTGTTCGTTGCAATAGGTTATTTGGCCTATCTTGTTTGCAACCATAATTCCTTCACCAAGATCATCAAGCACAGATCCAAACTCATCTCTTTGCTTAGCTAATAAATTAATTTGAGATTTTAAATCTTCTGATATTTGCGAAATACTTCTGGCTACATTACCAAATTCATCAACTCTATCTGTTGGCAATGCTTTAATAGAGCTTTTCTTAAGTGAGCCACCAGCGAGATTTGATGCAGCATTAGCAAGTTCTGCAATGCTTGTATATGTATAGTTAGCTGCAACACCACTAGCAATAGTTGCAACCAATAATGCAACCATGGCAACTAGTATTATTGATAAGTCTAAACTTTGAATAGCTTTATCTAGATAGGTATAAGGAACTGCAATTCTTATAATATTGGGTGATACTTCATTTTTGTCTCTAATAGCAAAGTAAAGCTGTTGTTGTTGAACAGAGTTGCTATACCTTGATGACCAACCAGAGCCATTATTTATTGCCTGAATAAATTCTTCTCTATCGCTGTGATTTTCTAGAGAAGCAAGCGCTATTTGATCTATATATGAATCTCCAATAACAGTGCCGTCATTTAATATTAAAGTCACCCTTGAATTTGATGCTTTACCCAGTCTATCGGCAATAGAATCTGCATTATTATTTACTTGTAATTCATCAACCTCATCAATATATTCAACAAGTAAAGATGCTTGTCTTTGAAGTTGCTCTACAATTTGTTGTTCAAAAGTTTTTGTGAGGTCTCTCTCAGCAATAATATAAGAAATAGTGATACTTACACTAAGAGAAATAAATACTATTAAAAAAATTCGGGATCTAATGCCCATGTTTAATCAGGGGTTCTTGTGAACTTGTAACCAATTCCCCTTATAGTTTGAACATACTTACCCATACTGCCAAGCTTTAATCTTAAACGCTTAATATGTGTATCAACTGTTCTTGTTGTAACTTCAGCAGTATAACCCCAAACATCAGATAATAACTGATCTCTAGATTGAACTCTGCCTCTTCTATCAATAAGTTGACATAATAATTTAAATTCAATGGCAGTAAGAATTATTTCAACATTATCTACAAAAACTTCATGGGACTCTATGTCGATAGATAATTGTCCAAATTGTCTTTTAATCTCGACATTATCTGATTCTTTTTCTCCCCTTTTTAAGACTGCTTTCGCCCTAAGAATGAGTTCTCTTACACTAAATGGCTTAGTAACATAATCATCAGCACCAAGCTCAAAACCCACAACCTTGTCTACCTCATCATCTTTAGCTGTTAAAATTATTATTGGAATGGATGATTTATATTTATCCGATTTAATCTCCCTGCATAAATCCAAACCTGAGCCATCGGGTAGCATTAAATCTAAAAGTATTAAAGAGAAAGTGTTTGATTCAATCTGAGATCTAGCTTCTAGCAATGATGATGCGCTTAAAATATCATATCCCTCTCTAGAAAAATTATATACTAAGGTCTCTCTTATATCTGGCTCATCTTCAATAATTAATATTTTTTGTGACATATGTAAATAAGATTAAACTATACCTTGATATTTATACTCTATTTTTTTTAAAGATACAGTATTTTTATTATAAATTTAAAATTCTTGTTCAAACTGTTTTCTTAGGGCTGGTTTGTCAAATTTTCCAGATCCAACTTTGGGCAGATTATTATCTAAAAATTTAATATTTAAGGGTATTTTGAAGGAAGCTAGTCTTGTCGATAAAAATGACTGGAGTTCATCTGAGGTCAGACTCGAATCTTCTCTTAAAAAGATTGCTGCACATAATACCTCGCCAAGTCTTTCATCTGATATACCAAATGCAACTGCCTCTAAGATATCTTTATGCTCATACATTGCTGCTTCAACTTCTGGGCAAGCAATATTCTCCCCTCCTCTAATAACAATATCTTTAACTCTATCAAGAATATATAAAAAAGGACCTTCGAATTTCCCTAAATCTCCAGACTTAAACCAGCCATCGTCGCTCATGCATTCTTTTGTAGCTTCAAGATTTTTCCAGTAACAAATCATATTTCCTAAGGATTTAATTGCAATTTCACCAATCTCTCCTTCCCTAAGCTCATTCCAGTTTTCATCTATGATTCTAATTTCAGTTAAAGGAGGGACAACTCTTCCTGTTGATTGAGGGTGATCAACATATTCATCTCCACTTCCAAGAGCTCCTAATGCATTAGTTTCTGATAGACCATAACCAATACCTGGCCTTGCTTCGAATTCAGAATCAAGTTGTTTAACATGTTCAGCCGGCCTTGGCGCTCCACCTGCTCCAAGTGTCTTTAGAGATGAAAGGTCATAATTTAGCCTATCAGGGTGATTTAATAATTCCCATGTTTGTGTTGGTACACCTGTGATATCAGATATTTTTTCTTGTTCTATTAATTGTAATGCTATGCCTGCATCCCATTTTTTCATCATAACAATTTTGCGCCCAACCAATATAGACATAAACATACCAGCATGACTTCCTGTAACGTGAAAAAGTGGCACACAAAGTAAAATTGCTGAAGCCTCATCAAGTAAAGGCGTAGTATCTGAATTTTTTTGATTATCAACTTCTTTCATAATAGAAGAAAAACATGCCCAGCTAAATAGGGTTGCAATTACAGCTTTTTGAGAAGATAAAACACCTTTAGGCTTTCCTGTGGAACCAGATGTATAGTAAATAGTTGCTGGGTCATTTCTGCCAATTTCAATTTCAGGAAAGGAAATGGATTGTTCATTAATGAAATCTGAAAAAGACTTATATACAGGGTCAGGGGTATAGCTAGTTACAATTTTTTTAACATCCTTAAGAGATTCTAAGCCTTGCATTCTTTTTTGATCTGCAAATAAAAGTTTTGCATCTGAATGTTCTAAACCATATATGACTTCAGAAGGAACCCACCATGAATTAAGAGGAACACAAACGGCACCAATACCGACTATTCCTAAATATGCAAAAATAAATTCAGGATTATTCTGCATACAAATTGCAACTTTATCCCCTTTACTAATACCTTCTTTTATTAGAGCATTTGCGGTCTGAGCACTTTTTTCAAATACTTGTTTATAAGTATATCTTTCATCATCAAATACGATGCACTCTTTATCAGCATGCAAAAGAGCAAAATCTAAATAACCTCTAATGCTATCCGGAAAATTAACATATTCATTAAATGTAACACCTGATTCATTGATAACCTCTTTGGTTTCAAACATCTGACCAGACGCAGTAACTTGAGATAATATTTCTTGATATAAGTCTTTCATTGATGATGTATATATAATTTATATTTAAAAAAGTTATTATATCTAAACATAAACTTTAGTATATTATTTATAGAGATTTTTTATAATGCGCCCAGACCTTAGTATTCAATATTTTAGCTATTTCCAACAATTGGCATTATCTGCTTTTGTATTTTTTATATGCTCGTTAAATATATCAGCTCAATCCTATGAGCCTATTGGAACTATTAATCCTAATAACTACGAACCTGCTCAAAAAAATATAGCCCAAGGTAAAAATGGAATGGTTACAACACAGCATTTTTTAGCCACAGCGGTAGGTGAAAAAATACTTAATAGTGGTGGTAACGCATATGATGCAGCTATTGCAGTTGGTTTTACATTGGCAGTGGTTCTTCCAAGAGCTGGAAATATTGGTGGCGGTGGGTTCATGGTAATACATGACTCTACTTTAAATAAACAATTCTCAATTGATTATAGAGAAAAAGCACCAATCAATTCAGATAAAGATATGTACTTAAATTCAGATGGTACATTTAACAATCAAAAATTATCAACATTTGGATATCTTGCAAGCGGAGTGCCTGGAACAGTAGCCGGTCTATGGGAGGTTCATTCAAAGTTTGGATCATTGGAATGGAGCAAGCTTCTTGAGGATGCTATATATTATGCTGAAAATGGTTTTTATATAACTCCATACCTTTCAGATATGTTGGTCAAATATGAATCAAAATTGTCTTTTTATCCAGAAACAAAAAAAATATTTCAGAAAAATAATCAAGATTTTGAAAATAAAAAATTAGTACAAAAGGATTTAGCTAAAACATTAAAATTAATAGCTCAATCTGGTAGAGATGGTTTTTATCGAGGTTCTGTTGCAGAAAAAATACACACTCAAATGCAATTAAATGGAGGGTTAATAACAAAGGATGATTTAGAAAATTACCAACCGGTTTGGAGAACGCCATTAAAATCAACCTATAGAGATACTGAGATTGTAACTATGGGACCGCCCTCTTCAGGTGGGGTACATATTATTCAAATGCTAAATATTCTTGAGAACCATAATGTTTCAAAGATCGAACATAATTCATCTAAATATATTAATCTTTTAACAGAAATCATGAAATACGCATATGCAGATAGATCTAAGTATCTTGGTGATCCTGATTATTATGAGGTGCCAGTATCTCAAATTATTAGCAAAAATTATGCAAAAACCATAAATGAAAAGATTGAAATTGGTAAAGTTACACCCTCTTCTGTAATTTATCCAGGTGTATTTAGAGACAATGAAAGTTACGAAACTACTCATTTTTCAATTGTTGATAAAGATGGTAATGCCGTCTCTTCAACCTATACTCTTAATTCAACATTTGGTTCTGGGGTTGTCATAAAAAATACAGGCATTCTTATGAACAATGAGATGGACGATTTTGCAGCTGCGCCTGGGATACCAAACCAATTTGGTCTTCTTGGAGCTGAAGCTAATCAGATAGTTCCAGGCAAAAGACCCTTAAGCTCCATGACACCAACGATAGTTATGAAAGATGGGGATTTTTTCTTCACAACTGGAAGCCCTGGTGGTTCAAGAATAATTACTGCAGTTTTACAGTCAATTATAAATATCGTTGATTATGGCATGAATCTTGAAGAAGCCAATGCAGCAAAACGAATTCATCATCAGTGGCAACCTGATTTGCTTCAAATTGAATTATCAATAGATCCAAAAATAAAAAATCAGCTTCTAGAACTAAAATATAATATTAAAATTATAAATCCAGCAACGTGTCTTCAAACTATAATGTATAAAGATAATATGTATTATGGGTATGGAGATTTTAGAAGGCCCGACGCTTTTGCATCAGGAGAAATATATGATTGATAAATTAATGGTGATTTCAGCCTATGCTGTCCCAGCTATCACCTTGCTAGTCATATGCTTTTGGATTACTAGAAAGTAATCATAAACTAATGGATGCTTTCTTAATAGCTTTTTTAAGTATCATTTTTTTATCAATTGGTAGCTTAACCTCTGTTTTAATTCATAGATTAATCCTTATGGAATTTCAAAAGACTGATATTAATCTGTTTTTTCCTCCATCTCACTGTATTAATTGTGGGGCAAAAATCTCGATAATCAATCTAATTCCAATATTGGGATATTTGTTGCAAATGGGAAGATGTATAAAATGTAATGCTTCAATTTCAATAACATATCTTATGCATGAAATTATTCATTTAGCAGTAGGATTAAGTATTTATCTTTTTGAAGGCCTTTCATACCAAGCTTTGATTACATACTTATTATTTACAATACTTTATATACTTTTAATTTGTGATTTAAAAAAATTTTATTTACCCCTCTACCTCAATCTTTCAATTACGCTAATTGCCATTATTTCTGGATTCTTTGGAATAACTTTAATTGAAAGTTATGGTTTTTTAAATATTTCTAATATTTCATTACCTTTGATTGGTTTTATTTTTGGATATTTTTTCTTATGGTCTATAAATTTAATTTATAAGTTATTAAAAAAAGAGGATGGTATTGGGGGTGGTGATTTTATTCTTCTAGGTGGAATTGGATCAATTGTTGGTCCATTATCTATAGCTTCAATAGTCCTATTAGGGTCATTATCAACATTAATAATTATGATTTTCAATCATAAAAAATATGCAAAAGAATTACCACTAGGTGCTGGGTTAATTTTTGGTTTGTTTATTTATATTATTTTTGAATACTTTGAACTATTTACATTTATATATGTTGTGTAAGTAAGACCTTATTAGGTAATAAACAATGGACGTGGCGAGATAACTATTAACAAGAAAGCAAACTTGGTAATTATTTCAACATCAATACAGTTACTGGTAACCTCTCATAGATTTGAAAAATGGTCTAATTTTCTTCATGGACATATAAAAATAAAAGATTATTGAAACAATCAAAAATTCCAACATTAATTGTTTCGGGTGATAGAAACAAGGGTGCTATTTATGAAGAAGATAATTTATTTGAAATTACATCTTCATCACTTAGCAAGACGTTATCACCATCAAAATTCATTGGAAGACCAAAAGAAGTTGATGATGCAATTTTGGTGGCATGTATTCAGGTGAAAACTATGGTTTGATTACTAGTGATATAGAAAAAGGAATATCTGATTTAATTGAAAGATATTCATGAAAAAAAGTTAAACAAAAATTAGTATCAATAAAAAAAGGGGTTAATTTATAACCCCTTTTTTTAGTAAATAACTATAAATTTAATTCATTACAAGAACTTTATTTTTATATATTACATCACATTGACCTGAGTATAAATTAGCTAAATTATGTTTATATACTTCTTTTAAGTAACTCACTTTTAAATCACATGTTAGTGAGCTATCAATAAGACCTGTATTAGAATGTTGGATATAATCACTATATAGACCAAAAATAACAACATCATGGTGAGGCTTAGATATATCATCTCTAACTATTATTCTGCCTCTATCAGCTGAGGTATAACAACCTACTGACTGTTTGGGACAAAAATTTTCAACAAGTTTAGAGTTATATTCAATATTAATATATCTAGCATTTGAATCTAATTGATTTTTAGCACTATCAAATATAATCTGATTTGCCATAACCGTTGAGCTAAACATAAAAAATAATACATATAATGAATTTCTAGTATTTATCATTTGAACTCCTTATTTTAAATTGTTACAAAAATGTTACAAATATGTTACATAAATGATACATTTGTGTCAAGCACATAGCCTAAAGCATTAGTAACAAGTTTTAATTATTAATATCATCTTCACCATATTTGGCATAATGGAAGTTTATGAAATCTCTTTTCTTAGTTTTTTCAGATCAGTTATCAAAGAATAATAAAGTCTTTGAGTAATTAGATGATAAGAATCTACTATTTATGTATGAACCCCCATGATACTTTTTTATAGTTTTATAGTTGGATTTCTTTCGCTATGGCTTGTAAATGCTGTTTATAAATTTTTTACAAAGAAAGATGGTATAGGAGGTGGAGATTTTATTTTATTTGGTGGTATTGGAACGCTTATAGGGCCTTTTTATCTGCCATTAGTATTATTATTTGGATCCCTGTCTTCATTAATAATCTATTTAATGTTGAAGAAAAAGTCGACATCAGATGAAATTCCACTAGGCTCAGGTCTTATTTGCGGATTTTTTGTGTATGTATTTTTAAGTTTTTGTGAACTAATAGATAATCTTATTGTCTTATAAATGAGACCTTTGAATACCATCTTAATTCATATCCCCTAGGTCACTAAAAAGCAGACTTAATAGTCTGCTTTTTTTTATTTTTAATTCATTTGTGTTATAAATAGATTAATGAAGATTAACCATTAATAAAAATAAATCATGAAAAAAATAACACTCTTAGCACTTACCTCAATATTTATAATTTCTTGCTCTCAGTCAGATATACAAGGACAACAAGAAAAACCTATAGTTGAATATGTTTGGCATAACGCAGGTCCAGATTTTAATGCAGAAAATTTAGCGAAATTAATAAATGAATGGAATGTTGTTATCACAGAATCGGGAATGGAC
>Ga0209533_1002775_pt1 | contig 15755 bp, 19 predicted proteins | sample COG_04_FD_184748 | JGI IMG/M metagenome (GOLD analysis project Ga0209533, IMG submission 184748) | Pelagic Microbial community sample from North Sea - COGITO 998_met_04 (SPAdes) (version 2) | ecosystem: Environmental > Aquatic > Marine > Neritic zone/Coastal water | place: Helgoland, sampling...
CGAACTAGAATTTAAAGGAACCGGAGATCAGGAAAAGGCATTTGTTTCCCGCTGTAGTAATGATGAATTTCAATTAGAAATAGGAAAAGAAGTTTTATCAATTGACCCAAACTATTACAGACCTACTGAAGTAGATTTCCTTGTTGGGGATCCCACTAAGGCTAAAGAAAAACTAGGATGGGTAGCAGAACATGATTTAGCATCTCTTGTTAAAGACATGATGAAGTCTGACATTAATTTAATGAAGAAAGACCAGTATTTAAAAACTGGGGGCTACAAACATAGTAGCAATTTAGAATAAGAAGACAGAACTTCGTTGGTAGTCGAGAAAAAATAAAATTATGAAAATATTAGTCACTGGCTCAGCTGGATTTATTGGGTTTCATACTTGTATAAAGTTAGTGAATCAAGGTCATGATGTTTATGGTATTGATAACATTAACGATTACTATGATCCTAAACTAAAGTTTGATCGATTAAACGAATTAGGGTTTAACGAGGCAGCATCAAAACTCTTTAAAAATGAAGTCCAAAGCGCTAAATTCAATTCTTTACGATTTTCTAGAATGGATCTAGTTGATGATGAAAGTATTGATAATTTATTTAAGCAAGAACAATTTGAAGTAGTTTGTAACCTAGCCGCTCAGGCAGGTGTCAGATATTCTATAGAAAATCCAAAAGCGTATATTGATAGTAACATCTCAGGTTTTTTAAATATACTTGAAGGATGTCGAAACCACAAAGTAAAGCATTTAGTATACGCTAGTAGTTCTAGCGTATATGGTGAGAATAAAATGGTACCTTTTGAAACTACAGATAATGTAGATCATCCAATTAGTTTATACGCTGCTACAAAAAAGAGCAATGAATTAATGGCCCATACTTATGGTCATTTATATGGATTTAAAACAACAGGATTACGTTTTTTTACAGTTTATGGACCTTGGGGAAGACCGGATATGGCTTATTATCTATTTGCCGAAGCTATCTCTAATGATAAATCTATTAAGGTCTTTAATAACGGTGAGATGGAGCGTGATTTCACCTACATAGATGATATTGTGAATGGCGTGAGTCGTATCATTGAAAAGAATATTGATTCAAGAGAACATTATAAAATATACAATATTGGAAACAATAAAACCGAAAGCTTACAAGATTTTATTACAACTATTGAAGAGGCTATAGGCAAGGAATCAATTAAAGAAATGTACCCAATGCAACAAGGAGATGTTCCTAAAACATTTGCAGGTGTAGATGAATTAATCAAAGATTATGAGTATTCTCCTAGTACAGATATTAAGTTTGGAATTCAAAGTTTTGTGAAATGGTTTATAAATTATAAAAAAAAATAAAAGATTATTTTGATTTTAAAAACAACTAAAATATATAGCTGCCCACAGAAGAATGGTAGGGTCAGCGGTTTGGAGAGTTCTAACCTCAAAAGGCTAAAAATAAATTAGGATGGGTAGTAGAACATGATTTAACATCTCTTGTTAAATACATGATGAAGTCTGACATTAATTTAATAAAGAAAGACCAGTATTTAAAAACTGGGAGCTACTAACATAGTAGCAATTTAGAATAATAAAACTAATCTGCGTAGGCAGTCGATAAAAAATAGAAAAATGAAAGTAGGAATCACCTTTTCAACCTTTGATCTTTTTCATGCTGGGCATGTAAAGATGTTAGAAGAAGCAAAACGGCAGTGTGATTATTTAATCGTAGGTCTACAGTTAGACCCTTCGATTGATCGCCCTGAGAAAAATGGACCTTCACAGTCTATAATAGAGCGTTATATTCAACTAAAAGGATCTAAGCATGTAGATGAAATTGTGCCTTATGTATCGGAACAAGATTTAGAAGACATTTTACGTTCTTTTAAATTGGATGTTCGAATTATTGGAGATGAGTATAAGGAAAAGAACTTTACTGGTAGAACCTATTGTGAAGAAAAGGGAATAGAGATCTATTACAATTCTCGTGATCATAGATTCTCTTCGAGTGGACTTAGAAAGCAAGTGAAACAAGCAGAAGATAAATAAGAAATGAATATTACAGTTATAGGATCAGGATATGTTGGGCTCGTCTCAGGAACCTGTTTTGCAGAGATGGGGAACAGGGTTACTTGTGTAGATATAGACCCAATCAAGATTGAAAAATTAAATCAAGGGATTATTCCTATTTTTGAGCCAGGTTTAGAGACCATGGTTTTGAAAAATGTAAAAAATAAGAACTTGTTTTTTACTACTGAGTTACATGAAGCTTTACAAAACTCTGAAATAGCTTTTATAGCCGTTGGAACCCCTATGGGAGATGATGGTTCTGCAGATTTACAATATGTATTAGCTGTAGCGAAATCTATAGGCCAATCGATGCATAAAAGATTAATTGTAGTAGACAAATCTACCGTACCAATAGGAACTGCTGATAAGGTAAAGGCGACGATTCAAAAAGAACTAGATATACGAAATTCTGATGTACAGTTTGATGTGGTTTCAAATCCTGAATTTTTAAAAGAGGGAGCTGCTATTGCAGATTTCATGAAACCAGATAGAGTAGTGGTAGGAACTGATACTGATTATGCTTCAGAAAAAATGAAGGAACTATACTCACCTTTTTTTAGATCTCATGACCGTTTTATAACGATGGACATTCGTTCTGCTGAAATGACAAAGTATGCAGCCAATGCAATGCTGGCGACCAAAATATCTTTTATGAATGAAATTGCCAATATCTGTGAAAAGGTAGGGGCAGATGCCAATCAAGTTCGAATCGGTATCGGCTCAGATCAGCGTATTGGATATAGCTTTATTTATCCAGGTGCAGGTTATGGAGGTTCTTGTTTTCCAAAAGATGTAAAAGCACTGACAAAAATAGCCAAAGAAAATGGCTACACTGCGCAATTGATAACCGCAGTAGAAGAAGTAAATGATGCACAGAAATTAGTGATCGCTCAGAAAATTGTAACCCGCTTTGGAGAAGACCTAACCGGATTTACTTTTGGTATTTGGGGTTTGGCTTTTAAGCCAGGAACCGATGACATGCGTGAAGCACCAGCTATTTATGTAATCAAAGAATTGGTGAAACGTGGTGCTCAAATAAAAGCCTATGATCCAAAGGCGATTGATGAAGCAAAAGAGCATTACCTAAAAGGAGTTCAAAACATAACTTATGTGGCATCGAAATATGATGTTTTAAAAGATTCGGATGCACTAGTATTACTTACCGAATGGAAAGAGTTTCGTTCGCCCGATTTTGAGGAGATTAAAATACAATTAAAATCACCTGTAATTTTTGATGGTCGTAATCAGTACATTGCTTACGGTCTGGAGAATAAAGGTTTAGAGTATTATGGAATAGGAAAATAAATAAATAAATAAATAAAAATGAAAAAAGCAATTGTATTAGGAGGTGGAGGTTTTATTGGAGGACACCTATCAAAAAAACTAAAAGAACAAGGTTATCATGTTAGAATAGCTGACATTAAAAATCATGAATTTTGGAATCATAATGAAATATGCCATGAATTTATTAAATGTGATTTAACAGATCCAAAAGCTACTGAGCTAGTTATAACAAATGATTGTGATGAACTCTATCAACTGGCGGCTGATATGGGAGGAGCTGAATATATATTTAGTGGATTGAACGACGCCAATGTTATGACAAATTCTGCTATTATAAATTTAAATGTTGCCCAAGAGTGTGTTAAGAAAGGGGTTAAAAAAGTCTTTTATTCGAGTTCTGCATGCATGTATCCAGAACATAATCAGTTAGATCCTAATAATCCCAATTGTGAGGAATCTAGTGCTTATCCTGCCAACCCTGATTCAGAATATGGTTGGGAAAAACTTTTTAGTGAGAGATTATTCTTAGCATTTAAAAGAAACCATAATTTGAATGTAAGGATTGCAAGGTTTCATAATATTTTTGGCCCTATGGGTTCATGGACAGGAGGCAAGGAAAAAGCACCAGCAGCAATGATGAGAAAAGCAGCAGAATGTAATAATGGAGAGACAATTGAAGTTTGGGGAGATGGACTTCAAACCAGAAGCTTTTTATACATTGATGAATGTGTAAATGCAGTAATAAAACTTATGAATTCCAACTTTAGTGATCCAGTAAATATTGGTTCTGAAGAGATGGTTTCAATAAATAAACTAGCTCAGAACGCAATAGATATCTCAGAAAAAAACATAACCATAAATAATTTAGAGGGACTTGAATTTGAGAAAAAACATGGATTTCCGTGTCCAACTGGCGTGAGAGGTAGAAATTCAGACAATAAGTTATTTAGGGAAAAAGTAGGCTGGGAATATTCAGAAAATTTAATTGAAGGAATGAAAAAAACATATTATTGGATAGAAGATCAAGTAAATAAATCTAAAGTATGATAAAAAAAAAAGTAGGTTTTATAGTTGAATCCAACAGTAGTCTTGGAGGGGTCGAGACAATCTTTAGAAACTTGGCTCACCTATGCGAAATATATAGATTTAGAACTAAAACAGAGGTAATACAAGCAATTAAGTCAAAGAAGTTAAACTATGAAATAATAATCTTCAATCAACCTTTTTCAACTTTATTGTTATGTTTATTTAATAAAATAAATAGAAAAAGTAAGTTGTTTTACTTGATACATATTAATTTTAACGAGGGGAAATTTATAAGAAAAATATTTGCTTCATTCTTTTTTAAGTTTTTAAATTATTTTAATGTAAAACTTCTATTCTTTAGTGAAACTATGTCACGAAATTATACCAAGAACGATTTTAAGATAGTTCCACCTCCTGTATTTAAATATCCAAACAGAATTAAAGAGTTTAGCAATACAAAAGAACGTGAGATCAATTTTTTATTTGTTGGTAGATATGAAAATCAGAAAGGTGCAGACATATTAAAAGAAATTTCAACTAATATTGGAAAAAAAATAATTGCTATAGGAAAAGGATCAATAGAAATAGATTCTGAATTTATTGACGATTTAGGCCCTATGACTATTGATTTAGTATATAAACAAATGGAGAAAAGTAAAGTTCTTCTACTACCATCTAGATTTGAAGGGTTTGGACTAGTAATTTTGGAAGCTATTTCAATGGGATGTAAAGTTGTAGCTTTTAATTGTGACTATGGTCCTGGTGATTTGAAGAAGATGTTTCCAAAAGATATCTACTTGGTAGAAAAAAATAATATTAAAGAGTTTGCTAAAACTGCTCAAAGAGTTTTGAGCATGGAACTAGAAGATACCAATAATAAAATTAAACTATTAGACATGTATACTCCAGAAAACTTTATTAAATCTTTAGAATGAAATCAATACATACTATAATTCCATACTATAATTCTTCTGGTTCAATAGCGGATACACTCAATTCAATAAAAAATCAGCTAAAGCTTCCAGTAAAAATTACAATAATTAATGATTGTAGCTCGAAAAATGAATTTGAAAAATTACAAGAGATTTGCTCTAATTATAAACTTAACATTGAAATAATAAATCTAAACAAAAACATAGGTTGTGGAAATATAAGGTATTTTGCAATGAAAAATATTGTAAAGTCAAGCAAATCTAATATATTCCACTTTCTCGATTCTGACGATTTGGTTCATCCTAATTTTTATTTATTTTCATTAAACTATAATTTTAAAAAAAATACAATAGTTAGTTATTCACATCTATCCTTTTCAAATATCAAAGAGATTGATTTCAGTAAAAATATCGATTTTAATCCAACCCTATCAGTTAATAAATTCTACAAACAAGGAAGTCCCAGTAAAAATATTTTATTTATTAAAAACAAGAATTTTAACATACCAAGTGATTATGCCCATAGGTTAAGATTTGAAGACTGGATTTTTTATTCTTTTTTAAAAATGAATGATTTTGATTTTAAAAAGTCTAAAATGAAATTATCTTTTTATAGACGTGTGTTAATCTATGGGTCAAGTATATCAAACCAATTAATAACTTTGCATGAGATCAGTAGGGTGGCAAACCTAATGAGTAGATATTCAGGTGTTAACAAAAAAAAATTATTTATGTTAATATTTTTTCAGGAATTAAAGAAATCAAGATTCACAATACTTTCTTATTTAAATGGTTTTAAAAAAACTAAGTAATTTACTTGTTCCGTTAAGCCCAAACTTAATTGCAGCTCTTCATATTATAACTGCATTTTTGATTGAATCTATTTTTGATGAGTCTAATGAGCTTAGAGCAATAATATATGAATACTCATTATTCATCCCATTTATCTTGCCTTTGCCTACCATTTTTTTAGAAGACACTTCTATCACTTTAAAAAAAATAATAATTGTACTTTTATTTTACGGGTTGTCATTTATTATTTACTCTTTATTAACAAAAAATTTTAATATTTTCTTTTGTATTACGGCACTAAGTACAGGTTACACAAGAATACTATTTAATATAAAAAATAAAAGAATAAAATATTTAACCCCATTAATTCCACTTTGTATAATTTCTAATATTTTGTTTTCTAATATCTTTTTTGGCTCTATATTTATATTAATATTTAGTTTTTATAATTGTATTATTGCTGCAAAGAATATTAGTGGAAATTTTAAAAAAAGAAGTTATATTGTCTTAATATCTTCATTCGGATCTGTTTTTGGATATGGTTTGCTGCAATCAATTGATAAATCAGAAACATTAAACAATCCTATTGCTTTTTATTTATTTATTTGTTTTAGTCTTTTACTTTCATATTTTCAAAATTATTTTCTTTTTTACAATAATAAGATCAAAATAAAAGTCCAAACAAGGTTTATGTTTTTGGCTTTACTAATTGTTATAACAATATATATAGATTTAAAATTAGTATACTTATTTAATTCATATTTATGTATGTTAATATTTTCTGATACAAATGCTTATTTTGATAGAAATAAATTGATTATTAAAAATATTATTTGGTTCATTGTTGGTCTATTCTTATTTGTTTCGCTAAAATATAGTGCAGAGGTTAAATTCATTATTGTGAGTAGTGTTTATTTTGTTTTATTTACTATTAAACATCTAGATAAAAATGTCCAAAAAAATATTTAATATTGTTTTTTTTATCAGCCTTAATCCTTTTTTAGGTAGTAGTCTATTTGGTTTTGAAACAGATTTAAGTCTTTTCTATTTAACATCGGTGATATTATTTTTGATTTTTAGAGTAAATTTTCTATACATACTATTTTTACCGATAACATTAATTATTCCAGTAAAATTTTTGTTTTATATCTTATTTTTAATATTTATAAATAAAATTAAAAACTTTGCTATTAGCACCAAAATATTAAAATTGACTATAATTACTTGGATCTCACTTTTAATTATAGAGATTCTATTTCCAGAGTTACATAGTAATCTATTTTTTAGAAATCAAATGTTGTTTGTTGGAAGAGGTTACTCTTCTTTTGGACCTGAGCCAGTTACAGCAGGTCTTTTTGCTTTATGTATGTTTTTATGTTTCAAGGATAATTTATCAATGTTATACAAGATTCTCATTGCAATAATAATCTTGGCTACGTTTAATTTTGCAATCATATTATTTTTTATTCTTCTTATATTTAAAAATTACTTTAATTTTAAAATAATTTTAATTACATTTTTGACAACCTTATTAGTTGTAGGATTAACAGATGACTATGTTTTACCTATTAGGTTGAATGAATTTATAAAAGTTTTTAGTACTTTTGATTTGGACATAATAATTAATTTTATTCTCAGTGACAGAAGTCTTTCAAATAGGTTAATTCCTTTTCTAAGTTTATACACAGACAATAATTCTTTAATTTCTTCTGGCATATTCGTTCCATTTAATTATTACGGGATATTATATTTAATTCCAACAATTTATATATTCTCAAAAATCAACTCTATAAATAAATTAATAGTTTTAATTTTATTTTGTGTGTCAGGAAGCCCGGCTCACTTAATGCCTTTATATTTATTATTTAAACCAAAAAAAAAACAAAATGATATCAGTATTAATTCCACATTACAACGATGAAAGAATATATAATTGTATTTCACAAATAAACTCCCTCTCTTTCAGGGATAAAATTAAAATTATTGTACAAGACTCAAATAGTAGTGAAGAATATCAGAAAAAAATTAAAAATTTATTAAATGAAAATGATATTTTTCAGTCCAAAAAAGATGAAGGTATTTTTGATGGCTTAAACTCATTATTAAAGTTAGTGGATACACCATTTTTTACTTGGATTGGATGTGATGACTATATTAATGAAGATTACAACTATAATTCTATCATTGAAAAATTTAATAATGGTGCGGATATAGTTCAATCTAACGTTATCTATTTTGATAAAAAAATTGATAACGTTACACGTAGTATAAAAGCTTACAACAACAACTATGTACTTTACTCGTTAGGACTTCCATTTTATCATTTTGGAAGTACAATTAGAACAAGTTTGATTTCTAATAACTCGTTAAGATTCGATATCACAAAAAAAACAGCTGCTGATTTTGAATTTTTCAGGGTGTTATTAAAAAAATCAAGAAAATCTTCTGTCAAAGCTAATGATTCAACTATTTATTTAGGAGATGGTGGAAATAGTAGCGCTGATTTTAAAGCTAGATTTAGAGGATATAAAGATATTTTTAAAAGTTTTAAAAATATTAGAATTTTTTTATTGCCACTTTTTTTGTTGGTTAGGGTATTTTTTAAACTTAAATCTGTATCAAAATGATTTTAATTATCGGAGGATCAGGATTTGTAGGGTCATTTTTAATTAATGAATTACAAGATCGGAATACAATCAATTTAGATAAAAATACTAGTCCTTTTTACAGTAATAATACAATAATTGGGGATATTAGAAAGAGTAATGAAATACAGATACCCAAGTCCACTGATACTGTTGTTTTATTGGCGGCTGAACATAGAGATGATATTTCACCATCGTCCCTATACTACGACGTAAATGTCCAAGGAACAAAAAATGTTCTTCAAGCAATGGATAAAGCTAATGTTAAACATTTAATATTCACAAGTTCAGTTGCGGTCTATGGATTAAATAAAGTAGATCCTGACGAAAACCACCCCCAAGATCCATTTAATCACTACGGAAAAAGCAAAGGAGAAGCTGAACTAGCCATAAGGGAATGGTACGATAACAATCCTAAAGGAAAGTCTATAACAATAATTCGTCCTACTGTTATTTTTGGTGAAAGAAATAGGGGAAATGTATATAATCTGCTTAAGCAGATTTCTTCTGGTAAATTCTTAATGATAGGAAAAGGTCAAAACAAAAAATCGATGGCCTATGTAGGTAATGTAGTTGCATTTATAAAACACAGGATTGTAAAAAAACAAACTGGTTTGCATATTTACAATTACGCTGATAAACCGGATTTTTCAATGACAGAGTTAGTTCGTATTATTGAAAATAAAATGAAAATTTCAATTCCTAAAGTGAAAATACCATATTGGTTAGGGTTATTAATTGGTTATGGTTTTGATTTTTTAGGATTAATTACACAAAAAAAATTATCTATTTCTAAGGTAAGAGTTCAGAAATTCTGTGCAACAACGCAATTTAATTCTTCTAAAGTAAAAGAAGAATTTAAGGCACCTTTTTCGCTTAGAGAAGGTTTAGACAAAACTTTAGAACATGAGTTTATTCAGCCTAAACAAGATGATGTTTTATTTTTCAGTGAATAACTCTAAAAAAAAATAATCCAACAAATGCTTAATTATAATGAATAGCTATTTTACAGAAATTAAAAAAGAAATTAAATCTTATGGATTTAAAATTATATCCAAAGACTTCTATAGACCATGGGGAGGTTTCCTCGTAATAGAAGAATCATTAGCTCAAGATTTTTCAAATAAATTCTTTAATGAATTAGATGTCAATACACTAAAAATTTGAGGGAAATTGAGCCCAAAAATTCTCATTGTAAAACCAGAAGTTAGATTGTCTTGGCAATACCATAATAGACGTGCAGAAATTTGGCAAGTGTACAAAGGTTCTGCAGGAATCATTAGAAGTGATTCTGATGAAGAAAATGAGATGAAAATATATAACGAAGGAGATCAAATTGTTTTAGAACAAGGCGAACGGCATCGTTTAATAGGTTTAGATGATTATTGTGTGGTGGCAGAGATCTGGCAACATACGGATTTAAATCAGCCTTCGGATGAAGACGATATTATACGAGTACAAGATGATTTTGGAAGATAAAAAGAATAATATGAGCAAGAAAAAAGGAATGATTGTATCTGGGTATTTTAATCCCATACATAAAGGACATATCGAGTATTTTAACAATGCGAAAGCATTGGCAAATGAATTATTTGTAATTGTAAATAACGATCATCAAAGAGAATTAAAAGAATCAAAGGAATTTCAACAAGAAGCAGAGCGTGTCTTTATTGTTTCTAATATAAAATCTGTAGATCATTGTGTGTTGTCTGTAGATCAAGATAGAACCGTTTGTAAAACTATAGAAATGATTGCTTTAAATTTTGGAAATGATTATGAACTGAGTTTCGCAAATGGAGGAGATCAAAATAACAACACCATCCCGGAAAGACCCATTTGTGATCAAATGGGAATTACTCTAATCGATGGATTGGGTGATAAAATACAGTCTAGCAGTTGGTTGTTAAAGAAGTAAGTTTTTAGTTGAATTTGAATTCACTCTTATTATGAACATAAGCTATGACATTCTAGGCGCACAAGTATTAGAAAGTCAAATACAAAATACCTCTTTATTTTATAAATCATCCATAGCACAGCATACTCATACAAAACGTGGAGGTGTGCCCATACTCTTCCCCCAGTTTGCAAGTGTTGGGGGCTATAAAAAACAAGGCTGGGTGCGTGATAGTGAATGGCTATTGCTTAAAGATGAGAAAGATAAAAACAGTCACCTACTAACATTTTCATTACAGTTAGATCCTACAAAAAACTGGCCTCACAGTGGTAAATTATTATACGACGTTATACAACTAAAAAACAGCCTACATTTAATTTTGAAAATAGAAAATACTGGTAGCACTAGTTTTAGCTTTACAGGAGCTTACCAGACAGATAAAATTTCTGCGTATCAAACTTTGTATACGTGTATGAATACAATAGCAAAATAAAGTTGTAATTTTTTTTAATTAAATTTGAAATTACTTTTTGAAAATTTACATTATGCCATTCGACCCAAAATCAGCAAAGAAAGCAGGTAAAAAGTCCAAAAGAGGACCTGCAAAAAAAGAGGGACCATCCATTAAAGAAAAGATGGAGCTACTCTATGAAAAAGTGCTGGATGATCTGCTAGTAAACCAAGAAAAACTGACTAAAACAGAACGGGTAAAAGTCTTTGTAACCCTTTCTAATTATATCTTCCCTAAAACAAAGTCTGTACGAGACAAATTTACGCTGGAAAAATTAAAAGAGAAAAAAGAAGATCACTTCAATCAAGATCCAGATCCAACCAAATAATATCTTTGGATTAAAAAAATCATCAATTGAATTATAAAGAAACCTTGTTTTTTATTGCAAAATGTTTGACTATTTCTCTGGAAGAAAAAAATAGAGATGAAATAGAGTTGATGCTGAAAACAATGGATATAGATTGGGATGCTGTTGTGAAAGTGAGTACAGCCCATTATGTGTTTCCTGCATTGTATTGTAATATAAAACGTGCAGATTTTTTACAGTACTTGCCACAAGAATTGGTTTCCTATATGGAGTATATCACCAATGTAAACAGAGAACGAAACAAAAAAATAATAGCCCAAGCCAAAGATTTAAATATGCTGTTATTAGCAAATAACATCACCCCATTATTTCTAAAAGGCACTGGTAACATATTGGCTGGACTATACGAAGATATTGGGGAACGTATGGTAGGCGATATAGATTTTATTTTCTCAAAAGAAGACTACCCTAAAGTAATTAAAATTTTAAGAGAGTTTGGATATACTGATAATGCAGAATTAAAGTATATTAATCATAGAAGTGATTTAAGACATTATAGAAGAATTCAAAAGGAGAAAAATATTTCATGTGTTGAGATCCATAGTGAATTAATATTAAATAAATATGTCAATGAATTTAATTATAATATTGTAAATAAAGATTGTCTGGTTGTAAACGGTTTTGCTATTTTAAGTTATGAAAACAAATTAAAATTATCTATTGTTGCCCATCAAATAAATGATTCTGGTTTTCGCCTTAAAGTAATATCTTTACGAAATGCCTATGATGTTTTTTTATTGTCAAAAAAAACAAATGCAATGATTGCTGTGAATACATTAGACAAGCTCAGCCATAGCTTAAATTGTTTTTTAGCAGCTTGTTATGAAATTTTTAATAGGGTGGCTAGTTTAGAGCCAAATAATACAATAAATACTTCAGCTTATTTAATTGCTTTTAATAGTCAATTTAGTAATTCGAGCAGAGTAAGGAGAAGGTTTAGGAGAAGGTTTTGTATAATTAAAACTTATCGTTATGTAGGATCTAACATAATCAATATTTATAGAAATTTTTTATATAAAGATTTTATTTTTTATTTTTTCAAAAGACTAACCGATAAAAACTGGTACAAAGAAAAAGGAGTTCAGTTTGGAATTAAAAAGTAAGTTTCACGAAATAATCCCCTCTTGCTGTATAAATAAACCTGCCAAAGCATCTTTATTTTGATGCGTTCCAATATAAGTTAAAAAAGTACTCTCTTTAGAATGGCCAGTAATATTCATTAGCAGCGGCGTTTCAATTTTTCCATAATAGTTAGACGCAAAAGAGCGTCGCATAATATGTGAGGTCACAAATTTATATTTTGGGGCATTTACAATTTCCTTCCTTCGAGTTTTTGGGTTGTTCTTAAACCCAGACACCAATCCTTCAATTCCCGCCATTCTGCAAAGTTCTTTAATTTGTTTATTAAAGATCACTTGAGATACTTTCCTTGGAAATTCATTTTCTAGAATCTCAATCACTAAAGGATCTGCAACACCAATAGTTACCGCCTTCTTTGTTTTCTGTTGTAAAATATCTATATATAACCCTGTAGGCGCTTCTCTAAGATTACTAGGGGTTAATTTTAATAGATCTGAGACTCTCTGCCCGATACACAAACCTATTAACAGCCAATTATAACTATCTTTATATGCTGCTGGGATATGCTTTAATCCCTTTAATGCTTTTATCTCCTGTGGATTTAAAATATGAAGAATTCGATCGGAACTTTTCTGCTTAAAAGATTCGATATAATTAGAATAGTGGTGCACTTCCAAGCCGCTTTTCTCTGCATCACGCAGAATAATCTTCAATAACTTTAAGAGTTGACCGCAGTAATTATCACTATACTGCTGCTTAATTTTTAGAAAACGGGTAAAAGATTCGGCGGTATATTTATCAATAGAATTCAAATACAATTTCTCTGATATCTCAAACTCATAGGCTTTTACAATCCGAAACAACGATTTATAGGTCCGAATTGTATTGTGTGCCAAACCCACCGTTCCATATCCTTGAACTCTCTTTGTGGCAGAATTGGAAATAAAATGTTCTAAATAGTCTAAAAATAAAACGGATTTTTCTACTTTTATGGATGTCTTATGTGTCTTTGTTTGTGGTTTTTTATAGAAATTAACGTGCACATAACGTATGTTATTTTAATTATTTAACATAAATAAAACGTGTAAAAATTTAGTATATAACAAAATAGTCTCTAAAATTTAACAAGTTACCTTACTTAAATATACGTTATTTATTTAAAATATAAAATTTAAAATGCTTGTTTTTAAGTAGTTAAACCGATTTATTTTTAAAAAGACTACGGACTGTAGTCGCTATTGAGGAATTAAGTACTTGAAGATTCTTATAAAATTAAATATGCTTTTCTTTAGTGTTCAAGTACAATTAAAATCGCTATTTACTAGACAACCCCCACTGTAAAGTGGCAGGAATTGTTAATAATATAATTTTTAGATCAAATAAAAAAGTCCAGTTTTGGATATAAAATCGATCGAGTTTTACACGTGCACTTATTTGATGATAGTGTGTAATACTACCCCTATACCCTTTCATTTGAGAGAGTCCAGTCACGCCTGGCTTAGCCCGATGTCTTAAAGAGAATTTTTCTACACGATCTCGGTATAAATCATTTAATTGTATTGGATGTGGTCTTGGACCTACTACAGACATATTTCCTAAAAAAACATTTAAAAATTGAGGAAGTTCATCTAAGGAAGTTCTTCTTAAAAATACACCAAATCTTGTAACTCTGGGGTCGTTTAATTTTGTCCAAGAATTATCGGATTCGTCATTTAAATGCATTGATCTAAATTTTAAACACATAAAATGAACACCGTTTTTCCCTTCTCTTAATTGTTTATAAATGACTGGTCCACCGCTTTGTAACTTTATAATCAAAGCAAATAGCGGATACATCCAAGAAAGTAAAAAGACAATAATAAAACTAGAAAAAAGGATGTCAAAAACCCTTTTTAGAAAGGTATTAAAAACGTTGTCAAGGCTGGATTTATTGGTTTTTTGAGTCAAAAAAATAGCATTCTAGCAGGTTAACGCTAATTTTAAACTAAAATAAACATTTATAAATTCTTAGTAAAGGTATATTAATTAATTTTAACTAAATTTACTCACATAATGTAGTTTACTCATATGAGCTTACCTCCTATTCCTAAGAAAATATTTTTATTGGTTTTGATAACTTTATTTTCTTGTAGTCAACCAGAAGAACTTCGACGCAACGAACTTTTTTATAATAATGATTTTGAAAGTGGGGATTTAGATGCTATTGATGGCGCTCAATTAATGACTTTTAATAACACAACTGTATTAGGAAATTATAATAATGATGGTTTCACGCTCAACCTAAATAATATTGGCGCTCACGATCTTATTTATATTTCTTTTGATTTATATATTCACGATTCTTGGGATGGCAATTTCAACGGTATTGATCCCGATCAAGCTGATGCTTGGTTTATTGAATTAAGATCTGATTTCGATGCAGATACGAGTAATCCTTCTAATCTTTGGGGAACTTCTTTTTCTAACAGTGTTTGTAACCCAGTATTCTGCTTAAGACAGTCTTATCCTGAAGTTTTTCCGTTTGATAACCTCCCACGTGAAGGATCATCACGATTATTACCGGGATTTTGCAGTTTAGAATCTGATGAAGATGGTACTTCATTGTACACAATAGAAAAGGGTTTTGAACATAAAGGCAACGCTTTACTCATAAACTTTTATGACAAACTTTACCAACCTAATGCAGTTGATGAAAGATGTGATGAGAGTTGGTCCCTTGATAATTTAAAAGTACGTGTTATTACATTTGAATGAATAAATATTTTATGCGAATCATATTATCCTTCACACTTTGCTTTTGTTTTTTTCAAGAAATTCAAGCACAAACAATTAACCTTAATGAAAGGTTTATTGAACAAAACCTTAGAACAGCTCAGTTGCTTGGCAAATTTGATCCTACCTTTTCATTTACATCATTACCAATTCATTCGGGAAAAAAAGGCATCATAATAGATTCAAGTCTTATCAGAAGAAAAGAATATGGAAATACATTAAAAACTTTTCTTGGAAAGCACGGCACATTAAAAATCTTACCCGTTGATTTCTTAATGGAATACAGTAGTCACCACCCCTACAGCAGAAATAATGGGAGTATGATTCCAAGCCGTGGTTACCAACAGCTAGTTAGTTTTGGTTTTTTTGCGGAATTAGGTCCCCTA
>Ga0209533_1002779_pt1 | contig 15734 bp, 8 predicted proteins | sample COG_04_FD_184748 | JGI IMG/M metagenome (GOLD analysis project Ga0209533, IMG submission 184748) | Pelagic Microbial community sample from North Sea - COGITO 998_met_04 (SPAdes) (version 2) | ecosystem: Environmental > Aquatic > Marine > Neritic zone/Coastal water | place: Helgoland, sampling...
AAAAAAAAAGTTAGAATTTTATCAATTGATGGAGGAGGAATAAGAGGTATAATACCAGCATATATAATTAAATATGCAGAAAGTTATCTTCAAAAAAAAGCACCGGGAACTAGCATTGCCGATCACTTTGATTTTATAGCCGGGACAAGTACGGGAGGTATATTAACTGGGCTATATTTAACCCCAGAAGATGAAACAAACAAAAAAAGTAAATACACAGCAACAGAAGCCTTAGATTTTTATGTAAAAAATGGAGACCATATTTTTAATAAATCAAAAGTTAAAAACTGGAAAAGATTGTGGGGAGTAATAAATGCCACTGAATACGATTCTAAGAATTTAGAGCAATTATTAATGGATAAATTTGGCAACCTTTTATTGAGTAAATTTATAAAGCCATGCTTAATTACAACCTACAATCTAAACACCAAATCAGCTTTCTTTTTTACAAGTACTGAAAATACAGAGGAGAGAGAATTCTATGTTCGAGATGTGTTAAGATCTACATCTGCGGCACCAACCTATTTTACACCTGCAAAAATTAAAAATATTTCAACAAACTGTATAAAAAATCCAAAACTTTCGAAAATGATTAATTTAGATGGTGGAGTATTTGCAAATAACCCAACGATGTGTGCATATGCAGAAGCCAGAAACACCAATTTTAAGGATAGAAATAATAACGAACCCTCTGCAAATGATTTGTTAATTCTATCATTAGGAACTGGAGGTCGAGGATATAATATTGCGAATAAAGAAAAGAGTAATAGCTGGGGTCTTTTAAAATGGGCTAAACTAGTGCCCGATATAATGATGGATGCAAGTATTGATACAGTAGCCTACCAAATGAATGAAATATTTCACTCACTAGGCCCCATTAAATCTAAAAATTACTTAAGAATTAATACTCCAGATAAAGATAGAAATTACGCCGTCGATATGTCTGACGCTTCTTCAGGAAATATACAAGAACTTTTAAAAGCAGGGCAAAAAACACTTGAACATGCTAAAATAAACGGTTTAGATGAGTTTCTAGATGGACTTATAGATGTATAACTCTAGTTTCATAAACAATGAAATACCCAAAAATTTTGAGCAAATTCAAAAAACAAGAATTTTTTTATCTTTTTTGACTAATCAAGTAATCTAATCTTAAAATTAAATTTTATAAAAAAATGCTTTCTCCTTGTGAATTTTTATGAAAAAAACGAACTATTAATATGCTGATAGAGTATCTATTTAGTTTGTATTTTACTAAATTGGATGAGTAAAATATTCACCCTATTCTAGTCAATTAAAAAATATGATTCCGAAAATAATTCATCAAACCTGGAAGACAGATATTCCACCGTCCAAGTGGATTCCTTTTATTGAAAAGGTTAAAAAATTAAATCCAGAATGGGAATATATATTATGGACAGATGCTGATAATGATGAATTTGTAAAAACCAATTTTCCTGATTTTTACAATGTATTTAATAACTTCTCAAGAGGCATAATGAGAGCTGATGTAATTAGATATTTAATCATGTATAAAATAGGAGGTGTTTATCTTGATTTGGATTATGAAGTTTTGAAACCTTTTGAATTTGGAGACCACAAACTAATTCTTCCTTTAAATAGAAGCCTTCAATTTGGTGATAAAGAAAATACAATCGGAAACTGTTTTTTTGCATCAACACCAAATCATAAATTTTGGGCAGACGTTATTTATGACTTGCAACACAACACACCATTGGTAACCGATTATTCTCAAATTGTACAAGCAACTGGCCCAAGACTTTTAAATAGAATTTTTTTAAGAAATAAGTATCCTGACATCTATTTACCTGAAAGGTTGCTATACCATCCTCCATCTCCTAATAATCAGAAACAAATTAATACTATTAAAAACAATGGTGTTTCGTTAGGAATTCATCACCATTGGGGCAGCTGGAAAGAAAGATGGACTATGACTTATATTAAAACTAAAATTAAAGATATGTTCTAAGTAAAGATTAATTTAAATGAAAAAAACAATTAATTATTGAGTGCTCTAGTTGAAAGTAATATACTTGTTTAAATATCTTAAAACATGTTAACTATCTTTAATACCCTAATTATGCTATTTAAAATTCATCAAAATTTACAATATTTACAACATTTACAAAGTGATAAAGTAAAACTACATTTCAGTTAAATGAAAAAAATGGATGAATACAAAAACAAAATAATTGAAGGGAATTGTGTTAATGTCATGAGAGAATTTAAAGAAAATTCAATTGACCTTACATTGACATCTCCACCCTATGATAACTTAAGAGCTTACAAAGGTTATGTCTTTCCTTTTAATGCTATTGTAAAAGAATTGTATCGTATAACAAAAGATGGTGGAATTGTAGTTTGGGTAGTAAACGATGCCACAATTAATGGAAGCGAAACAGGAACGAGCTTCAAACAGGCTTTAAAATTTATAGAAGTAGGTTTCAATTTACATGATACAATGATATTTCAAAAAACGAATCCGATACCACAAATTTATAGGAAGAGGTACAATGGTATTTTTGAGTATATGTTTGTATTCAGTAAGGGAAAAGTTAAAACACATAATCCATTAAAAATTGACTGTTTACATGCAGGACTTCAACTTAACAGTACTACGTATAAAAACTATTCTAAGGGTGACCAAAAAAGAACTAAAATGGCAAATCCTGTAAAAAAGCAAAAAATAAAAGGAAATATATGGACGTATGTGGTTGGTAAAAAGAAGGAAGACCAACAAGCAAAAGGACACCCTGCGCCCTTTCCTTGTCAATTAGCTCAAGATCACATAAATTCATGGACAAATAGCGGAGATATAGTTCTTGATCCTATGAATGGAAGTGGAACTACTTGTATTTCTGCATTACAATTAGGTCGACAATATATTGGAATTGATATGAGTAAAGAATATTGTGATTTAGCTCGTACTAGAATAGCAAACTACAAAATAGAGAACTAATTTAGAAATTACATAATATTTAAAAAAACGTCATCTAATTAGATGACGTTTTTAGTTAAAAAGAAATAATTATGAAAAAAATAAAATATTAAATATTAAAATGTAGATAAGGCAGCTCTTTGCCATGTGTCTGTTGCAACACAAACATAAATAAACCCATTTACAATTCTAATTTCTCCCAATGTTCCAGTATCAGATGCACTTGCTGGAGCAGTATTTAATGCGCTTAATTTAAATGATTGAGCTTCAGATTGGCCCGTTACTATCAAATTATTTGATACATTGACATCACGATTTTGATCCAGATTCATAACAACACCAGTATACATATCAACTTCTCCTGTATCGTCATTATTCCCAAGTTCGAGAATATCTGTATTATTATTATGTCTAAAAAATGCTTCGAGATCGCCTCCATCAAACAACTCTAGAGCAGTATGCGCAACATCAGTTTCTTGGAATGAATTGTCTATGCGAATTGCTGTGGTGGACTCTTGATCTTTGGTTATGTGTAAAATATCTCTTGGCGAATTTTCATCATCCCCTATTGAAATATCACCTGATCTAGTAATTCGGAAGTAAGAATCACTTGCATTCGATTTTGTACTGATATAAAAATCTGAGTCTCCAGAACTCGATTGATCGTCAACAGCTACATACCATAAATCTGATTGCTCTGTAATAGATATAGAACCGGTACTACCATCAATAAAACTGATTCATGATAAGCCGTCCCAATAGTAAAACCCTTTTCCAGTTGAAGAATTTGTATTGTAAACAAATAAACCTTCGGTACTTCCATCGGTTACGGGGTCAATAGTCGAAAGATCGACAATATCTAATCTGGGTATAAGCATACCTTTATCAGAACTAACAATATCGAAAACACTTCCTGCAGAAGGGTTAGCTGTGTTGATGCCTACCTGAGCTATAGAAACTGAGGTAAACAAAATAAAAATTAAGTTTGCAGATTTTTGGATTGTCTTTAAAAATATCATAAGTATTAATTTGGTTTGATTATTCTGTAAGTGATTTATAATGATTGAACCTAAAATATTTAAAATAAGTATACTAACACCTACCTATTAAAAAATTAGATGCGTAATGGAATTATATGGACTCGTAATATTGAGTAAAAAGAATTGACTTTTCGTTTTTGTAAAAAATATATGCCCTTTACCATATTAATAATTATGAGTTTAGATCTTAACATCAAAAAATTAGTTTTAGTTCAATTCTATTCTACTAGTTTTTCGTAACCCTATAAACTTATCTTAAACCAATCATATTAAAACCAAAAGTACTCAAGATGTTCGTGAACGAAAAAAAAATACATAGAATTATGTTTTTTTTTATAATTTAACAACATTAAAAATAAAATATTAAACTCATAATTTAGTATGATATCAGCTCCATTAACTTTTATATTTTAAAAGAAACTAACCTATCTATTTCCATTAACTACAACTATTATTTATCATTATAAAATGTAAATATATGATTGTATATTGATATAATTAATTTATTATATAATTATATCAGAAAGAAAATTAAAGAAAACAATTAAATAAGGATAGATGATTAAAAATGTAAATTTCATAAATTTGAGAGCTTAAATAAAAAAGATGCCTGTACAACCTAAATTAACTCGATTTAACGAACACGTATTGTCTAAATATCAGATATACAACAGTCTGTTTATGACGCTTCCTTTTGATAGTGTTAGTAATACGGGACTTCTTCTACCACTCTTCCATGATATATGTGAAAAAGGCTTTACTGAAGGAAAAAACCCGACAGAAATCGTTGACAGTTTCTTTGAGAATCATCATGAAAATAGCTCAGAGAAAGTTGAAATAGACCTACTGTTTCGTTTTATTCAATATATTGAGCGTCAGGTTGTATTGTTTGACGCCATAGAAGATGCATCCTTTCCTATAGTAAACAATATGGATGGTATAGGGACTCTTAGAAATTCAAAAGAAATCGCCTTCACTAAAGATAAAAAAGAAGAACTAAAAAAACACCTAAAAGATTTTAAAGTAAGATTGGTTTTAACAGCTCACCCAACACAATTTTACCCTGGTGAAGTACTGGGAATAATTACAGACTTAGACAGTGCAATTCATAATAATGATTTATTATTAATAAAAAATCTACTTTCTCAACTAGGAAAAACACCTTTCTTCCAAAAACAAAAACCCTCGCCTTTTGATGAAGCTGTGAGTTTAATTTGGTATTTAGAAAATGTTTTTTATCACTCCGTTAGTAAAATACACAACTATATTGAAAATAATATTTTTGATGGTGAAAGTATAGACAATCAAATTATTGATCTTGGATTTTGGCCCGGAGGTGACAGAGATGGAAATCCATTTGTTACAACTAAAATTACATTAGATGTTGCTGAGAAACTGCGGCAAACACTGTTGAAAAATTATCACAAAGATGTAAAACGACTAAAAAGACGTTTCACATTTAGCGGTGTTCTTGAAATTTTGTCTGATTTAGAAGACAAACTTTACAAACATGTTATTCGTAGTTATAAAACAATAGACTTGTCTCAAGAAATAGTTTTAAACGAATTGTATAAGGCCAAAGAAATTGTTGTGAATGAACATCAATCATTATTTATTGATGAATTAAATGATTTTATTACTAAAGTAAAAATCTTTGGGTTTCACTTTGCTTGCTTAGATATAAGACAAGACAGTAGAGTTCATCATGATGCATTTAGCCAAATGGTTAATGAGCTCGTTAAAAAAGAAGACAAAACATTCCCTGAAAATTATCAAACGCTTACTGAGATCGAACAAATTGAAGTTTTGTCAAACGTAAAAGGAGAAATTAACCCAGCCAATTTAATGCACGAGATATCTGTGAAGACAATGGAATCTATGTATGCTATAAAAACAATACAAGAAAGAAATGGAGAACTGGGAGCCAATCGTTATATTATTAGTAACAACCAATCGGCATTAAACATAATGCAGACCTTTGCAATGCTTAATTTATGTGGATTTTCAAAACCATTATCCGTTGATGTTATTCCACTTTTTGAAACGGTAGAAGATCTTCAAAATGCGGAAACAATTATGCGAACTGTATATTCTAATACGAGTTACAGAAAACATTTAACCGAAAGAAAAAATAAACAAACCATAATGTTGGGTTTTTCTGACGGGACAAAAGATGGTGGCTATTTAATGGCCAATTGGGGCATATTTAAAGCAAAAGAATCACTAACAAAAATATCAAGAGAATTCGAAATAGATGTTATTTTCTTTGACGGACGTGGTGGCCCACCTGCAAGAGGTGGCGGAAAGACACATCAATTTTACGCATCATTGGGCCCAACAATAGAAGATAAAGAAATTCAATTAACTATTCAAGGTCAAACTATTAGCTCAAATTTTGGAACTTTAAATTCATCTCAATTTAATATAGAACAACTGCTTAGTTCAGGAATTAAAAATGATATGTTCACTAAAAATCAGTTAAATGATAAGCATAGAACCATTATTAATGATTTAGCTCAAACCAGCTATAATAACTATGTAGACTTCAAAAATCACCCTCAATTTTTACCCTATCTGGAAGAGATGAGTACACTTAAATATTATGCTAAAACAAATATAGGTAGTAGACCAAGTAAACGTTCATCTGCTGATACAAAACTAGACTTTTCAGCTTTAAGAGCCATTCCATTTGTTGGAAGTTGGAGTCAGTTAAAACAAAATGTTCCAGGTTTTTATGGTGTAGGTTCAGCACTTAAGATTTATGAAGATTCAAACAGATTTGATGAACTTATTGAGTTTTACAATTCATCTGATTTCTTTAAAACATTATTAGAAAATAGTATGATGAGCTTGACTAAATCCTTTTTTGGTTTAACTTCATACATGTCTCAGGATCCTGTTTATGGTAACTTTTGGAATTTAATTTTCGAAGAATATAAGACAACAAAACGATTACTTTTAAAAATTTCTGGGCAAACAGAATTGATGGAGAATATACCAGAAGGTAAAGCATCAATTGAAGTTAGAGAACGAATTGTTTTACCCCTATTAACCATTCAGCAATACGCTTTAAAAAAGATTCAAGAGCTTCAAAAAGAAACCGGAAATGAAACTAAAATTTCAGTTTACGAGAAAATAGTTACTCGATCTCTATTTGGGAATATTAATGCAAGCAGAAACTCAGCTTAATTCAGTAAATATTTATCCATAAAATTCTTATTGTATTTGATCTATTTAAATCCATAGTGAAAATAGTTCTATTGTATTTTTTTTATTCAAAGTACATTAAATAGTATTTACTATTTGCATGTTTATTACAAGTCATAGAAAACTCGACTGTCATATATATATTGTAGTTGAAAATATTCCTATTCTAACAGCTATAGTACATTTCTAATTTTTGTATTCGTAGTGCCTATTTAATTTTTAAAATTATTTTCTATAAAATATATAATTATAATATAGATATGTATATATTTGCATACATATTAAATTATAAAAGAAGAATATGAAAAAGTTCAAATTAATTTTAGCTCTATTATTTGCTACAAATGCAACCTATTCTCAACAACCAGAACATTCAAAATTAGTTGTTGGTTATTTTGCGCAATGGTCTATTTATTCAAGAGGCTATAACGTGCTTGATATTGAAGGTGATAAACTAACACATATTATGTATGCATTTTATAATGCTACCTATGATAGTAGCACAGACGTGGCACAAATAGAAACTCTTGATAAATATGCAGACTTTCAACGTAGTCAAGGTTTAGTAGACTCTAACGGTAATGAAGTAAAAGGAAATATAGGTGAATTAAAAATATTGAAAGAACGATACCCACACCTAAAAATATTGATTTCAGTGGGTGGCTGGACAAAATCACAAAACCTACCTGCTATTGCTGAAAGCCCTAATGCTAGGATAACTTTTGCAGAAAGTATGGTTGAATTTATGAATTTATACCCTTGGATTGATGGATTTGATATTGATTGGGAATTCCCAATAACAGGAGGAACAGATGGAACTGAAACAATAGAATATATAACGATACCTGCACAACCTCACACAGATAATGACCATAGAAACTTTGTTTATCTACTAAGAGATATGAAAGAAGTATTTGATGCAAATGGAATGCAAGACAAAGAAATTTCTATTTCAATGGGTAATAATGTATTGAATGCTGCTAGCCAATTTATTGGTCCAGGAAATGAAGCTACATATGGTATGACAAATAACATAATGGATTATTGTGATTTTGTTTCATTTTTTGGTTATGATTTTGGAGGGAATTGGAACGATAAAACCTGTTACAATGCACCATTATTTGGAGGAGACAATGTAAATGATCCGTTAAATAATCCAACGGGACGAAATCAAGTATTAAGCGAATTAATTGATGTTTATATGAATGAAGTTGGTATTCCCGCAGATAAATTAGTTATGGGACTACCTTTTTATGGGAAAATATTTGAAGGCGTAGCTTCAACTGGGGCTGTTGCAGGAAGTCCTGGATTATATGAAAGTGCTCCACGAGTTGAAGGAAATTGTTCTGTGGCTCAAGCTCCAAAAGGATCATGGGATGCTATAAATTGTGAGAATAGTGGCTCAATTGAGTTCTGTGATCTCGTTCAGGGAACAGCTACAAATGTACACCATTATTTAGACCCAAATGACCCTTCAAATGTCTCAAATACTGCTGCTGCTGATGGCTGGGTTAGACATTGGGATGATATAGCTAAAGTACCTTACTTGTATAATGACCAACAAAACAAGTTTATTTCTTATGATGATAGCCAATCAATAGACATAAAAGTAAAATATGCAAAATCGCTAAATTTAGCTGGTGTAATGATATGGGAGTTGTCTCAAGATGCTCGTGATACCGATCAAGGACTTCTTGATGTAGTAGCAACTTCTTTGATTAGTGAGCCTGAATATTTCGATATTACTATTAATTTCAAAGATCAAAATGATACTAATATACAAGGCGTAAGCGCAAACCTAAAAGATGAAAATGGAACAGTGTTGGAAACTATAAACTCTAATGCAGATGGGCAAGTAGTATTTACAGAAAAAGAATCTTTAGTAGCTTATTCAATTGACTATTCTTTAATTGAATTTGGTTTCTCGCCAAGTAGCATAAGTTTTGAATCTTCAGAATTTGATGGAGATAAAGTACTGAATATTTTGGGGTCTAATGAACTTTCTCAAATTGAGGGTACCGTCATTGAGAATGGACAATCACTTTTAAACGTTAATGTTATTCTTCTAAATAGCGAATTTGAAGAAATAGAAAGATTGTATTCTACAGACGGGAGTTTTGTCTTTAATTCACTACTAAATAATGCGAACTACTATTTAACCATAGATGAAGATTATTTTTCTTCTGATACAATGTACTATTCAAACCTGAGCTCAAATCAAATAAATCAAGAAATTAGTGCAACTAGAGATACCTATAGTGTAACAGGAAATTTAAACACAACCAGTACAGAAATTGAAACCGCTTCAGTTAGTTTAACTGGAAATAATGAGAACTACATTTCAACTGTAAATTCTGAAGGAAATTATTCATTTGAAAATATACCAGCTGGATATACCTATCAAATTACACCAAGTTTAAGTGGTATCGTTTTTAATCCACAAACTAAAGAAACTACTTTACTTGGCAGTAATATCATATTTGATTTCCAAGAAAATACAGGACTTATTTTCGGTTCTATAAAAACTGGACAATCCCCTGTTCCTGGAGCAAAAATAACTTTAACACTACCATGGACAGATAGCAATCATCCGTATTTAGTGATTCCAAAAATAGCTGATTCTAATGGGAATTATTTTTATACGGAAACAGAATTGAGTGGATACAATAATATTCATACGTTAAAACTAGAGACTTGGGAAAACAACAGTATTACATTCTACCCTACTGATATAGCAAACATACCAATAACAGTAAGCCCACAAGAATTTAATTTTAATTCTTTACCAGTTAGTCCAGCAATCGAAATAAATAGTCCAAATCAGAGCCAAATAGCCAATACTTTTGGTGCCGATGTATTATTTGAGTGCTTTATTTCATTAACCTACCAAGATGAAACAACAACCATAAGTAGTGTCGTATTTGAGGTAGATGGAACAACAGTAACCACATCCGATGATCAAGATATATATACAGGCTTTTGGACTCCAGAAGATTCGGATTATGGTGTTTCACATACCTTTAAAGTAACAGCTGAAAGTAGTAATGGAGGTAACTTAGAAGAAACGTTCCAATTTACACTAAATTGTTCAGGAGCTGACTGCCCTAATTTGAATCCCACTTTGAGCTTATCCAATACAAACACAAATGTGAACCAAAATTCAGACTTTGAAAGTTTCCCAATAGAGGTAACTGCATCAGACGCTGATGGTTCAATTACTTCAGTTACAATTACTATTGATGGAGAAACAAACGCGATGACAGAGGGTCAAAATAATAATTATACATTTAATTTCACACCTACAAATCATCAACAATATCCATTTACAATAACTGCTTCTGATAATACAAATGGAGAAAGTACTATTAATGGTAGTTTTAATGTTACAAATTCAGAATTCATTCCTCTTCCTAGTGGTAATATAGTTCTCGGTTATGCTCATTCATGGGAAAATTCAGGAGCTCCATTTCTCTATTTTAATGAGATGGTAAATACGAATTACAATGTAATTATGTATTCGTTTATAGAAACTGTTGGACAAAATGGCTATTCCCCTCAATTAACTGTTAACTCAAATAGATATCTTACAGATGGCGTGTACAATAGTCAACTTCTAAAAGATGATATAAATAGCTTAAGAGATCAAGGAATTCCTGTTATCGTATCAATAGGCGGTCAAAATGGACATGTTGAACTAGCTACTGAAGCTGAAAAAGATGAATTTGTAGAAGGACTTATTGAAATTATTGATGAGTTCGGATTCGATGGTATAGATCTAGACTTTGAAGGGAGCTCAATGAATTTTGATGCTGGTTCGTTAACGGACTTTTCATACTCAGGTATTTCTGGCTATCCAAAACTAAAAAATATTGTTGATGCTTTTAAAGAAATTAAACAACACTATGGAGACAAATTTATTTTAACATGTGCACCAGAGACCTATTATGTTCAAGTAGGTAAACAAAGTTATAATAATTTGGCTGGATCTTTTTTACCCGTTATTCATAATCTTAGAAATGAGTTAGACCTTGTAATGGTTCAACTCTACAATACGGGCTCAATAGTAGGATTAGATGGCGTAGCATATTCTCAAGCAAGCTCTGACTTTTTAACTTCAATGACTGACATGTTGATTACTGGTTTTGATGTAGCTAATACAGGATTTAATTTCTCTGGTTTACCTGCATCTAAAATACTTGTTGGAATACCTTCATGCCCAAGTGCAGCGCCTGCAGGTGGGTATTTAGAACCGTCAGAAGTCATCAAATCTTTAAACTATTTAAGATATGGAACTGATTTTTCTGGAAGAAATTATTCACTTCAAAATAGCCATAGTCCAAATTTACGTGGTGTAATGACATGGTCTGTTAACTGGGATGCTGCAGCAAATTGTGCTTCATCTTATGAGTTTGCTGACAGTTATGCATCTTATTTTAACCAAACTTCCGAACCATACATTAGTGGCTGTATGGATCCTTTAGGATGTAATTACAATTCAATAGCTACAATTGATGACGAATCTTGTGAATTTGCTGATGAAAATTATGAGTGTGACGGATCTTGTACAACAGATACTAACGAAAATGATATATGTGACGAGCTGGAAGTGCAGGGCTGCACCGATTCTAATGCATTAAATTACGATGCATCAGCAAATATAGATGACAATTCGTGTACTTTCGAAAACAATAATGATGATTGCATTATAAGTGTACAAGAGGAGAACATACCGATGTATTTCCCTGAAGGATGGGTTCTGTTTGGATATACATGTATTGAACCAATGGATGTTGAAGAAGCCCTAAGTAGTATATCAGAAAAAGTAATTGTAGTAAAGAACACATTAGGTAATATCTATTTACCTGATTATGAGTTTAATGGGATTGGTCAATTTGAATTCTCAAAAGGATACCAAATTAAAACAACTGAAGAAATAACTGATTTTTACTTCTGTCCAACTTATATAAGACAGGATGAGTAAATAATAGGCGATACATATAATGAGATTATAACTTGATACTAAATAAATTCAAACACCTATTACTTCAATAATTGAAGTAATAGGTGTTTTTTAGCTTTAAATAACACAGACTAATTAAAATTTACGCAACAAATATATAGTTGAAAATTAATAGTAAAGACCATCGTTAAATCATTGAAAAGGATTTGTAACTTCGCGAGGTAAAATTCATTGCCATGCTTATGCCCGACTCATGTTTTATTCGATTTAAAAGAAAGATTAAATCAATAGAAAAACCACTAAAATTTACATATCCTTTTTATTATGAGCCAAATGAACTAGGTAAAATTGCTAGTTTAGAATTGCAAGAACACCTAAGTGAAAATCACAATTGGACGCATAATTTTGGTTTAACTAAAGACGAAGAAAATCCAACTGGAAAAATGTTTGGTGTTCTAGTTGTAGAAAATGAATCAAATGAAATCGGTTATTTAGCAGCTTTTTCTGGTAAAATAGCTGGTGTAAATCTTCTCGATAATTTTGTACCTCCAGTATACGACATGCTAAACAATGAAGGCTTTTTCATGAAAGGGCAAGAAGAAATAACTAAAATAAATAAGCGAGTAAGAGAATTAGAACTTGATCCAAAGATAAAAGCAATTGAGAAAGAACTTAAAATAAAAGAGACTCAATTTGAAAATGAAATTAAAATTCAGAAAGATCAAAATGTTGAACTCAAAAAGCGAAGAAAAAACAAAAGAGATAAGGCAGCAGTTGATCTAAGTACTCAAGACTATACAAAAGTAAATGAAACACTCAGTAAGGAAAGTATTTTACAAAAAAACCGATTACGAGATCTTAGGATTAATTGGAAAAATAAGATTGAGAAAATAACAGCTAAACAAAATGAACTCACCCAAGAACTTAGACTTTTAAAAGAAAATAGAAAAACTTTATCCGCAGGATTACAAAACAGACTTTTTGATGAATACCATTTTATAAATACTGAAGGAACAAAAAGAAGTTTACGCTCTATATTTAAAGAAACTCCACAAGGCATTCCTCCTTCCGCAGCAGGAGAATGTGCAGCTCCAAAACTATTACAGTACGCATTTTTAAATAAATTAAAACCAATAACTATGGCAGAATTCTGGTGGGGAACTGAACCTAAATCTGCCATTCGAAAGCACAAACACTTCTACCCTTCGTGTCAAGGTAAGTGCTTTCCAATATTAAATCATATGCTAACTGGATTAGCTGTGGATGAAAACCCACTGCTTAAAAACCTTGCTAAAGAAAAAGAAATTGAGATTGTTTATGAAGATGATGTTCTGGTTGTATTAAATAAACCAAGTGATTTATTATCAGTACCAGGAAAGAACATTAAAGATTGTGTGTTAAATAGAATGATAAGTAGGTATCCGAATGCTTCTGGTCCACTAATCGTTCACCGATTAGATATGGCAACCTCAGGCATCATGCTAATTGCAAAGACAAAAGAAGCGCACGACCATCTACAACAACAATTTATAAAACGTACTATAACTAAAAGATATACAGCAATTTTAGATGGTGTAATAGATAAAAGTAGCGGTATTATTGACTTACCATTACGCGTAGATTTAGATGATAGACCCAGACAGCTAGTATGCTATAAATATGGAAAATCTTCTAGAACAAGATTTGAAGTTGTAGGTATCGAAAATGAGAAAACTAGAATTCATTTTTATCCTATAACAGGTAGAACCCATCAATTAAGGGTGCACGCCTCACATTTTAAAGGATTAAACACGCCTATAATTGGAGATGATTTGTATGGAACAAAAGAAACTAGATTAAAGTTACACGCAGCATATATAGCCTTCAAGCATCCTAAAACGAATAAACAAGTTAGGTACAATGCAACAGAAAATTTCTAAATAAAATTAGTGATCAACTCTAATAATATTTAAATCTTCGTATTTAATAATTTGTACGGATTGATTTCTGGAACCATTGTCTTGATTTCTCTGGTAGTTAAAATCAAAATTTAAATTAAGCAGCTCCATTGGTTCCATATATAAATTTGAAGCTATACCTCCATAATTCATAAGTTGCGTAAGGAAGTAAAAAGTAACATCGAAACCTAAAAAAGAGAACTTCTGACTTGGATCTGAATCTGTTTGTTCTTGATAGGTATCCACAAAAAATTTGGTTAGAGAATCAGAATAAGATAAAACGCCACTAGTAGGCATATGAACATTTAAATTCATTAAATAATCGTAATCTAATGTATTAAAATAATACCAGTCTGGCATACCAAAAACAACGATAGAAGTATCACGCGTAGCATTTAATTTTGTGAGTAAATCTGTTACAAAGTCTTTTTCTAAAGACGGAACCAATATAACATTTGTTTCAGCCATTGAGTCTAGTTCGTGGTAAATGGAGTCTATTACAGATTGTTTTGAATCTACCAATATTTCTTTAAAATTTAGTGAATCAATAGTCAAGGAAGACAACATCCAATCACCGTACATTTTTTCCTCAGAAGTGTCCTTGCGAACAAGCAAAATATTTGATTCTGAATACTTTTCTAGTATATACTCTGACATGTAAGAAACTTGTCTCTTTTTGGTAGGTTGAACCTGAAAGGAATTGGGTATTTTTTCGAGCAAATTACCTTTAGTAGACAAAGGCGCTATAGTTGGAACCCCTCTTCTACTGAGTATTTCTGAAGCTATTTTGAAGTTTTTAGAGTAAAATGGACCTATGACTAAATCCATAGAATCAAATTGTTTTTGGGTTACAATATCATAGGTCTCTTGAGCATTGTTCTTTGTGTCGTGAACATGAACATTTAATGCTAAACCTAAATTAACAAGACTGTCTATCGCAATTTTTGCTCCTGAGTAAAACTCTAAAGCATAGGGCGTTTTTTTAAATAATTCGTCTACCTTATTTAAATTCTGAAAGGTTTCTATAGTGTCGTTTTTATCTAAATAAAGTGGGAGTAAAAAAGCAATATTATAGACTTCTTTCTTTTTAAATTTAGATTTTCTTTCTTTTAACTCATCTATATAGGAAACAGCTTCATTTTCTGGAGTTGATTCAATTTTTTCAGTTACATCAACTTCTTCAAATTGAGGGATTTTTATGGACATCCCAGATCGAAATCCGTCAACTAATTGTGGGTTAAACTCTAATAAAACCTCTTGAGTTGTACCGTATTTATTTTTAATCGAATAAAAAGACTCCAAAGGTCTCACCGAGTGCAAAATGTAGATTACCGTATCAATACTTTCGTGAAGTATAGGAATTACAATACTCATCCCTCTTCTGAGTCCTCTTTTTGCAGAAGGGTTAGCTTTAATGATTTCGCTTGTAGAAACATTGTATTGTTTAGATACACTGTAAAGTGTTTCTCCATTTTTAACTTCATGTGTTTCTTGAGCGAGGGAAACAACAAAACAAAACACTGAAAATAAAAAGGTAACAAATAAATTTTTACACATATCGGATTTTATATAGTCAAACAAAAATAAACAAATTAAATGATGATGTAAACATGTTAAACCTAATTATACAA
>Ga0209533_1002781_pt1 | contig 15726 bp, 18 predicted proteins | sample COG_04_FD_184748 | JGI IMG/M metagenome (GOLD analysis project Ga0209533, IMG submission 184748) | Pelagic Microbial community sample from North Sea - COGITO 998_met_04 (SPAdes) (version 2) | ecosystem: Environmental > Aquatic > Marine > Neritic zone/Coastal water | place: Helgoland, sampling...
CGCTTTAAACCCTGGGCGTGGATTGGAGTTAATGACTTGCAAACCAAAATAAGCAAGGGCTCTGTTTTCACCAACAATAGGAACGATATCGGCGCCAATTGCTGTGGCTACTAAATCTAGATACCCCACCAAAGATTCCACAGGAATATCTTCTTTAGATGCTAGGGCTTGAATCAATTTAAATCCAACACCGCATCCGCAAAGTTCTTTAAAAGGGTATTCACAATCGGGACGTTTTGGATCTAAAATAGCGACCGCAACAGGCAATTCTTTACCTGGACGGTGGTGGTCACAGATGATAAAATCAATTCCTTTTTTCTTGGCATAGGCCACTTTTTCAATTGCTTTAACTCCGCAGTCTAAGGCAATTATTAATGAGAAATCGTTGTCTGACGCAAAGTCGATTCCTTTGTAAGATACGCCATACCCTTCTTCATAACGGTCGGGAATATAGGTGGAAATCTGAGTGCTTTTCGTTTCTAAATAGGAAGCCATCAAAGCAACGGAGGAAGTGCCGTCCACATCATAATCTCCAAATACTAATATCTGTTCGTTGTTTTTTATAGCTGTTTCGATTCTAGCAACTGCTTTGTCCATATCTTTCATGAGAAAGGGATCGTGCAAATCTGACCAACTCGGTCTAAAAAAAGTTTTAGCGTCTTCAAAATTCTCAATACCTCTTTGAAGCAACAACTCCGCAATCGCCTTATCCACTCCTAATTTAGAGGCTAAATCGGCTATTTTTTTGGAGTCGGGTTTAGGTTTGAGCGTCCAACGCATTGCTATAAATTATGGATGTGAATGGCGGTGGTTACTGTTGAGAATTGTCTGAACATTTCCATAACACCACAATATTTATCTACAGAAAGTTTTACGGCTTTATCAATTTTTATTGGGTTCAAGTCAGCACCCGTAAAATGATAATCTACATGAACTTTATCGTAATATTTTGGGTGTTCGTCAGTAAGAAAACCTTCGACTTCCATTTTTAAATCGTAATCAACGATTTTCATTTTTTCTAAAATATCAACGATATCTATGCCTGAGCATCCCGCTAATGCGGATAACATCATTGCTTTTGGAGAGACTCCAAATTGTTCGGGTTGATCTTTGAAAACCGTATCCATTAGGATGGTTTTTCCGCTGGGATTGTCAGATTCGAATTGCATTCCACCTTTCCAGTGGGTTGTCGTTTTGTGGGACATAGTAAAAATATTTATGATTCTTATTCCTTCAAAAATACTAAATAATGTCAATAGTTACACTACGATCTTCGGTTCACAATTTGGAAATCGTAATGCTTATTGATTTTTTTTAAGTAAATCGAGTATACACACGGATGTTATAAAAAAGTAACTCTAAGAAGCTTTTGACTTTCCGGCTACCACAATCACAATTTCCCCTTTTGGAGGGCGATTGGTGTAATGTTCTAAAATTGATTTTGCTGTGCCTCTTTGAGTTTCTTCAAAAAGTTTTGTGAGTTCCCGTGATACAGAAATTTGACGGTCTTCGCCAAAGTATTCACAAATATGAGAGAGGGTTTTAATCAGTTTGTGTGGACTTTCGTACAAAATAATGGTGCGTGGTTCTTCTGCCAATAATAGGAAGCGTGTCTGTCGGCCTTTTTTAACAGGTAAAAATCCTTCAAATACAAATTTATCATTGGGCAATCCAGAGTTGACTAAGGCGGGGACAAAGGCAGTCGCTCCAGGCAAACAGTCTACTGGAATGTCATTTTCGACACAGGCTCTTGTGAGTAAAAATCCGGGGTCAGAAATAGCGGGGGTTCCTGCATCACTGATCAAAGCAATGGTGGTTCCCATTTTTAGTTTTTGAATAATGCCTTGTACGGTTTTATGCTCGTTATGCATGTGGTGGGAATGCATTTGAGTCCCAATTTCGAAATGCTTCAAAAGTTTTCCAGAGGTTCTGGTATCTTCTGCCAAAATCAAATCAACCGATTTCAATACTTTGATGGCACGTAAGGTGATGTCTTCTAGGTTTCCTATGGGGGTCGGTACAATATATAGCTTCATAACTCAAAGTTACAACGATTTTATACAACATCCTTAACAGATGTAAATTCTTCTTTTTCTCTTTCGAAGAAATTGTAATTCATTATCATAATATGTATCTTTGGTCGAGTTAAATTTACTATAATAAACACGACCACATGAAATTATTAAATGCCGCACTGCTAAGTGTATGTTTCTTACAATTGTCTTTTTCTCAAACACTCATGTATGCTGATGGCTCTTCTCAAAACATGAGCAATGTTTTTGTGAATATCAATTCCAATGAAAATTCTAACGTGAAGGGGTCTAAATATTTGAATGAAGATTTTATTAGCACTAAAATATCATCAATGCCGAATCAAATTTTCGGGGTGCGTTACAATATTTATGACGATGAAATGGAATTTCAAGGTGCCGACAATACCGTGTATGCTTTAAATAAAAACGACACCTCGGTTAAAATTACGTTTACAGCGACCAATGAATCTTATAATATTTTCGATTATATTGATGATAATGGCCGTCAAAAAAAGGGATATTTCGTGAAACTAAATAACGAAGGAGAAAACCTGATACTTAGGAAGCATAGAATTGTATTTTTTGAAGAACAGGCTTCTAAAACAGGATATGATGCTCCCAAACCTGCGATGTATAAAAATGTAAAAGATCGCATGTACATCAAACTTGCCAATAAAGAGGCGGTGTTATTACCTACTAAGAAAAAGAAACTTGTAAAGGCACTTTTCCCAGAAAACTCAAAAATCATATTAGATTTTATAAATTCAAACAAAATTAAGTTGTCTAGAGAAGCTGATTTAATTATATTTGTTAACTACTTAAATACTTTATAAACATTAATTTAACCCCCAAATCTTAAATTTCTTACCCATGGAAAAATACCTAACAACTGCAAAAGACCTACTACTTGAATATTCGCCAAAAGTGCTTTATGCATTAGTCATACTGATTGTTGGCCTGTATGCAATTAAACTTATTCTTCGCTTAATTAATAAAGTCCTAAACTCACGCCACGTTGATAATACCTTACAAGCCTTTCTTAGTAATTTATTAGGCTGGGCCTTAAAAGCGGTATTACTGATTGCTGTAATTTCTGAACTAGGTATAGACACCACCGCGTTAGCAGCCGTTATGGCAGCTGCAGGTTTAGGTCTTGGACTGGCATTGCAAGGGTCATTAGCAAATTTTGCTGGTGGCGTTTTGATCATTTTATTCAAACCCTTTAGAGTGGACGATTTAATCAATGCGCAAGGAGAAATAGGCGTTGTCAAAGACATTCAACTTTTTACAACTCAAATTTTAACTCCGAGTAACAAACGTGTTATCATCCCTAATGGAACCTTGGCAAATAGTAATATTGTCAACCTTTCAGCTGAAGGAACCCTAAGAGTTGATTTAACAATTGGAGTGGGTTATAGTGAAGACATCAAAAAAACCAAAGAAGTACTGATGAAAGTGCTAACGTCTCATCCTAAAGTGTTATCAGACCCTTTGCCAACAGTTAATGTTTCTGAACTGGCAGATAGCTCTGTAAACTTTGCGGTACGTCCTTGGAGTACTGTGGAAGATTACTGGACTGTATATTTTGAAGTTACAGAAAACTGCAAAGAAGCATTGGATACTGCGGGTATCGAAATTCCCTATCCACATGTTGTTGAGATTCACAAAAAAGGATAAGCCTTATTTTTTGGAAGGAATGGCGATGAAGTCTTTTAAATAAAAAGGTTCAAAATAAGCGACATCTTCAATAGCAATCGATTTAAATTTTTCATAAGAAAGCGCACACATTTGTTTGGCTGAAGGCAGTTTATCTTGGACAAATTGTGCGTTTTTATGTGTGATGAGATCTTTGGTTTTTGCGACTCCATTTCCAACAAAATAAACAGAAGACGATTCCAACAATTCCTGATACGATTCAGAAGTCAATACCTCAGCTTCCGTAGGGCGAATTTCATTATAATCCGCATCATAAATGGCGGAATATACTTCCATACGTCTTGCGTCAAGCATCGCAACAATGGTTCCTTTTGGGTTTTCAACCTGATGTGCAAGCGCTTCTAAGGTTGGTACAGAAATTAAGGGAATGCTGAGTGCATAACACAAGCCTTTGGCCGCTGAAACACCTATTCGCAAGCCCGTATAAGAGCCAGGCCCTTTGCTAATGGCAATGGCTTCTAATTGATCTATCGTTACCTTTGCCGTTTTTAAAACTTCGTCGATGTAAACATGTAAACGCTCTGCGTGGGAATACTCCAGGCTGTTGTCTTCTTTGAGCCCTATGACTGTTCCGTTTTTGGACAATGCCACAGAACAGTTTGTGGTGGAAGTTTCAATGTTTAAGATGTATGCCATAAATTAGGGTGTCAATGGTTTGCCCATATAAAAGTCTAAGACTTTTGTTTTGAAAATAAAATCAAATTTAGCATTTATTAATGACGATTGCGCATTTATAAATTGTACCCTGGCTTGCTCCAAATCAAAAGCGGTTATATTCCCAAGGGTATAACGTTCGTTAGAGCTATTAAACGCAAATTCTTGTGATGCTAACGATTTTTTCGCAGCATTATAGGCCTTAAAAGCAGCTTGTGCATCCGTGAATGCTCTTTGAATATTGGACTCTAAATCTAACTTGGCTTGTTCTAAATTAAGTTGACTGTTCTGTTCTTGTATTCTTGATTTAGCGACTGCTGTTTTGTTTTGAAATCTAGAGAAAATAGGAATGTTTACATTTAAATTAAAAGTATGTCCCTTATTTAAATCCAGTTCTCTAAAAAATGCTTGTTTATCAACTTCTTGATTAAATTCACTCCAAGCAGAATCAAAACCATAACTAAAACTTACAGAAGGCAAATAGCCTGATTTAGAAATCTCTGTGCTTAATTCGGCGTTTTCAATGTTTTTTTCGGCGATTCCAATTTCATTTCTGTGTTCAAACGCATAGCTTATAATCGGACTAACATCTCTATACAACAATACTTCTGAGGGTGAATCTAAATCAACAACTTCAACCTCAAATCCGTTAAAAGGAACTTGTAATAATTGAGATAACGAAAGGACTGATAAATTGTAATTGTTTTCGGCGATTGTGACTTGTTGCTCATCTCTACTCAGTGTGGCTTCTGAAGTATATAAATTTGCTTTGGGTTGTACACCTGCATTTACCAAATTCCTAACCTGATCGAGTTGTTGTTGGCTAAAATCAAATTGATTTTTGGCTATTTCTAAATTTTCTTTATTAAACAACACATTTAGATAAGCATTTACCACGTTTAAAGAAATATTATCTTTTATACGCGCTAGTTCTAAATTATTAATTTCTTGATTTAAGAGGGATTGTTTGTATAGGTTTAAGGTTCTAAAGCCATTAAATACATTTTGATTTACGTTTACATTATAATTAAATGAATGTCTTATTGTTTGGCTGAAGATTCTTTGATTGGAAACACGATCAAACCCAGATCCGATGTTCAATCTTTCTCCCAAACTACCACTAAAGGATGGCAAAAACTGACCTTTTGCGGCGATAATATCTTGTGCGTTTACAAGTGAATTATTTTGGCTTTGCTTCACAGAAATATTATGCTCCAAAGCATGATCGACACATTCTTTTAAAGTCCATTTTTTTTGAGCAAAACTGCTTAGTGTTCCCAAAAGAAAAAGAACTGTACATATATGTTTCATAGTTTTGAGGGTTTTATTATTCATCGTCTTCTTCATCTTCATCTTCGTTGTTTTCTTCGGATGCTTTGTTCCAAACCTTGATTTTATCGCCTTTTTCGACTCCGTCTATGATTTCTACATTGATCCCATCAGATAATCCAATTTCAATATTTTTTTTCTTGAAGGTTCCGTTATCTTCTAAGAGTTCTACAAACGGTTTTTCGGTGATGCGGTTGAACTGCAAAAGCGCTTCTTTAATCACCAAAATACTGTCTTTACTTTCTATTTCTATTTCTGCATTGGCACTGTATCCTGCACGAATTTTTGTGCTAGAATCTATAATCACATCTGCTTTAATGGTAAACTGGACAGCACCATTTTCCTCCACGCCTTTAGGGGCTACAAACGTCAAGACTGCAGGGAATTCTTTTTCATTGATCGCACCAAGAATGACTACAATGTCTTTACCTTCTTCTAATTTTCCAACTTCAGATTCATCAACCTTGCCTTCAAAAATCATTTTACTCATATCGGCAATGGTCGCAATGGTAGTTCCTGCATTAAAGTTATTACTTTGGATGACTTGATCGCCTTCACGAACAGGAATTTCTAGCACCGTTCCAGCAATTTGAGCAACAATATTGGTGTTGGCTGAACTGCCTCCAGAAAGAGACCCTTGTTTGATGATTTGATAATCATCTTTGGATTGATCGTAACTTTCTTTGGATTGGTTGAGGCTCAATTCGCTGTTTTCAAAATCTTGTTTTGAGATCACGCCTTTTTCAAAAAGGGTTTTATTTCGATTGAATAAGGTTTGTGCATTTTCAAATGAAAGTCGCGCAGTATTGATACGACTTTTTGCACTTCCTAGGGCTTGTTCGTTTGGAACGACTCTAATTTTAGCAATTAAATCGCCTTTTTGTACTAGGTCGCCTTCTTCAACAAAAATCTGATCTACAATGCCTGAGATTTGTGGCTTCAATTCAATTTCTTCTTCAGGGTTTAACTTTCCTGTAGCAACGATTTTGGTGTCGAGAGTGCTATAAAATGGGAGTTCCGTTTTATAGTCCACAACCTCTTTAGCGTTGGAGTCTTTAAAATATTTTAATACAAATACTAATAATATTAGTAAGACGATTCCTAAAATAATTTTTACTGTTTTGTTCATTTTTTTGGTTTTTTATTCTTCTCTTAATGCTTCTATTGGTTTGATACTTGTGGCTTTAAATGCGGGGATGAGTCCTATGAGTGTTCCTAGAGTGACGAGCAGCAGCAAGGCTACAAAAACGACGGCTATGGATACGGAGGCGTTTACGAGTGTGGCGTCGTCGCCTTGTCCCCATGCACTGTCTGCAGCAATCAAAATCCATCCGCCTGAAATAATCCCTAACAATCCTGCTACGAGGGTTAGGAATACGGCTTCTACAACAATCTGGCGTTTGATTTCAAAAGGGGTTGCTCCTAAGGCACGCCGTACTCCAATTTCTTTGGTGCGTTCCTTAACGGTGATTAATAAAATGTTTCCGATGGCAAACACCCCTGCTATGAGGGTTGCGATGCCAACAAACCAAGTTAAAAATTGCATGCCTTTTAAAAACCCAGTGATTTTAGCAAATTCCTTTCCTAAATTAAAACTTCCAAAAGCCCGCTTGTCCTGAGGGTGAATTTTATTCAAATTACGCAATAGCAATTTGGCATCTTCTTCGATTTGCTTAATGTTATATTCGGGTTTACCTGTAATCATTAGCCACCCAATTGTGTCGCCTTGATTGTAAATTTGCTGAAAGGTTGTGAATGGAATGTGAATATCGCTGCTTGGCCCCATATTGGCATTGCTATTTTGTGTCACGCCAATGATGGTGAAATTGATGCTATTCATTTGGATGTATTCCCCAATGGCTTTTTCATCTTTCTCAAATAATTGTTTATAGATGTCTTCAGAAATAACAGCCACTTTTTTGTTGCCATCAATATCGTTTTGATTGATGAAACGGCCGTTTAATAATTTCTTCTTTTGTACTTTATCAAGTAGTGGGTAGTCGCCATTTACACTGTAAGATCCTGATAAAAAATTACGAACAACCAATGCTTGGTTTCGATTTCGAGGGACTACAAATTCGATACCTTCTACGTTTTCTTCTATTTTTTTGGCATGTGATAATTTGAGTTGGACTCTTTTTCCTTCCTGAAATCCTTTGAAGGGTTTACTGGTACTTTGTCCCCAGACAAAAACACTGTTGGTTGCAAAATCACCAAACGCACGGTTAAAGGAATTTTCCATTCCACGGGCAGCCCCTAAAAGGGTAATGAGTAATAAAATTCCCCACCAGACTCCCACCATAGTGATCGCCGTGCGCAATTTATTTTTGCTCATGCTATCATAGACTTCTTGCCATGTGTCTCTATCGAATAAAAATTTTATCATCTAGTCGTCTCTTAGTGCTACTATGGGTTTAATTTTTGATGCTTTTTTTGCAGGTAAATAGCCCGCAAGTGTTCCGGCTCCTATTAGGGTCAGTGTAGCTGAAACCACAAGGGTTGTACTCACGGAAGGATTTGTAATGAAATAGGTTTTTAGGCTTGGGCCTACCCACTCTAAAATTCCAACTCCTAGCAGGAGACCAAAATAACCTGCAATGGTGGTTATAAAAATAGATTCAATCAAAATAATAGCAACAATAGATTTTGGAGACGCGCCTAAGGCTTTTCGAATGCCTATTTCTTTGGTGCGTTCTTTGACAATAAAGATCATAATATTACTGATTCCAACAATTCCAGCAATCAGTGTTCCCATTCCAATAATTAAGATTAGGATTCCCAGAACCGAAGTCATTTGGGTAATGCCTTTGTTTTGCATTGCCATATTAAAAACACGTACGGCACGTTGATCGTTAGGAGCTACTAAAAAGCGTTCTTTTAATTTTTTTTCTAAATCCAGTCCAAAATCGATGGCTTGGTTAAAATCTAGTTCGGGTTTGTAAGTAAGATTAATTTGATCGACATAATCATTATTGCCATAAACTTGCTGAGCCGTCGATAGTGGCATATAAAGCAGGCGCTCTTCGTCATCGCCACCGTCATCTGCAAAAACACCTACAACTTTATAGGGAATCCCGCTTAAATTAACATACTTCCCTAGGGGATCCACTTTTAAAAATAAATCTTCTTTGACCAACTTACCGATCACAATCACTTTGGTTTTCATTTCCATATCACGTTGATTGATATAGCGTCCCTGAAATACTTTGGTTTTCTCTAAATACTGATGGTCAGGATGTACGGCACGTAAGGAGTAGTTGTTTTTTTCGTTTCTAAAGGATGCGGCCACGTTTTTGTAAATCCGAGAAGTGATGAATTCTACATTATCATCAAAATCTTTTTTGATGTGCTCATAGTCCTCATTCCTAAATTGTATACGCCGTCCTGCCTGCATGCCTTTGTAAGCTTTGGTTGTGGCTCCTGAACGGATAAATACGGAATTGGCAGCATCGTCCACAAAGGCTTCTGCAAAGGTGTTGTTTAATCCATTAGCAAGTCCAAACAATATGGTGAATAACAAAATCGCAAAGGTCACCGTAAATCCGGACAACAAACTTCGTGTACGGTTTTTGTTGATGCTTTGAAAAATTTCGCGCCAAAGATCGATATCAAACATGAGATTCTGCTATAACTTGTGTTACTTTTTTATCTTCCATGATGACACCATCTCGTAAACGTACAATGCGTTTGCACATGGCGGCAATGTCCTCCTCGTGGGTGACAATTAAAATCGTTTTACCTTCGTCGTTGAGCTGTTGTAAAAACGCCATGATGTCGTAGGAGGTTGTTGTATCAAGCGCCCCTGTGGGCTCATCTGCTAGCAGTAGTTTTGGGTCGGATGCTAAGGCACGGGCAATAGCAACCCGCTGTTTTTGTCCGCCAGACAATTCACTTGGCAAGTGTGTTTCCCAGTCTAAAAGCCCTACCTTTTCGAGGTGGAACCGTGCTTTTTCTTGACGTTCTTTGCGTTTGAGTCCTTGATAGTACAAAGGCAAAGCTACATTTTCAAGGGCATTTTTATAATTGATAAGATTAAACGATTGAAAAATAAATCCTAAAAATTTATTGCGATAAATCGCAGCTTTCTTTTCTGTTAAATTTTTGATAGGAACCTGATCTAGTATATACTCACCTCCATCTGCTTCGTCTAACATGCCTATAATATTCAAAAGTGTTGATTTTCCAGATCCTGAAGACCCCATGATGGCGACCATCTCGCCTTGGGCTACAGAAAGGTCAATTCCTTTAAGAACATGTAAACTGGAATCTCCAATGGCATAGGATTTATGAAGCTGTTTTATTTCTAACATAACTTGGTTTGGTTAAGTGATTAAATGGATAATCACAAATAAGACGCTCAAAGTTACATTTTGTTACAAAAAGAGGAGAAAATAAATTGTTAAAAAAAAGGGGGTAGTTTAAAACAAAAAAGTGGTTTATTTTTAATTAAAAAAACCATTATTAATAGAATTGATATTATAAGATTTCAATAATTTGAAGTATAGTCCAATAAACGCAAAAAAAGTACATTTAAGATGTAGATTTCTTAAATAAATTACGAGATTTGTATATATAATTTGTAATATTGGATGGTTTGATTCTTTTTTTTAATGGATTCCATACCATTAATTGAACTAAATTCTAATTTATAAATATCTAACCGTTTAATTTTAACTAACTATTAAATTCTGTGGAAAATTTCAAAGAACAAAATAATATAATCTTGAAATCTTTGGGCTATCATTTAAGACTGATACGTCAAGAAAAACAATTACGTCAAAAAACTGTTGCCAAACTCTGTGATATGGATAGTGGAAGTTATTCTAATATTGAGAATGGGAAACGCAACATTACAATCTTAACCTTGTTTAAAATTTCTAAGGTATTAAAAGTCTCTATGACTGAGTTGATGAACTTTGAATTAAAAAAATAACTCTTATTTAGAGTCTTTCAAGTAGCGGTACAAAAAAAACGCCAATCCTCCAATTAAAATATAAGGAATCACCATTAGGTACACAATGCCGTTGTTTACGCCTTTAGCAGTGGCTTGGCCCACTTCGCTCTCTAAAACGGCTCTGCACATTGCACACTGTGCATTTATACTTGCAAATGACAGAGTAAAAACCGATATAAGGATGCCTCGTTTCATTATTTAAATATAGTAAGGTGATATCATCAAATATACAATTACGCCTGTTACAGCGACGTATAGCCACACTGGAAATGCATACCGTACCACTTTTTTGTGTGATTCAAATTTCCCGAGGCGTGCTCTTACATAACTAATAAGTACTAAGGGAATCACAATGATTGAAAGAATGATATGGCTGATTAAAATAAAGTAATAGACATATCTGACACCACCTTCTCCCAAATATTTTGTGGAATCACTGGTCATGTGATATGCCACATACATCACTAAAAACAAGAAAGAGCAAACAATCGCTGTTTTCATTAAATTTTCATGCAAGGCTATTTTTTTATTTTTAATGGCAATGAATGCTAGTATCAATAAAATAGCTGTAATACCATTCATGGCGGCATAAATGGGTGGTAAAAATGAAAGGGACTCTACATTCGGTAAACGGACCATAAACAGTAATGCAACGACAACCGGAACTGCAACAGATACAACGTTAATCCATAGTTGGTACTTTTTTTCAGCTGATAATGGTGTGTTATTCATTTTCTAGTAATTTTAAAATATCTTCTTTAAGAGCGCTGATGTCTTCGGATTCTCCATCTTCGTCAAATTGTTCTGCTTGGCTAATAATTCCTTTGTAATAGATTTTTGGATTTCCAAAGGCATCGGTTCTGGAGCGAATATACCCTTCTTTATCGATAAGTGCAAAGTTTCCGGAATGCTCAAAGCCACCTTCGGCTCCTTCAACTTCTGCAGCATACAGATTGAACCCTGTGTTTGCAAGATTATAAATAGCATCTTTATCGCCTGTCATAAAATGCCAATTGGGATTGGTTACGCCATAGTCATCAGCATAGGTTTTCAAAACCGCTTGGGTGTCATATTCCGGATTGATGGTAAACGAGGCGATTCCAAAATCGTGGCGGTCTGGAAATGTGTTTTGAATGTCTACTAAATTTTTATTCATCTTTGGACAGATGGTTGGACAGGTTGAAAAGAAAAATTCAACGAGGTATACTTTACCAACAAAATCGGCATTGGAAATCATGGTTCCATCTTGATTTACAAACTGAAAAGGCATTACTTTTTTAGCCTCACCATTGATGATAAGATATGATAAAGGCGTCTCATCAGATACCGTCATCTGAACGTCTTTACTGCGCCCGTCGGTACTTACGACATCGTTGTTTTGAATGCGGTCTATAATTCTAGGAACGACTATAATTCCAAAAATTAGAATGATAAACGAAACTCCAACGTATGAATAACTAGTTTTTTTCATCTCCTTTTAAATCGTCTGCTCTACGGCTTGTAGAATTAAAATTTCCTTTGCGTTTTTGGCGGTATTCTGTAAACAAAATACGCATGTCTTCACTCATTTTATTTTTTAAGATGGAGACTTCCAAACAATCGTATGAACTCATGCCGTACTTAGCTATATTATTTTTTAATTCATTTTTATCACGATCATCCAAACGCCCTCTTTGATGGCGTTCTTTATCAATAATAAAAACCTCTGATGTTCTTAAGTTTGAATCTAAAACGGTTGAGATTTTGAGCGATTGATGGGCCGCTAAAATATCGGCATCAGAGCCAAACCCAAACTTCCAGTACTCTAAAAATTCATATTGATTGAGTTCTGCTTCTAACTGTTCGACTTGGGTTTTTACAGATTCAGGAACTAAAATAACAATTTGAAAGCGTTTAAACCCTCTAAACTTATCATATACCAACTCCTTCAAGTTAAGTGTTAAAATGGCATCTTCAACGGGTGTTTTTCCTAAAAAACCTAATACCGTAAGTTGGTTTTCCAATTGTATTGGTTCTCCATTTTTGGTTACAAAATTAGAGAGTTCTGGAATGTCTTTTTTAATAATATCCAGTGTCTTATAATTGTGTTTTGAAGGATATAAAAACAACAAAAACAGAACGGGTAAAAAAAACAGTACCGAGAGTACAAAAGGCTTTTTGAATTTAGTGATATTCATACTGCAAAAATAAAAGAAACCGTCTGAAAAGAAATTGCTTTGTCAATCTGAACTCGTTTCAGATTCTAAAAAAAAATGAATTTCAGTTAATTGAGATTCTGAAACAAGTTCAGAATGACAGATTTCATACTTTCCAGATAGCCTCTTATAATGTTAATATTTATCTATTTTTTTAAAAGTCGCGTTTCACATATCCATTTGTGTACACAGATTCTATATAGCCACCTTCTTGCAGTAAAATAAACAAAAGGTAGCAAATAAGAAAGATAACGGTCCAAGCGACTAATCTTCGAAGGGATTTCGTTTCATCACGCATGTGCATAAAGTCCCAAGTAATATAATAGGCTTTCACAATGGTAAGCACTATAAAGATTAAATTAAGGCTTTTCATGTATATGAATCCCGAAAATAAGATGTTGCCTAATAACGCTCCAAATCCGCCCTCAAAAGGGGTCATTGACGGGATCATTAAGGAGGCTGGTTTGTAAACACCTAACACCACTTCTACTGCTGTAATGATGGAAAGTAACAAAAGGACTCCCCAGATTTTTTGTGTGTTGGACTTAAATTTTATTAAGCCTCTAAAAATTTCTAACTTATGTGCGTGTTCTGCCATTTTAAAAAATATATACGGTTAAACTAGGTAGAAGAATGTAAATACAAATACCCAAACTAAATCTACAAAGTGCCAGTAAAGACCCACTTTTTCTACCATTTCGTAATTTTTGCGACGTTCGTAGGTCCCAATAATGACATTGAAAAAGATGATGATATTTATGACAACTCCTGATAATACGTGAAATCCGTGGAACCCTGTAATAAAGAAAAAGAAATCTGCAAATAGAGGAGTCCCGTATTCATTGACCTCCAAATTTGCGCCTTTTACATAGCGTTTCCCATTGGTTTTAACTTGCTTTAAGGAAGCTGCTCTCGATAGCACAGTCTTTTCGCCCTCCTCATTAATTGTTTGAGTTCTCACCAATACATCTGGGTGTGACTCTAAACCATGCAATACATCAATCACAGAAAAGGCTGGTAGAGCGCTTTCGCTTACAAACCAAAGTCCATTTTTATTTTCGTGTTGTTCACGATCTGTATGAGATGCAGTTGTAAAATCTTCTACAGCAATACGCTTAAAGACTTCTTCGCCATCGATTGTTTTATAGGTTCCAAACTGCAGGATGTTCCCACCTTTGGTTTGTACCGCACCATAATCTCCTTGAATAAATGTTGCCCACTCCCATGCTTGTGAGCCGACAAAAATAGCCCCTCCAATAATGGTAAAGAACATATACCAGATGACTTTGTTTTTTTTCATTTGATGTCCTGCATCTACGGCCAATACCATAGTCACAGATGACATAATCAAAACAAAGGTCATGAATGCCACATAAATCATTGGAAGTTCTTGCCCATGCAAAAAGGGAACGTGTGTAAAGACCTCATCGGCGATGGGCCAATAGTCAATAAACTTAAATCTTGAAAATCCGTAGGCTGCTAAAAAGCCTGAAAAGGTTAATGCATCGGAAACGATGAAAAACCACATCATCATTTTACCATAACTTGACTTGAGAGGTTGATTCCCTCCGCCCCAAGCTTTTCCTTCTGTTCCGGTGCTAACTACTGTAGAGTCCATAACTGCAATTTATTTTGAGTTGTGCAAAAATAAGAATTTTATTTAGTTAAAGAAATATAAAAAGAAAAAGAGATATAACCATAAAATATCTACAAAGTGCCAAAATGTAGAAGCAAGGTCAAATCCAAAGGTGTTTTCCGATGAATATTTTTTATTTAATTGATTGATAGTAATAACAATGAGACAAATAATTCCTGCTATAACATGCACGATATGAACCACTGCGATTACATAAATATAGGACATTGTAATATTACTGGTCGGTCCTGTGAAATTATACCCCGCATCGATGATTTGGTTGAACCCTAAAATCTGAGAATAGATAAATGCAATTCCAAGAACTAAGACCCCTATAAGAAGGGATGTGGTCGTAGCAGACTGATTTTTTTTTAAGGTTTGCTTGGCAGCATACAAAAGAATACTGCTCAAAAGAATTATTAACGTACTGTATATAAATGAGTTTGGCAGTACAAAATCAGACAGCCAATCTTCTCGTGAGCTACTCACAATAAAAGCACTCGTAAGCCCAGCAAAAGACATGATTAAGGAGACGATCCCAAACCATAACATCATTTTTTTTGCCCGCTTTTGTTTTACTTGGGTAGTCCCCTGCGTTAAATCCATAGTCTGATAAATTTATCTGAAACGTAAATAATTTGAATTAAAGTAATATAAACAACACTCGACAACATCAGTTGGCGTGCGGCTTTATCGGTTTGATTTTTAAACAATCTAAATCCGTAGTATAAAAACCCAAAACCGACTGCAAGTGTTAGAATCATGGCAACTACAGATAACTGAAGTCTTCCTGTGAAACCAAACACGGGCACTATTGAAATAAGAACTGTCCAAACGGTATAAATGATGGCTTGAAGTGCAGTGCCTTTATCGCGTTTTCCTGTTGGCAACATATTAAAACCTGCTTTCTGGTAGTCTTCGTGTAAGAACCAACCAATGGCCCAAAAGTGTGGGAACTGCCAAAAAAATTGCAACATAAATAAGACGCCTGCTTCAATTCCAAATTTTCCAGTGGCTGCAACCCAACCCAACATAAAAGGGATGGCTCCAGGGATGGCTCCTACAAATACAGAGAGCGGAGTTTTTGTTTTTAAAGGAGTGTATGCACTTGTGTATAAACAAATTGAAATAGCACCAAACATAGCGGTACGCTCGTTGATACTGTATAAAATAGACAACCCTCCAACAGTCAAAATAATCGCTAGAACA
>Ga0209533_1002783_pt1 | contig 15719 bp, 30 predicted proteins | sample COG_04_FD_184748 | JGI IMG/M metagenome (GOLD analysis project Ga0209533, IMG submission 184748) | Pelagic Microbial community sample from North Sea - COGITO 998_met_04 (SPAdes) (version 2) | ecosystem: Environmental > Aquatic > Marine > Neritic zone/Coastal water | place: Helgoland, sampling...
TTGCCTATATAATCAATCATCTGCCATTTTGAAATATCACCTGCGTCATTATAAATTTTATTTGTTAATTCTCTATCAATAGTCCCATCGGACAGTCTAGGTATCTTATACAAGCCTGTTTCTTTATGTTTAAATATACCAGTGCCACCAGAAACTGGCGCATCCGGTGTTAAGTAAAGAACTCCAGCCCAATGATTCCATTCATCAGCATGCACCCAAGTGGTATCAGTAGAGCTTACTATCTGAAAAGAACCTGTATATTCTTCATGTGCCCATTGAATCTCTCCATGTAGCGGTGGCATATGTGCACTAATATAATCTTTAGTGCTATCATTTAAAGAAGGCAAAGTCCTTCTCCCTGGAAAGTTACCAAGGACGCTAAAGTCTTGATCTAGTGCAAATGCTCTAACCTCATCCGGGTTATTATAAAAGTCGTCTATTACTATTGAAGTGTATGCCATTATTTTATTGTCTTAATTCTATTTTCAAAATTAGGTGGAAAGAATCCCTTTTTATTTATCAAACTTCTAAAACAAGCATCTAGGATATACGTTACCGCATAATCATCCTTGCTTCTAACAGATCTTCCAACACCTTGCATTATTTGAATTGATGTTTTCCAATCATACCACCCAGTTGAGTGTTGCATTTTTGCTTTGATTAAAGGATCACTTACATTTGGATAAGGTACCTTAAAAAAGATTTGAAAGCGACTAGTGTCATCTTTCAAATCTAGACCTTCTAGTAAAGAAGGTCCCATTAAGATTCCATCCTCTTTCTTTTTAAAGACTTCAATAATACCTTTCTTATCTTTGGATGTTTCATAATCCATTAGCCTAAATGTATGCTTGCTGTTTTGTTTAATATAATTTGAGAACATATATGAACCTGTGTGGATAATTCCACGTTGGCCCTTATGCTTACTTATAATCTGATCTAAGATTTCAACAACCTTTGGTAGACTAGCCTCTCTTTCTCTATAAGATAGCTTATGTCTATTAATAAAAACAACAGGTGACTTTTCATAATTAAAAGCGTTGTCAACTCTAATAAATTTAGCATTCTTAATGCCCATGATTTTTACAAAAGAACGAGGGTCTCCAATAGTTGCACTCATAAAGACTTTAAATCCAGCCTTCTCGTGCAAATACTTTTGAATCATCTTACCTTCTTCAACACACATAAACTTAGCCTCTTCTTCCATCTGGTTAATTACCATAGCATCTAAGCCAACTTCGTTGATCAAGGCAATATAATCATCAAATTTACAATAGATATCCTTAATACGCTCGAATGTAGTTAGTGCAGATGACCAATCTCTTGGAACTTCTCTACCTTTATATCGTTTACCTGCTTGTGCTTTTGTAATCTGCCCTGCCTTTCTATAAACTTTAGCAATCTTTTTAAAATCTTGCATTGCTTCAAAGAGTGCAGGCCTATCAGTCTCTGTTAATAACCTAGTTATGACAGATTTAATGCTGCCTTGTGTTTGTATAGGAGTGCCAATGTTTTGTTTTTGAATAAATCTATTGACAACACCAAATCGATCTGACATGTCAATATTAATCCTAGGGCTAAAATGACCCTGTACAATCTCATCAATTTTATGTGCTTCATCAAAAAAGACAAAGTCTCTAGCTTTAAATGGAACCTCTCTATTATCAGCTAGCATTCTATCTTCTACATAGTTTCTTTGGATTAACCAAAAGCTATAGTTTAAGAGTGCTACTGGTTGTTCTATGGAACGTTTCCTGTTTTGGAGATATTCACATGAGCCATAGCAATCAAGTTTCTCTGCTTGTTCATAACCCATACCCTTGAGCTTGCAATCACCGAGTGAAAATGGCAATCCGTTTACACTACATTCATAATTGTCAACACCGCGAATTGAAGGCCATCTTAGACCTAGTCTATAGAAATCACTTTCATATTGATCTTGTAATGATAAGTCACTTGTGATAAGGTAGCCTCTGTTTCCAAGTTCTTTAAGAACATGTGAAGACCACATTGCTATTAATGATTTACCAGCTCCAGTTGGAGCATCTACAACAACAGTTGCAGTTGGATCCTCTAGGTAACTATTACATATAGCTTCTACTATCTCCCTTTGACCTTTTCTAAATGCAAAATCTGTACCGAATACATTTTTAGCAATAGAGTCATTTATTATTTCTTCTATAGTCCGTTCCAGCATATAACTTCTTTTGTCTCGATTCCTGCTTTTTCTAGTAGTGCAACACCACTCATATCTCTGTAGTCTTCTGCAAAATACACTCGCTTAATTCCAGCTTGTATAATTAATTTTGCACAATCAAAGCAAGGTGCAGTCGTAGTATATAGATCTGCATCGATTGAAGTCATTGTGGATTTTGCCAATTTAGTTATGGCATTAGATTCTGCATGCAGAACCTCTTTTTTAGTGATGGCACCGGTTTTAGTGCAGCATCCGCTATCACATTCATAACCTTGATCTATTAGATCAAGGGCATCGTCTGGATTTTCATAATTTACAATATGATCAGATTCACATGTATTATCAAACCCATGTGGAGTTCCATTATATCCAAATGAGACTATTTGCTCATCTTTAACAATGATACAACCAACTCGCCTGCGTTCTGCATAACTAAGTTTAGCAGTTTGGTAAGCCATTTGCATATAAACTATGTCTACTGATATTCTTGGCATATTATTTAAATAAAAAAGGTTCATGTATTATACATGAACCTTTTAAAAAGTTTAATTCGATGATACTCGTAATTAAATTACTTAGCGTCGATTGACATATGTTCAGAGCCTCTAATCTCTAGGTTGTTATCACCAACCTCAGGATCATAATCACCATAGATAGCATCAGCGCTATTTGCAAGTGGAGAATTCATCATTCCAGTCTTATCAATCTTTTTATAAAGCCTGCTACCATCAACATCATCCATAAAGCCTACGTTAATTACTACTTCATATGAAAGATATAACGAATCTGATCCTTCTCGGTTTAAACCATTAGCCTCATCTATAGCGAAACCATTAGAAAGATTAGCAGTAACATATAGAACACCTTCCATACCACCTGCTCCTTTTTCTACTTGATCTAAAATGATTTTCTTAGCTGTATCTTCAAACTTAGCCCATTCTTTATTAACTTCTTCTTGAGTCACTACATTAATACCTTCGTATTTTACTGTTTTGATCTCTTGTTTAAACGCTTGCATAACGCGTCCTATTAAACCCTTAGCCGAATAGATCCCTGTCATTCTATAAACTTTTTCGTTTACAAATGCTTCAAATGTTTTAATGTTTTTCATTTTATATTTTGTTTTTATTTTATCTTATTTAATTTTATTCTCATTTATGAATTGTTCGAATAACTTAACATGTTTAAGTCTTCCATTTGAAGTTGATTCGTTGATTTCATATCCATCCCAGTCCCATTTGATACCTTTACCATCAGTTCCTCTACCTAGATAACCATACATTCCTCTTGTAAATCCATCAAAGAAAATAGCAGCAGCTTCTTCTAGATCTTCTACAACATATTCTCTTGCAGCATCTTCATCCATTGCCTGAACATAAACATCACCTTCTTCTTGTGAGAATAAGATTCCTTTTTTAAATGTTAATGAATCTCCAGTATACCATTCTTCGCCATCAGCTTCTTCGTCATTCATTGGTTCATCAAACATGTCGAACTGTGGTAATTGTGAGATCCCGTATTCTAGAGCCTCTTTTTCTGTTTTAAAGAAATGACACTGTGCATAGTCAGGTCCATTTTCTGTTACGTAAAATATTTTTGCCATTTTATTTTATTTATTTTATATATCTTATTTCCAATATGAAATCTTCATATAGTTTAATATGTTGCATTATTTTGCAGTCCAAGCTTCTTTCATCTCGTCTATTCTTTTAGAAAACGATTCTTTCATTTCATTACATGCAGCCTCATACATTTCAAGAGTAAGTTCACTTTCTTTAGCATCACCGCATGCTCTTTCAAAAGTTTCAGCTAACATTCCAGCATTCATAGAAGCCATTTCTCTTACATACGCTTCAACAGTATGTTCAGCATAATCATCTCCTTCATATGCACAAGCCTCAGTGACAGCCTTTTCATATGCTTCTTTAATCATCTCAGATACTAACTTAACTTCGACATCTTCGCCATCATCGTCCATTGGCTCATCGTCATCATCGTCATCATCGCCATCGTCAGCATCGTCATCTTCAAGTTCGTCATCTTCCATTCCTGTGGTTTCACAAGTACATGGGTCGTCGTCACAAACATCACATTCTTCCGTTACTACTTCTTCAGCAACATCAGCTTCTGTTTGGTTTCCTTTTATCTCAGAATTATATTCTTCAAATGATAGTATAGTCTTAGCCATATTAGTATTATTTTATTTTAATTATATATCTTATTTATTCTGACTTTTTAAGTACATATGCACTGGCTGTCTTTTCGCCATCTCGTAGCATTTTAGTTGCCCTAGAGTAACCATCTAATAATTTACCCTTATAAACTACTAGGTCATTATATAAATCGTCTGGATCTACCTCATACTCATCATATCTCTCCTCACCAGAATTATAATAGTCTTTAAAGTCTCTATCTTTTAATAAGTCTTTAAGTTTAATCTGTTTAAGCTCCCAGCCGTCATTTGGTTTAATAAATTTATCAATGAAATAGTCTGGAATATCTGACTCATCTGGTGTAATATCTTCAATATACTGAGCAACTTCATCACCTGTAAATTTATTATACTCATTGACAAATTGTTCAAATAATCTTACGTGTTTCATCTTAATTGTTCATTATATTTTCTAACTTAGATGCCATTCCACTATTAAAAGAATAGCTTGAGTTTTTTAACCCAATCGTATCATAATTAGTTCCAGTATCTAGACTAAACACCACACCACCATCACTTGAGTTATATTGATCTAATACAAACATTAGTTCATAGATTTCTTGAAACATTTTATCTCTAACTGATCTATCAATTCCTCCACCACAAGTAACTGCAATTAAATAAGAATTTTTACCATTTGAAAAGTTTGCGTGACCTTTAATATCTCCAGAAACTGTAGATCTCATTGTACCAGACCATCCAGCTGCAGCTCCTACTGAAGACTGTTCAACCTCATATTTCTTGTATTTCTTAATTACCTTTGAGATTTTCTCTGCTAATTGGGCAGCGTTTCTTCCTTGAAATATATCGTAGTTGTCTTGCTTTTCGTCACCTTGAACGTTTAAGTGTTCTGTATACTTTGGTAATTTACCAGATTTTGCAGCAGCTTCAGCCTTTGCTAAGGCATTTTCATAAGAACCTCCCCATTTTTCAACAGCTATCTTTGCGATTCTAACCTTATCTTCTAATTTAGCCTTAATACCCTTTTTATCAAAAGATACTGCCTCGTTTACAAATTGTTCGAATAATTGTATGTGTTTCATTTAGTCATTTTTTATTTAGTGTACCTGACCATTGAGTCTTTAAACTCATAGTCTTTATTTTTAACAAAACCAAAATTACTATAAAATCTTTTTAGCCTGCTAGTCGACGTAGCACCAAAATCAGTTGATGGAGTTAGTCTAATATCTTTACCAACTGAATCTGCATAGTCAATTACTTTTTGCATAACCTTAGATCCAATTCCGTCTTTACGATTTTCTTTTGGAATAATAATCTTACCTAATTCTAAGCAGTCTCCATTATCCCAGACTTCAAGTTCTATATTAAACTCATCTTCTAGATCTTGTAGAACAAACTCCTCGAATAGTTTAATATGTTTCATCTACTTATTTATTTCTTTCATTTTATCTATGGCCCAATCAACTCCTTCGTCTCCACCCCATATTAACCATGCTACATAACCTTTATCTTTCCATGGAGTTGCTTTATGTTCAGCAGAAATACTAGAATTCTTTCTATGTCTATTAAATGCAGACATTCTACCAACAGTGTCAGCGGATAGGTTTTCGCCTTTAGCTAATTGATGTGCTCTTGCCCATCCAACTGCAGTTCCAGCGTCAACTTCATCTCTACCATGTTCTTCTTTCCAATCAATTGCCTTTTGTGCATTCTTCTTAGCAGCAGCAGGGTAATCATTATAAGTATCTTCAGCTTCTATAACAAGACTCTCTTTAGCTACTTCTTTTTTAGCCTTCTCACCGTCTTTAGCAGTTTTAACCTTTTGCTTAAGTATTAACTGCTGCTGCTTAGCTTGAGTTTTCTTAGCATCAATATCAGTTCCTTTAATCTGTGACTTAAGTAAAAGCTTTTGTAATTTATCAGAAGGTTTTGCATCTCCATCTTTTTGTGCAGCCTCAATCTCCTTAGATTTTTTCATAAGATCTTCTTTCTTAGAAAAAGCTTTCTTTATCTTCTTATTAAGACCCTTAACTTTTTTTGCTAAAGATTCAGGCTTCTTGCCCTTTTCAGTAATAAAGTCTTCGAATAATTTAATGTGTTTCATCAGTTTACTCTTTTATTTTAATATCTTCTGCTTTGATATCATCATATGTAAACACTGACTTCATATCAGGTGGCATCAAAGGATCCGGCATCCAGTCATATCCCTTACCATTTATTTCTAAAATAACAGGATCATCACCAAAATCAAAATACTGATCTAATTTTCTAGCTGCTCCAATTGAGGTAACTGCAAATGTCGCGCTGTATAATTGTTCAGTTGAATTACTACCAGATAATCCAGAACCAAATGTATCACTATGCCCATTTGCTTCTCTAGCAGACATGCCATTCTTTAAAATAATATCTGCATTTTTGCGTGCAGTTTTATGATATACCTTACCAACTCTTGCAGATCCAGATGCTATCATAACGCTAAAGTCATTACCACTAGAATAACCCACTGCAGTTTTAGTTGTTAATACCCCATCATTAGATTTAGCCCACTTTTTAATTTCTTTTTCTAATTTAACTATTTCAGCCGGAGCTTTCTTAGTATCATTAGGTAATTTAACAGATATACTTCGCGAGCCAATTACTGGATCATTAAATCCTGCTTTAATAAATAACTTAACTATATCATCTTTCACTTTGTCTGATGAATATGCTTCGTTAATAAAGTCTTCGAATAATTTAATGTGATTCATAATTAGAATTTCGGTATGCCTCCTATTTTTTGTGCTCTTCGTCTCCAAAGTGTTAATATCTCTTCTCTTTCTGTACCATCAATAATACCACCTTGTTCTTGTGTGTCTAAATATCTTGTAACTGCATCGAACATAGGTTCCTTTCTCTTCTTAGCTTCATATCTAAGTCCTTGTAGGTTTGCATCAACTTCTTTAGGCAACATCATATACTGTGATTTAGGAAGAAGTCCCATTTCAATATATGCTCTTAATTCACTATCATCTTCACTTGGCTTTCCAGCTCTATAATTACCATTGTCTACACCATCTTGTGTAATATGTTCCATTTCATGTCTCATTACATCTGCTAAATGAAAGTAAACTTCTGACCATTCACCAGGTATCCATTCTGGATTTATACCAAAGTAAATATTAATAAAGGGTGTTTGAAAATCACCGTCATCATCATCATCTCTACCATCAGCTCCAGTTCCATCTAGAACTTCAAAGCCTTTATATTTTTTATCAATAAAAATAGTAGCATTAAGATCAAACTCTAACCCACGTTCCTCTATTTGATCATTATAATTAATACTATCATTCCCACCACTATATCCTTTGACCCATTTATTCATCGTGGCCTTAGTCAATTTAGATGCGAGTGCATCATATTTACTTCTACCCTCAACTATAAAATCTTCAAAATTAGAAATTGTTTTCATATAATTATATATCTTTTTTACTTTAAACAAAAAAAGAGGGCATAAATGCCCTCTTTTACCTTAATTAATAGCTATTAACTATTAATACTTTCTTCTGTTGCAGTATCTTCAACATTACTTACAAACACTCGTGAGACTGTTTCTAAATAACTATCAGCATCCGCTACTAGCCGTACCAATTTATCCATTTCGTCAATAACTTGAGGATGTTCCCCAATCCCTACTGAACTTTTAACATAAATTTCTAATGTTGCTAAAGCCTCTATCCTTTGTGCTTCGTACCTTGCCCTAAGAGCCTGTATTTTTAATGACATATGTTTTATTTTTATTATTAACGTTCTTTATACTAGTTCAAATATGTATTGTTTCAAATACCTTTCCACTGCTAATTCTTTTGCTTTAGCTTCCAATTCTATATCTAGACTAAATCCATGGTCATTGATTTCATCCCATATATAATCTGCATGTGCTCGTTTATTAGTTTGCGTAGCATCCTCGTGAATTGTTTTGCAAGAGGAAAAATGTGTAAGTTGTTTTACATCACGCCATGTCGTAGATGCTAGTCCTAATGCCTCGCGTTGAGTAAGAGAGCCTGGGTGACACCAATGGTGGTGAAAGTCAAAAGTAATAGGAGTGCCAATATTTGAATAGATTAGTTTATGTAAATCCTCTGTAGTGTATTGTTTTTCTTTGTCGTCATTTTCTATAACAAGTCTGCTTTTGACAGAATCATCTAACAATTGAAAGTTTGCACAGAAGCGAGCTGCTGCTGCTTCCTTACCACCTTGTGTAGTATTTACGTGAATATTAATAGCAGCATACGGAGTACGTGGTAAGCCCATAAGATCCATAACCTCGCCATGTTGATTAAGTTCTTTAATTGTTTTAGTAACAACACCTGGATTAAGACTTGCTAGCACGTTGAAATGCCCTGGGTGATAACCAACACGTTGACCATACTTTTTAGCAAGCTGACCAGCACCTGATAGTATAATTGAAATCTTTTTGTAGTCTGGTAAATCTTTTAATTCATACTCGGACATCCAAGGTATGATATCTGAGGACATCCTATAGACTTTAATATTATTCTTATAATTCCACTTGATAATTTCTACTAAGTCACGTACGTTTAACAGTGCAAGTTCTGAGGCATACTTGATGCCACGATCCTTGAATGTGCGTTTGATCATACCGCGGTTGGTAGTGATCCTATTCTTTTTGTCTTTTTGTAGAGTTGTGTTAATACAACAATAACCTAGGTTTGTATTTTTTGTTAACATTTATTTTTTTTTATTGTCCATATAAATCTTTATAGATCTAACTGTAAAGACAGTAGCGGCAATTGGCCATGTTAAGCACATGAATAACCTTTCCATTATAGTAAACCTTAATTCTTCTTGGTCTATTAGTACATAAGAAATTAACATGTCGTAAATTAGATTAAGAAATACGCCAATGGCTATGTATGTGTATATGTAAGTCATCATGTGGTTATATGATTTAAAAACTAAACTGTTTCATCTAAATGTAAAATTGCTGTTTTAACAGTACCTTGTAGGTATCCAATAATCTGTGCATGTGGCATACCCTCAACAAACATTCTTTGTGATTCATCTAAGTACATTTGTAAAGTGGCTGCTACTGCTTTTTGTTCTGATTTTTTCATATCTTAAAAGTTTCCGGGTGCTACTTGCATGCAAGAGATTCCATTATCTCTCCACATTTGAACTACCTTATCTCTATCATCGAAGACGCATAATATATCTTCCTTGTTAGGAAATAAGTCATCTAACCATTTTTGCTTTAATTGATCGTCTGGCATAAATTGAAATCCGCTACCAGTTGGTCTCATTTTTATAACATCAAATGGAACATCGAATTTATTCAACCAATCCTTTGTTGCTTCTTTAGTAGCTTTAGATCTACCAGAGAATATAACAATCATATGACCAGCTGCTTTTAACATTCTGGCCATATGAATTACTGAGTGGTTAGGTAAATCTAATTGTATATTGTCAGGATCAAAGAAAGTGTCCCAATCCATCTTACCATTTACATTTGTTGATTTTGCTCTTCTAGCATCAATCAATGCTAAGGTTCCGTCTAAGTCAAATATTACTTTTTTCATTATTGTGCGATTATCATTTCTATCATATTATTAATATCTTCTCTTCCACACCATCCAACAACGTCATCGCCACCTTGCAAAAGATCTTTAGTTGCAAAGTCTCCATTTGGATTAAATATTGCAACTTCAAATGATGAGAACGATTCTTGATTTTTAAGATCTTCCCTTGGTGTACAGTAAGGTCCAGAACCTGCTGAAACTGAGATCTCCCAATCGTTATCGAATACATGATGTGCGTTAATCATGTGATGGTGATCTTTGAAAATAAGGTCTTTAAATTGTATCATTTTTTTATTTTTCATGAGGTGTATGTTTTTAATTACAAGTGTAATATAAACAATTTAATTGACACAAAAAAACTTTATGGCATTTATTTTGCAAAAAGTTATTAACAATTAAACCTGTTATCTACGCAATACATGGTGACGAACTTTTCGTCTAGAAATTGATAAGAATATATCAAGGTTCTTTATCACAGTTTCCAGTATTAATCTATGCCTACTGTATTTTGGGCTCTTTGGATAATTTAAATTTAAATGTCTTTCTGCTAATCTAAAATAAACCTCGGCGTTTTTAATTTGCGTCATTGTTTTACACGATGCAATAACAGCAAGACATTTCTTGTGTATAACTCTAATGTTTTCAATATCTTCGTTAATGTTAGGATCTATATTATTTTGCATTTGTCTCTATGTATTTTAGAACTGAATCCCAGTTTGGAAATTTATCAGTTCCAAATTGTAAAAGCTCTCCATTAAATTTATCTGCACCATTTTTAGTTCTATCATCAATTAGATAGTCTCCAGCACATAAGTGTTTATTATGACTAAGTATTAATCTTTTATAAGCTCCTGTGCCTAAGTACTTTTCAACCCATAGTCTTTTATGAGTCCAAGCATCTGGATTATCCCAAGGTGCTGTAGAAAGAATATAGACATCTAAGCTACTATCGCTACATAATTTATTAAAGCCCTCAATAGCTCCTTCGATCGGTTTTGGATTCTTAAATAGATCCGGTATTTTATCTAGATCATCTCCAAGTTCAGTAACTAGTTTTAAATTCCATTTTTTATGGAACTCTATTTCTGCATGTAGATCAACTAGCACTCCATCCATATCTACATATACAATTTTTTTATTTGGCATTCTCATCTTTTTTAATTGTTGACTTAGTTCCTAGTAGTTTAACTAGAAGAAAGATTCCTAATGCTTGTACATATCCAATAGGATTAATAGAATCTACAGCTGGAACTAAGAATGAGTTCCATAGATATTGCATAATTAGTGCTGCTAGCGGAAATGCTATGACCATACCTACAATGTACGAGGCTTTTAATATATTTCGTTTGTTCATGTTTATTTTGTTTAAAGTTCAAAGTTTTCTTGAAGTTCTTTGATTAACTTTTTAATCTCTTTTTTATTAAGAGTAATGTGTGTAAAGAAATCTCCTTGAGATCTCATTGTAAATTGTACTTTCATACCTTCTTTACCACCACTGAATCTTGTTAGTGACATTTCAGTGTTTTCCATTTCATTTGTCTTTTGACTGTGAAATTGACCTTTAAGTGATTTTAATTCAGTTGACATAACTTTTAGTTTTTTGTTTGTGTTTAATTACAGTACTAATATAAACAATTTAATTGACATAAAAAAACTTTTGGCAACTTATTTTACAGAAAGTTATTAACAATAATATTATATTATATTAATACTTATATTTAGAAATGATGATTGGCTTTTTTATCTTATATTGCTTAGCGTACTTTTTAACATAACTAATACCAACGCCCATTTCTACAATATCATATTTATGTTCTATGATTGGCTTGGTGGCTCTAGCATTATTAACAACGTCAACATGGTGGTCTGTTATGACCATATAGTATGTCTTACTAGATTTAGATTTTTTATAGACAACAACAGTAGTTACTCTATCTTTTACCAACCATGGCAATTTAAGTTTTTTTACTTCCATAATAATTGTACACAAATTAATGCAAATGCTAATCCTAAAGAAACCATGGTTTTAGCATTGATCCCCTCATTCATAAAATACCAAGTTAAAAATGCAAATGAACAGATACCTAAAGAAAAACCTATAAATCTACCTGGCCACAATGCACCATCATAATAGCTTGCGATAAATGCAGTTGCTTTAATAAACATATAGCTTATAATAGTCCCACCAACTACCGAAAGAATCAATGGATTCTTTTTAGCCCATGGTGAAATAAATTGTGCATTTGTTTGAAACCATATCATCGTCTGGCCAATTAAAAACAAGGCCATTCCATTTAAGAGACCCCTCAAAATAATGTAGTAGTTGTAGTTAACATATGGCTAATGAATGACGCTCGGTGGTGCTCACATGCACCTTCGCTTATAATAGCATCCCGGTGTTGTTTAGTACCATAGCCTTTATTACTTCCCCAACCATAAACCTCATTACCCGGGTCTTTTTTACTAAGGCCCTTCATAAGAAGGTCTCGTTCAGTTTTAGCAAGTATTGAGGCTGCTGCTATAGAAACATACATGTTATCTCCGCCGACTATTGTTTCAAATGGAATCCCATTAAAACCATGGAACTGATCTCCATCTATAAGTAAGAAGTCAAACTCTTGCTGTGCATATACTTTTTCAAGTGCTTGGTGCATTCCAGTTAGAGTGGCTTTAAGTATGTTGGTTGATTCGATAACTTCCACAGGTATATGTACTATGGAATAAGCAATTGCGTTGTCCATGACTAACCTACGAGCCTCTGTTCGTTGTGGTTCAGAAAGTAGTTTGGAATCTTTAATTAATTCATGTTGAAAGCCAAATGGCATAATACATGCGGCTACGGTAACAGGACCTGCAAGAGCTCCTCTACCAGCTTCGTCTACTCCAACTTCAATAACTAGTTGGTCTCCACTATGGCTATGCTTTAATAAAATCTGCGTCATATATTTATATTTAATACTTATATGGCACAGATAGAATTAGTTTATTTATGTTGATCGTTGTCCACTCGCCACTTATCATATTTCGCAACTACATCCTTTAGGATTTTAGCTCTTACTATATCTTGGTCTGTGAATTTATGATGGCCAATCCCTCTAATACCGTCCATTAGGTTTATAAAACCTGGAAGTCCAATGTTATTCTTTGGTATATCATATTGGCTAATATCTCCAGTTACAATAACTTTTGATTTTTTACCCATACGAGTAACAAAAAGCATAAGCTGCTTAAAGGTAGCATTTTGTGCTTCGTCAAGTATCATTAGTGAATCATCAAAAGTGTCACCTCGCATATATGCAAGTGGTTTAAATTCTAAAGCTCCGGAGGAGATAAGAGCTTCAGTGAGCTCATGTCCAATTATTTTTTTGAAGTTAGAAATGTAAGACTGCATAAATGGGTCTATTTTATCAGCGATATCACCTGGTAAGAAACCTAGCTTCTCACCGGATTCTTGAATAGGTTTACAGAGTATTACACTCTTAATTTGTTTTGTTGCTAATAAATGCAATGCTGAATAGCATGCGGTAAATGTTTTAGAAGTTCCAGCAGGGCCGGAACAAAATGTAATATCGTTTTTTAGTATTGTATTATGGTAATCATGTTGACTTGGTTTTAACTGAACTCCTTTAAGGTCTTGCTCCTTTATAGTTTTACGAGTACCTCTAGTAGATCTCGTGGTTTGGGTTACATCAGTTTTTCTTGGCATATGTTACATTAGTTTTTTTAATCGCCTGCCATAATGACAAGTTCTTTAAGTTTTATTAATCGTGTACATTTTTCATACTCTTCGCACATTTCAAAATATCTAACCATAAGGTCAATAAATTTACTTCTTTGTCCGATTCCATGTGGTATTTCGATGAGTCTATCACTATCTTTAAAGACAACAAATCTATTTACCGTTTTTGTAAAATTCCTAGATATTTGATAATAAGAAGCTCTCATCAAACTATCTTTGTCTTTATTAGAAATTGGTTCAGACATTAGTATAATCGTTTTTTTTAGCAGGCGTGATTTAGTTACTCACATACAACATTAATGTATATATTAATACTAATGTTGCGCTATTCGCAGATTTAAAACTAAAAATATTATAGTGGTATGCTATAATATATTAGCCCTCTAATCTAGTTTGGATATATTTGGCTTTGGAGAGTTGCTTTCTTTTCTTAGTAGATGGTTTAGTATATTCCTTACCATCTCTTAGTTTTTGAAGCTGCTTAGTCTTAATGACTTTGCGTTTATATTGTTTTAGGGCTTTTTCAATATTACCATTATCTATTTCTATTATAAGCATGCTATAATTTCTTTTTTAATATCCATTAGGACTAGGCATTTTTCAAAGTCTTCTCTTCCTTCATAGAAGCTAATCATTTGATCAATGATTTCATTCTTACGAGAATTTTCTAAATCTGAAAGTATCACATAAGATGGATGTTTACATATAGCACTAAACAGTGTCTTAAAGAATGCTTCTTTATCATGTGCTATTAGCCCTTCGACCAATACATGCCATGGAATTTTATCATTTGGATTCATAATCAATAGTCTTTATCTTTTCTATATATTCGAATTGCTCTTCATTTAATTCCGGGTAGTTAGAATTAATTCTACATAAAAGTGCACCCTTTTGATCTGAGCCATATATAGGAAAGCCCTTTCCTTTGATTCTAAGTGTTTTACCTGGATAAGAACCTTTGGGTACTTTAATAGTAACATGACCCTCAGGCGTTAAGACTGTAAGATCGCAACCTAGCATAATATCCCACCATGTTAATTGTTTTTCAATCCAGAGGTTTGTACCATCTAGTATAAATTCCGCCTGTGGTATTACATGGACTGTAACTAATAAATCTCCGTTTGGTAAAGTTGTATTGATTGGATGTGGTGCTCCCTTGCCAGCAAGCCTAAACTGCTGACCATTTAATAGACCTGCTTTAAAGTCTACTGCAACCCGTCCGCCATTGAGCTCAAAAGTTTTCGAAGTCCCTGTATAAGCCTCTCCGAATGAGATATGCATATCGATTCTGTAGTCTTGTCCCTTTTGTCTAGCCTGAGAACCATACGCGTTGCCAAAGACTTGATCGAACATGTCTGACATGTTGCCTCTGTTGAAACCACCACCGGAATTGAATTGATCAAAGAAGCCTGATCCGTTAGATCTTGCATCATATTGCTCTCTTTTTTTTGGATCTCCAATTGTCTCATATGCTTCTGCTATAGCCTTAAATTTTTCGGTGCCATCTGGATTTACATCTGGATGAAACTTCTTAGTTAATTTACGGTAGGCTTTTTTAATTTCATCTTGGTCCGCAGTTTCAGCAACCCCTAGTGTTGCATAGTGCCCCATTATTTACCTTCTAATCTAGGTGAAGTTTTTATTACCCGTTCAGGATCAATTTGACCTAAGCTCTCACGTAAATCGTTTCTAAGTTTTCGCTCTTCTAATTTATCTAACATAAGTCTTCTCTTTTGATCAGATTCGGTTAGCGTATTCTTTTTTACAAGCGCGTCTGCAATTCTCTTAAGTTGAGATGCAATATCTTTAGCTGTCTTTTCTTCCATGTCTGTTTTTTACTAAGTCTGACTCACCATTTTGAAAATCTTGGTAAGGCATTGAATTATCCTTTTTACCTTGGTTAGGTCCGTTTACCATTATAGTGTCTTTGTATGGATTTGTTTCTCCAATCTTATCACTTAACCATGAATGCATATCTTTAACAGATCCACCAAAGTGTCTAATTTTAATTAATATTGGATCTTCATCCTTTAAATC
>Ga0209533_1002788_pt1 | contig 15707 bp, 16 predicted proteins | sample COG_04_FD_184748 | JGI IMG/M metagenome (GOLD analysis project Ga0209533, IMG submission 184748) | Pelagic Microbial community sample from North Sea - COGITO 998_met_04 (SPAdes) (version 2) | ecosystem: Environmental > Aquatic > Marine > Neritic zone/Coastal water | place: Helgoland, sampling...
GGAATGGTATGGAGCGTTTAGTTTGATAGTCACTCTAGTGTGGCTCTACCTCGAGATTTTACGCTTACTTTCTAAATTACAAAATAGAAACTAATTAGTTATCCTAATTTTTGATTTCTATAGCCACCTAAGCTAATTATAGTTTGGGTGGCTTTTTTGTATTATTTCATCTAATATCACACTACACGACAAAAAAATTAATGATACCATAAGGTATTTTGCTCTTAGGCAAGGCGTGACCGCCAACTGGTATGTGCATACCAGTTAAGAGAACAACACAACATAAGGGCAAAAGAGCTATGGCTTCTTTTACTTTATTAAAGCAACGCAGTTGCTCTAATCTTACTCAAACTTTCATTTTCTTATTTATCATCATTCTTTTAATTAACTTCAATTTACCTATGATCCTTGAAATCTACTTCCTATCGTTGATTTTTTGGCGTGTAGTGTGATCTAATATATTACTTTATGACTGACGAGCTTATAGATGATTTTCTGCGCTACCTTGCGATTGACAAGGGTTTGTCTGAGACTTATCAGCAATCGGTGTTGCAGAGTCTGACTCATCTTAAAAGGTGGTGTGAAAAACAAAAAATCTCACCTAACCTAAATATTAAGTCTATAAGTACAGAGCACTTGAGCCAATTCATGGCGCAGCTCGATGATGAGCATCAATTAGCCAGTAGCTCCAAACGCCTGTTACTGGTACATATTAAAATATTCTTTAAATACCTGTTCCTTAAATCATTAATCAGCAAGGACATAGCTGAACCTCTCCTCACTCCCAAAGTAGAGAAAAAGCTACCTGAAACCTGTTCGATTAAACATATTGAGCAATTACTCAAGAGTCTCGACACCTCAGACAAGTTAGCTAAGCGTGATAAGGCTATTTTAGAGCTGTTTTACAGCTCTGGACTGCGTCTCTCAGAAATTAGCGATGCTAAGCTAGAATGGGTGGATTTTGACGAACAATGGATACGAGTGATTGGTAAGGGCTCTAAAACAAGAATGCTCCCTATTGGTGGCCCTGCATTCAAAGCTCTAACAAGTTATCTCGAACATGAACGCCCTCTATTACTCAAGGGGAAGCCCAACTCAGCTTATCTATTTATTTCTATTCGAGGGGTTCAATTGAGCACCCAGCGTATCCGTGACATGGTCAAAAAACGAGCCGTAAAAGCTGGCCTGAGTCAAAATATCTACCCGCACTTACTGCGTCATAGCTTTGCTACTCATCTGTTAGAAAACGGAGCTAATCTCAAGGTTATTCAAGAGTTACTTGGGCATACAGACTTAGCTACTACTCAAATTTATACTGCAGTGAATCAGAAGCATCTGCAATCAATTCATCAGCAGTTCCACCCTAGACAGAGTAAGTGAACAGTGAAAAGTGAACAGTGAAATCAGCGACGCTATAAGGAGCTGATAAGACTGGAACATAGTGACAGCCCTTTAGGGTGAGCGACGCTTCGAGTAGAAGCGGGCGAACAATTACGAGTGAATAACGAGTAATTTTGGACAGTAGATATTTATATCGACGTGCCTAGCGCAGCTAGGTGGCGTATAGCCATCAATCAAATCAACCTTCTTGGCAGGCTTGGTAAATTTCTTGCGCATCTTCATCTCGCATATAATCGATGAGTGCGTACTTGCGACCTATTCCATTAAGTGAGGTGCCGATAAATGCTCCTCGCTGACCATCTGCAATGATAAATCTGTCATGGAAGTCATCAGATTCTGTTAAATAGGTTTGTAATTGTGGGTTGATTTTTTTGAGTTGGATAAAAAATTCATTTTTTAAGGGTCTGTTGACTCCTGGTTTAGCGACGACTTTGAAATTGGTAATACCTTTTACGGCATCTCTAAAGGTGTTTAGCAACATGGTCAAGTATGACGCTTGCTCTACCCTATCAGGGAAAAAGTAAGGATCTATGACGAGTAATTCTTGGGTCGCTTGCAGCTGGCCTAAGTGGCATTTAATAATAGAGGTGAGTAGTGTGGTGTCATCGCTCACTGGCAATACGGATTCACAAATCAAGCTCTGATCAAGGCATTTTGTTGCGCCTTGATTCATAATCGCTCGCTGGATTTTTTCTTGAAAGTAGTTGTCTTCATCTAAGGTTGTTAAATCGTAACCTTGAGCTTGGAGATATTCGATGAGCTGCTCTCTTTCTTGAGCACCAAACTCTTTTTCCCCTGCTTTAGTTGGACTTATCTTAAATACATCTGACATCTTTTAGGTTTCTTTGTTTTTAATAGTGACCTCTAGTTTGCCATGAGCAAGCTGAGTTATCAAGGTATCTCCTGCCTCAACTTGTGAAATATCACTAACCACCTGTTTAGCTTGATTCGTCGTAATCGAAAAACCACGCTTAAGAGTTGAGTCTATGCTATACATCTCAAAGAGTTCTTTTTGTGATTTAAATTGAGCCTGCTTGCGCTCTAACTGATACTGCATCGCTTGATTGAGTTGGGCACGTAGCTTGACTAAATCTTCTTGATTTCTAGTTAGCCCAACTTGTGGGTGGGCTGATTTGAGGGATTGCTTGAGCAAGGTTAGTTGTTGTTTACGTAATTCTAAGTCAGTATTAACACTCGACTCCAAGCGCGCAGATAAGTCATCTGCTCTCCATTGGTACTCACGCAAAGCGTAATCAACAGAAAGTGATTTGAGGAATTGACGAGCAATATCAAACTCTCTTTTAGCGGTAGCGTGTTGGCGATCTATATAGAGACTCATTCTCTGTCTAAAGTAGTTGATATTGCCTTGCAGTTCTTGCTTATCAGGTACAGCCAGTTCAGCAGCGGCGCTCGGTGTAGGTGCGCGTAAATCAGCAACTAAATCTGCCACGGTAAAATCGATTTCATGTCCTACGGCGGAAATGATAGGTAACTTAGAGGCATAGATGGCTCTAGCTACAACTTCTTCATTAAAGCACCATAAATCCTCGATAGAGCCACCGCCTCGACCCACAATAAGTAATTGTATATCTAACTTTCCTTGCTCTACATGTTCGTTGATTTGCTCAATAGCCTGCGCAATTTCCTCTGCCGCTCCTAGCCCTTGCACCTTGACAGGGTAAATAGAGCGTCTTACCCATGGAGCTCTGCGACTCAATACATGCTCCATATCTTCGATTACGGCTCCTGAGTCAGAGGTAATGAGCCCGATATGCAAAGGAAACTTAGGTAGCGCTTGTTTGTGATCTTGTTCGAATAAACCTTCTGCTTGCAGTTTAGCTTTGAGAGCTTCGAGTTGTTTTTGTAGATCTCCCTCACCGACTTTTTCTGCTTTCTTGACAATGATTTGTGCCTGCCCTTGAGCTTCGTAAATAGTGACCTCACCAAAGAGTTTAATTTGTTCTCCGTCTTCGAGGAGCTTACCTAGACGCAAGGCTTGAATACGAAAGGCTGTGCATGAAATCTGAGCATTGCTATCCTTAAGTGAGAAATACACATGCCCACTCTTAGGGCGACGCACATTGCTCACCTCTCCCTCAACCCAGCACTCACCTACCTGAGTTTGCAAGGTTTGTTTCATCTGCCTCACTAAGGCTGAAACAGAAATAGCTTTTACCTCTGATTTTACTGGCAGTGATGACTGAGTCTTACTGCTCTTTGCCTCATCTGGTAAGTCTTCAAATAAATCATCAAATAACATGGTGTTTTTTTATCATGACAACCCAAACCAAGAGCCTAAGTTTTTTATTCTCATTATAAAGGTTTCTTGCCAGTAGTAGATATATTCTCTGAGCTCAAATGAATCAAAAATAAAACTAAACCAAGTGATTAAAATTAATAGATTTAGTACTAAAATGAGTACTAAAGAAAAGAAACTCCCGTTTTCCTTAATATCAGGTTGCTCTAAAGGTAAAATTCGCAAGGTCCACAACAAATGGAAGACGCTAGTCATCCCCATCAGTCCATAACCTACAGCGTCTTCAAACTTCCAATCAATCAGTAACATACTCAACCACCAGAGCAAGCCAACAATCAGTGACCAGAATGGAACAAAGTAAGGTGCTAGAGCAATCCATATATTGCTTTTATCCATCACGACATAACCACCCTTGCGTGTCACTTTGAAATCTTTTATCTTAGCCCCATAGAGTGTCCAAGCCACGACTAGATGAGTCAACTCATGACCCAGCACATAAAGCCATAAAAACACTCCTTCTAAGACACGAGTAAAAAACCAAGCTCCAGCCATCACTGCGCCCACAATAAAATAAAATACAGATGGGTTGAGCCATATTGCTGAGTCTTGCCAGTTCAGTGAAGCAATATGCTTAAACAATGACTCCAAGAAAATCCAAACCAAGGGCAACAATAGCAACGCAATGATAAAGCGTAAACTCGCTTGCATGACAGATAATGAGCCTATCCCAAACCAACTATGCAAGCCCTTGTTGGGCGTGGCCATCGTAGAGTGGTGCTTATAGGTCTCATGCTTTAGATTAAGCCTACGATTGATTTGCTTAGTCGCGCTTTGCTTACGACTTAGCCAATCCTCCTCAGGTCTTATTCTTACATTTTTAGCCATAGCTGATGAAGATATTATGGCGATAAGCGCTTAATTGTCCACGCTGAACTTTGAGTTGAACTATTCTGCTCAGCCACACGTTCATAGATAAGCCTATCGTGCATGCGACCAGAACCACCCTGCCAAAACTCAATCGTTTCAGGTTGTAGAATATAACCACCCCATGAGTCAGGTTTAGGCACGTCTTGACCTTTAAATCGAGCTTCTACTTCTTGGTATTGAGCAAGTAGCTGCTCTTTATTCTCAACGACTTCACTCTGCTTAGATGCCCACGCACCTAATTGACTCTCACGTGGTCTTTCCTTGAAATAGGCTTCTGACTCTTGTTTGGATAGTTTAGTCACTACACCTGTGATATGCACCTGCCGCTCTAAATCCAACCATAAAAACAAGAGCGAAGCTGAATTATTTTCCGCTAATTGTTGAGCTTTACGCCCCTCATAATTAGTAAAAAAAGCAAAGCCTTCTTGGCTCAAAAATTTAAGTAATAAAGTGCGTTGGTAAGGTTGTTTATCAACCACTGTTGCCAAGACCATCGCATTAGGCTCTCGCACTTGCTCGGCAATTGCCTCATCTAGCCATTGCTGAAAAAACTTAATCGGACAGGCCAACGCAGAACTCTCACATAGCTCGGCTCGCTCATAGTTTTGTCGTAGATGGCTAATATCAGACATACATTATGAAAAGTCGTAGATTTTTACGCTTTGCCACAAGTCCTTATAATCATGAAGAAAGACATCGTGATCGGGGTGAACTTGGTAACGGTCGTGATGAGCTATAGATTCGAATTCTACGGCTAGCGCGTAATCGTAACTGTGATCGATGACAGGACGAGGATCGGTCGCTGCGGGTGTTCCCCATGAGCCCGCTTTGATTTCATCATTCTTGAGTAAAGCTTCGATCCCTTGCTCAAAGTTCTCTCTTTGCTCAGCAGTAACATCATCTTTTAACCAGAAAAATACATTATGTTTCATAGCAACAACCTAACGCTATTAACCTAACTTTTCAAGTAAAGACTTAGCCTTGATTGTAATATCCTCAGCTAACAATAAGTCGGAGACAATGACCACTCGGTTGGCTCCACTCTTTAATACTAAATCCAAAGTTTCACTATTAACTCCACCAATACAGAATACCGGGTACTCTAAACCTAATGCTGTTCTAACTTTGGTAATATCATCTAAGCCTATAGCTGCACGCCCAGGCTTAGTTTGAGTGACAAATAACGGACCAAACCCAATATAATCAGCTTTATCCCGCTGTGCCTGAACAGCTTGTGCATAACTATGCGTAGAGTGACCTATAATCATCGCTTTGCCGACTGTGCTGCGCACCTGAGTTAAATTGGTAGAACTGCCATCTTGTAACTCTTGACCAACATGAACCCCGTCCGCCGCCACTTTTAAAGCCAGCTCTGGATAATCATTGAGGATAAAAATAGCAGAATAACTAGCCACTAAGTCCACTAATTGAACCGCTAACACCTCAACGATATCTAATGCAACATTCTTAGCACGCAACTGCAATACGGACACTCCTGCATTCAAGAGCTCCTCTGCTACACTCAAAGCGTCGCTCTGAGATACATAGCCTAAATCTACAATCCCATAGAGCTTGCAATCTTGCAAAAGAGCGAGTCTTTCCTGCCTTGTTTTCATAGTTATTATTTTGAAAAAATATAACTAAAAACTGCTTGTAGCAAAAGATTAATCAATCAAAAAGATTAACTTATCATTATTACTAAAAGGCTAATATTTGACAACTCATCTAGATAGGTTTATTAAATAATGACTATGGAACCTTTAATTAAAGCATTGAGCCTATGCTTAACCCCCGTGATGGTTGTTCTAGTCTTAATCTTACTCTTGGCCTGTAACTCTTGGTTTTTTAAACACGCCACATTTATTCAGTCTTCTAAAGGTAACCTTGCTAAGGGGGCTATTTCATTCTTTCTCACTATATTGGGCATGCTCACCTTTGTCCTTATCCTCCCTATTGATAAAGCTCTCAAAGGTCAGATACTTAGTTTTATAGGTTTAATTCTCAGTGCCGGTATCGCGCTTAGTTCAACCACTGTATTGGGTAATTTAATTGCTGGAATTATGAATAATTCCATTTCTCGATTTAAAAATGGTGACCTGATTAAAATTGGTGAGTTTCAAGGTCGAGTCATCAAAAAAAGCATCTTTCACACTGAACTTCAACTAGAAGATAGTAATTTCATCAATATCCCTAACCTGTATATTGCACAAAAACCTGTAAAGTTAACTCGTAAGAGTAATACTGTTATTTCTACCACAGTGTCTCTAGGTTATGATATTGCCCACGAAAAGATTGAAGAAACGCTTAAAAAAGCCGCTATTGATACGGGACTTACAGATCCTTATGTTTATATCACTAACTTAGGTGATTTTTCTGTTTCTTATAAAATACATGGTTTTTTAGAGGATAGCAGTCTGTTTTTTAGCATTAGTTCTCTACTCAATGCTCATGTCATAGACCAACTACACCATAATAATATTGAGATTGTATCCCCTACATTTATGAACCAAAGGCGTGTTGACAGCCAAATCTTCATTGCAGAAAAAACTCAACAAAAAACCTCAACAGAACCATCAGATTTACATGAAAAACTTATTTTTGATGAAGCTATCAAATCAGAAGCTATCGAAAACAAACAGAATGATCTCAAAGAAACGATTCAACAATTAGATGAGCTTAAAAAAGAACTCAAAGAAGCTTCAGATGAGTCCACTAAAACCGATTTACAAAAACAAATAGACCATAAAAAAGAACTCAAAGAAAAGCTCCAAAACACTATTCAAGAAGAGCTATCTGAGTCTGAAAAAACTAAATAATTATTATCTGCTGAATACATAGTTGCTAAGTAGTTCATAATCCTATTTAATCATAGTACTCTAATTTTTCTACAGATAGATAAGGTCGTAGCAATAGCTATACCTTATCAAGACTTATGGCTCTAGCTCTGGATTAGATTTATTAAATCAACTATTAACAACTAAAGATCATGGGAAAAGGAAAAGACGTCAAAAAAAGCTTAAAGAAAGCACCTGCCAAAACCGCCAAAGAAAAAAAGGCCGATAAAAAACTCAAACAAGCGAATAAGGATTATTAATTTTTAGGCTAACATCTTTACACTATTTAGTCTTCTTTATTAACACCCAAGAACTCTAGAATTTCTTTTATTTGAGGGACGTGATTTACTTTAGACTCTATTAATGCTTTAGGGAATAATTGTTCTCTTTTGTACTTAAGCCTAACTAATATTTTACTATCATTAGTTTTTAAATAGTTTTTTTGAAAGTGTGTTTTAAATTTTTTAGAGTTTTGTTGACTTAAAACCAATTGATCATCAAGTAAGGTTAAAAATAAGCCTTCTATACATTGAGGTGCTGAATAAACAACTTTAACATTAGAATGAGTCTTCAAAAAACCTTTAGAATACTCATCTAAATGTATATCGCTATCCATTAATACTAAGCAGGGTGTCTCACTATTCCCAGTTTGGAGATATTCCTTGTTTAGTTTAATAAATATATTCTGAGGTGAACCACCATGTGCATTACCAACATCTATATTTTTATTACTCAACTCATCACTATAATAACTACGAAATAATTCTAAAAATAAAGCTTCTGAAGGTCCTTCACCAAAGAGAATCAAAGATTCTTTCTCTAACCTTTCTTTTCTTCTTCTCTTATTCATATCTAAATGATTTTAAAGAATAAGAGTTTTAGTGTTAGGCACAGCTCCATATTTACCTGAATTATAGTTAGCAAAGAAGTTGTCTTGTTTTCTAACTCCTTTAATTTCATCAAGTCTATAGGCATCACTTACACAACAATTATCTTTTTCAACTAAAATAATCTGCTCTTTAAATAAATAATTAAGTATTTCAACATGATGGCAAGTGAAGAAAAGCTGAGCTTGTTGCTCGTTAATTTCTGGATTGTTAAATAGACTTAAAATAGTAGGAATTAAATGAGGGTGTAAATCTGATTCCATTTCATCAATAATAGCAATTCCCCCACCCTTTAGGATTGAGATAAATTCATACATTAATAAACATAATCTCTTAGTACCTGTCGATTCCTGAGTAATATTTAGTTCAAAATCTTTATCAGGACCTTGGTGAACAAAATAAATAAGATGAGAATCTTTAGTTTTTTCATCATTTCCTGGAACTAGAATAGGCTTAATTTCAAAGTCCTTGATACCTACATCAGCTACTTGGATAAATTCCTTAAGCATACTCTGATATTCAGGATGTTCATGAAAATACTCTGAGCAACTTAATAAACTTTCAAAACTATCAAAATGTGTATTTTCTTTACCTCTTCTACGAACATTAGTTCTAATCTTTCCAAATATAGACTCTATATTCTTAAAATCTTGTCTTCCTGTATTTAACCCTGCTGCTAGCATAGAGCTATTAGGTCTATCTGCTAATAACTTTTGCACTGCTGATAATTTAGAGAAGCTATTATAACCTAGCAAATTTGGTTCATCGCTCGTTGACTCCTGCTTACGTACCATAATTTGATTGTACTGATTAGTCTTACTATTATAGACCTTTAATACTTCTTCATATACTTTTTTAGAGTCTAGTTTAAGTTTATATAAATAACGTTGCAAATCACCTTTCTCAGTTTTTCCTTCAAATTCAATTTCAAAACAAGCAGGCTTAGATGTATCCGTGACCCCAGAAAAAACATCAACAGGAATAGCTTCTTCAGGACTTAAGTTATGATATGAGGCCCACATGAAGTATCTTAAGAAAGCTAATGCTTTTAATAAATTAGTCTTACCAGAAGCATTAGCTCCAAATACACCGCTAGTCAAAGAAGCCTTCCTCCCATCTGATAGTTCAGCAAATGAGAAATCTGTACTGACTTTAGCACCCACTGTAAAGTCAACCTCAACCTCATCTAAAAAAGAACAAAAATTAGATAATCTAAATTTACGAATCATAACTCCCTTGTATTTACACCTAAAAAAATAAAAATCAACGCTTATTTGTATTTTAAAAAACAAATATAAACAATTTTAATCACTTTAATTATCTTTTTCTTATTTTAAGAGGCTGAAGTAGTTGAGATTCTCTCAACTACGATTTTGATTTAAATTGGGCGCTGATGAAAAACCGTGGAGCGCAGTGTAGGTAAAGCTACTCGAGCACCACGACAGTTTGAGAAGTGCTCAATTTATTCAAAAGCACCTCTTAAAAACCTATGGGGATGGGGTCTCCGAGAAACTTAGGCTGCTTATTAAATATAAGGTCACCTAGCATTTTGATTCTGGCGAATTTTTCTCTGATTTTGGTGCGCCAAGAGTAGCTACCTTGAACGGCCTTGGCATTATAACCTACGGCATCTATGCCTTTGTATTTGGCTATAAATAAGGCTCTTTGGTTGTGAAAGGGTTGAGAGATAATAGTAATGCTGTCTTGGCCAAAGACGCGCTGACTTCTAACGACTGAGTCTAAGGTACGAAAACCTGCGTAATCAAGGTAGATTTTGTCTCTGGGTATCCCTGCTTTGACCAGGTCATTCTGCATTTCTATAGGTTCATTGTAGTTGTATTTACTATTATCTCCACTAGCTAGGATATAATCTATTTTTTGGGCTTGATACAGCTCCACTGCAGCTTGGATACGGTATTTATAATAGAGGTTGATACCTCCTTTAGGATTGGTGGTGTATTTTGCCGTTCCTAACAGTAAGCCTACTTTGTGTTTAGGCAGGCTATCTATGTCATTATATAGTTGCAGTTGAGTTTGTTGTTTAATAACAATATCAAGCCCTATAAATACGGTTAAAGCAAGTAAACTAGACGCTATTACGAGAATGATGAGAACTTTTTTCAGCTTAACCATTAATAATATAATAATGTATCTATCTAGGTATTAGCAAGCCGAGAAAGACTAAAAAGCATTTATAGTTCATTCATTATTCTTTCTTTAAGAGCCACTTAGAGTTCTCTACTGCATCTAGTGGTAAATTATAGCTGATTTGGTAAGTTTGAGTGGAAGGGTCATAGTCTGTTTGCCAATAATCATTACCATGTACTTCTGGATGAAATTTCACCCATTTTTGATTCATCAACTGGTAGAGAGAATAATCCGTGGCACTATCTAAACCTTTAAATGAGATCGGTACAGCTCCGACAGCTCTTTCTATCATGACAGCTATTTGGTCAGCTTGCTTTTGAATAACAATAGGGTAATTATTTTCTACTACGCCACCTTTGACCTCTAAATTAATATCATTCATCACGGCCTCTCTATGTGTAGTTTTCCAAGAGTTTGTATGTTGTGATAAGTGCTCTCTAAAGCTTTGATTATTTCCGTAATAGTCGTCTATGTGACGAGGCAAAGCGATTAACTCTAAATTGAGCTCTATAGTATCACCTGCTTTGAAAACCGTTACTTCTTTAGGTGCTAGTATTTCTAAATCTAGATTAGGTTGTGAGTGATGTTTGTGAGGGGCATGGTTAGGGCTATTAAAGCGCGGTTGGGTATAAGTCTTACCGTTAGCTACAACCTTGTAATCTCTGATAATTAAAGATTTATAACCATTGCCTTTGTTGCTCTTGGTTATTTGACCTTGCGGGAAGGCTACCCACCATGGTGCTGCCCCTGTGATTGGAATATCTTCTAAAAATAGATCTCGATGCTTAAGGGTTTTGGGGACTTGGTGTTCTTTAATGAGACCTTGTTTATTACCGTAAGCTATAGCGGGAGTTTGGTAATGAAAACTTTTTCCTAATTTAAAGAGGCTAATCGACTCTGGGGTGACATCTTGGGTAAAAGTGTAGCGTAATTTTTGAAAAACGCGGTTATAATCATTAGTTCTTAAAGTTTGAACCTGAGCCATGAGCTCGACTTCGCGGTTCATTCCATAATAACCCGAGTATCTAACATCAGTGATACAGGGGCCATGAGATAAGTAGGCTGTCTTGAGTTGTTTTGGGTAATACTTGTCTTGAGCTTCATCTTTGATATTGAGCCAATCACCGCCCCACCCTGCATCAGTCCATGACCACTTTTTGCCATCTTTACCGTTTCTAAGGAAAAGACCTCGAATATCTGTAATCATATTATCTACACAGCTCATATCTACATCAAAGCAGATAGTTTCACCAAAACTGCCAATAGCTAATTGATCCCAACGTCCATTACCCCGCTTTTGGGTATAACCAATAAGGCTTAATTGCGAATGACTAGCTGTAGGTAATTCCCCATAAAAACTGTAAGGAATGCGTAACGTGTAATAATGAGTTTTAGTTTTTGCAGGTAGACTCATATAAGCCATGAGATAGTTCCCCATGGAACGTTCATGCCAGTTTTTACTCAGCTGCACAGGTATACCTGTCGGCTTACCATCACTATCACATAAAATAGGGCTGAACCCTGTAATATTAGCTACATCATCTAACCTAAGCAAAAAAGGTATTGATTGACTCTGTTTCGTGCCTGATACTTTTATCGTAAATTCATCATAATCACGAATATCAGTATAACCTGTTTTCCAATCTCGCTCTACATAGTCAATATGAGTGATATAGCTGTTTTTTTGCTCGTTAAATTGCACAGGGAAATTCTGCCCTTGGTCATTATTAACCTTAATTGTGACTTCTTTTTGTTGAGGCCCATCTAAATTACAAGTCAGCGTGAATTTTTGCTTACCCTTATCACCTACAGAATAACGACCTGTACTCTGCCACTGGCCTAAGGCACTCTTCATACTTAGTTGAACTTGAGCATCTTCTAAAGCCATTTGCCCTGCCGGTGATGAAGCTTTGACATCCAAGGTTAAACTTATGCTGTTATGCCATGCCACGATATGCAAATCAACTAATGCAGGCAGAGTTGCGCCTGCTTGACTTTTAAATTCGAGATTCACTAGTTCATAATGTTGAGCTATACGTGCAGATTCCCATAACTGAGCAGCCGCTAGCCTATAAGAGTCCTCTCTTAGCCCTGCTTCACTTGTCTTGGCCGTATACACCTCACCATTTAAAGTAATTTGCAGAAGCAAGTTTGCCTTAGGCAGTGATTCAATATCTAAATCACGGTTATCTAAAGCCTGTTCGTAACTAAGCGAGTCATTAATAGCCCCTAAATGTGGCGTTGCTAAGTCATCCATATCTAAAGCCAAAGCATAACGATTCGTTTCTAATACCAAAATGTCAGGGCTCTTATCTAATTCAAGTTTATGCCAACCATTAAGCCAATAACCATAACTATATTCGTCCAGACTTACTGCTTGGGAAGAACTTGAACTGTGGATTAGCAAACCAAATAAAAAAATACTGAAAACTTTGTTCATAATAATTTAAGTATAGCGTTACCTACGGCTTTCTTATTGTAAAAAAGCCATAGAAGAAAACTTCTATGGCTTTTATTTTTAAAAAGATGAATTTAACCGACTTAATAGCCTTGTTCCTCGATGTAACGAGCGACCCAACCAATATCATAGTCGCCTTTGATAAAGTCCGGTTGGTTCATAATTTCTAACTGAAAAGGGATTGTGGTTTTGATGCCTTCAATCATGAATTCAGAAAGAGCGCGTTTCATACGTTCAATAGCAATCTCACGTGTTGAAGCTGTAACGATGAGCTTAGCAATCATTGAGTCATAATAAGGCGGCACTTGATAACCTGAATACACGTGTGAGTCTACACGCACACCCTTACCACCTGGTGTGTACCATAAAGTGATTTGACCTGGACTAGGGCGGAATTCATTATAAGGGTCTTCTGCATTAATACGGCACTCAATACTGTGTCCACGAGGCACTTTATTAAGCACGTTATGTGAGAGTTTCTCACCTGCAGCAATACGGATTTGCTCTTTGACTAGATCACAACCCATCACTTCTTCGGTAACTGGATGTTCAACTTGGATACGGGTGTTCATCTCCATGAAGTAAAAGTTCTCAGATTTCTCATCCACTAGATACTCAATCGTACCTGCATTTCTGTAGTCAATTCTTTTGATCAAGGCAACCGATGCCGCGTGCATCTCTTTGCGCAATTTATCTGTGATAAATGGGCTTGGGCATTCCTCAATGATTTTTTGGTTACGGCGTTGCATAGAGCAGTCACGCTCACCAAGGTGAGTATAATTACCATGTTCATCACCAATGACTTGCACCTCTACGTGGTGAGGATTGAGCACTAATTTTTCGATATAACAAGCTCCATTACCAAAACAAGCAATAGCCTCTGAGCTAGCTGCATGGTATTGCTCTGCAAATTCGCTTTCATCCATGGCTGGACGCATACCGCGACCACCACCGCCAGCAGTGGCTTTAATCATCACTGGAAACCCAATTTCTTGAGCCCATTTTAAACCTGTTTTAACATCAGGAATGACGTCATCAGAACCAGGTGTGACTGGCACGCCACTCGCAATAGAGGTTTGGCGTGCTGTGTTCTTGTCTCCCATTGTGCGAATAGTCTCCGCACTTGGCCCAATAAATTTGATTCCGCTAGTTTCGCAAATTTCTGCAAAACGTGCATTTTCAGAAAGGAAACCATAACCTGGATGTATAGCGTCAGCATGAGTAATTTCTGCGGCAGCTAATATACGGTCTGCTTTTAAGTAACTCTCTGAGCTAGGGCCTGCTCCGATACAAACAGCTTCATCTGCAAGCTGCACGTGCATTGAATCTACATCAGCTTCAGAATAAACAGCTACAGATGTTACACCTAATTCACGACAAGCACGCACCACTTTGAGTGCAATCTCGCCACGGTTAGCAATAAGAACCTTTTTAAACATAATGTTAAAAATTAAATTAAATCTAAGCTTTGAATCACTTAGATTAGAAAATTAAGAAATTTGGAAAAGTGGGTCACCAAATTGTACTGGCTTACCCTCTTCTGCTACAATAGCTGTGATGGTTCCGCTGGCTTCAGCTTTGATTTCATTCATCACTTTCATCGCCTCGATAATACAGATCACTTGACCTTCTGAAACACTATCACCCACACTGACAAAATTATCAGCATCTGGGGCAGGTTTAACATAAAAAGTGCCCACCATTGGTGAGTCTATAGTCTTACCTGAAGCAACCGGAGCGGCAGCTGGTGCCTCTGCAGGTGACGCTGCGGCAACTGGAGCAGGTGCTGGTGCCGCGGTTGGTAATGCTGCAGGAACAGCACTAATAACTGGTTGAGTACCTCCTCTTTTAAGTTGGATATTATCCCCTTCGGCTTGTTCTAATGAAAATTCAGAGAGTTCATATCTCTCCATGAGTTCGACAATTTTTTTAATATCTTTAAAATCCACAGCAATTAATTGGTTAAGTAGCAAAAGATTAGAGAGCTGTATCTAAATCGTCAAGCAAGAATGACGCTCAAAGTCTTGTTAAATCATACTTTAGCAATAGTGATTCTATCCTGATACAAAAAAGCCTAGCAGAAATAAATCTACTAGGCTTTTTAAATGAGTTGAAGCGCAAGCTTAACCTACTTTGGCAACCAAGATATTCACCGTGTCCTCTGACACTTCAATAATACCTGAGCCAATCTCCATAGAGACTTCGACTCCTGCCTTATCATAAGTTAAAACACCGCCTTGAGTAAGAGTTACTAAAGCAGCATGTTGAGGCAAAATCCCCATTTCTCCACCTTGGTTATCAGGAATAATTAAGCTAGATACTTCTTCTGAGAGAACTTTTTTCTCAGGAGTGATGATTTCTAATTTTAACATGATATTTCTTTAGTTAGAGAATAGCTTCTCAATGTAGTTAAGGCTACTTAGCTACGTTCTACAGTGTCTAAGCCACCTTTCATGTAGAAATTGTTTTCTGGCACGTCATCGAGCTTACCATCAAGGATTTCAGCAAAACCTGCTACTGTATCTTTAACTGAAACAAGTTGACCAGAAATACCTGTGAAAATCTCTGCTACGTGGAATGGTTGAGAAAGGAATTTCTCAATCTTACGTGCACGATCTACAGCAAGTCTGTCTTCGTCAGAAAGTTCGTCCATACCCAAGATAGCAATAATATCTTGCAAGTCTTTGTAACGTTGAAGGATAGACTGCACACCACGTGCTACACGGTAATGCTCTTCACCTACAATCTCAGGAGTAAGGGCTTTTGATACTGAAGCAAGAGGATCAACTGCTGGG